>Ga0181597_10005148_pt1 | contig 12673 bp, 7 predicted proteins | sample 041ome_5_FD_148647 | JGI IMG/M metagenome (GOLD analysis project Ga0181597, IMG submission 148647) | Coastal salt marsh microbial communities from the Groves Creek Marsh, Skidaway Island, Georgia - 041403US metaG (spades assembly) | ecosystem: Environmental > Aquatic > Marine > Intertidal zone >... | reverse complement strand
TCGTGTGTGTGTGTTCTGGCCGATTTTTTTTGCACTGAGTGAAACCCTAAAAAGCGTGTAAAACTTTCCTCTTTCTCCTTCGCGGAGAAAGAGATTTTCGTGTGTGTTCCCGCGCAAAAAAAGCACACGATATTTGCGCTCCTTTTTCTCTCTCTCTTCTTCGACTCTCTTCTATTCTTCTCGCTCTGGTTTTGGTGATGAGTGTCTTTTGGAGGAATCATCGTCGTCGCGAATAAACGCGCGCGCGCGCGCGTAACGAGGAGAGAGAGAGCGTCTTTTCGGGAAACAAACGCACAAGAGTTCGTTATCACGAAAAAAAAAATGACAACGCGTCTCGGTAAAGAGGAGGAGGAGAACAAAGAGACGACGACGACGCGTGTGGAAAAGCTGCGAGAGAGAAGAGCGCGATTGCGCGACGAGCTGGCGAAGAAGATGTCGTCTCTGATGACTTTGAAGGAGACGACAGAAAGGACGACGACGACTCTGGTGGCGCGCGATCGTCGTCCGTGTCGTCGAAGTGGATTTTTGAACGATTTTAACGAAGAAGGAGAAGGAGAAGAAGAAGAAGAGGTGAAGAAGAGAAGAGGGAAACTCCTACTACTAGTGCGCGAGAAGTTGCGCTTGGTGGAGAAGGAAACGGAGAGACGCGCGGCGCTCGTAGAAACGCTCGAAAAGGCGTTAGAGGAAGAAGCTCGTCGAAACGATTCGATGGAAATGAACACGCGCAAACGAGAGGAACGCGCGAGACAAGAGGCGCGAGCGATGGCAAAAAGAGCGAAGAAGAACGAGAACGAGAAAAACAACGCGGACGATGTTCGAGAGTTGATCAAAATCCGATTAAAGAGTTGCGAGTTCGAGTTGCGTTGCGAACGCTCGCGAGTTTTTCGAGACGTAAAGAACGTCTTCGCGTTTGTGGAAAGCGCAGAGGCGACGAAGACGCCGCGCCGAACGAAAAACCGTATCGTTAGTAGTTACGGAAAGAATCTTCCGGATGTGGACGCGTTTGCGTACTCTTCGAAACAACAACAACAACAACAACAACAACAACAACAACAACAATCGGCTTGCACGAACAAAGAAGATATGGACGCGTTCATAGAGGCGATTTACGGCGACAAGAACGAAAACGAACACGAAATTGCCGCGACGCTTTCGATGATGAATAGGTTTGTCACGCTTTTAGGTAGGTATAGTTTTTGCCCTTCGCTTCATCGATCGACTCCGGGCGTGACGAACGCGACGGAGATATGGAAACCAGTAGATTCAACGACGACATCTTCGAGCAGAAACTTCGAGCGAGGCGGAAAGGAGTCTTTCGACGACGACGACGACGATTACGCGCGAGACGAAGCCGTGAAAGCGGATGAGTTTTTCAGGAAAACGTTTGGAAGCGAAGAGGTGGTTGTGTACGGAGACATCGCCTCGCCCGAGTGCGAGATATTACCGCTGTATTACACTTGCATCGCTTCAAAGAAAAGCGACGAAGAACAAGATACCCGAACGCAGAAGAAACGTTTTCTCCGTGCCTTGCGTTTACTGCAGAAATCGTGCGAAATACTCGCCTCGCACCTCGCCGCAGAAGTTACCGAGCTCGCAACGAGCGATATCTTCGACGAAGACGAAGGGGAGGAGGATGAACATCAGTATCGCTATACTCGTCGCTTGATGAGAGAATTGAGTGGAAATATTAACAACAACAACAACAACAACAACAACAACAACAACAACAACACTTGTCGTAGCGGTCCGTTTTGCTCGTTACTGGTAGCGTTTGAAGCGCTCGTTGAAATCGCGGAAAGAAAACGATTGCGGGATTTGTATTACTGCTCGAGCGCATCTTCATCGTCGTCAATATCGTGCGAAGAGCTGTTCTCCTCCGATGACGAGGATAACGAAGGTCCCGAACCGGTTGTTGTGGTATCCTCCTCTCTGCGAAACATCGATAACACGGCATTATTCAAAACGACGACGACGAAAATGAAGAGCAAAAAGAGCGGCAGCCGTAAGAGACAACTCGCGGAGAAGAGTAAATCGATGATTAAAAGCGTATGGGGCTTCGTCGCCGAACCGACAAAGAAGATCGAGAAGAATTTGAGATTGGCGCGAGTGTTGGAAAACAACGAAGAAGACGACGATGAAAACGAAGAAGACGGATGGGACGTCGTCGATGTACCGCACACGCTCATCCGCAAAACGTCCTCTAGCAATAGCGGAGACTCCAAGACGAAGACGAACATCCGTTTACCGCCGCCTCCGTGCGAGGAAGAAAATCTAGACCACTACGTCCGCGCAATGTTCACGGATAAACAATAGAAGCATGTAGAATAGCAACAAGACTCGCGGCGAAAACGCTAGCCAAATTTGTTTGTAAATATATAATAACTGTTTGAATAGAAGTACTACCACAGCAACAGCACGCGGCATGGTAAAATTGGCCAGGGCCCGTAACCTTCTATTTTAATCTTCTTCTATTTTTACATACACAACAACGAATCATTCTACTTCTTCTAATTGCTACCGCCTGTCTCATCCTTCTCTCTCTTACTCCTAATCTCTTTCATAATGCGCTCGATATCTCTCTCCGTCTCCTCAAGCGACTTCTCCGTATCCACCACCCACGTCGCTCTCTTCCGTTTCTCGTCGTCCTGCATTTGCATCTCCCGAACCTTTTCGAACTTTTCCAAACTCATCTTCGCGCCTTCCGTTCTATTCATCACTCTCTCCCTTTGCGTCTCCGGCGAACACGACACCACTAAAATCCCATCCACGGTATTCTCCAACTTCTTTTCGAACAACAAAGGCACGTCAAACACCAACACGTCCGCCGCCGGCGCCGCCGCCCGCTGCGCTTCGACGAACCGTTTCCGCTTCTCCTCCACGAGCGGGTGCACGATCGCTTCCAGCTTTGCCATCTCCTCGGGGCGACCGAGAACTTTCTCCCCCAACCGCTTCCTATCGATCGACATCCCCCCGGTGTTGGCTTCCAGCACGTCCTCGCCGAACAGTTCCCGTATCGGTTTCACCGCGTCGCCGTTTACGTCGTACAGCTCGTGGACCGATTTATCGCTGTCGTACACCGGAACGTTCAGTTTCTCTCGAAACATTTTCGAAACCGTCGATTTGCCGGTGCCGATAGATCCAGTCAGACCGAGTTTATAGCACCATTTTTCGTCGTCGTCGTCGTCGTTCGCGGAAGACGGCGCGACCATCGCCGCCGCTGCTGCTCTTCCTCCTCTTCCTCCTCGGTGACGACGACGACGACGACGTTCTTTGTTGTTGTTGTTGTCGTTGCTGTTGCTAATCTTTTTACCGGAAAAAGAAGGAAGAAACGCCGACGAGAACGATACGAACACGCGCGATATCATGCAACAACGACGCGGGGGGAAGTGCTGCGCGTGTGTGGGGGGAGAAACCCGCGAGAAAGAAGAAAGCGCTCGCTCTCGCGGTCACGCTTTTCTCTCCGCCGCGCGTGATTATGACGCGAGAGAGAGAATTTGGAGAAATCTCTCTCTCTCTCTCGATGAAAACTCTTCACGCGGGAGGAAACACGCTCTCTTTCGAAGAGCGACGATCGGAAGAAGGGTCGAAGAAGGAAAACGGCGAAGAAGAAGAAGAAGATAATAAACAAAACGAGAGAAGAGACACATGCGCTCTGCGTACAACACAAACCGGATATATATACACGTATATACAGTTTTACTTTCTTTTCTCTTTTATTCATATCACGCGTTGTGTGTGTTTTGTTTCTCTCTTCTCACTCACGACGACGACTTGTTGAATCCTAATCCGTTATCTTCGGCGTATCTCGTCATGAAGCGTAAAAACCTCTCCCACTCTTGCGAACTGCGCATGATGTATCGCGCTTCGATGCATTTCGGTTTCCCGTTCACGAATTTCGCGTTCACGTCGACCTGTTTGTAAAAGAGGATATCGCAAAGATTAGTCTTCTTCAGTCGTCGGTGTGCCGAGAGAGAGAGAACGAGAGAGAGAAAAAAAATGCCGTCCCAGACGATTGCTTGAACGATGCGTGCGCGTGTGAGCGCTGTGATACGCGCGCGCGGCGCTTCGTGTGATTAATTCCCCGCGAGAAGATACAAAATTTACTCTCGTGGAAGAACAAGAAGAAGAAGAAGAAAAATCCAATCGCGCGCAACGACGAACGATACAAAAAAATGAGACACACGTACCGTGGTCATCTCGCCTTCCTCGTCCGTCAAATACATCCCCGTGATGTCCCCGCTGGCGCTTTCAAACACGTCCGGGTTTTCAAACGTGAAAAACGCCGTCCCCGAGGTCCCGTCTCTGCTCTTGGTGAGTTTCACGTCCGGGACGGACGTCTCGACCGTGTCGCGAACGAAGGAAATCGTCGCCGCGTTGGTGACGACGAACGCGCGTCGCGAGACGGAAGAAGAGGAGGAGGAAGAAGATTTGATGCTAGTGGTGACTAATGATTGCGAGCGGAAGGTGGAGGTGGTGAGGGACGCGCGCGCGGATAAAGTCGTCGACATTGTCCGAGATGTGCTCCTGGGGAAGTTTTAGATTACTTTTTTGTGACGTCTCGCTCTCTCGACTTTTCTCTCTTATCCTTTTATTTATTAAAGGTCGTTCTCGAAAAGCTACGTAAAGGTCGGTAAAAGGAAAGGCAATTTTTTTAATTCGTTATCACACACGTAGTAGCGGTATTATTAGTACAAAACAACAGCAACAGCAACATATCGGCAGAGATGATTGTCCTTTTACGCTCTTTTCTCGTCTTTTTTTTTAAAGCGGCGGCGGCGGCGGCGAATCCTCCAACTACTAAGGATAGTAATCGAACCCGTTGGTGTTCGGATCCATCCGTCGGATTTCTTTCTCGACCTCGACGAGTTTCTTCTCGGCTTTTTTCAAGTTGATGTCGAAACCGACGTCGTTTTTACCGTCTTCGTTGCCAAAGGCGCGCTGCGGACCGGCAATTTTTTGTTCCGTGGCTTGTTCCAAGCGGAAGAGGTTGCTCTCCAACGCTTTGATTTCCGAGCCGAGTGCTTTTTCAATCTTCGTGATGTCCGATTCCAAAATTTTTTCCACGTCTTTACCGACCAACTTTTCCGTGATTTTCTCCACGTCTCTCTCGACGACTTTCTCTACCGCTTTGACGTCGTCGCCTAAGGTGTCCAAATCGGCGATGTTGGTCACTTTGACTTCCTCGGGCGCTTTGCACGAGTTATCGGTGATGATCATCTTGTTCCAATCGACGTTCACTTTCTCCGCCGCCGCTTTCATGCGCGGAATAAACTCCGGTCGCAAGGTTGGCTCAGTCGCGTAGACGACGGCGCCACCGTACCCATCCCACGCGTCGTTCGTGCCTCGATAATACACGAAAGCGACGCCTTTCTCTTCGTCGGCGTAGAAACCGTCCTTCGGGATGATCCAATCGTCTTGGTAGTGCAATTTCGTTTCCGGGTTCCCTCTGTTCAAGAAAATCGCCTTACCGTCCTCCTGGTAAAATCGTTGCACGTCGCCTCTCTCGTAAAATTGCCCGTTTGGCCTGTTCACTCTCCAATTGATTTTGATGTACATCTTATCGTCGTCGCCTTTCACGAAGAAGTGCTCTTGACAATCGAAAATATCGAAATCTTTATTCAACCCGGCGACGATGTACCATCGCTTCTTGTTCGTCCAATCGTCGATGGTGACGTTCTCGCTCGTCTCAATCACGTCAAAATCAGGCACCGGATATTCCCCGGTCGATTGTCTCTGCGCCACGCACGCGTTCCTAGTCACCGCGCACGTGTTAAATTTTTGCACCGCCGGCGAAGCGTACAAATCCCCGCATCGAATCTGACAATCCGCCTCGTCCGGTTTCCCGAAACACACGTTCAAGCACGCCAAAGACTCAACGCACTTCTCATCCGCCAAGCACCCGGCTAACTCAGCTTTGCAATTTTGCAACAAACAATCCCCCGTGCGCTTCGCCGTGTTTTCGATGGCGAACGAATCCATCGGATTTCCGAGTAACGTCAACGCCGCGAGCGCTCCGACGGACGCGCTTTTAATCCTCGTTTCTGATAACAGAGAAGAAAAAAAGAACTCTTCTTCAAAAACCGGTAGTCTCTTCCTTTCCTCTTTTACGGAAGAAAACAGCGACGACGACTTCTTCGCTCTCGTCGTCGTCGTCGTACTTCTTCGCCTCGCGCTGCTCGAGTAATCATCAGTCCTCGACCTCATTCCAACGCCGTTCATCATTTTCGAACAAGAAGAAGAAGAAGACGAAGAAGAAGAAGAAGAAGACGAAGAAGAAGAAGACGCGAGACAAGAACACGAGGGGATTAAACTCGCTCGCATCGCGCGACGCGCTTTTCTCTCTTTTTCTCTCTCTCTCGCGCGCGTGCAAACCTCTTCTCGCGATGAAACAAACGAGAGTTATAAGATATACACTTCTCTTCGCGAATGAAGAGAGAAAAAAATTTTTTGACACACTCATCATTAAGAGTGACTGTTTAAGGTGTCAAATCAAACAAAACGTGCGCCACCGTGAGTGATGGACACAAAATCTTCTCAGAGAGAGAGAGATGAAGAGATCTTTCGAGAAGCGACGAGAGACGTCGAGAGACGTCGAGAGAGAGAGAGAGAGGAGGGAAAAAAACACACATCGCGACGAAAAAGCATTTATAATGAGTGTTTGTTTATTCATTTCTTCTTCACACGAAGACACGCGCGCGCGCATTTAAAACGAGTCGTTCGTCGCGTGCCACGAAGTAACGCGTCTACCACTCACTCGCACACACACACACCGCGCGCGCGCGCTTTACTCGCGGGTTAGATCTGGAAAAAACAGAGAAAAGAGGAATTTTGAATAGGGATTTTATCTCTCTCGAGGCAAACAAAAATAAAAGTTGAATAAAACAATGTTCTTCACCGCGAGTGTTAGCGCGACCGCGAGAGCTGTCAACGTTTCTTCCTCGTCGTCTTCTTCTTCTTCCGCGAGAAGCAGAGGGAGGAGAGCGACGGTGGTGGTGAAAAGCAGCAGCAGCAGTAGCAACGGGGAAAAGAGAAATTTGCTTTTTTCTTCCTCTGCTTTGTTGCGTTCTTCTTCTTCTTCTTTAAGAGGAGTGAAACAAAAACGGGACGGTTGTCGCTCGAGCTCAATTCTCAGAGTCAGCGCTGGAGGAGGCTATCAAATGTCCCCGGAAATTGAAGCGACTCGTAAACCGACCCCGCCGACGAATCCGAACCTTCCGAAAGTTTTAGTCGCCGGAGGTGGCATCGCCGGTTTGATCACCGCGGCGGCGTGCAAGCGCAAAGGTATGGAAGTGTTGGTCTTTGAGAAAGTGACCAAGTATAAACCGTTCGGTGGGCCGATTCAGTTGCAGTGCAACTCGCAAGGGGCGCTGGATTCTATCGACCCGAAGATGGCCGAGGAGGTTTTTGAGAGAGGGACTATCACCGGCGATCGCGTGAACGGGTTGTTGGATGGTATTTCCGGCGAATGGTTCTACCGCTTCGACACGAGGCAGCCGTGCTACATGAACGGGTTACCGCTGACCTTGGTGCTGTCTAGATACGATTTATTGGATATCCTGCGAGAAGGTGTTGGGGATGAAAACATCATGATGGGCACGATCGTCGATGAGTACGAGCACACGAAAGATGGCAAGGTGATCGCCAAGTTGACGGACGGGACGACGCACGAAGGAGACGTGTTGATCGGATGCGACGGGATCCGATCAAAGATTCGCAAGCAAATGCGCAACGGACAAGAAACAAAGTTGGCGTACGCTGGTTACGCGGTGTACACCGCCGTGTGCGATTACTCGCAGCCGTTTCGAGAGCCAAAGTACACGGATCCGAACAAGGTTGGGTACCAAGTGTTTTTAGGCCCGAAGCAATATTTCGTCTCCTCGGACGTCGGGGAAGGGAAACAACAATACTACGCATTCTTGGAAGTCCCGGAAGGCGGAACAGATGTCTACGCCTCTTGCGATGACTGGCCCGATTACAAAGAAATGTTATTGGACCGATTCGGCGGTTGGGCACCGGCGGTCAAGGAAAGATTGGAGTGCACGAAACCGGAAGACATCGAGTTGAGAGACGTTAACGACGTGTTGCCGGATCCGAGATGGATCGATAGAAAGGTCGCGTTGCTCGGAGATTCCGCGCACGCCGTTCAGCCAAACTTGGGTCAAGGTGGCGGTCAAGCCATCGAATCCGCGTACGTCTTGGCGGATGAATTATCCAAGTGCGAAGGTAAGAAGGGCATCGAGTTGGCGTTGATGCGATACGCCACCAGACGCTTTTTACGAACCTCGAGCATCCACGGTTTGAGTCGATTCTCGTCGCTGATGAACACGTTTTATCGACGATATTTGGGCGATGAACCGTACGATTGGTATCCAGAGCCGGTGAAAAAGTTTTGGGAGAGCGTGTCGAAATTGAAAATTCCGCACCCCGGTTCGGTCATGGGTCAAATCATTCTCATGGCATCGATGCCGGTGATTTTGGAATACGTCGGCGCCGGTTTCTTTGGTTTGTTGCCGGAATGGTTAGCCGGCGCTGCGACTGGAAACGGCAAAGATCGCGTGCCGAAAAACCAAGTTCCGGGCATTTCTGCGCCCATTCGAGACTTGAAACCGGATGACTTCAAAATGAAGGGCATTCCGGGGATCGCGAAGTAGCTCACTTATAAAAATACAAAATTGTAAAAGTATAAACACCGAATTACATCACGCAAAAGATATCATGTTTAAAATAAAATCACAACTTTTTGGTACAATGAAGCTCCTACTTTCTCCTTCACACGCTCTCTATTCCTTTTCTTCTCTTTCCTATTTGTAGGATTCTGGTTGGATGCATCTCACCAACGACGGGTTCGGTACGAACAGCATTCGCATTCCTCCGACTTCAATCAAAGCGTGCGAATGCAATCTCGCCCGTTGATTTGTTTCTATGGGTTTGTTGTTAATCCATATCGGTCTTTTTCCTACGTTTCTCAGCGTGAACTCCCCGTTCCATCGCAACTTCAAATACGCTTGCACTCTCGAAATCTTCGCGGCGTTTCCTTCTTTGCTCAAATCCACATCCACGGCGCTATCTGTCGTGCTCCTGCCGACCGTAGACTCTCTCTTCGTCAGCGTGAACATCGTGTTCTGTCCGATAATTTTCGCGATTATGCCACTTCTTGTCATCGCTCTCGACGCCACCGTCGTCAAATCCTTCTCTAACGTTGCAATTTTATGAATGTTCCTCTCTTTTCTCTTCAACTCTTGTCGTTTCAAGGTTTCGTCCAACTGCGCTTTGGATGGTAAAGGATCGCATTCGGTGAGAATAAACAACTCCGCGTCCTTGAAAAAATTCACCGCGTTTTCTTCTTTTTCGCCCGGAGAACTGGAAGAAGCAATCAATTTCGGCACCTCTTCTCCTTTCTTCTTCTTCCAACTCGTCCTAAAGTCGTCGCCAACGTTTGCCTCTACTTTCGGCGCCGGTTCCTTCTCCATGTACTCTCTCAATCTCTTCGCGACTTCGTACGCGCTCTTCTCGCCGAACAAAATCCCTCTCCATCGTCGCTCGATCTCTTCCAGGTTATACTCTTTCGAAAAATTCACGATGCTATTCCTCATCGCTAAACTTTCCAACGCGCAGCCATTCTCAACGCATTTGATCAGAAGAAAGTCATCCGAGACTGGCCAATCCTCGACGTTGATTTCCTCTTCTTCGTCGTTCTCGTCGTTCTCGTCGTCGTCGTTCTCGTCGTCGTCGCCATCCTTTTCTTTCTTCTCCTCGCCGGCTTCCTCCATCGCGTCTTCTTTCTCGTCTTTCTCGTTCTTCGTATTCTTCTCGTCTTCCAATTCTTCGTCCCTATTCGGCGGAGGAGGTGCCGCCGAAGGCGTTGGAAATTCGACGGTTTGATCGAGCGCCATTTTCTCTTTCAAATCTTCCGCCGCGCCCGCTGCTGCTGGTGCTGCGGCAGTAGTGGTCGTGGTGGCGTCAATTGCAGTGGTAGTAGCATCAGCGGGTGCCGGTGGTGGTGACGTTTCTTTTTGCTCCATTTTTTTATGGCAATCTTAGGCGGCGTTAGAGTGTTTTTAGCACAGTACGTAGGGCAAAAATTCGAATAACACAACATACTATACGAATACGTTCGCGCGCTTCTCTGTTTATTTAGATTCCATTCGATTTAAAAGCATTTAAAACAAACAAACACAACGCCTCTCTCAACAGAAAACGAACATGTCGTTATCTTTCTTCTCCACCTCTTTGGTTTCTTGAATCATTTTCTTGCCTCTTTTGGTACCGCAGACGCGTTCAATCTTCAAGGCGTCGAGACGCGTGAATAAAGCGTGTGCGGTTTTGTTGCCGCTCATTCCACCTCTGTTGTTGTTGTAACTCTGGTTTTTATTATTTCTCGCTGGCGCTGGGTTTTTCATGAACGCGCAGACTTCGGCGTAGAAATGCGGGTTTTCTGGCAAGGAGTAGAAGAAGACGGAGTTGACGCCTCGGATGTTGCGTCTTTGGTAGAAGTAGGCGCGTTCGGAAAGGAGTAAACATCTTTTCCGACCGTCCGCGAATAACGTGCGCGCTCGAGCGGCTTCGGCGATGTCGGTATATTCGCTGTTGATGGCAAAGGACACCTCTCGATCGACGAGGAGGTTTCGCACGCGGACAAACTCAAAGTACGTGGCGCAGAAGATGAGCTGGCCTTGGTCTGGGTTTTCGCGGATGCGAGGGAGGACGGCTTTGGCAAAGTGGCGGAAACGAATGTCGTCGGCGTCCTGGATGTTTTTCTTGGAAACGCGGACGAGCTCAAACTCTTGCCTAGAGATGAGGTTGGGTAACGTCACTGATTCGTTTTTCCGAAGATTTCTCGGATCGTCCGGAGAGGCGACCAAGCCTAGAACGCCTACTTCTTTCGTCGCCCGCAAACGAAATTTCCCCTCGACGTTTGCGCACAACCTCCCATTAAACGTCGCATTAATTTCTGCGGTTTCGAATTGCGACAGAAATATTGTCTGTCGCGCGCTCGCAGCGGCACCGTTCAGGTGAAACTCGTGACATCGATTCACGTCCACGTCTTTGGCATCGTTCGGTAACTGGTTGCACTTTTCCAAAACGGTTTCCAGGTGTTCCCAATTTTGCATGGCGATGACGTCGCATCTGTCAACGATGACGAGTTCAATGGCAGAAAGGAAATCAGCGGCGGTGATATCGTCATTTATCGCGGTAACAATGCCTAGAGGTGAAGCGAAAACAATATCGGCTCCAAAAAAATCAACGAATGGACGCACGGCTGCTTTCGTAATTTTCACGCCCAACCGAAAATGATCGTCCTGATTGCCTCGAAATAGCTCCTTATACTCCAAAGGCACGTGCGTTTTGTATTTCTTCCTCTTTTTGGTCACTTTGTTTATTTTCTTCTGCATTTTCTTCTTCCTTCGTTTTAATTCTTCGTCTTCGTCTTCATCGCTCGCGTCCTCGTCCGAGGATGTCTCGTCGGACGAATATCCGGCGAGGAAGTCATTCTCCAAACGTTCGAGCTTGTTCACCGCATCGGCTCGACCGTGTGCATTCGGGCATAATTTCAAGAAACGCATGATGGCGCGACCGCATACGTTTCGCATTGGCGAGAGGAATAAAACCGTTGGTCTCGCAAAACCTTGATCTCGCGGCGTGTCGTCGATTGAAATCTCCTGACCCGCTTTCACTTTCTTCGCCAACTTTTCGTTATTTTTAGTCACGCGGTTTCGCGTTCGGTGAATGTGTGTCATCGCGTGGATGAGTATCGCATCGAGTTCGTCGTCTTTTTGGTTCCGCCAACGAAGAGTGGAGTCTTCTTTTCTTCTTTTGTGCGATAAATGCGATATATCTGGAATGCGTCGGGTGTGCGAAATGTCCGCGTACGTGCTCGCCAAATGATACAACTCCGCCTGCGCTCGATTTTTGAAACACGACGGATTCTTGTTCTCTTCGCCATCGTGTTCTTCTTCATCTTCATCGTCGTTGCCGTCATCGTCGTCGTCTCGAATCTCATTTGCCCTGACGGTTTTCCAATGCTCGCGAATTTTCAGTGGAATGTCGCTTGGAAGCGCCAACGGATCTTCTCCTTCGTCATGGTTGTTCTTTTTCTTGTTCTTTTTCTTCTTCTTGGACGAAAAGTACGACTCGTCTTGAAACGCCAATGGCACATTCGTCGCGTTTTCGCTCATTTCCCATCGCGTGTTGCTCTCTATGATCTCTCCTTTTCTCTTGGTGTTGCTGCCGTTATTACCGTCTTGAAAAATTGGTTTAAACGTCACTCTCTTCTCCCTTCTTTCTGCCAAAGTCTTCTCGTCTTCGTTTTGACATTTTTTCAAATGCAGCGTCAACGCGTTGTCCCTGTCTTCGTTTTCGACGTCATTCGCGTTCAAAGATCTCATTTCTTTCGATTCTTCCGTCTGTTTAGTCTTCTCTCCTTCTCTTTCTTCTTCTTCTCCTTCAGATTCATCGTCGCTCGACGATACGTCCGACACATCGTCCTGCGGTCCCATCTGGTCGAACCGTTTTTGCGCCTCCTCCGGGATTGGTTCCCACTCGAGCACTTTGTCCACGTCGTTGATATCTTCCCCATCTTCGTCTAATTCTAGCATTTCCTCTGATTCTGATTCTGATTCCGATTCGTCGTCGTCTTCATCGTCTTCATCCTCGTCCGATTCTGACTCGTCTT
>Ga0181597_10005144_pt1 | contig 12680 bp, 14 predicted proteins | sample 041ome_5_FD_148647 | JGI IMG/M metagenome (GOLD analysis project Ga0181597, IMG submission 148647) | Coastal salt marsh microbial communities from the Groves Creek Marsh, Skidaway Island, Georgia - 041403US metaG (spades assembly) | ecosystem: Environmental > Aquatic > Marine > Intertidal zone... | reverse complement strand
CTCGACCAGCTTCGCAATAATTTCAGTCGGATCCTCAACCTTATCAACAAAGCTTTGTTTAAAAACCGCAGGCAGGCTCTTCAGTTCAGAGAGATTTGATTTCAGGAACGTAGCCATTATCAGACCACCAAACACTATGAATACGCCGGTCGGATCGAAGTATGATGCTGTCCAGCTCATACCTGGATTGCTACTAATCTGAAGCTGGATAGCGGTAAATATGATTAATACACCGCCAATAAACCCTATCACTGAGCTAATGTTCATCTTCTTCTCTTTACTGATTACTACTATTATTCCAATTCACTATTTTCTGGTAAGGCAGGCAACGTGCTGGTTTGAAACGATAAGCGTTTCAGAAGTTTCTTCAAACTAACTGCTCAATGCTAATTACCCAATCCTGATTGCAGTTGATTTATTTTCAACCTAACCGTTGTTTGGTCACTCGTTTTTTGAGCGACTCGTCGTCACGTGCTTCTCTTTTTAGCTTGATAAAGAACAACACGATGCAAGCAGTGCCCAATATCCCAGCAAAGAAAGTCGTAAACTGAATACCTAGAAGAAATGCATACCGTGGCCCAAAAACCAGGAACACGCTGAACCCAGCGATAGCCGTCAACAGGCCTCTAATTCGGCGACAAAATTTGCACTCTTCCTGTCTTAGCCAGAACCAGTCCAGCTTCTTAAAGTCCATTACAATTAATCCCAAAAACCCGATTGCAATACTTTTTCTTAATTCTCAACCATCTAGGCCTCGAGACTTAAGTTCGCACCAAGGATTTTTATAGAAGATGGGCTATCAGTGGAGCTACCTTCTCCATTTTTTCCTTGAAAGCTCACGCACAGAGCACCATCAGCATCCAGAACCTCAACTGTAGGTATACGCCTTGACTTAAAATTCATTGCCCGGCAGCCATAAGGCTTGGAGGATTCCCAGGTTATATAAAAATGGGTGCATTCAAAGCAGTTCGGGCGCTCAACTTGCGCATTACCGGTACGGTTTTTGTACATTTCAGACTCATCATTGATCTGACTCAACTCTCAGGTGTAAGGCCGGGGAGAGGCGAAAAAGCCCTTTATAAAAGCTCGTCCTCTTGCGCAGCCCTTATCCAGTAATTGAGGCCTTGTCATTTCGATATTGTATATAAGCAGGCTTAAACAGCTGCTGGGCGTAGTCCACTCACTTGTTGGAAAGTAGTTGCTCTAGTTACTATACATGTTCTCCATTGCCTTAAACTGCCCCTCTAGGTAATCGCCCGTCGACTTGCTTCTTTGAACTATCGACTCCATTGCTGCAAATTGCTTGATATAGCGCTCGTACGCTTTGGACATACGTTCCTCTAAAGCAGCAAGCGCCTCCTGCTGGGATTCGAGAATTCTGGTTGCGTTTGTTGTTCTATTTACTAGTAATCCATCCTTTTCTATGAGATCGAGTAGGGAAGACTTTGCTTCCAAGGCGAGGCCTTTATCCGAAGCGTCATAACGGCTCTGACCATCAGTACTTCCTGTCAACATCATCCTTACATCAGTAAGGCTGTTCGTCACAGCATCGGAGTATACCGTTTCGTTTATCTCGATACTGCCGCTTAGTTGAAAAGAGAGGCCCAAATCCCTAAAAGATGACATTGAGTTGGACGCCGTGGCTGACTCTCGATCAATCAACCCCTTCACTTGTTTTCGCAATAAGCTCACGAATGATGAATCATTGGCAAGTGCACCGCCCAAGTCGGAATCCACATTATCTGGATCTTCCATTTCGGCAAGCACGGTGTTGAAATCATTCACAGAAGAAACAAACTCATCGAGCGAATCCCGTAAGCTTGACAGATCCTCCCCCACTACGATGGTAGCCGCTTGGCGTTCGCTTCGGTGTGTATCGCTCAAAACCAAGTTAAAGCCAGGAATTACATCACTAATGCTATTACTGGCCCGATTAATAGAATCTACGCCGTTTACGGACAAGATTGCGTTTTGCGCAGCCGACAATTGATTAGATTCAGCCGAGAAGCCTAAATCTGGCGAGGAGGTCATTGAAAATTGATTTTGCAAGCCAGTCTCACCGCTTACAGAGATGAACCAGGCATCCTCAACTCCTTGCGTTGTTGCTACTGACAAAAGATTATCAGCATCACTGGTTGCAGCGAGATCAGCAACGCCCGCGCCATCTGTGGTAGAGGTAAACCGCACGGTAGTTCCATCTGCTCCCTCTGTGGTCCAACCTGAAATAGTACCGGAAGCCGTTAAATTAGTTGACGAGTTTGTGCTTGCCCCGACAGCCAAGTTGGCAAAACTTGCGGCAACCTCTGAGGCTGTAACCGCTGCTGAGGCAGACACGGTGATGCCCGCCAAAGTAAAACTCTGGCCAGCCGTCATATCTGAGAAGGTGACCCGCGCATTTTCAGTAACAGCTGCGCTTTTATTAATCAACGTTGCAGAAACGCCGATGTTTGCCGTGTTTATCGCATCTACCACCCCGCTTGGAGTTGGATTAGTGACACTCACGGACGAATTGACCCCTGGCGTGGGGCCTTGGTTCACCACAAGATCAAAGCCTGTGCCGCCGTTTAAAGATTCTGATTCGGCGCTAAAAACGTTCGAAATGATCCGGGTAGGCGCTGCAATCTGTGACACCTCGACCATATAACTGCCTGGTATTCCAGCAGTTCCGCTTATAGGCTCTGCTGCTACGGACGAGGGATCTGTCGAAGTCGCAGAAAACGTAGTAAGCGAGCTTGAGTCCTCCAATTTTGACAGCGCTGTGGTTATTCGAGATATTCCGGATTTCAAGATTGCCAGTGCTGATATTTTTGTTTCGCTTGCCTCAATTTTGCTCTGAGTCGATTCAATCTTGGGACTCAGCTCCGCTTCAGAAAGTGAAGTCGCCAGCTCTTGAATGTTTACTCCCGAGCCAACCTGGAGTGCCGTCGTAATCTTGGAGCCCTGACTATTTGCTTGGTCGATTGTTGCCATCTTCTAGCCTAGTACGGTGTATCCGCCTGGTAACAAGGTTGTTTATATAGGGAATCGAGAGAAAGCCAATTATCAGATGTAATCGAAAAGACTAAGCTGAGAAACTTTCGCAAATGTGCTTTGTGCAGCCTCGAGCGCCAGCATATTCGCAGAGAGCTTGGTAATGGCTTCAGAATAGTTGGTATCTACTGTTTTCGATAAGATATCTTTGTAAAGAATCGTTTTCTCTTCGATTATATCTAACCTGTTAGAAATTCTGTTCTGAGAAATACCTAACTCCACCTGTTTTTTTCCTAGTTTGGTGGACAAAATTTCAGCTTCTGCCATCGCTTTCGAGATATCAGACTGACTGTTGCCATTCAGAGCAGTCACAAAATCGTCAATCATCTCAAATGCCGTGATAGAGCTAATAGTCCCATCGTCATTTGTTCGGGAAATATTACCGAGAACCTCGGTACCGATACTATTGACCCGTATTTTTTCTCCACCGCCTATATCAATATTAATAGATGTCTGATCGCCCGCGTAGGTGACACTGCCACCTGCATTGAGCTCAAACGGCCGAATTCGGCTCGCCCCGCCAGAAAACATAAAATTGCCGTTCTCATCCTGACTATTTGCATACGAAAGAAGCTGCTCTTTATATTGCACCACTTCCTCTGCGATCATTTGTCTGTCTTCGGCAGAATAGGTGTCACTCGCCGCAGTAATGCTTAATTCTCTTATTCGATCCGATATTTTCTGCATGGCGGCAACCAAATTTTCCTCTTGCCGAAGCCGATTATCCGCACCCTGCAAACTAGACTTGTGGTCGTTTTGCTCTGTCAATACCGAGTTCATTCGGAGGCCCGCCATGGCTGCCTCGGCATCCATGCTCGCTGTTGCCGCTTTCTTGCCTGAGGCAAGCTGCGTCTGTAGATTTGCGATTTCGTTTTGCTGCTCAGCCAGGCGCTGATTTAGCGTGCTAAAATATAAGTTAGTTGAAATTCTCATGCTTCACACATAGTTCCCTAAACTAGATACCGATACGCAGCAATTGCTCGAACACGTCGTTAGCTGCCTGCATGGCCTTTGCTGTTGCCAGGTAGGCCTGCTGTAGACGAATGAGCTCCGCAGCCTCTTCGTCGAGATTAACTCCTGAGATTTTGTCCTTGGCAGACATGGCATTGTCGTATACCGCTTGTTTCGCATCCGCTGACATTTTCGAAAGGTCGTTAAATGTCGATACTTTCCCAACTTCGTTGATATAAAAACTACGTAAAGTCTTGCCGTTGAAAATTGATTCATCACTAATCGCAGCGATTTCAATGATATTTGAATTGTCACCAATACCATTCGTATTTTGAGAAATGGAAAAACTATCTAATGCCGCTGGCGCTCGATCAAAGCTAACTTTGATATCACCAACAGTCACGCCCGCATTAATATCGAACCCTGAATAATTAGTAGTCATTCCATTTTGCGTAACTGTGTAGTCAGTAGCGCTTGAGAAATCAATTGTAAAAGCGTTTTCAAGACTACCGCCCCATGCTGCATCCTCGCCGTATGACAGGGACGCCTGAGCGGCGGAGGTATTAGAGTCAGCGGGACTAATTTTTAGTCTGCCCGCCGCTGCTACTTGATCGCTACTGGTAAGGGCCAACGAGATATTTTTAGCGTAGTTGGTATCAGAACCCAAACTAAACAGATCCACTCCGACAGCACCCAGGGGATTTATGCCCTCTGCATGCTGCTCATTCACACGAGTGGCAAACGTATAGGTCATACTGTTCAGGTTGCTAATCAAAGGATCAATGATGCTGGCCTTGGCCGAAATCAGTCCTCCAATAGAACCGCCGGTCACGGTTGTGACATCGGCGTTTACCCCACTCGCGTCATATTTTATCTGCTGCATGTTACTGCTTCCGCTTATGGGCGAAACACTCAAGCTTTTGACCTGAACGTTATCCACTAAGGCCATGGTTTGATTTGGCGACGCCAGATTCACTGAAGCGAGACCTCCATCGTTAAAACTCACGTCAATCTTCGCCAAGCTAGACATCTTCATTAAGACTAGATCTCTCTGGTCCAAAAGTGAAGGTGGCTGATTAGTGCCTGAAAAAGCGGCCAGCTCCTCATTGATTACCACAAGTTGGGACGACAAACCATTTAGCTGGTTGACGCGGTGCTCTACCTCAGCGTTGTTATTCGACGAGATCTCTTGTAGTTCAGTGGCAACAGCATTTACTCGTGATGCAAGAAAGCCTGAATTAGAGATAAAGTTTTGGCGAGAGGTATCAGCAGATGGATCAGCAGCGAGTTGCTTGGCAGAACTAAAAAATTGGTCAAATGCAGTAGTCAAACTGCTAGACTCCGAGCCAACCAGATTCAGCACGCGACTGGCATAATTAATGCCTGGCTGCTCAAACGCCAGTGAGGAATTTGCACTTCTCAATCCATTCTCGGCAAACGAGTCATGAGAACGGGTTAGTGCTGTATGTGATTCACCAGGTGCGGATATTCTGACCTTCTGACGAGAATAACCCTCAGTGTTAAGATTAGAAATATTTGTCTGAACTGCAGTAAGAGCTCGCTTATAAGACTGAGTCGCTGCAACACTGACTGATAAAAGATCATTCATACCTCATCCTCACCCGGCTGATCTTGATTAGGAAGCGAATCGGTAACGAAATTTGCTACCCCAAGAGATTTTTTCTGAGCAAGGAAGTGTCCCAGCTCGGAATAAAACATGTCCTGATAAAAATCCGAGGAATTGCTTGAAAGCAAATCACTCTTAAGGGGCTCGCTAGCCTTCTGCATTGAGGAGGTTACTAAGCGAAGAAATTCGGCCTCGAATTCTGCAGCGATCTTCTCGCCCGCGTCTGCGCGCTCGGCAGAGCTGCCATTCGAGCTCTTTTTCAGCGCCGACATGGAGGCAAAGTCGTATGCGCTCTGAACTGAGGTTGTATTACCCGCCATTAGAGCACCACCAATTCTGCTTTCAAACTTCCAGAACGCTTGAGTGCCTCTAAGATAGCAATCAAAGCGGAAGGCGTAGCACCAACCTGATTAACGGCATCAACAATGTCCTGGAGTTCAATGCCACTTTCAAAAACAAACATATTGCTCAGTGGCTCCTCGATAGCAATCTCGGCATTAGTCACACCAACAGTTTCTCCAGGAGCAAAAGCACCGCTAATTGCTCCTGGCTGTCCTGGCTGACTGACCTCATTAAAGGCATCGACCCTGACTGATATGGTGCCATGAGAGACGGCAGCGGCTGCAACTTTGACTGAGCGATTTATCACTGCGGTGCCAGTCCGGGAGTTAATGACCACTCGAGCTGTTGGCTCACCAGGGTCGATATCCATGTTTTGTATTTCGCTAATAAAAGCTACTTTCTGAGCAAGGTCAGACGGCGCCATTACAGCGATAGAAACAGCATCCAGCGGCGTTGCAAGTCCTGGGCCATAGGTAGTGTTAATGGCTTCGGTAATTGCATTTGTGGTGGTGAAATCAGCATCACGTACATTGAGAATGAAATGATCGGCGGTTTCGAACGGCGTCTCAATTAACCTTTCTACTATCGCGCCGTTCGGAATTCTGCCTGACGTAGGAACGCCAATTTCTATACTAGAACCTGCCGCGCTCTCAGTAATTCCAGTAACCGTCAAAGCACCCTGTGCAATGGCATAAACTTGTCCATCAATGCCATACAGTTCGGTTAGCACCAGGCTGCCGCCTCGTAAGCTTTCAGCTGTGCCAACAGTAGACACATTTACATCTATGCGCTGACCTGGCTTTGCGAAGGGTGGGATCTCGGCGGTCACCATAACCGAAGCAAGATTGTCGGTCTGCAGAGGTTGAGTCGCATTCTGCTGAGCAAGGTTTATCAAATTCTGTCCCAGATCAAATTCAGAAACCGGGCCATCAATACTCACCCCTAGTCCTGAAAGTAAGGAGGTAAGGCTTTGGCCAGTCACGCGCAAATCTTTTCCGTCACCTGTGCCAGACAAACCTGCTACTAATCCATAACCCACAAGCTGGTTACTGCGCACACCAGCAACATCTACGATATCCTTGATGCGATCGGCATTCGCCAAAGCTGGAACAAACATCAAAAGGGCAAGAAAAATTTTCAAGAAACGCATAATAGAGATCCTTAGAATGGCCATACGCTGAGAAGAAGATTTACTCCCCAAGGGGCCTTGGTCGCTCTAGCAAGCTCGCCTACACCACTATAGGAAAATTGAGCGTTTGCCAGACGCGTAGAAAGCACGGTGTTATTTGGCATGATATCGTCAGGGCGAATTACCCCTTTCACCACGATCATCTCACTGCCTTCATTAAGGCCCAGTTGCTTTTCGCCAAAAACGACAAGATTGCCGTTAGGCATCACATCAATCACTACGACTGAAATTGATCCGCTCAGTGAGGCCGATTGACCAGCAGTGCCACTGCCTGAACTCGAAATTGTCGAGCCGTCAGTGTTGACTCCATCGAAAAAGCCGCTGCCAGGAAATAGAGCACTTGCCTGCGACGGCCCGATCACGGAGTTGCTGGATGCACGCTCGGTCGATAGACCGCTGATTCTTGATGCTTGAGCGGTCTCGTTGAGTATGACAGTTACAATATCTCCCACTACCACAGAGCCTGTTTTATAAGCCCGACCTGCCGGATATAGCGCATTACCATTATCAAAGATTGAACCTGTTAGCGGCGCAGATATTGGCTTTGGCTCCGGATAAACCAGTGCAAAATCGGATTCCAAGGTCGCTACACTCGAACCCCCTGAGGCGCAAGATTGTAGGGCTAAAAGCGCTAAACAGAGTGAGAATATTCTAAACATCAAAGTCACCAATTAAAGGTTGTTATTCAGGAAGCGAAGCATTCCATCCGCAGCCGCGATGGCCTTGGAATTGATTTCATAAGCTCGCTGTGTCTCGATCATGTTGACCATTTCTTCTACTACATTAACGTTTGAAGCTTCGAGCACGCCTTGTGTCAGCATACCGGCTCCCTGATCACCAGGCGTTCCGACAATTGCATCACCACTGGCATTAGTTTGCGCATACAGATTACGACCTACTGGTGTGAGCCCTGCTGGATTTGCAAAACGCGTCACCTGGAACTGACCTATCTGACTCAAACCTCCGCCCGCCGCGAGCTCTGCACTCACAGTGCCATCTCGGCCGATCGTTATACTCATCGCATCCTGCGGTATATTGATTGCGGGAATTAGTGGCTCACCTCCGCCAGTGACCAGAACTCCCTCGTTAGAAATTTTAAAAGAACCATCTCTGGTATAAGCAGTGGTGCCATCGGCTTGCTGAACTGCGAAAAACCCATCGCCAGCAATTGCAACATCAAGAGAATTTTCTGTGGATATCATATTTCCCTGTCTATGAAGCTTTTCTGTAGAAACTACCCGAGTACCCGTACCCAGCATCATGCCAGTAGGAGTTTCTGCAGTAGCATCTGCCTGAGCCCCAGCCTGGACGATGCGCTGGTAAAGCAGATCTTCGAAATTTGCTCTGTCTTTTTTAAATCCAATCGTATTTACGTTTGCAAGATTGTTTGCAATAACAGTCATTCGGGTTGATTGCGCCGAGAGACCTGTCTTTGCCACCCACATTGAAGCATCCATTAATCAATCCTCAATATTCTTAAAGTTCAAAATTTGTCTGGTTAATAAACTAGCGAACCGACATCATGCGGCTGCCGTCTTTATCAAGTTCTTCTGTGCTCTTGATTATTTTCATCTGAGTCTCAAAAGACCGGTAATAATCGAGCAGGTTGACCATAACTTCGACGGCATCAGAATTACTGCCTTCAAGCGATCCTACAGTGATTGATACAGGCTCGGGCCCAGTCGTAAAATCACCATTACCGTTGGGCAACTCGGGGTCCAAAACTCCATATAATCCGTCAGTACGACGCACGAGTGGTGTTGCGCTTGCATCTCGTAACATAAGACTGCCGAGCGGCACGGGCACGCCAGCGGGGTCAAGTCCATCGATGCCATAGACGGTGCCGTCAGTGCCAATTGAAACAAGAGTGTCCGCTGGGACCGTAATAGGATTGCCGCCGTCATCAAGTACGAGTTGACCAGAGCCTACTTCTAGAAGACCAGCATCTGTTACCCGGATATCACCTCGACGAGTAAATGCAACCTCACCATTTTCACCTTGGACACCGAGTACAGTAGAGTTATTCATTGCTATATCAGTTTGGACACCCGTTTCAATGTGATGCCCCGCCCTAAGATCTATTTCCTCTGCTCTGGCAGAAGTGACAGCCTGATATCGCGTTGGAAAACCGCTACCTACATAACTTACTGTTTCCGGTCGTGAGGTGATGCTTCGCTTGTAGCCAATAGTAGAAACATTAGCCAGGTCATTCGTTAACTGCACACGCTGAAATGACTGGTTTGTAGCTGCGCCCAATGCTGTATAAACAAGTTTATCCATTTCAACTGATCCAGTTATCTAAAAATTAGCCGCGCATGTTAATGAGTGTTGTTGCCATGCTTGAGGTAGTCTCAATAGCCTTGGCATTAGCCTGAAAATTCCGTTGAGCCTTGATCAGATCAACAAGCTCAGCGGTGATGTCAACATTGGAGCGCTCGACAGAACCAGAGAGCACATTGCCATAGCCCGGTTGACCGCCTGCTGCAAATACTGCCGCCCCTGACTCATTTGTGGCGCTATAGGTAGAACCTGCTGCCTGGACCAATCCCTCATTGCTTGCAAATTTGGCAAGGAGGATTTGAGCAGTCTTTACAACCGAACCATCAGAGTAATTTACAGACATCATGCCATCGGGATTGATCGTTAAGCCCGTAAAATCATGAGCGGCTGGGCTACTGGCGATTACTGCCGAACCAGTACCAGTATTCTCCAGATCAGTTACGTCACCTGTGGTAGTGCTTGTAAACGTAATCGTGGAACCACTGGCACCGCCGGTAGTCCAGCCTGTCAGTGTCCCTGCGGCTGACGCGATGTTTGCGCCTGAATCGTCTGCGGTGCCGTCTTCGGCAATATTCGCAAAAGCCGCTACTACTTCACCCACTGTCGCGCCGTCAGCTCCAGCCGTTATAGTAATGCCGCCCAGCACCAGAGTTTCATTGGCGTCAAGGGCAGAGAATGTGACTTTTGCTGTCTCAGCTGAAGTCGATTCAATAGTTGCCGGGATCGAAATAGGGCCAAGAGCACCGTTAGCCAAACCGGTGTCAGCGTCTACCAGCTTGCCCAGCAGCTGATACCCCTCACTGTTAACGACTACGTTATTCGGATCCAACATGAATCCGCCATTGCGGGTAAAGACCTGTGAGCCATCCTCAGTCTGAAGGGGGAAAAATCCATCTCCGGCTATGGCCAAATCAAGGACATTGTCTGAATTCTCTATGTCACCTTGGGTGAATTCCTGTGACACGGCGTCCAGAGTTGTACCAACGCCGCTAGCGCTTGTTGCCTTACCTGAAGGCATTGTTGCGAAAATATCCGAGAACTGTGCCTGTGAACGCTTAAAGCCTGTGGTTTGCGTGTTCGCAATATTATTTGAGGTTACGGCCATTTCTTTAGTGGCTGCATTTAGACCAGTTAGTGATGTATAAAAAGACATTCTTTAAAGCTCCGATTTGATTAAATATTGAATTTTTCTAAGTCTGCGAGGGAGAAAGTTTGGCCATTAGCTATTTCGACCTGCACCTCATTCCTTGCATCATTCCATCTGACTGACTGTATAATCTGCGGGGTGTTGACTGGAATTTCTACTACTTCACCATCCTTTAAGCCCGTTAGCGAAAGCGAATAACTTCCCGCGGGCTGAAGCTCACCAGCTGCGTTCGCCCCATTCCACTCCATATTTAGGGTGCCTGCAGGCACATTCTCAAACCTCTCTTCATAAACAGGCTTGCCATTTGCATCACTGACGCTGAATAGCAGCGCAGCGTGACTTTCCTCAAGGTTCGATGTACCTGAAATCTGACCGCCCTCGACCAATTGAGTTTGTTCACCCGGTACACTGATTGTTGTACCCAACAAATTTGCACCAAGAAGGAATCTGTCTGACTTCATTCCCTCTGTCATAGACTGCATAGACGTGTCCACACTCTGCATCGATTCCAGCGATGAGAATTGCGCGAGTTGGGATACAAAAGCTTCGTTTTTCATTGGACTTAGAGGGTCTTGGTTTTGTAGCTGCGCAGTAAAAAGAGTTAAAAAAGCATCGCGTCCCAAGTCTTCTTCCGACTCTGCTGCCTTCGATTGTGATTCGGCATACTCACTCGAGGTAAGCACATTTGAAGCCGACGGTGCTGTTGCATTAATGCCCATCAGAAAATTCCTCTAGTTAGACTTTTAATAAATCAAGGGTTCTGGACATGAGCTCCTGAGCCGTGCTGACTACAGAAACGTTATTTTGATATGCTCTCGACGCATCCAGCATCTCCACCATCTCTTCAATTTCGTTCACGTTCGAGCCAAAAACGTAGCCATCGTCATTGGCCAGGGCGTTGCCGGGCTCATGGATCTGCTTAACCGACTCAGTGTCATCCACTACTTCGCTTACATAGACTCCTCTTCGTGAATCAGCCTGAAGACTATTTTGCTGATCCGGATTTAGCATCAAACTTGAGAAGACAACGCGCTTAGCTTTGTAAGCTTCCTCCGCACTGCCAGCCACTACGGTGGCGTTCGCAAGGTTGCTCGCAATGGTGTTCATTCGAGTTAACTGGGCGTTCAAACCTGAACCCGCAATTTTAAGAAGAGCATCAGCTGACATAGTTATTCTCCTCTCAGCGCTTTTCTAATGCCTGAAATACGATTCTCCAAGAACCCCATGGCAGCCTGATAGTCAGCTGCAGCCTTACCGAACTTGGCCTGCTCAACACCAATTTCTACAGTGTTATTGTCCAAGCTCGGGCTCAGGGGCATATGGTAGGTAATCGCGTTTTCAAAATTATTTACGTTGCTACCGACTTCTATGTGCCTTGAATTCGTTGCGCTCGGTGCAGAAGCCCGACTAGCGGCATCTTTCATAAAGGCGCCAAAATCCAAGTCCCTGGCCTTGTATCCGGGTGTACTCACATTCGCAATATTTTCAGAGATCAACTCCAGGCGCTTGTTCTTTGCCTGCAAGGCCATCGCATTCACGGCGAAGTAGCTGTCTAATGTGCTTTTCATGTTGTCCAAACTGCCTAATAACATTTCTTTGGTTAAAGTTGCGGTTTCATCGTCCGATTGGAGATAGACCTGCGTTACATGTTCAGGAGCAGGAATGATGCCAACTCTGCCACTCTTTCCTAAAAAAGATCTAAATCCAAATAAAATTTAGCTAATACAGATAGTTAAAGAAGCTCTCAGATCTTCAGTTCAAGAATAAATTCGAATCAAAATCGCTACCGTTAGCCGCTTTCCGAAAAGCGGCAATAAAGCGGCAAATGCTTGCCAGCGCGAGTGCGCAATCGTCTCTTATTTAACGGCAGAGGAATTCCAGTGTAAGATTGGCCATCAACGTTCTAGTCGAAGACCCGGCGCCGAGGCTTAAATTAAGCCCCATACGGGTAAGTGGAAGGGGCCATGCTGTTAACCAGTTGTAAAAGCAAAAAAATGATGCGCTTACTATGTTGCGCGTTTTTTGCGAGCTGTACCGGGTTTTCGCTTGGACTCTCCGCGCAGCAAAACGCCGAGCCGAGCACCTCCAAAGCATCTTTAATAGCAGCACTTCAA
>Ga0181597_10005143_pt1 | contig 12682 bp, 10 predicted proteins | sample 041ome_5_FD_148647 | JGI IMG/M metagenome (GOLD analysis project Ga0181597, IMG submission 148647) | Coastal salt marsh microbial communities from the Groves Creek Marsh, Skidaway Island, Georgia - 041403US metaG (spades assembly) | ecosystem: Environmental > Aquatic > Marine > Intertidal zone... | reverse complement strand
AGACCATATTGATAGGCATAAAAGTTTTGAGAATTATAAAAATATAAAATTTAGCATATTTGCCAAACAAGACATTAATGATTTTTCAATAGTTGATAATGGTACATTTCAAAATTTTGGCTCTTCAGTGAGTAATTTAAGGGGAAAGATTATTCTGTTTGCGCATTTAATATCAAAACCAAATGATATATTGGAAGTGATTGATAAGAGTTGCAGTGAGAGTTCAACTAAATATGAATTAAATGAAGGTATAGTTCTTAATTTAAAGACTAATTTGGCAAATTTAGCTGCCTGTGTTGCCTGTATGCAAATAATGGGACACAGCTGGAATGAATACTCTCAAGCCCTGAATACTTTTCATGGGTTGGAACACAGGGTTGAACTCGTCACACGTCTAAATAAAGTTAGCTATATAAATGATAGCAAAGCAACAAATGCAGCTGCTTCCAAAGCTGCACTTCAATCGTTTAAAAATATTTTTTGGATTTTAGGGGGTATAGAAAAATATGGTGGATTATCGGATATTATAGAAAATCTAGGTAACGTTAAAAAGGCATATTTAATTGGAACAGCAGCTGAATCTTTCAGTGAAATATTATCAAATGTAAATATAAAAAATGAAATTTGTGGAACTCTTCGCAAGGCAATCATTAATTCCACAAATGATGCCTTAAACTTATCTGAGGAAGCAACTATTCTATTCTCTCCAGCTTGCTCATCATATGATCAATTTAGTAATTTTGCTGAAAGGGGTTATAAATTCAAAGAAATTGTTAGAGAAATAAAAGAGACGCATGCAAATTAATCGTTCAAATAAATCAAGATTATCTGATTGGTGGTGGACCATTGATAAAGTCTTACTTGGTTCAGTTATCATACTTATTGTTTTTGGTATAGTTTTAAATTTAGCTGCTAGTCCTCCGATTGCTGAAAAGTTAAATTATACAGATCAATATATTTTTGTAAAAAAACAGTTTATTTTTATGTCTTTAGGGATACTCATTACTTTATTTTTCTCTTTCCTAGATATGCAACATATAAGACGTTTGTCACTGTTAATTTTTTTTGGTTCACTTTGTATTATGATATTTATTAATCTTTTTGGTTCCCCCATAAAAGGGGCAACAAGATGGATAGATTTGGGTATAGTATCTTTGCAACCATCAGAATTTGCTAAGCCATCATTTATCGTACTTATTTCATGGTTAATGTCTGAGTCATTAAAAAAAGAAGTCCCAGGAAAATTTATTGCCTTCATAATTTATCTAATTTTTGCAATAACACTAATTTTGCAGCCAGATATTGGTCAGACGATTTTAATAACACTCACAGCTTCAATTATTTATTTCATTACAGGAATGCCCCTGTTAGTTGGTTTCATAATTTTTTTATTATCATTAACTGGAACTGCACTCTCTTATCTATACTTAGATCATTTTTCACAACGTCTTAATATATTCTTTAACCCTTCTTCTGGTGATACTTACCAAATAGATACAGCAAATAGTGCCATCAATAATGGAGGTTGGTTTGGAGTTGGTCCTGGTGATGGTGTGATTAAAAATATACTTCCTGATGCACACACAGATTTTATATTTTCTGTTGCTGCAGAGGAATTTGGATTGATAACATGTTTTATTATTATATTACTTTACGCATTTATCGTTTTTAGAGGCGTTTCTAGATCTCTATCTCAAGAGGATTTATTTGCTAAAATTGCATCAATTGGACTAATATCCCTGATTTGTATTCAGGTTGGGATTAATATTGCTGTTAATCTTGGCATAATTCCTACTAAAGGTATGACCTTACCTTTTATTTCATATGGTGGTTCATCAGCAATATCCATTGCTATAACATTCGGACTAATATTAGCATTCACGAGAGTAAGAAGAAGTAGTTATAAGTACACCACAAGAACAATCCATTTTCAGAGTTAAAAAGTGACAGAGATAAATGTAAGAAATTTTTATGTTTTGGTTGCTGGAGGCTCGGGAGGTCATGTAAATCCAGCATTAGCACTACATGAGGAATTAAGAGAATTTGAAAATACAAAAACTATTTTTTTTACTGATAAAAGAGGAAAGTCATATTTGAATGGTATAGAAAAGACAGATATACACATAATAAAATCATCATCTCCATTTAAAAGTGGAATAAACCATAAGATTTTTTTTATATTCTATAATTTGATTGGTTTTGTTCAATCAATATTCAAATTAATTAAGTTACGTCCCAAAATAATAATATCTTTTGGTGGGTACACCTCAATACCCACATGCCTTGCAGCCTATATTTTAAAAATACCTGTAATTATACATGAACAAAACTCAATAATGGGGAGAGCAAACAGATTATTATCATATTTCGCATGTTCAATACTGACCTCATTTGATAACACAAAACAGTTAAATAAAAAACATAATGAAAAGGTAAATATTGTAGGGTTACCTGTAAGAAAAAATGTTAAGAATCTTCGATCAAAATATATTCCTAATAGGAATAAGAAAAACTTTAATATTTTGGTAATTGGGGGAAGTCAGGGGGCAACATTATTTAATGACTTAATTCCTGAAATAATTGTTACTTTTCCAGCTCATCTGAAGAAAAAGGTGTTCATACATCAAAATTGTCTAGCCGGATATGAACGAATTTTGCAAAGTAAATATGAACAGATTGGAATAGAATATGAAATTCAATCATATTTTGAAAATATAGGAAGTTTAATTAGCAGTTCAGATTTAATAATATCACGTGCAGGTGCTAGCATGATATTTGAAATATGTACAATAGGCAGAGCTTCAATCTTGATCCCTATGGCACATGCATTAGACAGTGATCAATTATATAACGCAAAATACTTAGCACAGCAAAATGCCTGTATACTGTATGATGAAAAGAATATTAATAAATTAGAATTCTCTAATAAATTACAAGAATTGATACTGGATAAGAATAAGCTCATTTTAATGAGTAATTCTGCACATCAGATTGGTGCTAATGATGCTACGACTAAGATTATGAAGATTATTAAAAATATAAGTCAATGATGGTAAAAACTTCAAAAAGAGAATTAATTCATTTTATTGGTATCGGCGGAATTGGTGTTTCAGCGATTGCAAGATTATGTATGAGTAAGGGGAACATAGTTCAAGGTAGTGATCAAATATTAGGTGTTAGTACTAATGAATTAAAAGAAATAGGTATAAAAATTTTTCATGGACATGATGAAATAAATATCAGTAAAGACATTGATGTGGTTGTTTATTCTTCAGCAATTAATCAAAATAATGTTGAATTAGTCCAAGCAAAAAAGCTTGGAATTAGAGTCTTGTCAAGAGCAGAGATGCTAACAATAATCATGTCAGAAAAAGAGTGTATTTGTGTTGCTGGAACACATGGAAAAACTACATGTACTTCTATGATATCCTGGTTATTGTCATATGATAAATTTAACATGCCTACATCACTAATTGGTGGAATCGACTATGGATTTATGTCAAATCTTCAAACTGGATCTGCTGATTTAATGATTGTGGAAGCAGATGAGTCAGACAAAACTTTTTTATCACTACCCTCTAAAATTTCAATCATAACAAATATAGACGATGATCATCTTGAAAATTTTGGTTCGATGCAAAGTCTTACTGAAGATTTTTTAAAATTTGCAAACAATGTAGGTCAAGATGGATATTTGATAGTTTGTAAAAATGATCCTTTAATTTCAAGTCTACTTGGTAAATTTTTATGTCAGAATACAATTTCATATGGAGAAGATATTGAGTCTAATTTTTGTATAAATAATATAATTCCTAAAAAAAAATCCATCGGATATTATTTTAATCTTAAAGGAGCTTTTCAGGGAAGAGAATATAACCTAAATTTTGAAATTGATAGACCTGGTAGATACAATATTTATAATGCGACAGCTGCAATTATTGTTGGGCTAATTAGAGGGCTAAGTGTCGATTTGATCAAAGAAAGAGTAAAATCATATAAAGGTGTATATCGCCGGTTTTCATTTATCACTGAAATTAATGGTGTTACATATTTTGATGATTATGCTCATCATCCAACTGAACTTGCTCATTTATTATCATCTGCAAAAGAGATCTGTTCGGAAAACCTCATTTGTATATTTCAACCTCATAGATATTCCAGGGTAACTCACCTCTATGAGCGATTTTGTGAGGTATTTAAAGGTATAAAATTATTGTTACTTTTGCCAATATATAGCGCAGGAGAAAAAGCTTCAGATGATTTTAACTACGATAATTTTGTCAGAGATATCAAAAGTAAGTCAAATGTGGATGTGTTATTTGTATACCCCGATGAGATCAAAGATAAAATAAGCAAAAATGCTAATAACGGAGACATGGTTATTTTTACTGGCGCTGGGGACATTAACCTTATCTCGAAAAGATTATGCCAAGAACTGTAGGTTGAATTAAAATGAAATTCTGGCCAAACGCAACAAAATTAGCAGAACACCTTAAAAATAACGTAAAAGGTAAAATTTTACCAAATCATTCTCTAAAAAATTTAACTTGGTTCAAAGTTGGTGGAACGGCAGAGATTTTATTTATCCCTGAAGATTTTGATGATTTAGTCACACTCCTAAAAATAAAACCTAAAGGCACGAATATTACAATTATTGGAAATGCATCAAACCTTCTAGTTAGGGACGATGGGATTCCTGGAATAGTAATAATATTGGGTAAATCATTTAGTTACATTCAAAAATTAAAAAATAATGAGATTGTCTGTGGGTGCTCTCTTCAAAATAAGAAATTATCAAGCTATGCTCTTAAAAATAACATAGGTGGTTTAGCTTTTTTATCTAATATACCAGGTACTATAGGTGGTTCGGTAAAGATGAATTCTGGTGCTCATGGTTATCAGATTTCTGACATATTAATTAAAGTGAATATATTAGACTCAAATGGTGATTTGATGGAAAGAAGTCTCTCGGATTTAATTTTTGAGTATAGAAAAAGTAGTATTACGGATGAATCAATATGTGTATCAGTGAATATTAGAGGGCATCTGTCAACTCGAGAAAAAATCCTTAAAGAGATATCCTCTTTTAAATCTCAAAGGATATCAAGCCAACCAATTACTGAGAAGACTGGAGGATCTACGTTTAAAAATCCAACAGACAGGAAAGCATGGCAATTAATACAAGAGGCGGGGTGCGCTGATATGTCTGTTGGTGATGCGTGTATATCAAAACTACACTCAAATTTTATAATTAATAGAGGCCATGCTAACGCCTATCAAATAGAGCTCTTAGGAGAGAATGTCAGAAAAGTTGTTATGGAAAAAACTGGCGTTGATTTGGAATGGGAAATAAGAAGGTTAGGGTATGGACCAAGCATAAATCTATGAGAAACAAAAAAAAAATTTTATTACTTATGGGAGGAATCTCGCCAGAAAGAGAAATAAGTATTCAAAGTGGTAATCAGTGTAAGAGAGCTATCCTTAATCTTGGATATGATCTGGAGGTATTGGATCCTGATTATGACATAGTGACTAAATTAGTCACCTTAGAATTTGATATTGTTTTTAATTGTTTACATGGATCTTGGGGAGAGAATGGAAAAATCCAGTCAATATTAGAGTTCTTAAATTTGAGCTATACACATTCAGGAGTGATGGCTTCGTCACGTGCCATGAATAAAGTTATATCAAAAGAATTTTTTAAAAATAATGGTATTCCTGTCGCAAAGGATATTGATTTCAGAAATCAAATTAATAACCTTACTTTTCCTTTTATAGTCAAACCAATAAATGGAGGCTCCAGTCTAGGTATTAAAATAATAAAAAATTCTAATGAATTAAATAGTTTTAGAAAAGATAATAACTCAAATGATGAAGATTTCTTTGCAGAAGAGTTTGTTACCGGTATGGATTTTACTTGTGGTGTAATCGGTCAAGAAGTTACTCATATTGCAGAAATACAAACAAAGAGTGATTATTTTGATTATGAGGATAAGTATATAAGTAATAACACAAAACATATAATACCCGCAAATCTTAAACCAAATGTTTACGAAAGAATGAGAGAATACGCTTTAAAGGCACACAACTGTCTTGGGTGTAGGGGGGTAAGCAGAGTGGATTTTAGATACGGAATAGATGACCGAGGAGAAAAACTAGTTTGTTTAGAAGTCAATACACAGCCAGGAATGACAGAGAAATCATTATTGCCAGAATTAGCAGAATATTCTGGTATATCATTTGATCAATTAGTGGATTGGATTATTTATGATGCATCGTTAAAAAGGTAATTGAATTTTTAAGTTTTGAGTTAATTTTTATGAATACAACAGTTAAATTTTTTAAGCCATTAATTAAATTCAATCTGAGAATATTAGCTATTCTTTCTGTGTTAATCTTATTTTCTTTTATAAGTTACAGCCTATTTAATGTTTATAGTAAAACCAAAAATTATAGTCTAAGTAATTTTATTTCTCATCTTGTGGTAGAAAATGTAAGAATTAATGGTACTGTGCACACTAAAGGGTCTGATATAATTGAGAAGATTGGTCTTAGTAAGAATGAGTCAATGTGGTCATTAAATATTACTGAAGTTGTAAATCGGATTAATGAGCTGCCCTGGGTAAAGAAATCAGATATTAAGAAAATTTATCCCTCGACACTAGAAATAAATATTTATGAACATAATCCTATCGCAATATGGTTTTTTGATGGGAAAAAATATCTCGTCGATGACGAGTCAAATATAATAGAAAAATTAAATCCAGCTGACTTTAATAATCTAAAAGTTATTGCTGGTCACAACGCGCTTAGTGAAATACCCAATATTATGGATATTCTTCAAAAGTTTCCGTATTTCCAAAAGAAAGTAAAATCAATTTTGAGGGTTGGTGATAGAAGATGGACGGTGAGATTGTACAATGGAATTACAATACATTTGCCTGAGAATAAAATTGCTGATTCAATTAAAGATCTTGAGTACTTAGACAATGAGAAATTATTGTTGAGTCGTTACATAGATGTAATTGATATGAGATTACCAGATCGCATTGACATATTACCAAGTCAAATAGGTTATAGAGATAACATTAATACAATATGAATATTTAGAATGCAATTGATGACGTTTGATAGAATGTCAGGGAAATTCTCTGTCACAAAGAAACCTAAACCAATTAATGCAATTTTAGATATTGGTTCTGATAAAATCGTATGTTTGATTTCTAGAAATACTCTTACGCCAGATAACTTTTTGAATCATGAAATATTAGGATATGGTCACCATAGATCACAAGGTTTTCAAAATGGTATGGTCACTGATCCAACATTATTAGAACTAGCAATTAGATCAGCAATCGAGGATGCCGAAAAGAGAGCATCAGTAACCGTTGATGAAATTGATGTTAATATTACCTCACACCAAGTTGAATCAAATTTGTATGAAATTTCTGTTCCAATAAAGGAGGTACAGGTAAGTAAGAAAGATTTATCGACAGCATATAATATTATTCAAGAACAGAATAACGATAGGAATTTGTATATATTTGATACCATTCCGCTTAGTTTTTCAATAGATGGACAAGATTTTATTGAAGATCCAATCGGTATGTACGGAGATTTGTTAAAGATCAACTTTAATCAATTGGTTTGTAGTAGATCGATAATACAAAATCTAAATAATATTGTTGAAAATGCACATTTGAAAATTGAAAGAGTCCTTTTTACACCCATTGCAAGCGCTGCTGCTACCTTATCAAGTGATGAGGCAGATATAGGTTCCATATTGATTGACATAGGCTCAGGAACAACATCCTATTCTATATTTTCTGATAATGTTCTTTTATCTGCAGGAGTAATTCCAATTGGAGGTAATAACCTTACAAAAGAAATTGCTAGAACATTAAGCACATCAGAGAAAGAAGCTGAAAAATTAAAAATATTATATGGTGGAGTACTAATGAACTCATATGATAACGGTGACACAATTGCAGTTAAACAGATTGGTTATTCTGATCATGAGAATGCATATAAGGAAATTTCAAAGGCAACAATCGCTGATATATCAAGATTTTACATGGTAGATGTGTTTGAAAAGGTGAAAGAAAAAATTGAGAAAATTAATCCGTATCTCACAAAACAAAAAAGAATTGTTTTGACTGGAGGGACTAGTCAATTGATTGGGATTGACGACCTTGCCGAAAAGATATTCAAATCACCCGCAAGAAGAGCACTTCCGAATTTGAAATCAAGTGCATTTGACCTTGCAAGCCCAATTTTTTCCTGTGCCATTGGAATGTTGGTTTATGCACAGAATGAGACTTTTGTTAACAAAAAAATAACCACTAGAGCATTATCCTATAATCACACCAACAGTTATTTTTTAAAATTGATTAGGTGGTTTAAAGATAGTTTTTAAGTAAAAATATAAAGTAATGACAATATTAATGTTAAACACAGGAAGATCATCATGACAATAAATTTAAAAATTCCAGATGCAATGAGTGAATTAAAACCCAGAATTACTGTTTTCGGTGTGGGTGGTGCTGGCGGCAATGCAGTAAATAATATGATTCAAGAAGGTTTAGATGGAGTTGAATTTGTTGTTGCTAATACAGATGCGCAGGCCCTAGCAATGTCCAGCGCTGAGAGAAGAATACAAATGGGTACAAGTCTCACAGAAGGTCTTGGAGCCGGATCCCAACCAAAAATTGGTGCAGGAGCTGCACAAGAAGCGCAAGCCGAGATTTTAGATTATTCAGCGGGATCACATATGGTATTTATTACTGCAGGTATGGGAGGAGGAACAGGAACAGGGGCTGCTCCTGTGATAGCTCAGTTGTGCAAGGAACAGGGAATATTAACAGTCGCTGTTGTAACAAAACCATTTCAATTTGAAGGTGTCAGAAGAATGCAAATTGCAGATGAGGGCATCGAAGAGTTAAGCAAGTACGTAGATACACTCATTGTTATCCCTAATCAAAATTTATTTAGGATTGCAAATGAAAAAACTACGTTCTCGGATGCTTTTGCAATGGCGGATCAAGTTTTACTATCTGGAGTTTCAGGAATAACTGATCTAATGGTGAAAGAAGGATTGATCAACCTTGACTTTGCTGATGTAAAATCAATTATGCAAGGAATGGGTAAGGCTATGATGGGAACAGGAGAGGCGACCGGTGAGAAACGAGCAGTCGAAGCTGCGGAAGCTGCAATATCTAACCCATTATTAGATGATGTGTCAATGAAAGGAGCCCAAGGTCTTCTCATATCAATTACAGGTGGTGAAGATCTAACTTTATTTGAAGTTGATGAGGTGGCAACTAGGATCAGAAATGAAGTTGATAATAATGCTAATATAATTCTCGGTGCAACTTTTGACTCAAATCTTGAGGGATCGGTTAAAGTATCAGTTGTTGCAACAGGGATTCAAAGTAATGTTAAAAATATTGACTCAACAAGTTTTACCTATAATAGAAATTATTCAATACCTAGAATAAATCAGAATCAAAATAATTTGCATGAACCCTCGAAGGAAGCAGAGTCAGGTGCATCAGAGCAAATGCATAATTCACTGGATGATAATAAAGAGGAGGTAAAAAAGGATTCTGAAGTATTAATTAAAAAAATTGATTCAAACCATAGTTTTTTCAAAGTTAATAAAAATGAAAAATCAAATCAGAAACAAACGCAGATAAAAAATTATGGTGACTTTGATGTTGTTAGTAATTTACAAACTACTGATTCAAATGATGTGCCAAGGGTTAATGAGTTCTTTTCAATAAAAGATGATAATATTTCTTTTGCCATGAATGAGAGTTTGTTAGAAAAAGATTCAAAAAAAACCAAAAATAGTTTTTTTAGTAAAATTGCGAACGTTAGTTTTAAGAAAAAAGCGTTGGATGATTATACTGATAATACAAGTGAACAATATCCAGAGGTGTCATTGAGCGCTGATTCAAAATTTTTATTAGAAGGAGAAGGTGCAGAAAAAAATAATAATAATCTCATGGATAATCTATCGCATGAAGAATTTTCAACAGATGCAGATGATAAATTTGAAGATTTTCAATCTGATATTGATAATGCACTTAATGAAGATCCAATAAATGGATCATTAGAGAAAGATAAATATCAAAAACAATTCCAAGATGATCTTTTAACTGCAAATCCTGATGACAATCTTGAGTCACAAAAAACAGAAGATGAGATTGAGAATGATATTGAAATTCCATCATTCTTGAAAAGACAAGCAAACTAAATATTTTTTCTGTATTGTGCAGGATATATTTGTTATAAAGCTACCATCTTCTACATAGGTCGCCTTATTATGCAAAGAACAATCTCAAAGGAAATAAGCTTTTCTGGAAAAGGCGTACATACTAACAAAGTCAGCAATTTGACGTTGACACCAGCAAAAGAAGATACTGGGATAATATTTAGGAGATTAGATGCCTCCGAGGATAAATCCATCATAAATGCATCATATCAAAATGTTAGTTCAACACATTATTGTACAGAATTATCAAATTCATTCGGTACTTCAATTTTGACTGTTGAGCATCTGCTTGCTGCCTTGAATGGAGCTGGAATTGATAACCTTGAAATAAAAATTGATGGACCAGAGATTCCAATCCTAGATGGAAGTAGTCGAATTTTTCTTGATGCAATAAATAACCAAAAAAAAATTCTAAGCAAACCAAAAAAAATAATTAGAATTAAAGAAAAAATAGAAATTAATGAAAATGGTTCATATGCGTCTTTTGAACCAGCAGAAACGTTAGAAGTCGATGCTGAAATCAATTTTGATCATATTCTTATTGGCAAACAGAAAATGGAGCTTTTAATTAATGAAGAAACATTCTATGAGGAATTATCGGAGGCTAGGACATTTGGTTTTTTAAAACATGCTGAGAAATTGCATTCAAGAGGATTTGGATTGGGTGTGAATTTATCAAATGCAATTGTTTTAACTGAAAAAACAATTATGAATATTAACGGTCTAAAATATGACAATGAGTTCATTAGACATAAGATTTTAGACATATGTGGTGATCTGAAATTAGCAGGTTATGGTATTATCGGTAGATATACGTCAATATGTGGGGGGCATAACTTAAATTATTTTGCTTTGAAAAATTTATTTGAAAATCCAACTGCATGGGCACTAGAGGAATTAGATGGTCAAAAATAATATAGCTCACTGCCTCACAATATACAGAAGATTGTTAATCATTAAATTTACACTGTAATTTATAATATAATACGTTGTATTATATGTGGTATGAAAAACTTATTATCTCTTTTATTTATTCTTATACTTACTACTTCTTGTGCAAGTAGCCCTGAAGTTGAGCCCAACTCACAAGAAAAATTAGATAAAATTTATAGTGACGCAATTTCATATCTGGATGAAAAACAATATGAAGAAGCTGCTAATAAATTTTTAAGTGTGGAGCGAGAATATCCTTACTCAAATTGGTCTGAAAAAGCTCTTTTAATGGCATCATATTCATTATTTGAAGCAAAAAAATTTAATGATACTGTTAATCAGCTTACAAGATATATGCAGCTTTACCCAAACAGCAAGGATCTTGCTTATGCAAACTATTTAATTGGATTATCCTATTATCTTCAAGTTGCTAATGTAGGGAGAGACCAATTAAATGCCAAATTAGCCTTACAATATTTTAATACAATAATTGATAGATTTCCTGAATCAGAATATGCCAAAGACTCAAGACTCAAAAGAGATTTAGTCGTTGACCATATTGCTGGATCTGAGATGGAAATTGGAAGGTATTATCAAAAAAGAAATCAACATTCGGCCGCAATTAATAGGTTTAAGGTTATAGTTTCTGAATATCAAACAACATCACATATTGAAGAAGCGCTTGCTCGATATTCTGAGTCATATATTTCACTTGGTATTTTCACCGAAGCTCAATCTTCAGCTGCTATATTAGGCTATAACTATCCAAACAGTAAATGGTATGAATATATTTATAATCAGCTAGAATCTGCTGGACTTAGACCGAAAGAAGAAAAAACTAGTTGGATAAAGAATGTTTGGAAATAAATAGTAAGGTCAAAGTACTTCTATGATTTTATCACTCTCAATTCATAATATAATTTTTATAGATAAGTTAGAAATTGATTTTAAAAATGGTCTCAATGTATTTACTGGTGAGACTGGTGCTGGTAAGTCAATTATAATGAATTCTATATCACTTGCACTTGGAGCAAAGAGCACTCCTGGTATTGTAAAAAATAATAAAGATAAAGCTATAATTACACTAGTAATATCAGCCAATAATCAAATTAAGAGTTTATGTGAGGATTGTGATATCGATGTTGAGGATTGTATCTATTTGAAGAGAGTTCAATTCAAAGATGGCAAGACAAAATCATATATCGATGATAATCCAGTAAGCTTGTCAATTATAAAAAAGATATCTTCATTTCTAGTTGAAACACATGGACAAAATGAAGATCTTAGCTTTATTGACCAATCAAACCATATTGATATTGTCGATAGTTTCGGAGATTATGCTAACGATCTCTCTGAGTTGAAATCATTATCGTCAAAGATAAAAACACTTCAAAAAGAAATTCAAGAAAAAGAATTTAAATTGAAGCAAGCTGAAAATAAAATTGAAACCATTCAGAACATGTGTGATGAAAT
>Ga0181597_10005140_pt1 | contig 12690 bp, 11 predicted proteins | sample 041ome_5_FD_148647 | JGI IMG/M metagenome (GOLD analysis project Ga0181597, IMG submission 148647) | Coastal salt marsh microbial communities from the Groves Creek Marsh, Skidaway Island, Georgia - 041403US metaG (spades assembly) | ecosystem: Environmental > Aquatic > Marine > Intertidal zone... | reverse complement strand
CTGAATCCAGATCTGGAAGATTTTGGTTGTGGTGTCTTCCAGGTTGTATTCGCTGTGGGCAATCCCGGTGCCGGCGCTCATCACCTGCACATCACCGGCTTCGGTACGGCCATGGTTACCCAGATTATCTTTATGGGTAATGGCGCCTTGGCGCACATAGGTGATGATTTCCATATCGCGGTGCGGGTGGGTTGGAAAGCCCGTGTGCGGGGCAATCTCGTCATCGTTCCACACCCGCAATGGCCCCCAGCCCATGCGCGTAGGGTCATAGTACTCGGCAAAGGAAAAGTGATGGCGAGCGTTGAGCCAGCCATGATGGGCGCCGCCGAGTTCGGCGAAGGGGCGTACTTCGATCATCTGCATATCCTCATTGAAAACACCGGCTTTCAGCCGCGGTGTTCGTGGGCAATGGATAGATGATCCAATAAATCAATACGATTAAAAATGCTTAATTATTGAGCTTAATGATCGCTATTTTTAATGTTTTTATAAGCTCCGGTTTGCCACAACCTGGCGGATCCAGTATCAAATGGCTGTGCTGAGTATTTGTCTAGGGCGTGAAAAGGAAGCCGCTGATGCAGGAACGTAAAGCGCTGTTAATTCTGCATGGCAAGCAAGCGCTCAATGCCGAAGTGAGGGCGGCCGTGCAGGCGCGCCGTCAAGAGGGTTGGCAGCTGGATGTGCGCGTCACCTGGGAGGCCGGTGATGCGCAGCGCATGGTGCGCGAAGCGTTACAGGCGGGTTACCCGACGCTGATCGCCGGTGGTGGTGACGGCACCCTGCGTGATGTGGCCGAAGCCATGGCGCACGCTAAAACCAACGCCAGCCTGGTGTTATTGCCATTGGGCACCGCCAATGATTTTGCTCATGCCGCCGGTGTACCGCTGACGCCCATGGCCGCGCTGGCCTTGCTGGATGAGCCGGCGCAGCCGATTGATCTGGGTGAAGTCGACGGTCAGGTGTTCCTCAATATGGCCACGGGTGGTTTTGGTTCCAGTGTCACGGCCAATACTTCGGAAGAGCTTAAGCGTGTCCTGGGTGGGGCCGCTTACTTGCTGACAGGGCTGAGCCGCTTTGCTGAGGTGGAGTCGGCGTTTGGCCGCTTTTCCGGGCCGGATTTTCAGTGGCAAGGCGAATTTCTCGCCCTCGGTATTGGCAATGGTCGCCAGGCCGGCGGTGGGCATGTGTTGTGTCCGCAGGCGCGGGTTAATGATGGCCTGCTGGAGGTGTGCATTGTACCGGCGGCAGATGATGTGGTCGGCACCCTAGGCACGCTCTTGTCGGGCGGCATCAATGGTTTACAGAGTGTGGCCGTCAGTGCGCGGCTGCCTTGGCTCGAGGTGGAGGCCCCGCAAGGCCTTGATCTCAATCTGGATGGGGAACCGGTGGTAAGTCGTCAATTACGCTTTGTGGCCCTGCCGGCCGCTTTACGCGTGCATTTACCGGCAGGTTCACCGCTATTGCAGGCTTAGCTTGTCCCTGATGGGCCTTTGTAAGGCCCTTGTCGCACGGGGCGCTTCGTTATCGGCCTTTAGATGGGCGGCCTGTAGCCGATACACTAGGGCATGGCCATTTGAACTAGGCTAATTCGATCAGTGAACAGGAGCGCATGATGGCCGGTATTCTCGACTCAGTGAACCAACGTACCCAGCTGGTGGGCGAGAATCGCCTGGAAATTCTGATGTTCCGTCTGGTTGGCCGGCAACTGTTTGCAATCAACGTGTTCAAGGTGCAGGAAGTCCTGCAGATGCCCAAGCTGACGCTGATGCCGCAGCGTCATCGATTTGTTTGCGGGGTAGTGAACTTGCGTGGGCAAACCCTGCCGGTGATCGATTTGTCCCAGGCCATCGGCATGCGGCCCATCGTGCCTGATGAGCGCAGCACCATCATCGTCACCGAGTACAACCGCTCGGTGCAGGCGTTTCTGGTCGGTGGGGTCGAGCGCATACTTAACCTCAACTGGGAATCCATCCTGCCGCCGCCGGGCGGGGCCGGTCGTCAGCATTACCTGACAGCCATCACCAAGGTTGAAGATCAGATTGTCGAGGTCATCGACGTGGAGAAGGTGCTGGCGGAAATCACCCCGATGAGCACCAAGGTCTCCCCGGAAAAACTCGCCGACCCGCTGCTGGAACACGCTAAGGGGCGCGAAGTGCTGCTGGTGGACGACTCCACCGTTGCCATAAGTCAGCTCAAGGGCACCATGGCGCAGCTGGATATCCGCTGCCATTGCGCCAGCGATGGCCTGCGCGCCTTGAACCTGCTGAAAAGTTGGGCTGATGAGGGCATTGATGTGCACGAAAAGCTGCTGATGGTGATTACCGATGCGGAAATGCCGGAAATGGATGGTTACCGCCTGACCACGGAAATCCGTAACGACCCGCGCCTGAAGAATTTGTACGTGGCGTTGCATACCTCGTTGTCAGGCAGCTTCAACGAGGCCATGGTGAAGAAGGTGGGCTGCGACAACTTCCTGTCTAAATTCCAGCCCGACAAGTTGGTGGATGTCGTGTGCGACCGCTTAGCGCTTCTGCACTCGGCTAATTAGGTCGTGTGTTTGCGTCAGGCCGGAGTTATTCACTCAGGCGCTGGCGCAGTTGCTCAATGCGCTCGCGGTTGACGTCAAAGTCTGCATAGCCCATGCGCGACGCCGAACGCACATCCACCGCCGTCGCGCCGATCATAAACTCCACATCATCCACAAAACGCATCAGCTTGCTGCTGAACTCTGCGCGTAAATACCCCGGCGCTTCATCCACCAGACGCGCGCGCGGCTCATTGCTGATCAGGGCTTTGAGGCGTGCCTGGGTTTGCTCAGGTGAGCCTTGCAGGGGCAGTGGTTTGATGGCGTGTTGGGCATCGCTGGCCTGGCTGTTTACGCAGTTCGGTGAGGCTGGGCAGGCGGCCAAGTGACCCTTGTGGATGCCTAGGTTGTCCGGCGGACTGCCGCTGCAGGCGCTTAGCAACGTGGCAAATGGCAGCACTAGCGTAGGCTTGTAGGTGCGGCGGCTTACTCGTATAAGTGCATTTTTCCAAAAGGAAGTTGGGTTCATGTTGCATCTCTCCGGGTTGTACCGCTATCCACTGAAATCAGCGATGGGCGAAGCCCTGCGCGAAACGGTGCTGGACACCTTGGGCGTGCAGGGTGACCGACGCTGGATGGTAGTCGATACGCAAACGGGGCGCTTCCTTACCCAGCGTTTGCTGGCGCAGATGACGCAGCTGCAGGCGCGTTGGCTGGGTAGTACGCAGCTGCAGCTGAGTGCGCCAGGTATGAGCGATCTACAGGTGGCGGTGCCGGATGAGCAGGCGCCGCTGCGCACGGTGACGATCTGGCGTGACAGCCTGCAGGTGCCGGATGCGGGTGATGCGGCTGCGCAGTGGCTGAGTCAATGGTTGGGTCGTGCCTGCCGGCTGGTGCAAGTCTCAGAGCCGCGTGCGCGGCAGGTTGATACGGCTTATGCCGAGGCGGGTGACAAGGTGGCGTTTGCCGATGGATTTCCTCTGCTGCTGATCGGCCAAGCGTCGCTGGATGACCTCTCGGCGAGGGTTGGCCGGCCGTTGCCGATGCTGCGTTTTCGTCCGAACCTGGTGGTCAGTGGCAGCGCGGCTTATGCCGAGGACAGCTGGAAGCGGATTCGTATTGGCGAGTTGGAGTTTCGCGTGGTCAAGGGCTGCTCACGCTGCATCATGACCACCCTCGACCCACAAACCGGCGAGCGCAGCGCAGACCGTGAGCCGCTGACTACGCTGAAAACCTACCGTGAGCGCAATGGTGAGGTGTTTTTCGGGCAGAACCTGATCGCCTGCGGCGAGGGCTATTTGCGGTTGGATATGCCGGTTCAGGTGTTGGAGTAGGGCGGCAATGCACGCTCAACAGGTGCTGTTGAGCGTGCAGGATGAGCCTTTACTGGTCGAAGTAACGCTCGTGCCAGGCCACCAAGGGCTGCGGCGCGTTGAGTTTGTCGCCATAGATCACTGAGTAGGACAGCACGTTCTGCACATATTGGCGGGTTTCATCAAACGGGATGTTCTCGATCCACACGTCATATGACAGGTGATCGGCCCCGCGCAGCCACTGACGAACACGGCCTGGGCCAGCGTTGTAGGCTGCGGAGGCGAGCACGCGGTTACCGTTGAACTGGCCGTATATCTGGCTCAGATAGGCCGCACCCAGTTGAATATTGACCTCCGGGCGGTAAGCCAGCTGCGGCGATGACAACGGAATACCGAAGCGTTTGGCGGTTTCCTTGGCCGTGGCGGGCATCAGCTGCATCAAACCCATCGCCCCAACCCCGGACTTGGCGTCGGACATAAAGCCACTTTCCTGACGGGTGATGGCAAACACCCAGCTGGAGTGAATGTCGCGGTTGCGCGCCTCGCGCACCAGTTGCTCACGGTGGGCCATTGGGAAGCGCACATCGAGATCATCCCAATACTGCGCTTGGCTGATGGTGCGAATGGCGGGGAAGTACCAGCCCATCTCGTAGGCCAGGCGCGCCTGGGCGACCATTTCATCGCGGCTAAACAAACGCGTGACGTTGTACCACTCGCGCCGCCCATCGGCGACTTGGCCACGGGCGTGGAACTCCAGGGCGCGCCGAATCGCCGCCGAGTTACGCACTTTGTTGATGGTTTGCGGGCTCAGGGCCAGCGGCTTGTTTCTCAGCTGATAGGGCGCCTGTACTTGGTCGGCGGCCATAAAGCCATAGAAGTCACGTTCCTTGGCCAGCGACTGGTACAGCGCTTTTGGCGCCTGACTGTTGGGCTGCGCAAGTTGCAAGGTGCGCGCCTGCCAGTAACGCCAGCGGTTGGTGTTGCCGAGTTCGGCGGGCATTTTGTGGGTTAGCTGGTTGGCTTCCTCCCAGCGGCCCAGGCGCAGCAGCAGGCGCGCGCGCCATTCGCTGACGGTGTTATCACGCAGCTCTGGGTCATATTTGGCCATGACTTGCAGGGCGCGGGCATCGAACCGCTTGGCCAGGGTCAGGCCGATTTCGCGGGCGATGGCGACTTGTTCCGTGTTGGAGAACTTCATGCGCTGGGCATAGCTGTCGAGCAGTTTAAGTGCGCTTTCCGGGTCCTGGCGGGCCAGGCGGCGCAGGCCCAGACCGACGATGTCAGCGCTGGCCGGATCGGTCTGAGTGAAGCGACTGGTTTGCTTCAGCAGCTCAGGCTTTTGCGCAACCTCCAGCAGGTTTTTGCCCTGGTTGCCCAGCGTCGGCAGGCTCTTGATCAGGTGGCTGAGCAGGCCATAGTTGCGCGACTCGGCTGCCAGTTTGGCGCGCTGCCAGCGTTTCTGTTCAGTGAGCTGGCCTTCCGCCGCCCAGCGCTCGAATAGCGGGTCGCAGGCATTGGGCTGCGATTTGCCCACCAGCCAGAGTTTTTCGGCGGTGGCATTACCTTCAGCGCGCATGCCATGGCTCAGTTGGTACTGGCCATACAGGCAATCGAGTTCGGTGAAGTTCAGCGCCGGGTCGTAGTGGTTGATAAAGGTCTGCCATTCACCGCGCTCGGCCAGCCAACGCAGCCAACGCAGCTTCATCCAGTTGATTTGCGGCAGGTCACCATGTTCGGCGAGGAATTTCTCGATCTCGTCATTGCTCGCCCATTTCAGCCGCGCCGTCAGCTCGTCATAGGCCAGGTAAGGCTCCAGCGGGTAGTCGCGCAGAGCGTTGGCATAACGCTGGTAAGGCTCTTTGTCACCTTTGGCCAGTGCCGCTTTGGCCTGGTCGTAATACTGGCGTTGTTGCGCCAGGGTGGCGGCCTGCGCCGCAGATAACCCGAAGGAGGACAGCAATAGGCAGGACAATAGGTTGAGCAGGGGACCGCGCATGATACTTCCAGGCAAATAGTGCGTATGACCCTAGCTTAGTCCTTTGCCTGGGGAGGGTGAAGGCTCAAAGCGTTGCAGCGCGTAATTGCTGCGATGCGGCTTCGCTTAATGGTCGATTAGGCGTGCTAGAGCGCTTGCTGTCAGGGTTGTGTAGGGCAACGGTGTGGGTTACCTCGGCCGCCGGCGAAATTGCCTGCTCGGCCTACGCGCTTCTCGGTTAGAATGCGCGCCCTGTTTTGCGGCTGCTTTGGGCATCTGCAGATGATTTTCTGGGTGTTTCAGGTTACCGCTGTACGTTTGATGCAACGAAGTGCGTTGCTCAGCCCCCGGTTGACCGGCTTTCACCCGTCGTTTTTTGTTGAGGCGTGCCATGACCCTGCTCAAGTTCACCGATATTTCCCTGGCCTACGGCGCAATGCCGCTCTTGGACAAGGTGTCTTGGCAGATCGCCCGTGGCGAGCGTGTGTGCATCATCGGCCGCAACGGCACCGGCAAGTCGAGCATGATGAAGCTGGTCAAGGGCGACCAGAAAGCCGATGACGGTGCAGTTTGGCGCGCGCCAGGGTTGAAGATCGGTGAGTTGCCGCAAGAGCTGCCGGTAGCCGATGACCGTACGGTGTTTGATGTGGTCGCCCAGGGTTTGGACGGTGTAGGCGAACTGCTTGCGCAGTACCATCACCTGGCGCAGAACTGCGTCACCGAAGACGACCTGAATAAGCTGATGCACGTGCAGCAGGACCTTGAGGCCCGTGACGGCTGGCGCTTGCAGCAACTGGTCGACAGCACCCTGAGCCGCTTGCAGTTGCCGGCTGACAAGACTCTGGCTGAGCTCTCCGGTGGCTGGCGTCGTCGCGTGCTGCTGGCTCAGGCGCTGGTCTCCGAACCCGATTTGCTGCTGCTCGACGAGCCGACCAACCACTTGGACATCGGTGCGATTGCTTGGCTGGAAGAAGCCCTGACCGATTTCCAGGGCGCGGTGCTGTTTATTACCCACGACCGTTCCTTCTTGCAGAACCTGGCCACGCGCATCCTCGAACTGGACCGTGGCGGCCTGATCGACTGGAATGGCGACTACGCCAGCTTCCTAGTGCACAAAGAGGCCACGCTGGCCGCTGAAGAAACCGCCAACGCGTTATTTGACAAAAAATTGGCCCAGGAAGAAGTGTGGATTCGTCAGGGCATCAAGGCTCGCCGCACCCGTAACGAAGGCCGTGTGCGTGCTCTCAAGGCCCTGCGCGTTGAGCGTAGCGAGCGCCGTGAGCGTACCGGCAAGGCCAATATCATGCTGGAAACAGCAGAGAAATCCGGCAAGCAGGTGATGGTCCTGGAAAACGTCAGCTTCGCCCACCCAGGCGGACAGTTCCTGATCAAAGACTTTTCCATGGTGCTGCAGCGTGGCGACCGTATTGGCCTGCTCGGTGCCAACGGTACTGGCAAGACCACGTTGCTCAAGCTGATGCTGGGTGGCTTACAGCCCACCAGCGGTGAGGTGGCCGAAGGTACGCGCATCGATGTTGCGTATTTCGACCAATTGCGTCACCAGCTTGATCTGGAAAAGACCGTGATCGACAACGTTGCCGAAGGCCGCGACTTTATCGAAATCGACGGGCAGAACCGCCATGTGCTGAGCTACCTGGGCGACTTCCTGTTCAGCCCGCAGCGTGCGCGCACGCCGGTTAAGGCGTTGTCCGGCGGTGAGCGTGCTCGCCTGTTGCTGGCCAAGCTATTCAGCAAACCGGCCAACCTGCTGGTGCTGGACGAACCGACCAACGACCTCGATGTGGAAACCCTTGAGCTGCTCGAGGAGGTGCTACTGACCTTCCCGGGGACCGTGTTGATGGTCAGTCACGACCGGGCCTTCCTCGACAACGTCGTGACCAGCACCCTGGTCTTCGAGGGTGAAGGCAAAGTGCGTGAATACGTCGGTGGTTACCAGGACTGGCTGCGCCAGGGTGGTTCACCGCGTTTGCTCGGCGTTGGCGAAAGCAAAGCCGGTAAACCTGAACTGGCCACCGCGGTGGTTCCGGCGCCGGTTGAGGCCGCGCCTGTGGCTACAGATGCGAGCAAGAAAAAGCTCAGCTACAAATTACAGCGTGAACTGGAAGCCATTCCTGGGCAGATCGATGTGCTTGAAGCGCAGGTTGCCAGCTTGCAGGAGCAGATCGGCTCGCCGGCTTTCTATCAGCAACCAGCGGAAAAAACCGCTGAAGTACTGGCTAAGTTGCAGGCTGTGCAGCACGAGTTGGAACAATTGGTTGAGCGTTGGGCCGAGCTGGAAGGCTAATCCCGCGCTCTAGTAAATAAGTAGCGCGCTCAAATAGCATTCGGGCTTCTGGCGGAGACAGTCGATGGCCATCGAGTACAGCATTACTCTCGACGACGATCACCAGTTCAGTTATAGGATTGAGCTGGACCGGGTGTATGCAGCAGAGGCTGCGCAAAGTGCGCCAGCCTGGACGCGTCTGGAATATCAGCAGTGCAGTAATTGTCCGCTGAGCAAGGACAATTTCAGCCATTGCCCCGCAGCGGTTGATTTGCACCGGGTGATTGAGGATTTCCACGGCCTTCCGGCGTTCAAGAAGGCTGCTGTTTGGGTGCGTACGCCGGAGCGTGAGTACAACAAACAGGTTGGCTTGGACGAAGGGTTGCGCGCGCTGCTTGGGGTGATCATGGCAACCAGTGCGTGCCCGTTGCTGGGCAAGCTAAAGCCCATGGCGCAGCACCATCTGCCGTTCGCCAATAACCAGGAATTCATTCTGCGGGCTGTGTCGCTCTACCTCACTCAGCAGTATTTCAACCTGCGCGAGGGGCATACAGCTGACTGGCAATTAAAGGGGTTGGTTGAGGTTTTCCAGCAGTTGCAGCTGGTGAATCAGGCATTCTGGCAGCGTATTCATGCAACCTGTGATGGTGACTCGAACCTCAAGGCGTTTTTGACGTTCTTTTCGATGGCCTCAAGCATGACCTATTCGCTGGAGACGCAACTGCAGAAGATCCGCCCATTGGTCATGGGAACGCGCGACAGTAACGAATAACGCAAGCGCGGTTGGCGTTGCGTTATTCGTGCGCCGACGTTATTCGGCCTTCTTTAGCCGCACAGCCAGGACGTCACAGGGAGCGCCGTGCAGGACGTCGTTAGCGGTCGAGCCCAGTAGCAGGGCTAGGCCATGGCGGCCGTGGCTGCCGACAATGATCAGGTCGCATTGCTGTTCTTCGGCGAGGCGATGGATTTCCTGGCGCGGCTGACCATAAGCCAGGTGGCGATGTTCGGCGCTAAGAGCGGGATACTTGTCGGCAAATTTATCCAGGCGCTCGCGGGCTTGGTCGAACTGCTGTTGTTGCAGCATCGACAAATCCATCGGCACGTCGCCGCCAAAGGCCATGGCCATGGGCTCGACGATATGCACCACGGATAATTTGGCGCCGCTGCTGGCTGCTAATTTCTGCGCTCGGTGCATAACCGGGTCGCATTCCTCGGTAAGGTCGACGGCGACCAGAATGTGCAGATAGGGCATGGATAGCTCCTTACATGTGGTTCGATGGTTTAAGTATGGCCTTATTGAATGCATATAACAGGCTTTTGCCTGTGAGAGAACGATATGAGTCCTTGGTTTCTGGTTTTACTGCTGGCGGTCATGTTAAGCCCTTTGGCATGGCTGGCGCCGTCACGCCGCCAGCGTGGGCAGATGGATGTACGCCTGCAAGCTCGGCGCATGGGCGTGGCCATGCAGTTGTCGCCGCAGGAGTGGCCGCACTGGTTGTTGCGTGAGCCGCCGGGCTCGTGCCCGCAATATCATCAGGCGCGCCGGCGCGGTCAGGTCGATCGCTGGTGCTACTGGCAGCTTGAGCCGGGGCAGTGGGTCAATAAGTGGCGCGAGCCTTGCACTGATGAGGCCTTGTTGACCGAGTTGCAGGCATTGCCGGCGGATGCATTCAAGGTCGAAGCGACTGATCAGATGCTCTCGGTGTGCTGGGGCGAGCGGGGCGCAGGCCCTGCACTGGAAAAAGTTGTCGGCTTTCTCAAGGCTAGAGCCTGACCTTAACAACGTTTGGTGCAAGCATCGGGCGTGCTTAGGCCTAGGCACGCCGCTGGAATGAATGCTGAGTGCGCCCGTGGCGATCAGAGGTTGGTGGTCGCGTACTGGGTGGAAATCTGTTCAATGCCCTGAATGATGGTGTTGGAATACTTGTTGACCAGAAAGGACACGCTGTTTTCGTTGTAGTTAATCAACGATTTTTCAATGTAGCGCCATTTGGTCGCGACCTCTCCCCAGGACTGCTTAAGTTGCGGGCTGTTCTGCGGGTCTTTTTGCAGTGTCGCCATCTTGCTGGCGAACTCGCTGACCATGTCCTCAATCGGCCGTGCATCGCCGCCGCCCATAAAGGTGGCGCCCACCGAGGCGCTGCGTGAGGCGTAATCCACAGCGATGCCTTGCATCAGCAGGCTTTGCTCGCGGCTATGTTGGGTCAGTGTGGGCACGCTGTAGCTGCCTTCTTGCTGAATCTTGCTGTAAAGCTCTTGGCTTAGGCTCATCAGCTGTTGATTGCGCGCGGCCAGGTCGGCCACCGGCTGCAGGTCTGTATAGCCCTGGGTTTTTAGTGCGTTGATCAGGTTGTTCAGATCGCTCTGGTAGCCTTTCCATTGCTGATCCAGCTGCGAGCGCAGGGCGTTTGAGCCCTCGCCGGGCATGTCTCTCAAGGCACTTAGCTGAGTGTTAACTTCGTTGAGCGACTCATTGATCATCCGCGCGTAGCGTTGATCACCTTCCATGCCGTTAAACATATAAAAATCGCCCAGGGTTTTTTGCGCGGCAAGGCGCAGCTGGTGCAGTTTAAGGAGGCTGGTGGCGGTTTCAGCGGCTTGGCTTGCGGCGCTGAATAGGGGGAGTGTGATTGCCAGTAGGGTGCTTAAGGCAATGGCAAGCGTGCGCCTCGACATAAGGGAACTCCGTGTGCCCGTGGTTGGGCTTTAATTGTTTTTGTTTTAGTTACGGGTGTCACAAACACGGCCGTATTGAGACGACTGTACCTGCAGCCATTTTTTTTTGCTAGGCCGCTGCTTAGGCGCTTTATTGTGTTTTTTTTCGAAATATGGCGCTATATCGCAGCGAATGGCTGCTTTTTCGAGACGAAGCGATCGGGGCCGCTGTGCGCGTTTGAGCGTAACTTTTTGTACGTTATTGCCGCTGTCACGGGCCAATTGACAAGTCATGGCTTTTCCTTGAAGGTGTGCACACCCAAATCAAACGGGCGTATGAATTGAGCGTTTGCTTACTTAATTCATCGCCTTTACAACCCGAATATCGCGTCGGTGGGTGTGCCAGGCTGATTGGGGTTACTCTGATGCGGCCATGCCGTGGAGTAACTTGCTGGTTGGCTCCGATGTGTACTGTTCAGCTTCCATACCGTGGAGATCAGTTGATGATTTACGAAGGTAAAGCCATCACGGTTAAGGCTCTTGAGAGTGGCATCGTCGAATTGAAATTCGACCTCAAGGGTGAATCCGTCAACAAATTCAACCGTCTTACCCTCAATGAGCTGCGTCAATCCGTTGATGCGATTAAGGCTGATGGTTCGATCAAAGGCGTGATTGTCACCAGTGGCAAAGACGTATTTATCGTCGGCGCCGACATCACCGAGTTCGTCGACAACTTCAAGTTGTCGGACGAAGAGCTGGTGGCTGGCAACCTCGAAGCCAACAAGATCTTCAGTGATTTTGAAGACCTCAATGTTCCGACTGTGGTCGCGATCAATGGCATCGCCCTTGGCGGTGGTTTTGAAATGTGCCTGGCAGCGGATTACCGCGTCATGGCCGAAGGCGCCAAAGTGGGCCTGCCTGAAGTCAAGCTGGGCATCTACCCAGGCTTTGGCGGCACGGTGCGTCTGCCGCGTGTTATCGGTACCGATAACGCTGTCGAGTGGATTGCCAGCGGTAAAGAGAACAAAGCCGCTGATGCCCTGAAAATGGGTGCAGTGGATGCTGTGGTTGCTGCTGACAAGCTGCAAGCTGCTGCACTTGACCTGATTTCGCGCGCCATTTCTGGCGAGTTGGACTACAAGGCCAAGCGTCAGCCGAAGCTGGAAAAGCTCAAGCTCAACGCGATTGAGCAAATGATGTGCTTTGAAACCGCTAAAGGTTTTGTGGCTGGTCAGGCTGGCCCGAACTACCCAGCGCCGGTCGAAGCCATCAAGACCATCCAGAAAGCCGCCAATATGGGGCGCGATAAGGCCTTGGAAGTTGAAGCTGCCGGCTTCGTTAAATTGGCTAAAACGCCAGTGGCTGCCAGCTTGATCGGTCTGTTCCTGAATGATCAGGACCTGAAGAAAAAAGCCAAACAGCACGACGAAATCGCTAAAGACGTGAAACTGGCTGCCGTGCTCGGTGCTGGCATCATGGGTGGCGGTATCGCCTACCAGTCCGCGTCCAAGGGCACTCCGATTCTGATGAAGGATATCCGTGAAGAGGGTATCCAGATGGGCTTGGCCGAGGCGTCCAAGCTGCTCGGTGGCCGTGTGGCTAAAGGTCGTATGACCCCAGCGAAGATGGCTGAAGCCCTCACCGCCATTCGTCCGACCATGTCATATGGCGATTTCGGCGCTGTCGACATCGTTGTCGAAGCGGTCGTCGAAAACCCTAAGGTCAAGCAGATCGTGCTGGCTGAAGTGGAAGGCGTGGTACGTGAGGATGCAATCCTGGCGTCGAACACCTCGACTATCTCCATCAGCCTGCTGGCCAAGGCGCTCAAGCGTCCGGAAAACTTCGTCGGCATGCACTTCTTCAACCCGGTGCACATGATGCCGCTGGTTGAAGTGATTCGCGGTGAGAAGTCCAGCGACGTTGCTGTGGCGACCACCGT
>Ga0181597_10005136_pt1 | contig 12695 bp, 8 predicted proteins | sample 041ome_5_FD_148647 | JGI IMG/M metagenome (GOLD analysis project Ga0181597, IMG submission 148647) | Coastal salt marsh microbial communities from the Groves Creek Marsh, Skidaway Island, Georgia - 041403US metaG (spades assembly) | ecosystem: Environmental > Aquatic > Marine > Intertidal zone >... | reverse complement strand
ATCTTTAACGCCCTGGGTGTCGAGGACGCCGCGAATAATGTGGTAACGAACACCCGGAAGGTCTTTCACGCGGCCGCCGCGGATCATAACCACTGAGTGTTCTTGCAAATTGTGCCCCTCGCCGGGGATGTAACTGGTGACTTCATAGCCATTGGTGAGGCGGACGCGGGCCACTTTCCGAAGCGCCGAGTTCGGCTTTTTCGGTGTGGTGGTATACACGCGCGTACAAACGCCACGGCGTTGCGGGCACTGGTCCATGGCCGGCACCTTATTACGCTTCAACACTTTTTTCCGCGGCTTGCGGATAAGTTGGTTAATAGTCGGCATACTGCCTACTCCCAAATTTCAAACACGAATAGGCAAAGCCGAGCGACTGCCAATGATATGAGCGGCATGCTCTTCAAAACCCATTCACCGTCAACTTCAAGGCAAGTCAAAGTCGCCGGCGCGTTATGCAGAGGATCCCAATACGGGATCATGCTTCCAAAATGTTCACTTCAGATGTCTCAACAGCGTTTAGGTTTATCGTGACGAGTAAGACCTCGAAACAGCAGAAAACCTACAGTCCTGTCACCAAAGTAAGCGTGTCATAAGCGAATCAGATGCCTCGGTCAACCCCTGATTTGCAAGCCTTTTTCGGCCCCGGAAGAAAAATGCCGGTCTTCCGCGTGGAAAACCGGCATAATTCTTAATTTACGCATAAGTTTCAATGCGTTAGAGAGATTACCCTTCTGCCGGAACGGCTTCGGCATCGCCCTCATTTTCGGTGCCTTCGACGGGCAATTCGGGGGTCGGATTGAGCGCTTCCAGCTCGGCATCGCGTTCGGCAGCCTCGCCTTTCAGACGCTGCATCAAACCACCGGTACCGGCCGGAATGAGGCGGCCAACAATGACGTTCTCTTTCAAGCCGACAAGCTCATCATATTTGCCGTTAATCGCTGCCTCGGTAAGAACCCGCGTGGTTTCTTGGAACGACGCGGCCGAGATGAAGGAGCGGGTTTGCAGCGAGGCTTTGGTGATGCCGAGAAGGATAGGCGTCGCCACGGGCGGCTCTTTGCCTTCCGCTTTCAGACGCTCGACTTCCGCTTCAAACTCGATTTTGTCAATCTGCTCTTCTTTCAGATAGATGCTGTCGCCGGTGACTTGCACTTCGACTTTTTGCAGCATCTGGCGAACAATCACCTCAATGTGCTTATCGTTAATGGTCACACCTTGCAGGCGATAGACATCCTGAATCTCATTGATGAGATAGGCGGCCAGCTCTTCAACGCCGGAAATCGCAAGAATATCATGCGGTGCCGGGTGCCCATCGATAAGGTATTCGCCTTTCTCGATAACGTCGCCCTCTTGCACCGACAAGTGCTTGGCTTTCGGCACCAGATATTCGACCGGCTCCATATCGGCAGATTCCGGCTGGATGACGATGCGGCGCTTATTCTTATAATCGCGCCCAAACTCAACCCTACCGGTGATTTCAGCGATAATCGCGTGGTCTTTCGGACGCCGCGCTTCAAACAATTCAGCAACCCGCGGCAAACCGCCGGTAATATCACTGGTTGATGCGCCCTCGGTCGGGATACGCGCCAGCGTGTCACCGGCATGGACGCTTGCGCCCGGCTCAACCGACAAAATAGCTTCGGCGGCCAGAATGAAGCGCGCTTCATTGCCGTTTGAAAGCGTTTTGATTTTGCCTTTATCGTCTTTGACAACAATGGCCGGTTTCAAATCGCTGCCGCGGCTGCCTGTAGAGGCATCGATGACGACGCGCTGGCTGATGCCGGTCGCTTCGTCGGTGGTTTCGATAACCGAAACGCCCTCGACCAAATCTTCAAACTCGACCACGCCCTCAAGCTCGGTGAGGATGGGGATTGCATAAGGCTCCCATTCCGCCAGACGGTCACCGCGGGAAACCTCTTGGCCTTCCTCGACGCGCAGGCGCGCACCGTAAGCCAGCTTATGACTGGCCCGCTCCAGACCGTTATTGTCAACGATTTTGATGACCACATTACGGCTCATCACAACCGGACGATCGCTGCTGTCCTTCACGATGCTGGCATTTTCAAGCTGCACAACGCCATCGGCATTGGACTCGATAAATGACTGGTCAACCACCTGCGCCGTACCACCAATGTGGAAGGTGCGCATGGTCAACTGCGTGCCCGGTTCACCAATTGACTGCGCCGCGATAACGCCGACAGCCTCGCCAATATTGACCGGTGTGCCGCGCGCCAAATCACGACCATAACAGGTCGCGCAAACGCCGGACTTAACTTCGCAAGTCAGCGGCGAACGCACTTTAATGTTAACCAGATTGGCCTCTTCAATAGCCGGCGCGTGTTCTTCCGAAATCAGCGTGCCTTTTTTGACGATGATTTCATCGGTCGCCGGATTGACCACATTATCAACCGGCACGCGACCCAACACGCGCTCGGACAATGAGGTGATAACTTCACCGGCATCGATAACCGAGGCGACGGTGATGCCGTCTTTGGTGCCGCAATCGACTTCATTGACAATGCAGTCTTGCGCCACGTCCACCAGACGACGGGTCAGATAGCCGGAGTTAGCGGTTTTCAGCGCCGTATCGGCCAGGCCTTTGCGTGCCCCGTGGGTCGAGTTGAAATATTCCAACACCGACAGACCTTCTTTGAAGTTCGAGATAATCGGCGTTTCGATAATCTCGCCCGACGGTTTGGCCATCAGACCGCGCATACCGGCCAGCTGTTTCATCTGAGCGGGTGAACCACGCGCGCCCGAATGCGACATCATATAAATCGAATTGATGAAGCTATCATCATCCGTATCACTGGCATCGACGGTGGAAATTTTGCCCATCATGGCATCGGCCACACGGTCGGTGCAGCGCGCCCAAGCATCCACCACTTTGTTATATTTCTCGCCTTGCGTAATCAGGCCGTCAATATATTGCTGCTCATATTCCTTCGCCAGCTTGGTGGTCTCTTCAATCAGGCCCACCTTGTCTTCGGGAATAACCATATCGTCTTTGCCGAAAGAAATACCGGCTTTGCAAGCTTCGCGGAAGCCAACTTTCATGATGTGGTCGCAGAAAATAACTGTCTCTTTTTGACCGCAATGGCGATAGACGGCGTCGATGACTTTGGAAATTTCTTTCTTGGTCATCAATTTGTTAATAGTGTCGAACGGCACATTGGCGTGCTTGGGCAATTCTTGACCCAGCATATAGCGACCGGCCGTCGTCTCAATCACACGCGGCACCAGATTGCCGTCAGCGTCCATTTCCTCAATGCGCCCTTTGATTTTGGTGTGCAAGGTGACGACCCGATTGTCGAGCGCCAGTTCCAACTCAGCCAAATCGCCAATAATGGTGCCCTCGCCCGGCAAACCATCGCGCTGCAGCGTCATATAATAAAGACCCAGCACAATATCTTGTGACGGCACGATAATCGGCGCGCCATTGGCCGGATGCAGGATATTATTGGTGGACATCATCAGCACGCGGGCTTCCAACTGGGCTTCCAGCGAAAGCGGCACATGCACGGCCATTTGGTCGCCGTCAAAGTCGGCGTTAAAGGCGGCGCAAACCAGCGGATGCAGTTGAATGGCTTTGCCTTCAATCAGCACCGGCTCAAACGCCTGAATGCCCAAGCGGTGCAGCGTCGGCGCGCGGTTCAGCATCACCGGATGCTCGCGGATGACCTCATCGAGAATATCCCAAACTTCGGGGCGTTCTTTCTCGACCATTTTCTTGGATTGCTTGACGGTCGCCGACAGACCTTTCGCCTCAAGTCGCGAATAGATAAACGGCTTGAACAATTCCAACGCCATTTTCTTCGGCAGGCCACATTGGTGCAATTTCAGCTCCGGCCCGACCACAATCACCGAGCGGCCCGAATAGTCAACGCGCTTCCCGAGCAGGTTCTGACGGAAGCGGCCCTGCTTGCCTTTCAGCATGTCGGACAGCGATTTCAGCGGACGCTTATTACCACCGGTAATAACCCGGCCACGACGGCCATTATCAAACAGCGCATCGACCGATTCCTGCAGCATACGCTTTTCATTGCGGACAATAATATCCGGCGCGCGCAATTCGATAAGGCGCTTGAGACGATTATTCCGGTTGATGACGCGGCGATACAAATCATTCAGGTCGGAGGTCGCGAAACGACCGCCATCCAGCGGCACGAGCGGGCGCAATTCCGGCGGGATGACCGGCACGACATTCAGTATCATCCATTCCGGACGACTGCCCGAGCGGATAAATGCCTCGACCACTTTTAGACGCTTGGCCAGTTTGCGTGGCTTCAACTCTGTTGTCGCCTCGGCAATGCCAACGCGCAATTCTTCGCGTAGCTCTTCGAGATCAAGTTCTTCCAGCATCACGCGCACTGCTTCGGCGCCAATACCGGCAACGAAATTGTCCTCGCCATGCTCGTCTTGCGCGTCGAAATATTCTTCTTCGGTCAGCAATTGGCCTTTTTCAAGCGGCGACAGCATTGGGTCGAGAACGATGAAGTTTTCGAAATACAAGACGCGCTCCAAATCCTTCAGCGTCATATCGAGCAGCAAGCCAATGCGGCTCGGCAGCGATTTCAAGAACCAGATATGCGCCACCGGTGCGGCCAGTTCGATATGGCCCATGCGCTCGCGGCGCACTTTGGTGAGCGTCACTTCCACACCGCATTTCTCGCAGATGACGCCTTTAAACTTCATCCGCTTATATTTGCCGCACAGGCACTCATAATCCTTAATCGGGCCGAAAATACGGGCGCAAAACAGACCATCGCGCTCCGGCTTAAAGGTCCGATAGTTAATCGTCTCCGGCTTTTTAATCTCACCGTAAGACCAGGAAAGAATTTTTTCCGGACTGGCGATCGAAATACGAATTTGGTCGAAGGCCTGTTGGTTGGCCTGCGGGTTGAAAATGTTCATGACCTCGTGGTTCATGCGCTCTTCTCCTGCGATACGGCTGTCGCCGCTCTTTTAATTCAGCGGGCTTCGCCCTATTCCTGATTATCCTTACGGCTCTCTGTCAGCTCGACATTGAGACCCAAGGAACGGATTTCTTTCACCAACACATTGAAGCTTTCGGGAATACCCGCTTCGAATGTGTCATCACCTTTGACAATCGCCTCATAGACTTTGGTCCGACCGGCGACATCGTCAGATTTCACCGTCAGCATTTCCTGCAATGTATAGGCAGCGCCATAAGCTTCCAGCGCCCACACTTCCATCTCGCCGAAACGCTGGCCGCCAAATTGCGCCTTACCACCAAGCGGCTGCTGGGTGACGAGGCTGTAGGGTCCAATGGAACGGGCGTGGATTTTGTCATCCACCAGATGGTGCAGTTTCAGCATATAGATATAGCCGACCGTCACCTTGCGGTCGAACGGCTCACCGGTGCGGCCATCGTGCAATTGCACCTGACCGGAGCTGTCAATGCCGGCTTTGCCGAGCATTTCGACAATGTCGCTTTCGACCGCGCCGTCAAATACCGGCGTCGCCACAGGCACACCGCGCCGCAGCGTCTGGCTCATCTCGATAACTTCGCCATCCGACAATTTGCCGACGGCCGGGTCATCCGAATAGACATCTTTCAACGTCTCTTTGACTTTCGCCACATCGCCTTCGCGCTCATAAGCGGTCAGCGCATCATTAATCTGACGCCCTAAACCCGCACACGCCCAACCCAAATGGGTTTCGAGAATTTGCCCGACATTCATCCGGCTCGGCACGCCGAGCGGATTGAGCACAATATCAACCGGGGTACCGTCATCGTGATACGGCATATCCTCAACCGGCATAATGCGGCTGATGACACCTTTGTTACCGTGACGACCGGCCATTTTGTCACCGGGTTGCAGCTTGCGCTTCACGGCGACATAGACCTTGATCATTTTCATCACGCCCGGCGGCAATTCATCACCGCGCTGCAGCTTATCGACCTTATCCTCGAAGCGGGCTTCCAACGCCGCTTTGGCGTCGTCAAACTGCTTCTTCATGGCTTCGACTTCGGCCATGGCCTGGTCGTTTTTCAGCGCGATTTGCCACCACTGGCTGCTCGGCAATTCATCCAACATGGCGTTGGTAATCTTGGCATCCGCGTCAACCCCTTTGGGGCCTGAAGCGGCTTGCTTGCCGACCAGCACTTCTTCCAGACGCTTGTAAACATTGCGTTCCAGAATGGCCAATTCGTCATCGCGGTCTTTGGCCAGCGCTTCAATTTCTTCGCGCTCAATGGCCAGTGCCCGCTCGTCTTTATCAATACCGTGGCGGTTGAACACACGCACTTCCACCACAGTGCCGGCGGTACCGGGCGGCAGTTTCAGCGAGGTGTCACGCACGTCAGAGGCTTTCTCACCGAAAATGGCGCGCAGCAGCTTTTCTTCCGGCGTCATCGGGCTTTCGCCTTTTGGCGTAATTTTACCGACCAGAATATCGCCCGGATTAACCTCGGCGCCGATATAGACAATGCCTGCTTCGTCGAGATTGCTCAGCGCTTCCTCACCGACATTGGGAATATCGCGGGTGATTTCTTCCGGCCCCAATTTGGTATCGCGGGCCATCACCTCGAACTCCTCAATATGGATTGACGTGAAAACATCGTCGCGCACAATGCGCTCGGAAATCAAAATCGAGTCTTCAAAATTGTAGCCATTCCAAGGCATGAAGGCGACGAGCACATTGCGACCCAGCGCCAATTCGCCAAGCTCAGTGGACGGGCCATCAGCCACAACATCGCCGACTTCAACGCGGTCACCGACACGCACCAGCGGACGCTGGTTGATGCAAGTGGACTGGTTGGAACGCTGGAACTTGCGCAGATTGTAGATATCGACGCCCGATTTCGAAGCATCGGTTTCTTCAGTTGCGCGGATAACGATACGCGTCGCGTCAACCTGGTCAACGACACCGGCGCGGCGTGCCGAAATGGCAGCGCCACTATCGCGCGCCACCACTTCTTCCATGCCGGTTCCGACCAGCGGGGCTTCGGCTTGCAGCAGCGGCACTGCTTGGCGTTGCATGTTCGATCCCATAAGGGCGCGGTTGGCGTCATCGTTTTCGAGGAACGGGATAAGCGCCGCGGCGACCGAAACGATTTGTTTCGGCGATACATCGAGCAGGTCAACCATATCGGCCGGCACCATCTCAAAATCACCATTGATGCGGCAGTTAATCAGCTCATCGGTCAGCTTGCCATTATCATCAATGCCGATATTGGCCTGCGCGACACGGAAGCGCGCTTCCTCCATCGCTGACAGATAGATGACTTCTTTTGTCACCTTACCACCTTCAACACGACGATACGGGCTTTCGATAAAGCCGTATTTATTGACGCGGGCAAAGGTTGCCAGCGAATTGATAAGACCGATATTCGGGCCTTCCGGCGTCTCAATCGGGCAGATGCGACCGTAATGGGTCGGGTGCACATCGCGCACCTCAAAGCCCGCCCGCTCGCGCGTCAGACCACCCGGGCCAAGCGCCGACAGGCGACGCTTATGGGTAATCTCAGACAGCGGATTGGTTTGGTCCATAAATTGCGACAATTGCGAGGAGCCGAAGAACTCACGCACCGAAGCCGAAACCGGCTTGGCGTTAATCAGGTCTTGCGGCATCACCGTATCAATATCGATAGAGCTCATACGCTCTTTAATGGCGCGCTCCATGCGCAGCAGGCCGATGCGATACTGATTTTCCATCAGTTCACCGACCGAGCGCACACGGCGATTGCCGAGATTGTCGATATCGTCAATATCGCCACGCCCATCGCGCAAACCGACCAGCGTCCGCACGACGCCGACAATATCTTCCTTGCGCAGCACACGGATATCATCCGGACATTCTTGATTGAGGCGGATATTCATTTTAACGCGACCGACGGCCGACAGGTCGTAACGCTCGCTATCGAAGAACAGACCGTCAAACAGCGCTTGCGCGGTTTCAGGCGTCGGCGGCTCGCCCGGACGCATGACGCGGTAAATTTCTTCCAAAGCCGACAGCTTGTCGCTCGATTTATCGGCGAACAAAGTATTGCGGATGAACGGGCCTTTATTGACCGGATCGATATCCAGCACACTCAGCTCGTCATAACCTTTTTCTTTCAACTCAGCGAGCAGCTCCTCGGTAATTTCGTCACCGGCTTCGGCAAAAATCTCACCGGTTTCATAGCTCACCAGCTCGTCAGACAAAAAGCGACCGATAAGCTCTACGTCGCCGACCAGAAGCTGTTTCAGACCTTCTTCAGCCAGCAAGCGGGCTTTGCGCGGCGAAATTTTCTGCCCAGCTTCGACCACCACATCGCCCGATTTGGCATCCACCAAATCATAGACCGGCTTGGAGCCGCGACGTTGTTCGGGGTCAAAATCAGTGACCCAGCCATCTTTGCCGAGCTTGTAAGTGACTTTGTCGTAGAACATTTCGAGAATGGTATCGGAGGCATAATCCAGCGCGTGCAGCAGCACTGTGGCCGGCAATTTGCGGCGGCGGTCAATGCGCACATGCAGAATATCCTTGGCGTCGAACTCAAAGTCGAGCCACGAACCACGGTAAGGAATGACCCGGGCGGCAAACAACAGCTTGCCGGACACATGCGTTTTACCTTTATCATGGTCGAAGAAGACGCCCGGGCTACGGTGCATTTGCGAAACAATCACCCGCTCCGTGCCATTGACGACAAAAGTGCCATTATCGGTCATGAAAGGCAGGTCGCCCATATAGACTTCTTGCTCTTTAATATCTTTCACCGATTTGGCACCGGTTTCTTCATCAATATCAAAAACCACCAGACGGAGCGTCACCTTGAGCGGTGCGGCATAGGTCATGCCGCGCTGTTGGCACTCTTCGACGTCGTATTTGGGTTTTTCAAATTCATAGGAGACGAATTCCAGCATCGAGGCGCCGGAAAAATCACTAATCGGGAATACCGATTTGAACACAGCCTGCAAACCGTCTTCATCACGACCGCCATCAGGGGCTTGCACCTGCAGGAACTGGTCATAGGAATATTTCTGAACTTCAATCAGATTGGGCATTTCCACGACTTGTGGAATGCGACCGAATGAACGGCGGACACGTTTGCGACCTGCGTAAGCTTGTGACATGAGCTTCCTCACTTTTGCCAAGCGGGCCCGGAATTCCGGTTTTCGGGTTTCCCCGGTGCATACTCCCTACCCGCGATTTGGGAGCATGTGCCTTAAAGGCAAGATGGGGTGGCCGGACACGATGCGCCCAACCACCCCTTTATTAGAACTGCGCGCTATTTCAGCTCGACAGTTGCGCCAACGCCTTCGAGCTTTTCTTTCAGCTCATTGGCTTCGGCGGTCGGTACGTTTTCTTTCAGGTCTTTCGGCGCACCTTCAACGATTTCCTTGGCTTCTTTCAGACCAAGGCCGGTGATCGCACGAACTTCCTTAATAACGTTAATTTTCTGGTCGCCGGCTGAGGCGAGAACGACGGTAAACGCGTCCTTCTCTTCAGCAGCACCGGCGTCGCCGCCGGCTGCAGGCGCGGCAGCTACTGCAACAGGTGCAGCGGCAGAAACGCCCCATTTGTCTTCCAGAAGTTTTGCAAGCTCGGCCGCTTCCATCACGGACAGGCTTGAGAGGTCATCGGCAATTTTTTCAATATCAGCCATTTTTTTCTCCAATCGGTTGATCCGGGACTTGCTGCGATTAAGCAGCATCTCCCTCTGCAGCTTTGGCGCCAATTACGCGGGCCAGTTGACCGGCCGGAGCTTGCAATATGCCAGCCAGTTTCGTGGCAGGCGAATTGATAAGTCCGACAAGTTGACCGCGCAGCTCGTCCAGAGACGGCAGCGACGCCAGATTTTTGACACCTTCAGCATCGAGGACAGTTCCGTCCATAATGCCACCAAGGATTTTGAGGTTGTCATTCCCCTTGGCAAACTTGGCGGCGACTTTCGGGGCAGCGACCGGATCGTCCGAAAAGGCAATCGCGGTCGGGCCGATGAAATATTCGCCGACAGACTCGTTTGGTGTTCCTGCGAGAGCGAGCTTGACGAGACGGTTTTTGGTCACTTTGACCGTGCCACCGACATCCGCCATTTGGTGCCGAAGCTCATCGAGATCCGGCACGGAAAGCCCCGAATAGTGGGTCACAACAATCACACCGGCATTTTCAAAAATGCCGCTATAATGTGAGACGAGCTCTTCTTTTCCAGCTCTATCCACTGTTCACTCTCCTTGTCATATACCTTTCGGCATACGCTGGTGGTGCCGCCCCCTTTCGGGTTGGGCACCGGTTCGGAATTGCCACCGGACACAAAAGCGCATCAGGTGACGCTCTTCCTGTCCCGGGTCCAGCCGATGCGAAGCGCTCGCGCGCTCTCAAAAACTGTTCTCCCGTCTCATACAGGATATTAAGCACTCCCAATTGAGCGCCCCTGTAATCTCGGACAGGCCGAAGGGCGAACCCCTCGGACATCCGCTCGCCGCCCCCATGTATACGCAAAGGGCAGCGAGCGAAATTGGTTAAGCCTCGTTGCCGAGGTCTGCAATATCCAGCTTGACTCCCGGCCCCATAGTGGAGCTGACAGCCAGGCGTTTCATATAGGTGCCTTTAGCACCGCTGGGCCGTGCTTTTTGTACGGCCGTAACAAGCGCGCGGATGTTGCCCGCCAATTGCTCTTCTGAGAAGCTGGCTTTGCCGACACCGGCCTGCAAGATACCCTCTTTCTCAACCCGAAACTCAACCGCCCCGCCTTTGGCTGAACGAACAGCCTCGGCGACATCAGCGGTCACTGTGCCGACTTTCGGATTCGGCATCAGATTGCGCGGGCCCAAAACCTTGCCGAGACGACCGACCAGCGGCATCATATCCGGCGTAGCAATGCAGCGGTCGAAATCAATCGTGCCGCCTTGCACGGTTTCCATCAAATCCTCAGCCCCGACGATATCAGCCCCGGCGGCTTTCGCCTCCTCGGCTTTTTCATCGCGGGCAAACACGGCAACGCGCTGGGCGCGGCCTGTGCCATTGGGCAGTTCGATAACGCCGCGGACCATTTGGTCGGCATGGCGCGGGTCGACACCCAGATTAATGGCAATCTCAACAGTCTCATCAAATTTGGCAGTGGCGTTTGCCTTTACCAGCTTGATGGCTTCATCCAGCGCGTAGAGCTTGTTCTTATCGACAGACTCATTAGCTGTTTTCAAACGTTTTCCGGCCATTAGTCGCGCACCTCAAAACCCATGGACCGCGCGGAACCGGCGATCATTTTCTGTGCCTCATCGAGATCCGATGTATTCAAATCGGCAATTTTCTGCTCGGCGATTTCGCGGCATTGCGCCATCGTCACCGAACCGGCAACCTCGCGCCCCGGGGCCGAGCCGCCATTATCCAATTTGGCTGCCTTCTTCAAATAATATGAAGCGGGCGGCGTTTTGATGACGAAATCAAAAGATTTGTCTTCATAAATCGTCACAATGGTCGGAATCGGCATATTGGCTTCCATTTCCTGCGTCTTCGCATTGAAAGCCTTGCAAAATTCCATAATGTTCAGACCGCGCTGACCCAAAGCTGGGCCAATGGGCGGTGACGGGCTTGCGCCCCCTGCAGGCACCTGCATCTTCAGGTAACCTTGTATCTTTTTTGCCATCTCTCGTTCCTTTCCGATCTCTTTCGAGACCGACGATTATGGGCCGTGGTGCGGCAGTTTGCTCTGCCTGCCACGAACGATAAACGGGGTTCAGCCTTTTTCGACCTGCCCGTACTCCAATTCGACCGGGGTTGCCCGACCGAAGATTGACACCGCCACTTTGAGCCGTGCCTTTTCTTCATCGACCTCTTCAACAAGGCCGCTGAAAGAAGCAAACGGGCCGTCGCATACGCGCACTTCCTCGCCCACTTCGAAAACAATAGAGGGCTTGGGCCGTTCCGCCCCGTCCTCAACTTGATTGACAATGCGGTCCACTTCCGACTGAGAAATCGGTGCCGGTTTGCTTTGCGAACCAAGAAAGCCAGTCACTTTCGGTGTGTTCTTGACCAGATGATAGGCATCATCGGTCAGGTCCATTTTCACCAAAACATAACCCGGGAAGAATTTACGCTCGCTATTGACGCGGCGGCCGCGACGCATTTCGACGACCTTCTCAGTCGGCACGAGAATTTCCTCAAACGCATCCTGCAGACCGGTTTGCGCGGCTTGCTCGCGAATGCTTTCGGCAACCTTGTGCTCGAAATTCGAATAAGCGTGAACGATATACCAGCGCTTTGCCATATTACCCAGCCAGTCCCAAAAGCAATGACACCAACCAGCTCAAAATCTGGTCGGCGATAAAAAAGAAAATGGCAGCAAGTGTCGCCAAGATGAAGACCATGACGGTGGTCACCGCAACTTCATTGCGGGTCGGCCACGTCACTTTCGACGTCTCGCTACGCACTTCCTGTACAAATTTCAGCGGATTTGCCATCTGCCGATTTTCCTCTTTCCGCAAGCCTTCCGACTCGCTGTTGTCCTTCACAAAACCTGCCACCTCTTTTCGAGGCTGGCAGGAGTGGAGGGACTCGAACCCCCAACCCCCGGTTTTGGAGACCGGTGCTCTACCAGTTGAGCTACACTCCTCCGGTCACGCTACTCAATAATAGCCGCGACGACGCCGGCGCCGACGGTGCGTCCGCCTTCACGGATAGCGAAGCGCAGCTTCTCTTCCATGGCGACCGGCACAATCAGTTCCACTTCCATCTCGACATTATCGCCC
>Ga0181597_10005135_pt1 | contig 12695 bp, 8 predicted proteins | sample 041ome_5_FD_148647 | JGI IMG/M metagenome (GOLD analysis project Ga0181597, IMG submission 148647) | Coastal salt marsh microbial communities from the Groves Creek Marsh, Skidaway Island, Georgia - 041403US metaG (spades assembly) | ecosystem: Environmental > Aquatic > Marine > Intertidal zone >... | reverse complement strand
TGCATGCACCGCCTGCGACGCCACGCGCCACGACGGTTGCTGACCTTGTCGCGAGAGAAACAAACACGCCTTGCACAGCGCGACGTACGCGACGTGCAACGTCTCCAGCGAGGCGGGAAGTGGAAATTGGGCACGAGCCGTGGCGTCCGCTGCTGCCGCGAGCGCGAGCTCAGCGCACGCGTCATCCGTTGTTTCTCGCGCCGTGCTCGCGTTCGCGCCCGTGCTCGCGCGTTCTATCGATGCAAGTGATGTACACGGGCCCTCCGTCGTCGCTGCGCGCGCGTCGACGGCGGTCGCGGCGCTCGGTCGTGGCTGAAGACGTCGCGGCTTGGCCTTCACCTTGACAAAGCCAACGACGACAACCTCTGCGTCGTCGCTGCCAAAGCGCTCGACCCAGGCGTGTACGCCTTTAATATCCACGCTCGATACGTTCGGGTGGGTTTTAATGGACCCAATCACGGCGCGCGCGTCATCGTGGCCGTAGGCTGCCGCGAGCCGCGCGCGAGCCGCGTCGACGGTGTCGCCTGGCTCGAGTGGGACAGCGACGCGGGCGCCGCGCACGTCCGTTGCGCGGATAAGCGGCGCGCGCATTCGGTGAGCGTCGATATTTTATGTGCGTTTTAAGGGTAACGTCGTTGTTTCATGGCTTTGGGCGCGTGTGGCTGTGACGTTGGTTGCGTCGTCGGTTGCGACGTGTATCGCTGTTGTTATAAAGGCGTGCTAATAAACGGATGCGCCAAAGCCGCACCGCAATCGAGACGACCGCGACGGATGATATTTCGCTTGGCAACTAATCGACATGCTAAATCCCACGCGACGCCACCGTTGACATCAAGGGCGGAGAAGTCCCAACGCAGCTGGTCTTCAACTTCGCGACGCCATTTGCGCAAGTCATAGTTGTTGTCTTCTAAGCGTTGTTGGAACGCACCGTTGGGTGCCATGACGTTCTTCCCACGAAGTTGCGGGACGCCGAGTTGCAGCAAAATCAATCCCGCAGAGTACGAATCGAACAACTGCGGCTGGCCGAGCGTCCAAAGGAACGGGGATAAAAATCCCGCCACGAATGGCGGCGCCGCCGGCGTCTTCTCGGGCATGATAAACTGCTCCGGCGGTGAGTAGTTTGGATCCAGCAACCCTTGTTCGGGGTCGTAGTTTTCTCCCGTGCGTAAATCGCACGCCGCTCCAAAATCCACGAGCTTGAATTTGTTCCCCATGAGTACCAAATTCGCCGGCTTCAAGTCGCGGTGGACGATGCCGATGTCATGCAGCGCCGCCGTCGTGCTCAATAAATCTCGCATAATCTTCTTTGCCACTCTATTCACACGCTTGGCGTCATCATCGCTATCGCTTGCGTTAATCCCGAGAGCGTCTTCTAGCCCAAGCGGGAAATTTCTATCGCCTAAATACTCTTCCAACGACGTCTCGCCCGGTTGATACGCCCACACCAAACACGGCGTGCGCGCGCCCTCCACCTCGACATACGTCCCCAAGAACGGCGCACACCCCGCGGCTACGAGAGGTGCGCGCGCGATGCGTCTATTAATGTACGCTTCGGCGTTTTGCAGCTCGCTCGAACCTTGTACACCCTTGGCAATTTTTATCACCAACTCCTTCCCGGTGGACGAATCCGTCGCCGCAAACACTGTCCCAAAACTCCCCGCGCCGAGTCTACGCCCGCGCACGATGTTCTGCACGTCAAACTTCTTCTCCAGTGCCGTTCCAGCCGCGCGAGCGAACGTTTGATCGAACAACCAGCTCAACACACCGGGCTTGGCGACTAAATAATACGCGCAAAAGACGTAAAACGCGAGCTCAGCTTCGGCGCCGTATCCGTAGCTCTTCACGTAATACGCATACCCATTCGCGCTCTCAATCGCCCACTGATTCGCAACGATCGTCTTGACAAAATCAGGTGCGATCGCGTCGTACGCCGGGTGCAAAATCGCGTTATACACACCCGCGAACGCGTCCACGACGCCACCCGGGACATCCGGCAACGCCTCCTTCGCGCTCGTCACCCCATCCACCGCCTTCACCGCCTCCTTCGCCGCCTCCTTCGCCACCTTAAACGTTGGCTTTTGTACTCCACTCGCGATCGCATCCACCGCCGCCGCGGGAGACCCCGCGTTCGACGCCACCGACGCACCGACCGACGCGCTCGTCGTCGCAACCTTATCGGTCACCGCGCGCGCGACCGAGCTCACCGCCCCTTGCGCCCCCGCCCCCGCGCTCGACGACGCGCTCGACACCCCGAACGCGCTCGACACGTCCTCCACGCCCAGAATCGCGCTCCAGCTCAGCGCTTCGCCCGCGGCGTCGACGACACCAGCGCGTAGCACCAGGGCTGCGCCACGACCACGTCGAGCGATTCGCACGCGCGCGCGACCGCGCCACGCGGCGCCGCGCGGGGCGAACCCGCGCACGGTGCGCGCGAATGACTCGCGTGCGATCGTTCGCGCGTCCAACATCGCGCGTTCGCGAGCGAAAGCGAGCGCGGCGGCGCGGTGTGCGGCATTGCGTGACATCATCACCATGGCGTTGACGATGATGATGGCGCCGCGCGCGGCGCGAGGGGCGCGCGGGCGCGCGATGACGGCGCGGGACGCGCGGCGCGGGTCGTCTCGACCGGTGGTGCGTCGCGCGGGCGCGGCGCGGGGCGGGGCGGGGCGCTCGCGCGGTGAGCTCGCGCGCGCGCGCGCAGCGCATGGTCACGGCGATGACGACGTGCGCGACGCTGAGCGCGCGGTGATCGACGTGGTGACCGACGCGGGTGATCGTGAGAGCGTGGAGCGTGCGGATGCGGCGGCGGAGGCGTCGACGAGCGCGCGCGTGGAGGCGGTGGGCGATGGAGCTCGCGAGCCGTCGGCGGGCGTCGGCGAGGACGTCGGCGTGGATGATGACGCGCACGGCGAGCACGAGGAGGAATACGAAGAGTACGAAGAAGAGGTGGATTATGAATTTCATGACTATGTGGCGGACGCTAAGGCGCAGTTGTCGTTGCTGAAACCAGATTTTAGTTGGCGAGCCGCCGAGGCGTCGACGACAGCGGCGGCGGAGGCGGACGCGTATAGGTTTTTAAGCGTCCGCGCGCCGTATGTCGCGGCTGAATCCGCGTACGCGCTCGATGCGCACTCTGTAGTAGGTACAATTATCGCGTGTGGGTCGATGTGGAGCGTGCGGGCGCTGAGGCGCGCGATGGAGGGGAGATTTGGCGCCGGCGCCGGCGCCGGCGGCTCGAGCGGCGCCGCGCGCGAAATGACAGAGGAAGAACGTGTTCGAGAGGCCGAGTTACGTGCCGAACGCAAAGAGCGCGAAGAAAACGCCGAGAAGGAGCGTCGTCGCGTGCGTGATGAAGAAGAGGCGCGTGAGCGGGAGCGGCAGGAGACATTGGCACGAATGCAAGCCGAAGCCGACGCCAAGGCGGCGGAGGAGGAGGAAAAACGCCGAGAGGAAATGCGCGCGGAATTACGGCGGAAAAACGCGGAAGAAAAAGCCAGGCTCGAAGCACGATTGAAAGCTGAAGCCGAGGCTAAAGCGGCACAGCTCGCGGCGGAGCGCGCAGAGCGAGATGCGGCGCGCGCAGAGAAGGAGCGACTCGAAGCCGAAGAACGCGCTCGACGGCAAATCGTGTGCGACGAGCGCGGCGAAATTGAGCACACCGTGAGTGCGGACATTTCAGTCGTCATGAAACGCGATAACGCCAGCGCGCCGGTCGATGTCACCGTTAGCGCGCGAGTTGGTATCAGTTCTGGCGCGAGTGAGACGTATTCATACAAGACAGCCGACGTCGCTCGAGTCGCGGCGTTGGATTTGTGCTCCGTCGTCGCCGCTCAAGCGATGACCGCATACGGCTCCGACGCGCGTTTACAAGACATGATGGGCAATGGGCCGCTTAAAAAGCTTCCCGGCATGGATGACCTCGAGTTTGAGCACTGGACGCGCGTGATGCAGGCGAGAATGGATAGCGAGCTCCGCACGTCAATCGTGCGGAGCGGCGCCGCGCTCGAAGTTAAACTCCGCGAAACCGGCGCCGCGGGTAAGGAAACCAGCAAATCCACGCTGCGATTTACTCGACGATGTTTACCAATCGATGACGAGGTGAACATTACAAACAGAATGTCCACCGCGGTGGATGTCGTGGCGGAATCCGTGCTTGCCGACGCCGCCAACGCCGCCTCAGGGACGACGTCTGGCGTCGTCGAAGACGTCACCGCAATCATCGATTCCATCGAGTTCTACGAACTCGGCCAACTCCATGGCTTGCATCCATCCATAATTTTCCCCGCCGAGCACCCAGCCACGGGTCTTTCGGGCGAACTCATGGCGTCCATTCTCACGTTGTCGCACTTCGTTCGCCGAGCCGAACGCGATTTCGCCGACGACGTTCGAGTCGCCGAACGCGCGAAACAAATCGCCGCCACTCTCGTCGGTCGTAGTGCCAACAAACAAGGCTCGTGGCGCGCGATGTATCTGGACGGCTTTACCGGCGACGCCCTCACGTCGGCGAGCGCGATGGCGGATACGGTGCTCCCGGACAATGACGCCATTCGAATGTTGCTCAACGCCGCCGTGGAGGACCAACGTCGACGCGCTGCGGGCGAGCAAAGCGCATTCGAAGAAGAATGGCCCGATGCTGATGTCGTGCGCAAGCAGAGGTTGAAGGAAATCCGTGAAAACCAACCCATTACCGAGCGATTGTGGGCGCTGAGGAACTCGGCGGCGCAATTAGCGCAGTCGGGATCCAAAGCACAGGCGCGATCGATGCTCGAAGAGGCGCTCGAGCTACGTAAGCGGGACGTGTTAAAGAAAGGCGACGACGACGAGCACACGCCTGAGGCACTGCCAGAGTTATTAGCGCTGGTCAAGTTGCTCGAAACCGTCGACGCGTGGGCAGATGATTGCGCAAAGGCGCGCGTTGACGTCTTACGCGCGGTGTCATCCGCCGCCGACGTCGTCGCCGATGGAGATGGCGACGCGCCCGCCGCCGCCGCGCTCTTCGAACGCGCCATGAGCGAATATGCGCCGTTTCTCCAAGCTTACAGTGATGATGACGATGACGCGTTGTATGACATTTTGAGCGCGCTGCGGGCGAGCGTGGACGAGCGATGGAGTGCCGCGGGCGTTGACCCGGCGGATGTCGACACCAGAGAAGAGACGATGACCACCGTCGTCGGCGCGCACAGCGCCGTCGACGCCATCACGCGCGTGTATACCAAAGAACTCGAGGCCAGACGACGTCTCGGGCCTTAAATAGATAGATTTTGCCGTTGATATGATTCTTTTAATTCTATTCGTCGCTACAGTACAGGTGTCGTTCACGGCCGCCAGAGCTTTGACAGCGAGCGGTTCATTTCAGAAAACGCGCGCGTCGTGGCTTCACCAGCCGCAGTGAATGATGCCGACGTCGCCGATGCGACGTCGGCGATTTTTGTCTTTGCCGTCTCCATGACACTTGGCGCGTCTTCGCCGTCGACGGCATCCGGGACGTCACCGACGTCTATGTCGCGGATGTCCCGTTCGGGTAAATGACACCGCAACGCCGTCGATGCCGCTCGGATGGTTAAATACGACGACACCGCAGGCATGAGTTCGGCGATTAAAATGGGCATGTTTGCAGCCGTGAACACGCTTCGGGACATCTCGCGATAGAGCTCGACGGATAAAGCACGCGCAAAGGCATCGTCGGCGAGCCGGTTGACGACGCCGGGCTCCGCGTCTCTAGCGGCGGCGTATGCGCGTATGCGCGCGGCTTGTTTCGCAGCCGCGCGCTGCGCTTCGCGCGTCGCTCGAGATCCACATTCTGTCACCGAGCGAATGGCGGCTGCGGTTTTCTCCTTGGCGTCGTCGCTGAGCTTTTTAAGCTTGGCGTTGAGCGCTTCGGCGAAACTCTGCGACTGAGACGTCCCCGTCTCGCCATCATCTCCATCATCGGTAAAAACTCCGCGGTCAAACGCGCTCGTGGACTCTAAATCATCCATCAAATCATCAACATCAAATTCCTCCACTAAAGGCCTCGCGGTAAGCAACGCGTTTGCATCGGCGCCAAAGAAACACGCGAGTGCGGAGACGATGATTTTCGGCTCGAGCGCCGAAGCGCCTTCATCAGCCGCGCCAAGTATCGCAATCGCCACGCATAACCGCACGCGAATGGTAAAATACATCACCAACGCTGGCAGTGCGGTGATGGGCGCGGCGAGCGGGCCGCCGAGAGAAAGTACAGTACCAGCGGCGAAGGATTTCGTGCTGTCGGAGTAAATCATCCGCTTCAACGCGCCGGCGTCCAAATGTGGGTTCGACTCGCGGTGTCTCGCCGCGAGCGCCGACGCGCCGAGCACGCCCACACTCGGAACGCCCTCGACGGCACCGACGATGATACGTTCGAGCATGTGGTTCGCCGCTGAAGACGACGCTGTGGCATCAACAGTCGCGCATCGGCTACGCGCGGCGGTCCAAAACGTCACGCAGTCGCGCATCGGCTGATACTCTCGCAAAATATCCCTCACGCGCGTCTGGATGAGATGTTTCACGCGCGACGCGATGGCGGCTACCAATTTTCGCTCGTCTATCGTCGCTTCGGCCCAAGCAAGCGTCGATGCCGTCTCGTCATCGTCGTCAAAGTCGTCGTCAAAGTCGTCGTCGGATGACGCCGAGCCGAGCAATCGAACGGCATCCACGACTCTACAGTCCCCGCATAATCCTACAAGCGAAGACACGTCTACGGCATCGCCGTCGCCACCTGTATTTTCAATGACACAGAATACATTTTCTTCATCTCTCACGCGCGCTCGAGCCGCGTCGAGTGCGACGCGAAGCGACGAATCGTCGGCGTCCGCGGCGTCCGCGAACACGACGGCGATATCGCCAGCGATATCGCTTGCATCCCATTCGCGCGCGCGCATCGCCTCGGCGCGCGCACCGCTCGATAAGCCATCGCCTAAAGCGCACACGACGCGCGCGTCGGCGTACGCACGGCGCCGGTCGAGGCAGGAGACGACGATGGGCTCGCGACACCTCGCCGCGACGGCTCTCAACCGACGCAGCGTTGCGTCTCTCTCCGTCCCGCATTCGGGCAGCACGTCGTGCGCGAGGTCGATGATGGATTCGACGTCGCGTAATATTTCGACGCGTAGGATGTCCTGGAGGAGGCGCGAATGATGCGAGGGGTTAGCGCGGCGTCCGTCGACGTGTGAACGCACAGAGGCTGGGACAACAAAAGTCGTTACGTTACCTTGCGAACGAGCGCGTCGGCGTCGCGCGTGATATCGATCCAACACCCGAGCGCGCGCAAGACATCGTGCGGGATGTTGAGCGCGTCGGGCGCGTCGGGCGCGTCGGGCGCGTCGGCATTCGCCGCGTCTGACATGCGCGCGGCGCGGTGTGAGGCTTCGCCGTCGGTTACGCAACGAGTTGAATAAAAAGTTTTAGCGATTGATTTTACAGCTATTTGGCAGAGCGTCGCACCGTGTGTGCGTGCACTTACGCGAGTTCGAATGCGTTTTGCAAATTACGCTCGTGCCGCGCGCCTTTGGGTGGAGTTGGGAGGATAAATTCATCCGCGTCCGCGTTAAGCGTGGATGACGTACGCGAAGCGTCCCGCGCGCGCTCCGGCGTGGCAATCTCTGCCGCTGCGGCATGCATGGATGCTGATATTTCGGGAAGAGCGTTCTCTATGGATGTCGCCCATCGCTCGCTTTCACCATCGTCTACGGTGGTTTCAACAGGATCGGCAGCTTTGTTGAAGTCGACATCGGCGTCGCCCATTTGATTTGCCACGAGCTCTTCAATTTGAGCCTCTTCTTCAGCCTCAAATTGAGCAATGATGGCGTCGATATCTGCGCCCGTTTCTGCGAGCATCGTGCGCAGCGCGTCGACGCGTCTGCCTTCTTGACCGAGACACACGAGGAGATCGGCTAGCTCTTCTTGGGCGTCGGCGGTACCGGCGGCGTAGCCTTCAGCGTAGCCTTCTTCTTTGCCTCGCGCGAACGCCTCGGCGACCGCTTCAGAGCTCGGCGCTTCGCTAATAGCACCCTGTCGTTCGGCAATGGACGTTTCGAGAGTTTGAATCTTGGTCGTCAGCGCTTCGATTTCGGCATCCTTTTCTCTCGTCGTCGACGACACGGCATCCTCCAGCGCTTGTCTCGCCGCGCGCATTTCTTCGAGTTCGAGCACGCGAGCGTCGACGTTGGCTTGAAGGTCTGCAATCGCTTTGTCGTGTACTGCGCGTTCTACCCAATCGTCATAGTCTTCGTCGCCACCGTCCCAGTACCACTCCTGCGTGGCGTCATCAAATTTCCATCGAGGGTCATACTCGTAATCCTCGTGTCCCTCATATCCTTGCCATTCTTGTACGCCTGATTCCGCGTTGACATCTTGTGCGACGGCATCGAATGCACTCGCATCGACATTGTCGGTGGTTTCGCCGCCCCAAGGGACAGCCGCAGGTTCAGAAGCGAGGTGGTCGTCACGTGCATCGACGGCCCATTCGCTCCCAGCGGCGACTTGCTCCCACTGCGGCTGTTCAGTCGCTAAGGACGCGTTGGCTTCGTCCATATCGCCCACGTTGTCACCATACGCCTCAAATACGCCGCTATGTTCGACATGACTAGTCGGCGCGTCCCAGCGCTCTTGGCTGTCACCCTCGGGATCTATCCAACCGTCGCCCGCGTTTGTCTCAAACGCGCTGGGCGCCGCCGGGACATCCTCCGCCGGCGCGTCCACATCAGCGCTCGCGCTCGCACTTTCGCCAGCTGATGGGACGTTCTGAATCGCGTCACCCTTGCCCGTGTCGTCATCAGCCGTCGCCGCCTCGCGCCGCGCAGGTTGCATCAACGACAACGTTTCTTCTTCGCGAGGCGTCTCGCTCGCCGCCGCCGGCGCGGGAACGAAAAACTGCATCCCACTCGGCGGCATCATCGCCCCACCAACTGGCGCCGCACTCGGTATGAACGCACTCATGCCACCCACCGGCGCGACGGGTGCGGCAGACGTCATCCCATCTCTCGCGAATACGTCGACGTATCTCGACCGCGTCCCAGTCGACGGGCTCCCGCCTCCCCCGGCACCCACAGGCGGAACGTTCGACCCCGCACTCACGGGCGAACCATCGCCACCGCTTCCATACGCATCGTATCGCGCGGGCATAACCGGTGGCGCGCTCAGCCCCGCGGTGGCGTCCGCCGTCGCGTTTGCCGGAGCGTTCTTGTCCACCCATGCCTTGAGCGTCTCATCGTAGTAAAACGAGCTCTCCTCCCCGAGTTTCGCGCGCGTCACTTTTTTTCCCGTGCCCTGTGTGGTTGAATGTGTGCAGAACGCGCGCGAGGTCAGTGGTTATCTCACGAGCGGCGCGATGAGGACGAGTAATCGCTGCAGTAGATCCAACGCAAAGGAAGATCTCTGCAACTGCTGCGTCGGTGCTACGACGATATTGTTCGCGCGCGAGAGCCGACGAGAGGACGTACGATGCCGAACACGCGACCGAACATGGATTTCGGTGCGTCGTTGTCTGCGTCCGCGCCCATGGCTGACGATGCGCGTGACGGGAAGTGAAGGATGGTGTTGCGCTCGGGGCGTGACTCGACGCAGAAGAAGAGAAAAAGGCTTTCATCGAGAGACGACGACACGACACGACAAATGCATGCGTGAACGAATGGAGGAACGTAGGTACGAAAATAATGGTTAACATCACTAAGGAAATGATTATGAGCAAAGTCTACATCAAGATATCGGTATTTGCTGGGAAAGAATGTGCGCGCCCGCAGCGCGGGGAGCAACGCTTGTCTAAAAGCGTCGGTCCTCGCGACGATGGGTGTGGAGAAGGGGATCGATTACACATTACGACTTTAGTGTGGTAATGTTTAATCCGTGCCTTCGTATTCACGCATGCGCATCAACTTCTCATCTTCGGCAGCCATGCGCTCGGCTTCAGCGCACATGGCTTCGATTTCCTCCGGAGTCAAACGGCCGCGGTCGTGTTGGAGCGAAACGTTAGCTTCGACGCCAGTGACGCGATCCTTGGCGGTGACGGTCAACAAACCGTTGGTGTTGACTTCGAAAGTAACATCAATCTTAGGCGTGCCGGCTTCAGCGCGCTCGATGCCAGAAATTTGGAACTCGCCGAGCAAGTGGTTACCGTCGGTGTTCGAGCGCTCGCCTTCAAAGATGCGAACGTCGATTTCGTCTTGGTTGTCGTACACAGTGGTGAACTCAGACTTCTTTTTGCACGGAATGGCGGTGTTACGCGGGACAACCTTGGCGAATTGGCGGCCTTCGCACTCGACACCGAGAGAAAGCGGGACGACATCCATGAGCAAAACGCGGGAGGTTTGCTTGTCGCGGACGCCAGCCAAAATCGCGCCTTGCACGGCGGCGCCGTACGCGACGGCTTCATCGGGGTGAACAGACTTGTTGAGCGCCTTACCGTCAAAGTATTCGGTAAGAATGGCTTGCACACGCGGCACACGGGTGGAACCACCGACAAGAACGATTTCGTCGACTTCTTCCTTCTTCTTGGAGGCGTCGGAGAGCACGCGCTTGACAGAGTCCAAGCATCGTTGGAACGTCGGCTCGCAAGCCTTTTCGAATTGTTCGCGGGTAATCTTCAACGCAATCTCGACTTCACCGATGAAGCATTCAACAGTGGTGACGTTAGACACGGACAAGTCACGCTTGGCCTTTTCGCACGCCGTACGCAACTTGCGGAGCGCCTTTTCGTCACCCGCAAAGATGTCGCTGCCGCGCTCCTTTTCAATCTCCTTGCGCGCATAGTTGGCGAGCGTGGTGTCGAAATCTTCACCACCCAAGTGAGTGTCACCAGCGGTGGAGAGAACTTCGAAGACGCCGTCTTGCAAGTTCAACAAAGACACATCAAAGGTACCACCACCGAGATCAAACACCAAGATGCATTGGTTCTTGACGACTTCGCCATCGACTTCGCGGCGATCGAGACCGTACGCGAGCGCCGCGGCGGTCGGCTCGTTGATGATACGGAGCACGTCGAGGCCAGCAATGGCACCGGCATCCTTGGTTTGGCGACGCTGAGCGTCGGAGAAATACGCCGGGACGGTAATCACAGCCTTGGTGACCGGGCAGCCAAGTTGCGCCTCGGCGGTCGCCTTCATCTTTTGCAAAACCATGGCGGAAATTTGCTCCGGGGCAAACTCCTTGTTCTCGCCGTTCACTTCAACCTCAATCACGGGCTTACCACCGTTACCTTCCTTGACGGTGAACGGCATCAACTTGAGCTCTTCATCGCACTCGCTGAATTGGCGACCGATGATACGCTTGATGTTGAACAACGTGTTCTTCGGGTTGATGGCCGCTTGACGCTTGGCGGCGTCGCCGACGAGACGACCTTGGTCGGTGAAAGACACCCAAGACGGGGTCGTGCGGTCACCTTCGGCGTTCAACAACACGTGCGCTTCACCGTTTCTCCACACGGAGACGCAAGAGTACGTCGTACCGAGATCGATACCGATGACGTGCTCGTCGAGCGTAACGTTATCCATTTGCGCGCTCAACTTGGCGGCTTCAATCTTAGCCTTTTGCGCCAACTTGGCTTCACCCAAACCTTCAATCAAGTTGTTGTTCTTCGGGTCCACGGCTAAACCACGCTCGTACGCGCCCATGGCGTCGTGCAAGAAACCAGACTTGAACAACGCGAAACCGAGGCGAGAATACCCCTTGGCAAAATCCGGCTTGAGCTCGATGCACCGGCGCGCGTCGGCGCACGCCTTGGAATATTGCTCCAAGTTGGCGTAGCACGCAGAGCGGTTAGAGTAGAAAATGTGATCATACGGATCGCAATCGAGCGCCTTGGTGAATTCACTCGTCGCTTCGTAGTAGCGACCGGCGGAGAACGCGTTGTTCCCGGCAGCCTTGTGCTTACCCGCTTGTTGCTTCATCGCGGGCGTGACCTATTACATAGACGTACGCGAAGAGACGCGTCAGTACACAAACGACGACGACGACGACGACGACGACGACGACGTCACCACCACCACACACAACACACACAACACCACACACACATACACACACGACCGCGCGCACACACACGATCACCGCCGCGCGCGCGAAGCTTCGCGTCCCCGCGACCTCGCGATAGCGCGATAAGGGTCTGCGTCGCCTTTGTCGCGCCCCGCCGTCCACCATCGCCTCCAGTGCGCGCGCGCATCCACACCCCGCCTCGCCGCGTGCGCCGGCGTGCGCCACACGCACACCACACACACGCACCACCACCACGCACAGAATCGATGCGAATGCACTCACGCGTCATCAATCATCACCCATCACCCAGGAGGATCGATTCGATCGGCGGCTGGCGGCGCCCCAGCGTCATCATCCATCCATCCATCATCCATCCATCGGCATCGTCGTCATCATCGCGCGGTCGTACGTACCTGGATGAGATCATCGTCATCGTGCACGATGACGGGCGCGGCGGCGGCGGCGCCCGTCTTCTTCGTCTTACTCGGAGCCATTGAAAGGGTCGAAGGTGTCGATGGGGTGATGTGGCGGCGGCGCACAGTGACGACGACGACGACTAAACCCTTCTTCACACTTCGCGAAGCGAAACTAGTATATAGGTATAATTGGGGTATAGTATGTGATCGGCGGTGAAGGCTGCATACGTATAGGTATAACTGGGGTATAGTATGTGATACATATACTAGAGGCGTAGAAGGCCTATTAATACT
>Ga0181597_10005128_pt1 | contig 12704 bp, 8 predicted proteins | sample 041ome_5_FD_148647 | JGI IMG/M metagenome (GOLD analysis project Ga0181597, IMG submission 148647) | Coastal salt marsh microbial communities from the Groves Creek Marsh, Skidaway Island, Georgia - 041403US metaG (spades assembly) | ecosystem: Environmental > Aquatic > Marine > Intertidal zone >... | reverse complement strand
CGACGACGACCACGTCCGAGACATCGACGCCGACGAGGTCAAATCCATCGCCAGTCAAGGTTACATGTTCTTTTACGTGAGAAGGGATCCCGAAAATGACGACGACGAGGACGAACACAACGACGATGAACAATGAACAACAGAAAGAATCAAACGGTAAAATCAGTCATTATTTATATTAATCGAAACGCAACGCAACGCGCGGCAGCAGCGTAGAGAAAAGAGGACGGAAAGACGAGACGACGACGACGAAGAAGAAGAAGAAGAAGAAGAAATTTTTCTTCCGATTCTATTGGCGGCAGCGTCGTCGTCCTCGTCGTCACGAATAAGGAGTAGCGCTAATAGCAGCAGCAGCAGCAGAAACAGCACGACGAGAAGTAAGCTGCTCGCTTTTTCTGTAACATCATACGGGTCACATCGCATATTTTTGTCATCGTCGCCTTCATCATCATCGCGCGCATAAAGATCTTCACTTTACAAAACACACGCAAGAAAAAAAAAGAGAATCTCAAAATGTCGAGCGGCTGCTCTTCCTCTTCTTCTTCTTCGCCGCCGCTCGCTCTAAAAACGCGCGGGAAACTCGAACCACCGAGGGAACTGACGAAACCGTTATCGCTGGGTGCCGCGGCGAGAGTCGTGGAGTCCACCGCGCTGTGTTTATGCGACGACGACGACGACGACGCTTTGGAGGAGAAGAAAGTCGTCGTCGGATATTCCGACGGCACCGTTGCGCTTTTTGCTCGCGATGAGGAAGAGTGCGAGTGGTTCGCGAGGAGGCGGAAGAAGCTGAACGCGTTCGATTCTTTTCGCGGTTCCGAAGTAGAAGAAGACGAGGAGGAAGACGACGACGACGACGACGACGACGACGACGACGACGACGACGAGGAAAAGATGAAACTCGGCGTCGATTGCGTGCGAGCGACGAAAAATTTCGTCGTGAGGGCATCCGGGTCCGGGTACCAGAGAGCGTCGATCGATGTGTTAGACGCGCGTTCGGGGAAACAGTTGACGTCGTTGCGATTGCCGACGTTTTGGCCGCCGGAGTGCGCGTCGTTTGAAGTGCAGTGCGAGGAGTTTGAAGCTGGGCAGATTATCGTCGCGGCGACGAGTTGTCGGACGACGAAGAGAAGTTACGAGAACGTCGTCGGGTGCGAGAGCGCGTTTGCGGCGTGGGTACCGTTTCGAAAGAAGAATGGGTGCGACCCGGTGGTGTCGTGGAGATTAGGACCGCACATAACGTTGGCGAATGAACGAGAGAGGGTGGTAGAAGGGTTCTTGAGTCCGACGATTCGAGTCAAGGAGAAATCTTTGCTATCGTATGACGAAGAAACGAGATATTTTGACATTTTTTTTGAGCGAGTTACGGAGTTGAACGGAGAAGTGAGAGCGACGAGCGGAAGGACGACGATTTCGTACGATCCAGTTACGAAAGAGACGGAGGTGTTTACGCCGGTGACGTTTGACGAGGACGCGGCTACAAAGTCGTGGGGGAAGACGTCTTCGAAAGTAAGCAAAGCGAGGAAAATGGAAAGAAATAAAGCGATGAGCGATGAGACGTATCAGAGAGAATTCGGTACGATTAAAGCATTTCGTGGGAAAGGCGTGCTCTTGATCTATTTTCCAAGCGGAGAAGCTGTCGTGAGAGCGTTTGCAGATCCAGCCACGCGAAGAACAAAGACGGTCTCGAAAGCGAATTTAAGCATCCTCGAGCAGAGTTTACGGACGGCAATAGTTGGTAACTCTCAAGGAAGGGAACTGGACTCAATTCATATCACCGACGACAACGACGAAGTAAACGTTTTCTCGGCGTTCATTTTGAGCAGAGAGGTGGACGAGAAAGCGAGTAAATCGAATCCGACGCCGCGCGCTGTGTTGCAAAGACTTCGCGTACCGCTCGTACCTCAGGAAGAGACGATTGTAACGCCATCAATATCAAAGAATGGTCGAGCGGCGTCGGCGTTTCCTTCCACTAAATCTCTCTTGGACGACTTGCCAGTTGATGATATCAAAGACTCTGCTGCGAACGATTTCGGCAAAGAGAATCGTATAAACAAAGAAGAGAGGGCGTGCGCTTTGTGTTTAGAGAACGAAGTCGAATTAGGAAAACCAAATCTCCTGAATGACATGCCGTGTTGCTCGAGCACGATATGTGAGAGATGTTTACTCGCGTACGTGCGACAGTATCCCGGATCAGGGTGTCCGTCCTGTCGTAACGTACCCATCTTTCACACGTTCGCCGGAAGCGACGCCGACGCGTCGCCTTCTCGCCAACACAAAGTCGTCGTGGAAACTCAAAGTATCGACATCGAATCCTTCAACGCGCGGGAAGGCTTGGCGTCAGCGCTCGCTCGCATGAGCTTAGAATCGACCGGTTCAGAGCTGGAAGATTTAGAATTGTACGAATCTAGTCGAGGGAAACGAGAGAAAATTGCGTTTTCCGGTAACGCCCGCATCGTCGGCGAGCCGCGAATGGTGGTCACGCTCGGCGCAAACGGCTTCGCGTACGCGAACGCCTTGGTGTCGAATCAGCGCATGTAGTATTAACAAAACCTAGCACGATAGCGCACGCATTAGCATGTAAAAACGAATTTGTAAACAAACAAACGCAAGCGTATCTACGAATACATGCATACATTGGTTTTCTCTGCTACAAAGTATTACGTGTGTGTTGATAATACAAAAACGATCAATTGGTTTCTAATAGTTCTACGGTTCTTTCTACATATGTTTTTATCTGCGGCGGTGACCATCACTCCAACTCCTCCTTAAACTTTGGCATCGCCGGTACCCCATCGTTCTTCTCCTCTTCTCTACCACCACCGAAAATGTTACTCCAAATACCCCCGCTTTCTTCTTTAGGCGGCCCCGCGACCGCGCCGTCCGCGGCGGCCACCCCTTCGCCTCCGCCGCCGCCGCCTCCAATCGGCGCCATCGCCATCTCTTCCGGCATCGGCGGCGGCGGCGCCGTTAACCTCGTCAGCGCAATCGACACCCCTTCAATCAGCGCGAGTAAAAACCCGCCAAACGCCGCCGACCTCGCCGCCGACGGTAAACCGTACCTCAGCTGCAACACGCCCCCGGTCAAAGCCCCGCTGGCGATCGGATTCCACGGGTCTTCTTTTCTCCTCACCGCGACTAGCGCGCAATCAAACATAGAAAACAACCCGCCCCAAACGGCAAACGACCCGCCAATCCTCGGCGCTTCCCGCCGTATGGCTTCGATCCCGCCTTGTATGATATACCCTCGAGGGCTGTTGTACGCGCCTTTGCATAAATGCACGACCCCTCCGCCTACGGCGCCCATCGCGAAGGCTCCGCCGAGGTCGTCCAGGATTCTGTGCGGGCACGGTTCGCGGCCGTGGTCCACCGATGACATTTTGACAATGATATTGTTGTTGTTGTCGTTCTAAAGGTGCGATTCTATTTTCTGTCTCTCTCTCTCTCTCGTCCTCTTTCAAAGCCTTCTTTCGCTCTTTTGGAAGAGTGACGTTTTGGTGAATTTTCCCGAGAAAAAAAGGGTCCGAGAGAGAGATTTTTCTCCACTAAAAAAAGCGCACGACGCACGGAGAAGGGCCCCCAGCGCGTAAAACAACGCGAGCGCGAGAGCAGCTCTCCGCGGCGGCTCACTCGCCGTTAAAAGGTCCAAATTTAGGGAGAGAGCGTTCTTTTTTGCGCGGTGATAATAGATATACATACGCGCTTACATAAAAATGAGCGAAGAAAATCAACAACCGCAGCCGGTGGCGGTGAAAGCGTCGAAAGGCGCGACGGTGAAGATGCACAAAAAAGCCGACGTCGCGTCGAAGAAGAAACCAGACGAAGAAGGCATTCGTTTGCTCGAAGAAGGCGTGAAAGCTTTAGAGATGAAAGATTACGATAAAGCGTTGCCGCTGTTTGAGAAGGCGTACAAGACGTGCATGGAGAGTTCGGTGGAGATGGTGAAGCGAGATAAAGGAGGAGGAGGAGGAGGAGGAGAGGACGGGAAGAAGAAGCCGGCGGCAGGAGCAGGAGCAGCAGCGGGGAAGAAGAACAACAACACCAACAAGAAAGAGGAGGAGCAACAACAACTACACAAAGACGCGTGCGAAGAGGCGGTGAAGTTCATCCTGAACAAACCCGGGGACTTACTCGCGAAGAAGAAAGAGATCGACGCGAAGTTACCGAACTACGCGAAGAACACGGAGGAGAACATGAAGAAACATCTGGAGAATACGGGCGGGAAGTATCGAACGCGGTTTCCGCCGGAGCCGAACGGGTATTTGCACATCGGGCACGCCAAGGCGATGTATTTTGACTTTGGCGTGGCGAAGATGAACGAAGGGGAGACGTATTTGAGATTTGATGACACGAATCCAGCCGCGGAGAAGCAAGAGTACATCGATTCGATTAAGGATTCGTGTAAATGGTTGGGGCACGAGCCGACGAAGATTACGTATTCGAGCGATTACTTCGACACGTTGTACGAGTTGGCGATTCGGTTGATCAAGAATGGAGGGGCGTACGTGTGTCATCAAACGAAAGAAGAGACGGCGAAAAGTAGGAGTTTGTTGAGAGAGTTTCAAGAGTCCTGCGCTAAGAGTGGAGTGGAGAATAGGTACGACGTTGCGTTACCGGAAGGCGCGGCGTCGCCGTACCGAGAGAGATCGGTAGAGGAGAACTTGGAGTTGTTCGAGAAGATGAAAAGTGGGCAGTGCGAAGAAGGCGAGTGTATTTTGCGCATGAAAGGCGATTTGCGATCGGATATCACCTCTATGTGGGATTTAGCCGCTTACAGAATAAAGAAAGCGGAACATCCGAGAACAGGATCGAAATGGTGCATTTACCCGACGTACGATTACACGCACAACATCGTCGACTCGTTGGAAAACATCACGCACTCGTTGTGTACGTTAGAGTTTGAAACGAGACAAGCACCGAATGGGCCGTACTATTGGTTGTTAGATAAATTGGACGTGTATAAACCGTCCACGTGGGAGTTTAGCCGGTGCAACATCACGTACAACGTGATGAGTAAACGAAAATTAAATCTTTTAGTCACGCAAGGTTTGGTGAACGGATGGGACGATCCGAGAATGTTGACCATCAACGGCATGCGCAGACGCGGATACACGCCAACCTCGGTGAATAAATTTTGCGCGAAAATGGGCGTGACGAGGAACGAAAACGTTCAACCGTTGGGACGATTAGAAAACGAAATCCGAGCGGAACTTTCCATGGACAGCAATCGTTTCTTCGCGGTTTTAGATCCGTTGAAAGTGGAGATTGTGAACTATCCGAAAGACCGGGCGGAGGAGTTGTTGATGGATGCGCCGTTCCATCCGTCGTTCATGGAAGAAAGAGGCATGCGAAAGATTCAACTGACCGAGACGGTGTTCATCGATCGCAACGATTTCCGAGAGGTGGACGATCCGTCCTTCTTTGGTTTATCAGTGAACAAGAAAGTGCGTTTGTTGTTTGCGTACGACATCACGTGCACGGGAATCACGAAAAACCCGGAAACCGGCGTCATCGAAAGCGTTCAGTGCGAAATCGATATGGAAAGTCGCGCGAACAAGCCGCCGAAAGGGAAATTGCACTGGGCGAATACCGAGTTCAAAACGGCCGAGGTGAGAGTGTACGACACGTTATTCTCGGTTCCTGTTCCCGGGAAGGTGGTGGAAGAAGGCGAAGGCGGCGAGGTCATCGTAGAAGCCGCCGCGGCGTCGGCGGAGGCAGCGGAAGAAGAAGAAGAAGAAGAGGAGGAGGAAGACGCATCGAACCAAAAGAAATCGCTCAAAGAACTCGAACTCAAGCACCCGTGGTTGAAGCAACTCAACCCCGACTCCTTGGTCGTGCATAAAAACGCTTTGGTCGAGCCGATGTTGATTGAAAACCACGCCGATCAGCCGTACTCCGTTCGCGTCGAATTACAAAGACTCGGTTTCTTCACGTTCGATTTCGATTCGACGAAAGCGCACCCGGTCTTGAACAGAATCGTAACTTTGAAAGAAAGCAACACAAAAAAGAAGTGATAAATAAGTAAACCGTTTAGTTTTCTAAGCGCGAGCGCGGCGAATTTTTTAAAAGATTATATATAGCGCGAGCAAACAAAAAGTGTCGCAAACGTGTCGTTATATATTTTACTCGCTTTTTAAAATGTTATTACATACCGGGCACATGTTCCTTCTTCCCGAACCCGACGCGACCGAAAAACTCTTCGTGAATAGCGCTCGCCGCTTTTTGTCCTTCTGAATCGTCTACCAAGAGCGAAATGTTACACTTGGACGCGCCTTGCGAGACCATCTTTACGCTCACCTTCGCCTCTTTCAACGCCTTGAACGCTCTTTCCATAATCTCGTTATTTCTATCCAAGTTTCCGATTAAGGAAATGATCGAGTGGCCGTTTGAAACCGCGACTCGTGCCGTGCCGACGTCCTCCAACTCTCGCTGGACCTTCTCCAACTCTTCCTGCGCTAAATCTCTGCTCCAAATTTTCGCCGGGTCCAACGTCAGCGAGACAGAAATTTCCGACGTCGCGACGACGTCCACGGAAATGCCGTTGTTTTGTAACACCGCAAAAACTTTCGCGAGAAACCCATACTGACCGAGCATTCGCGTGGAGACAATATCCAACATCGTCACGTTCTTCTTACGCACGATGGAGGTTAACAACCAATCTTCCATCCGTTCGGCTTCGTCGCCGCTCTTCCCGTCTCTGCTGTTGTAATCGATGTGGCCGATGACCGTACCCGGCGCTCGAATGTTGTACGAATTCTTCACTCGCACGCGTAAACTTCCGTCGTCCATCGCCGGCCTCATGGCCTGCGGATGTAAAACTTGCGCGCCAAAATAAGCCAACTCTTGCGCCTCGTCGAAACTCAAAAACGGCATAGGAATCGTATTCTCAATCTCTCTCGGATCCGCGCTTAAAACGCCGTCGACGTCTTTCCACACCTGCACCTCCTCCAACGCTAACGCCGCGCCAATCACCGTCGCGGTCAAATCCGACCCGCCTCTCCCTAACGTCGATATCGCACCGCTGTTTTCACCTTTCCCTAAAAATCCAGTCACGACGGAAATTTGCGGTTTCGCTCCTTCCGGTAACGTCAAGCTCTTCTTCAAATTCTCGTAACTTTCCGGCAACACTCTCCCGTTTTCGATGTCGTCGTCGCTGGTCACCATCCCAATCTCAAACGCGTCGTACTGTTTCGCGTTCACCCCTCTGCTCCTCAAATAACTCGCAAAAATTCTCGTACTCATTCGCTCCCCGAACGACACCAGCATCGCTCTCGTCCTCGGCGTCACCTCTTGCATCAAACACACGCCCATGCACACTTGCTCCAGCTTCTTCAACAATTCGTTCACCTCTCGCCGCGTCTCTTTATCCACATCCAACGCGTCCATCGTCTCCGCGTGTAGCGTCTTCACGAACAACAAAGGCTTCATCAAGCTCACGTCTTCGGCGTTGTCGCACTTCAGAGACTCTTCGCCGCAGAGTAATAAATTATTCGTCGACTTCCCCATCGCGCTCAATACTAAAACCGGCATCTCCTCCGGAAACGAGAGCACGATGTTGGCCACTTCTCGCATCCGTTCCGCGTCCGCGACGGAGGACCCGCCGAATTTCATCACCACCGTGTGCTGCGTTTTATTTTTGCCCGGAGTGATGTCTTCTTCGCGCAGAGACGCTTCTTCTTTTCTGTCCACGGCGGCGGCAGCGACCGGAAAAGAAGAGGAAGAGCGAGAGCAGCGGCGCCGTCTTTGACGTTCTTCGACGACCCTTTTTCTTTGACATCTGATTCCGAAGAAAGAATACCCCCGGGCGGCGGCGGAAAGACAACGGGACGACGACGACGACGACGCGGAAGAAAAAAGAGAAGCCATATTGTCGGTATTTGGTGGTGCAGATTTTGAACCCTTCTTTAAAGCGCGTGTGAGGCGTGTGCGCGTGCGAGTATGGCGCGCGGAGATTTTTTGAAAAGAGAGAATTTTTGGTGACTCAAAGTGTTTAGGGTTTCAAGTAGGGGTTGGGGAAAATTTTGAAATTTGTAAGCAAGACGCACCACTTTTGCGCGCGCGCGCGCGGCGAGAGAGAGAGAGAGAGTAAAGAGAGTAAAGACACATATGAGCGACGTCAACGCGATGGTGTCGTTGTTTTCTTCTTCCGACGAGAGAAGAAATGCAAAAAACGAAGAAGAAGAGACTTCATTCCAAACAGCGAGAGATGCGTTTCGAGTTGGGGGAAGAGAAGAAGAAGAGAAGAAGAAAGCGCTGTTTTACGAGAGCGACAGCGCTGAACTTTTCAACCGCCCCGCGCTTCTTCGTCATCGCGAGAAGGAAGAAAATGACCCCTCCGTGTGTTCCTTTTCGCGCGTGAAGTCTCTGGAAGCTGTTTTGCGCGCGCTGGGTGAACGAAACGCGCGGTTGTCCGAGAAAAACGAAGAGTTGAAGGAGGCGTGTTCGGAGCATAAGCTGAACGCGGATCGAATCGCGGAACGGTTCGCGATGGCATCGGAGAGAATGAGCGTTTTGGAGAGGGAAAGAGAGGAAGTTTTGGAAAGACAGAGGGAGTTGTCGGACGCGTACGACGCGCAGACGTCGGAGTATAGACGCGCGGAGAGAGAAAACGAAAGTTTGCGACGGGACGGCGAGCGAGACGGGAGAAGATTGCGAGAGTTGGAAGGAGAGAAGAGGGAGTTGGAGCAAGAGTTAAACGGGAGTAAGTTAGATTTAGAAACGCTCAGAGAGAAGTACGCGAACGCGCGAGCGGATTTGACGGTCGTGCAAGCGGAATTAGACGCGTACAGATGGAAATTGGAAGCCGCGAATGCTAAAATTGAAGCCTTGGTTCGCCAGCGAGACGCGTTCAACGGATTAGACGAGGATTACCGCCACGACGAATACGACGGACAAAATCAACCGCCGCCGCTCATTCCATTCTCCCCGGCGTTAGTCAAAGGCACGCAAACGTTATCGATAAAGAACAAATCGTCGCAAAACAAATCCACCAACACTAACAACAACGAGAACAACAACAACAAAATAATAGAAACGTCGTCCGAACACCTCGACGCGTTCGTCCTCCGCGAGCGCAACGCGAAACTCCTCGAGGAAAACTCTCAGTTAAAGCAAGCTCTGATAAACGAAGAGAAGATGAAACTCAAAGCGCTCGAGTTGGCGAACGAGGCCAGGGCGGCTGCTGCGACCGCCGAGACGAGGTGTTTCAACTTAGAGGAAGAGTTGAGCATGTACGTGTAATATAATATATATAATTGTAAATGTTTAAATCGACAAAAATGCGCGGAAAACAATCAGCATGTCGCGTGTAACACATACACGCTGCATCGCACGTTCCAAGCGGCACCTGATTGGTACATATTGTGAGTAGATGTGATCATCGACGAAATATGTGTGTGTATTTTCTTCATTTTTACTAGGGGAATCTCTTCTCTCTCTTCTCGAAAAAAAACTATGTCTGGCGGCACGCAACGCCGGAGCCAGCGGCTTCTGGCAAACTCGCAATCCTCCGAGCAGCTCATATCCAGACAATCCTCGCACTCGTCGCCGGCGAATGCGCGCGGTACGACGAAGAGTAATAAGAGGAAAGACATTAACGCGCAAAATCAATCTCAGAAACGACAATTGGACTTGTCCGGCGACAAGTTAAACATCTGTTTACTCTTACTCTTGTACACGCTGCAAGGCGTTCCGATGGGACTTTCTTCTACCGTGGCATTCTCTCTGACCGAGAAAGGGGCGAGTTTTGCGGACCAAGGCGTGTTTTCGCTCGCCTCGTGGCCGTTTTCGTTGAAGATTTTGTGGGCGCCGATGATCGACGCGTTGTACGTGAAAAAAATTGGGCAACGGAGAACGTGGTTGATTCCGTTGCAACTGATCGTCGGCGTCGCGCTGTTCTTTTTGAGCGGGAACTTGGAGCAGATGATTGAGTCTGGCGCGAAGTATGGCGACGCGAAACCGTTGGCGATGACGTTTTTCAGCATTTACTTTTTACTCGCTTCGCAGGACGTCGCGGTGGACGGGTGGGCGATTACGATGTTGAAGAGAGAAAACGTCGGGTTAGCGAGCACGTGCAACGCGGTCGGGCAGACGCTCGGCTTTTTTGCCAGTTTCACTGGTTTTTTAGTTTTGAACGCGAGAGGTTATTGCGAGTTGAAAGAGTTCGTGATGTTTTGGGCCGCGATGTTCTTGTTGAGTTCGTTGGCGGTGTTTTTGAAGCGGGAAGATATGGGAAGAATGGAGGAAATCGTTGGGGTCAGAGAGACGTACAGACAAGGCGTGAAAGTGATGTCGTTACGAAACGTGCAATCACTGGCGTTGATTTTGTTGACACGACACGTGGCGTTCTCCCCGGCGGAGAGTTTAACGCAATTGAAACTGTTGGAGAAGGGCGTGCCGAAGACGTTCTTGGCGAGCATGAATGCCGCGATCGCGCCGTTGAACATAATGATGCCCATGTTATCGGCGAAATGGACGGCTGGGGCGAAACCGTTGAGAGTGGTTTTGAATACGTTCGTGTACAGAGGAATCGCGTGCGCGTTTGCGAGCGTGGTGGTTGTCGCGTGGACGAAAGTTTTAGCGAGCGATGACGCGGCGTTAAATTACGAAAAAGCGTCCTCAAATGTGTTCTTCTCCGGATTGGTTTTAGCGTGGATGTGCGTCTCGAGCGCGTTATCGACGGTGCAGTTTGTGGGAGTCATGTCCTTCTTTTCTAAGGTTTCCGACGAGAGCATCGGTGGTACGTACATGACACTTTTGAACACGATGTCCAACCTCGGATCGAAAATCGCCGAGACGTTTGTGTTATTTTTCGTCGATTTCGTTTCCGAGAAACGGTGCGTCGGCGCTTCTTCCTCAATTATCACGTGCTCCACGAAACAAGAAAGGGACGTTTGCGTAGCAGCCGGTGGGAAGTGTCACTTGGACGACGGACATTACCACACGTTTGTTTTGTTATCGCCGGTGGTCGCGTTGGTATGGGTAGTCTGGCAAAGAAAGCGAGTGCAAAGACTGTCGGCCTCGCCTTTGGACGAGTGGCACTTATCTACGCCGGGTAGAAGGGATTAGTATTTTATATGTCAATGTAGAGGTGGTAGTTCTTTATGTATTAGGCGACAAGAAAACATCGAACGTTAGTGAGTGAAAGAAAGCAATGCATGCATCATCTGCGTGCGTGCGTGTGTGTATAAATAAATTCGATTTTACAACGCTTTGCCTTTGATTGGTTTCACCACCGCTTCGACGTAGATGTCCGTATCGCCAGCTGAGCAGTAGTAATTGTACTCTAATCTAGATTTGTTTTCTTTCTCTTCATCAAATAACGCCGCCAGGCGTCTTTCCTCGAACTGCCGACGTTTCTTCGCGCTTTTTGGCGGAGAAACTTTCTTCTTAGCGCTCCCCCTACTCTTCGTCTTTTTCGATTTTCCTGGTGGCGAAGGCGTGCCTTTCATCGTCGAAATAGTATTACCACTACTCGAACTACCGCCAAACATATCGGTCATCTTTCTATTGCTTTGTTTCATCGGCGCCGGCTGTCGTATTTTTCGACTCTTCACGTCGCTTTTACTCGCTGCTAATATAACCGCCGCGTTCGTCCCATCGCCCACCTCCACGTCTTTCTTCCATCCGGGCGCAAAGTTCAGTGGCTTGCTATTGCTATGTTGACTATTCAAAAGTGCGTTTCGTTTGGCTTTTTCTTCTTCTTCTCGCAACCTTAACTTTGCTTTCGTGATCGCCGCGAGCTCTTTCTGAGGCGGTAATTGAATAACTTCCTCTTCCTTTTGAGGCGGCGTCGCCGGCGGCTCGATATCCGCGTCGATTTTGTCGCGCGGCTGCGAAGGAGAAGAAGAAAGAGTAGAACCAGACGTCGACGCTTCTTCCTCCATCGCCACGCTTTCTCTCAACCAACTCCTCTTATTCCTCACTTTTTTCCTGCTCGTCACCACAACTGCCGGCGCTTCCAAAATCATCTCTTCGCTATCCTCCTCGGCGTCCTTCCGCGCCGCCGCGTTCTCCTTCTCGTCTCTCTTTTCGCCGCCGGCTGCGCCCGGGGTCAACTTCAAACTCTCCTCAAACATCCGTCTCGCTTCTGGATTCAATATCGCGTGTTCCTCTTCCTGTTCCATCGCTCTGCGCATCAGCACGTTTTCCATCACGTACGTCTCGATCGGTGGGAACTGGCGCGCGAATTCTCGACCAATCGTCGATACGATTTTTTTCGCGCCTTTGAGCAATATCGGTCGCAGTGTTGCCGTTTTCGCGTCGATTTTCGCAATGCTCCACACGAGTCTTCTCCTGATTGAACTCGCGATTGAATGTAATCTTCCGTGGTGCTGAGCGTCGTCGTCGACATCACTCAAAATTCGCTCCGAATCTTCTCTCTCGTCGGAATCTTTCGGCGCGGCGACCGCCATATCCAGCGCGACGGATACGTAGTCGGACGTCAATTTCGGCACGTCCGATGAAAAAGAAGAAGGAGCGACGACTAACGAAAGCTCTAAGCCTTTAGCATTGCTCGCTTTTTTCTCATCATCATTCGCGACGTTGTCGCTGAAAGGATTGTTCTTTGGCACGTACTCCGGCGCCGGTGGGACGATGGTCGCTTTCAATCGCGCCAACATAACAGTCGTAAAAGTTTTAATAGATATGGTGTGGGGGGAAAGTTTACAACTGTTTTGTACCCCTTTTTTTTCTCGGTAAAACCCTAA
>Ga0181597_10005125_pt1 | contig 12708 bp, 8 predicted proteins | sample 041ome_5_FD_148647 | JGI IMG/M metagenome (GOLD analysis project Ga0181597, IMG submission 148647) | Coastal salt marsh microbial communities from the Groves Creek Marsh, Skidaway Island, Georgia - 041403US metaG (spades assembly) | ecosystem: Environmental > Aquatic > Marine > Intertidal zone >... | reverse complement strand
ACACTTCCTTGCAGAGGATCTCACACTCGACGGAAGCATCGGTGCCGCCGATGCGTTCTACGCCTGCCGCGAAGAGGACTACCCCAAGGATCGGCATGAAGACTGGGAATATCTGGTTGAGAAGTTCGACTTCAAAGCCAACCAGGATCCCAATTTCGTGCTCAAGAACGCACGTCCTGCACTCGCTGCCGATGCGTTTTCTGGCGAGGGAGTTGACGCCACGTGGATCATCTATGGGGACTTCCTTGGTGACCAGAAGTGCTCCATCCTCCGGCTCACCGTGCAGCCTGGGAGCAAGACGAAGTTTTGCCCGGAGAGCCCCGCGCTGTTCCACACCAATGGCGGCAGCGGCCGCGTCGGCAAGCTCGATGTGCGGTACCACCACGACATGATTCTCGGCGAGATCTACCCCGAGATCGGCTTCATCACGCAGTCCGCACTCGCCAACGGTGGTGTCGAGATCGAGAACACGGGATCAGAACCGCTTGTGCTCACCTTCGACTTTCCCCAGAACGCACACTCGAAAACGCCCGGTGGCTGAGCCGCACGGGCATGCGGCTGCTGCCAGCTGGCCGCGACAAAGGACATCGCCACATGACGAAAACTCACTCCAGACAGGGAACAGTTCACGGCTGCATTCGCACGCGTCCGGCTGCTACGGCTCCCATGTGAGTTCCAGCGTGACAGGTGCAAGACCGGACTCCACCGTCACCGTCAACCCGGAGAGATCGGGGCTGGCATAACGAGCAGGTGTGCCCAGCTCGACATCAGTGATTTCTCCCTCCTCTACATTGGCGGCATTCGCCGACGGGAGCTCCTTTGTCACCGACACTTTGTTGACACCCACCTGAGCACCATCCCCCTGCTCATGCGTGGTAAGCACAAACTTTCCGGCTGCATCCGTCAGCCCAGTGGCGGGCTTGCCACCCTCACTCGGCTGAAACAGCACGACCGCACCTTCCAGCGGCTCACCCTCAAGCATGACCACGCCCTCAACGGGGGCCAGCTGCGGCCCATCGCTTCCACAGCCAACAGCAAGCACCGCGACCGCTACAACCGCAGCCATCCCAGCCAGCGAACTCTTTCCACATCTCATGAACGAAAGTCTCCAAACCAGAAGGTATCCAGGGGCACAGGATCGGCCAGCCCGTGTCATCACCTGTTGAGATGACACGGGCCACCGCCACACGATTCGTGAAGCCTCGATCCTTATGGCAAGGAAGCAGGCTCGCCTTCATCGCGGCCACCGAGATGCTGATACGTCCAGTGGTCAATATTCTCCGAGAAGAAGTGCACCGAGCCATCACCCATCACAAAGTTGGTTCCACCTGGATGGGCTGACTTGAACCCAAACTCTGTGCTCCAGTTGCCCCACCAGTGGCACGGCCCCTTGGACTGATCCTGATTGCAGGTGTCGTAGTTGATGGGATAGATCGTGCTGATCATGCCCTGGGTGTTGCTGGCATGTGCCCAGCCACGATGGATGGGCAGGGCACAGTTGGCCATCACCTCGCCCATGAAGATGGTCTTCGAGAGACCGTCATCGACATCCTCCATCTTGCACTTAAACCTGCGGCCCATGCGGGTGAAAGGGCCGGCCGGCAGATTATCGGTCGTGCTGTAGTTGTAGGCGTCGTAGGCCGCCCGCTCCGGACACCTGCCGGCTGGGTTGTTGCCCGTTCGCGTGGGTCCCTTGGAGGCCGCATAGCTGAAGGTGGCAAGCTGCCCTGGCTGCACACCATTGATCGTGATCTCGTTCATTTCTGGAGACGGATCAGACGCACAGCGATACACCGATATCTTTGAGCCGGCGATATAGGGCGACCCATTGACCACCGCTCCACCTGGCCACTTCTGATAACAGGGTGGCTGTTCCATATCGAAGGCATCGTAGAGTGGCTTCTCTTCGATGAATGGCAGCAGATAGACCAGCAGCGAGCCACGGTTCTTCGCAAAGTTGGCTGCGTTGATATTGTTCGTCCACCAGATTCCACCCCCAGGAAACTCACCGTTGGTGTCGTGATAGTTCTGCAGCCCAAGACCCAACTGCTTGAGGTTATTGGTGCACGAGGTGCGACGGGCCGCCTCACGTGCGGACTGCACGGCAGGCAATAGCAGGCCTACCAGCACGCCGATGATGGCAATGACCACGAGGAGTTCGACGAGCGTGAACCCCTTCTTGAGAGAACGCGACATAAAAGGTAACTCCTCAAGAGATGGAGAATGTGCGTGACGCCTGATTGATGAATCAGAGCCTCCGACGTTTGAGAGATCCCACAAAGAACACAAACGAAAAAAAGGGAAGACCCCACGGACTTCGAGAGACGTGACCCGCTTATCTCCCCACTCGCAGTCACGGCTCACCGGCGGTTACAACACTTCTACGTAACCCGTCGCCCAAAGATCAAAGCAACCTCACGAGCATACGGCCCTTTCGAGGGGCTGCCAACACAACTTCCCTCAACTCGTTGCCTCCAGCCTGATGCCATTCCAGTGAGCAACCTCAGCGCAAGGACTCTCCATGACCCGCACGACGTGGCTCATTTTTGCCTTTTTTCTCACATTCTTTGCCATAGATGGCTCGGCAGCGGTGCAGGCAGCGGAGCGGCCCAACATCGTGGTGATCATCTCGGACGACAGCGGCTACAACGAGTTTTCCCTAAATGGCTCTGAACATTTTGCCACTCCCCGGATCGACTCGATTGCCCGTGACGGCGTGCGGTTTACCGAGGGCTACACCAGCGGCACCGTCTGCAGCCCCACGCGGGCAGGCCTGCTGACAGGCCGTTACCAAAACCGCTTCGGCCATGAGTTCAACATTCCTCCGGTCTATAGCGAGACCAACGGGCTGCCACTCACCGAGACCACGATTGCTGACGTGATGCAGGAAGCCGGCTACCGCACAATCGCCCTCGGCAAATGGCATCTCGGCTACGCCCCCGCGTTTCATCCGCTCTCGCGAGGCTTCAGCGACTACCACGGCTTCCTACAGGGGGCCCGCAGCTACTTTCCTCTTGAGAAGCCGACCGTTCTCAATCGACTCCTCCGCGATCGTGAGCCGATTCCGGAAACCTTTGAATACATGACCGATGAGCTTGGCCGCGCAGCTGCAGCATACATCGCCGAGACAAACGACCGGCCGTTCTTTATGTACCTTGCGTTTAATGCCACGCACGGTCCGAACGATGCCACCGAGGCTGATCTTGCAGCGGTTGCTGATGGCCCTGGCAACCGTACCCACAAGGCGATGACCCATGCCCTTGATCGGGCTGTGGGTGTGGTGCTCGACGCCCTCGACGAGCATCACAAGCGAGACAACACGCTCGTGGTCTTCCTCAACGACAACGGGGGGGTGCGTGGCCACGACAACACGCCACTGACAGGGTTCAAGGGAAGCACCTGGGAAGGTGGGATCCGTGTGCCCTTTGCCGTTCGCTGGCCGGCCCGGATTCCCGCCGGCCAGGTCTTCACCAAGCCTGTGATCTCACTCGACATCTTTCCCACAGCGATGGCGGCCGCCGGTGTCGAGGACACGCCGGGCAAACCACTCGACGGCGTTGATCTTCTGCCCTGGCTGACCACGCCACGCGAGGACCGGCCGCACCAGACTCTGTTTTGGAAGAACGGGTCACGATGGGCTGTCCGTGATGGTGACCTCAAACTCGTCGTCTCCAACAGCTCATCGCAAGGCAGAGCCCGGGGCCGCAAACAACCGCAGCAGGCCGCTGAGCTCGAACGTGGCCTGTTTGAGATTCCCCGAGATCCCGGCGAACAGCATGACCTGGCCACCGAGCGGGCATCAGACGTCGCCCGGCTCACCGAGATGTATGAAGCCTGGAAAAAGGACTTCCCAGAGACTCCCTGGGGCCCAAACAACCGGTAGCTGCCCTCCCGCGACGGCCAAGAACATCCTGGATGTCTACCATGCCCGGACGGGTGTGGCGGGCGGCCACGTCCAGTTCGGACGCTGGCCTCTCGAGATGCCTGGATGACTGCTCCCCCAACGAACACTTGTGGTGCTAGCCGGCCCTGGATGCGGGCATGGCTGACCGCTGCTGGTATCTACAACCTCCTCTGGGGTGCGGTCACTGTCCTCTTTCCGGCCTGGCTGTTTCTGCTGACTGGCCTGGAAGAACCTCGGTATCCCTTTCTCTGGCAGTGCGTGGGGATGATCGTGGGCGTGTATGGGGTGGGCTATCTTGCGGCCGCCACCGACCCGCTGCGACACTGGCCAATCGTGTTGGTGGGACTGTTAGGAAAGATCTTCGGTCCGATCGGCTATCTTGACGGGGTTCTCCGCGGCGACGTGCCGGTAGCCTTCGGTGTGACGTTGCCGACCAACGACATCCTCTGGTGGATTCCCTTCACAATGATCCTGCTTGCCGCCCGTCGTGAGGCCTGCGGCTCTGCTTCCGCTGCCGCCTCTTCCACAGCATCTCCCCAGGCATCATCTGCAGGGCGGGCAGCCGCTTGGCTTGTGCCCCTCCTGCTGGCCTGTTCGCTCAGCACGAGTCTCGCCGCGGACCCGCTACCCCGCACGCCGCTGTGGAAAGGCACGCCTCCAACCGGATCGATCACGGGCGATGCATCAGCCGCTGATGAGAATGCCTTCTACACCGTGCATCTGCCCGACAGACCGACCGGTGCAGCCGTCGTCATCTGCCCGGGCGGTGGCTACGGTGGCTTGGTCGTCGATGGTGAAGGGCATGGAATCGCCAAGTGGCTTAATCTCCATGGCATCGCTGGCATCGTGCTGGAGTATCGGCTGCCACGCGGCCGCACGGAGGTGCCCGTTCTCGACGCCGGCCGCGCGATCCGAACGGTGCGGCAGCATGCGACCGAGTGGCAGATCGATCCCGAACGCATCGGCATCATCGGCTTCTCCGCCGGTGGGCATCTGGCTGCCACGGCCGCCACGCTCTTTGATGGTGGCAACCCACTTGCAGACGATCCGGTGGAGCAGCTCTCGTCTCGCCCCAACTTCGCGATCCTAATCTATCCGGTGATCGACATGGGGGAGTCGGCCCATGCAGGCTCGCGGAAGAATCTGTTCGGCGAGAATCCGAGCGAGGAGATCACGCATCGTTTCTCACCGCACCACTGGGTCTCTGAGCAGTCGCCTCCGGCCTTCCTTGCCCATGCCGTCGACGACGCCGTCGTGCCGATCAGCCACAGCGAACTGCTCTACGATGCCTATCGTGAGCAGGGGCTGCCCGCGTTGCTGCTGCGTCTGCCCGATGGTGGCCACGGCCTCAATGGCTACAAGGGCTCATCCTGGGATGCCTGGCAGAGCGGGGCGATCACCTGGCTGCGGGAGCGGGGCATGATCCCCACACCGTGACTGGCCTCCACACCGCACCTTAAGTAATGCAGTGGCTTTCTGTTCCGGCATCGGTCACAGAGGCGGGCGACTGCTTGGCAGAGGCTGGTGCTCAGAATCGAGCCGGAGCGTAGGGAGCCGCGTCGAGAAAGGGCTCGCGTCCGGCAACGAAGTCAGCCACGAGGCGACCTGTCGCTGCTGCGAGCGTGACGCCGATCATGTTGTGGCCGGTCGCCAGATAGCCTCTGGCAAGACCGGGTACTGGCCCAATAATCGGCAGGCTGTCCCATGTCATCGGTCGCCAGCCATACCAGGTCTCTTCGGCAGGAGCCTCCACGCTGGCCACGAGGTAGCGGCGGGCAGCACTGCGAAGCTGGTCGAGTCGGCGGCTGGGAATGGTCGTGTCGTAGCCGGCAAACTCCATCATTGATCCCAGCCGCAGACCCTGCTCAAACGGCGACACACCCACCTTCTGTTCTGGAAACAGGATCGGATGGTCGGGGCAGTGCTCCGGCCGTGGCATTGTCAGTGAGTAGCCCTTGCCCGGCTCGATCGGGATCGAGATGCCCAGCTGCTTCGACCAGAGCGTGCTGCGAGCGCCCAGGGCAAACACGTAGTGATCCGCAGCGAGCATGCCCTCTGAGGTCGCCAGGCCGACGATCCGCTGGCCTTCGCGATGCACCTTCTCAAGCGAGCACCGCTCACGAAACACAACACCTCGCTGCCTGAGTCTCTCGGTCCAGCTCGTGGTGAGCCTGTCGGGCCTGACAGATGCGTCCCCCGGATAGTGAAAGCCGCCGGCGAGGCCCGGCTTGAGCCCTGGATCAAAGTCGGTCAGCTCTGCGGAAGAGAGCCGCGTTGCCCAGAGTCCAAAGTGTTCGCCAAGCAGACGGTCTTCAGCCGCAAAGGCCTCCAGCGGCCCCTGGTTTTCAAACACATACAAGAGGCCCTTGTCTTCCCACTCGCAGTCGAGCTGCTCCGTGGCAACCAAGGATCGGTATTCCGCCATCGAGGCATTCAGAATCGCCTGGAGATGCTTTCCCGCAGAGAGCACCTGGCGGTGGGTGCACCGCGCAGCAAACTGCAGCATCCACCGGGCGAGTGCCGGGCTGAACCTGGGCTTCACGCGAAAGGGCGACTGGGGATTGAAGAGCGACTTCAGAGCGACCTTCATCGCTCCCGGCTCGGTCAACGGCGCGACATGGCTTGGGCAGATGTAGCCGCAGTTGCCATGAGAACACTCACCGCCAATGGCACCCTGATCAATGACGGTGACCTCGAATCCCGCCTCCCGCAGGTAGTGGCTGCAGGCAATGCCCACGATCCCACCACCCGCCACGATCACCGATCCTGCCGCACCGCTCATCGGCCCATTCCTTCGCGAAACGGATCACCTGGCTGGCGAATAAAAAAGCCTTCCGCTGTCACAAAGGCCTCGCCGGTAATCGTAGGAATCACCTTCCCCTCGCCAACTGGCTGATACCGGCCCTCAAACCGTCCACCGAGCACGCTCTCCTGCACCCAGGTCTCCCCAGGCGCAAGCTTCCCATCTGCGGCAAGGCAGGCGAGTTTGGCGCTCGTGCCAGTGCCACAAGGCGATCGGTCGAAGGCACCTCCAGGGCAGAACACAAAGTTGCGAATATGCACGCCTGGAGTGTCGCTATGCTCGAAAAACTCAATGTGGTCGATCTCACCGTCGGCTGCCCCGGTGATCCCCGTCCGCTCAAGCTCCCGTCGCACACGAGCCGCAGCATCAAGCAGCTGCGGGATGTGCTCCGGGCGGATCGGGCAGGGTGCGTCCTCAGAGAGGAAAAACCAGTTGCCACCCCAGGCGATGTCGCCGGTGATCGTTCCGAGCCCTTCAACCTCCACCGCGACTTTTTTTCGATGGCGAAAGCTCGGCACGTTCTCAATCGCCACGCGGTGCGGTGAGAGCAGCGCCACATCGACTGGCCCAACCGGGGTCTCAAAACGATGCTGGCCCAGGCCGATGCGTCCCATCGCATGCAGCGAGACGGCGACGCCGATCGTGCCATGGCCGCACATGCCGAGGATCCCGGTGTTGTTGATGAAGATCACCCCACAGGCGGCGGTGGGGTCTTCCGCCTCGCAGAGAACAGCACCCACAATCGCCTCATGGCCTCGTGGCTCGAGGATCACGCAGCGGCGTAGCCAGTCATGCTCGCGGAGCCGATCCCGCTGCTTGGCCACTGAGCCGCCTCCGAGATCGGGTGCCCCTGAAAGGATCAGCCGAGTTGGCTCCCCTGCGGTGTGGCTGTCGACGTAGGCGATCCGCTCACAGGAGGACTGCACACTGAAGTCAGCGGTGCTCATACCTTCCCCGGCCAGGCGTCCCACCAGGTGCGAAACTGCCGCCATTGCTCTTCAAGAAAGCCCTTTTGAGATGGGCTGAGGGCGTCGCTTGGGTTGAGCTGGCAGGCGTAGTCAGCATGCCCCTCCAGCACCATCAGCTGCTTGTAGTAGAGAACAAGGTCTGGCCCTTCGTCGTAGGTCGAGAGCACCGCCAGCGCCGCATCGAGTTCGGCTGCTAGCCGGCGGGCCTCGACGTCTCCAGCCGCCGCCTGCCGGCAGAGTTCGAACAGCCTCAGCACCTCGCGGGGCAGCGCATTGCCCACACCGGTGATCGCCCCCACCGCCCCACAGCGAACCACGCCATGAAAAACCTGCGTGTCGACTCCCACCATGAGCGCGAGGCTCTCGTCACCGCTGGTGATGTGCTCTGCGGCATAGGTCAGCGATGCCGCCCCGCCAAACTCCTTGAAGCCCACGAGGTTGGGAAACTCGCTCCGCAGCTCAAAGAAGAGGTCGGCCTTGGTTTCAAAGCCGTAGTAGGGGCTGTTGTAGATCACTGCGGGCAGGCCTGCGGCGGCCTTGAGGATCCCAGCAAAGTGGTGCTTCTGGGCAGCAGACGACGTGCCACGGGAGAGCACCCGAGGGATCACCATCAGCCCTGCCGCGCCGACTTCTGCCGCGTGTGCCGCGTGCGCAGCTGCCGTCTGCGGATTCTGCGCCCCCGTTCCGACGATCACGGGAATGCCCGCTTCGGTCAGCCGCCGCACGCCTTCCTGTCGCTGGGCGTCGGTGAGCAGCGGCCAGTCGCCCATCGAGCCGCAGTAGATCACCGCCGACATGCCGGAGTCGATCAGCTGCTTGGCTGTCGACACCAAGACATCGTGGAGCAGTTCTCCCTGCGTGTCGCAGGGGGTCATCAGGGCGGGCATGCAGCCTTGGAAAATATTCATGACGGAAACATAGGACCGCAGCCACATCTTTCGCAAGCGGCGGTCGCAAACTGCTCAACGTTCGCAGCTGCCGAGTACCCGCCTCCACACAGTTGCAGGGCCTTTTGTCGCGGGTTTAAGTTGCCACTGGCAATGAGAGGGAGTTCCGGGGGAACTCTCTCAATGGTTCTCTTTCTCTTGCGATTGGGAGAGACTGGCCATGGGTATTCTTCCCGCCTGTCAGCAGACGAGTGAAGATGCGATCGATGCGCAGGTCGAGTTGCCTCCAGAGCGGTCTTCGGACCTGCTTCCGGAGCTCTATACAGAACTCCGAGAACTCGCAGCGTCACGCCTTGCTCGAGAAAACGACTGCATCACCTTGCAGGCAACAGATCTCGTCCATGAGGCCTACCTTCGCATCGCTGGTCGCCACGAGGAATCGCGTTGGAACAGCAAAGGTCATTTTTTCGGCGCCGCCTCTCTCGCGATGCGGCGAATTCTGATTGAACGCGCCCGACGAAGAATATCTCAGGGCATTCATGTGCAGCAGCGGCCTTGCGAACTCTTTCAACTCGGTTTGCTGGCGGGTGAAGACACAACTGACTGCGATCCACTCGACCTCCTCGCGCTTAACGACGCTCTTGAGCAGCTGGAAGCTTCCAACCCTCGGTGTGCGAAACTGGTCGAACTCCGATTTTTTTCAGGCTTGTCGAATCGGCTCGCCGCCGAAGTATTGGGCATCTCCACGTCGACAGCTGACGAGGACTGGCGGTACGCCAAAGCATGGCTGCGGGTCGCCATCGACGAGGGTGTGCCAATACCTCCCCGGCTCACGAGCAACCGCTCGCGTGGTCTCCCACACAGCCGGCTCCCCGTCCCGCGGTGACACCATCTCGATGGCACTGGGAAACATCTTCGTCTCTGGGTAGTTCTTCATTTTTATTCGCACAGGAAGCCAGATACCCAAGTCCACAGCGCACCTGTGACCGTCGGTTTTTCTAGCCGTCCCCAGCCGGCAGATGAACCTCCGGATCCCACAGCGGTCGCCTCAGGGTGAGAGCCATGACCTGTGAGAAAGAAGCCCAACTCTTTCGCATCGCTGTAACCCTGGAATCTGCCGAACTGCGGCAGGCCTATCTCAGACAAAGCTGTGAGGGCAATCCGTCTCTGCGTCTGCGTTTAGAGCGTCTTCTTGCCGCGGATAGCAGGCAGAGAAACGACCTGCTGAGCCTGGCCGACAGCGAAGAGACGCCAGAACCCACCGGCAATGCAGATGGTTTTCCGCGGGTGATGGGATATCGAATCCTCGAACGACTCGGCGAGGGAGGTTCCGCGACCGTTTACAAAGCCGAAAAAAAGGGATCGCTTCGGCAGCCAGTGGCGCTGAAAATTCTCAAAACCTCTCTTGCGGATGAAAAGGCTGCATTTCGTTTTTCCATCGAGCAAAGCACACTCGCCACACTCAACCACCCATACGTCGCCGCCGCCCATGCTGCAGGCGAGTCTGAAGAAGGCTTCCCTTATGTGGTGATCGAGTACGTCGATGGCCTGCCGATCACCGTCTACTGCGACGATCGCGAGCTCTCCCTGAGAGACCGTCTGAACCTTTTCTGCCTTGTCTGCGAAGGCGTCCAGCACGCCCACTACAAAGGCATCATTCACCGTGACCTCAAGCCATCAAACATTCTCATTCAGGAGATCGATCACCGCCCACAACCAAAAATCATCGACTTTGGAATCGCAAAAACTGTCGTCCCACAGAGTCTCTCGTCCCGCCACGCGACACGCGATTGCGAGCTGCTGGGAACGCTTGAGTACATGAGCCCGGAACAGTTGAGTGGTCAACAGCAGACCGTTGATACGCGAAGCGACATCTACGCACTCGGCGTGGTGCTTCACGAACTTCTCACTGGACGGGTTCCTTTTGCGGAGCAGCTCGCTGCATGCCCCTCGCTTGAACACATGCTGTCGATGATCCGCACGCAGCTTCCTCCGAAGGCCAGCGACTCGCTCCCAACCGGTCCCTCTGCAGCGACGACGGCCGCGTCACGTTCCACAACGCTTTCTGAACTCACGCGAACACTCCGCAAGGATGTCGACTGCATTGTGGCCCATGCACTCGAAAAACACCGCGACGATCGCTACTCCTCCGCGAACTCCCTGCGAGACGACATCACCCGATACCTCCAGCATCAGCCAATTCTTGCGAGACCGCCTCATTTCTTGCGGCGACTGATACTGGCAGCGGAGCGCAACGAGTCACGCATTCGCCGATCGGCTTTCATCACGGGGTTCCTTGCCATATTCACCGTGGCCCTCCTTCTCTGGCAAAGTCACCATCGAGCGAATCTCCTCGAAGAGCAGCAGCAGCAGCAGGTGTACGTAAGAACGGAAGTTCTCCCGTCCATTGCCGCCCTCAGCAGAGACGGCAAGAACCTGTCTGCATTTCTACAAGCGCGTGAGGTGCAACCGTTTCTCGCGAACGATGCTGCGTTTCAACGTCTCTGGCAACAACTGCATATCACGGCGTCCTCAGAGGCCGTTGAAACTGGCACCGCCGTGAGTGTTCGCAACACCTGGGATCCGGAGGGGCATTGGCATCTTCTCGCTCGCGCTCCGTTTCAAGACATTCCACTGCCTTCTGGGCCTCTCCGAGTTCGACTCGACAGGCCTGGCTTCGTCAGCCGGGAACTTCAGCTGCATCTCCCGACTGCCTTCTCTTCGCCTGCAGCCTGCAGACTCATTGCTCAGCCTGATGACCGCGCAGGATCGGTCTGGATACCTGGCAACACCACCGCTGGGTCTGGACTGACACCACCGATCAATGCCGCCTTTTGGCTCGATCGAACGGAAGTCTCCAACGCAGACTATCTCGAGTTCGTGCAGGCAGGCGGGTATGAGAACCCGACATTTTGGCAGACGACTCTCTTTGTCCGTGATGATGCCCCCCTCACGTTTGCCGAGGCCATGAGCCTTTTTGTTGACCAGACTGGCCGCCCCGGCCCATCCACCTGGCGGAACGGCACGTTTCCAAATCATGCCGGTGCGTTTCCCGTCAGCGGTGTCAGCTGGTTTGAGGCCGCTGCATATGCCAGCTACCGAGCCGCCTCCCTGCCAACAGTTCACCACTGGGAGTGGGCGGCAAGCACGGATCAGCCCGGCATTGTGGCCGCCCAAGGAAATCACATGAGCGGACAGCCAGCCCCATGTGGCACCACTGATGCAGTGGGGCGGTTTGATGCCCGTGAACTTGCCGGCAACGTCCGCGAGTGGTGTTGGAATGCCGATGAGGCCGGCCAACGATACAGCATGGGAGGGGACTACCTCTCCCCGGCATACGCATTTACAAGCCGGCTCGCACTGTCACCTTGGGACCGCTCTCCGCAGAACGGCTTCCGCTGCATGCAACCGGCTGAAGGGGCTGGTGACAACGCGCTCCTGAACACCGTACCGAACGGCCGCCAAATCATTTTTGAACAGCCCCGCATCCCGTTCGAACAACTCGAACGTTGGTATACCTACGATCGCCACACGCCGCTCGATCCGATGGTTGTCCGCGGGGCGACTGCGTTGGCCGAGCGGCCCCAACTGCAGCACGAGATTGTCGAGATCACCACCGCATATGGCGACGGACGGTTTCAGCTGCATCTTCTGTTCCCGCAAGGCCTCCAGGGCCCTGCAGAGACCATTGTTTTTGCCCCGGGCATCAACGCATGGAACTCGGGTGGACCATTTCGATTTCAGAACAGTCCCTACTACTTCCCGTTGGCCGAACATGGACGAATCATCTGCTTTCCAGTTTACGAGGGCACTTTTGATCGCTGGCCAGGCAAGACCCTCCAGCAGCAGTTTCGCGAACACCCCATCGCTGCCCGAGATGACTACCTACGTGTGAGTAAAGATATTTCCCGTGCCGTTGACTATCTGCTCACACGCCCGGATGTCTCTGCTGAAAAGCTGATTTACTTTGGGCTGAGCAATGGCGCTCAGCGGGGGCCCATGTTGCTCAGCACGGATTCCAGACTGCAGGCAGGCATTCTGTTTGCTGGTGGCTACTCGGGCTGGCACATGAGCCATCCCGAAATCCATCTCTATCAGTTCACGCCCCACGTGACGCAGCCAATCCTGATGATCAATGGAACAGAT
>Ga0181597_10005107_pt1 | contig 12737 bp, 10 predicted proteins | sample 041ome_5_FD_148647 | JGI IMG/M metagenome (GOLD analysis project Ga0181597, IMG submission 148647) | Coastal salt marsh microbial communities from the Groves Creek Marsh, Skidaway Island, Georgia - 041403US metaG (spades assembly) | ecosystem: Environmental > Aquatic > Marine > Intertidal zone... | reverse complement strand
CGTGCCGAGTGTGGTGCACCTTCACTGAGCGGCAAATCGACCTCAACTACGCGTCGCCACTGACCTATCAGTTGATGGAGCGGTACATGGCCTTTCTCGCCGCGCGCGGGGTCAAACTGTTTCGACTGGATGCGTTCGGTTACACCACCAAGAAGATTGGCAGCAGCTGTTTTTTGGTCGAGCCGGATGTCTATCGCATCCTCGACTGGTTCCGTGAAACCGGCGAGAAGTACGGCGCAGAGATGCTGCCTGAGGTTCACGACCACATCAGCTACCAGTACGCCATATCGCGTCGGCATATGCGCCCGTATGCGTTCGCCTTGCCACCGCTGGTGCTGCATGCCTTTCTCAGCGGGCAAAGCCGCTACCTGAAACAGTGGCTGCGCATGTGCCCGCGCAATCAGATCACCGTGCTGGATACCCATGACGGCATCTGTATTCCAGATGTGGATAGCATGCTGCCGGAGGCGGAAATTCGCTTTCTGGTCGATGAGGTTTCGACCCGCAGTGCCGACCCGATCATGCGTCGTTCAGCGGTCAGCGTGCACAGCGTCGGCGCGATTTATCAGCTGACCTGCACCTTCTATGAAGCCCTGCTGCGCAATGACGATGCCTACATTGCCGCGCGTGCCATTCAGTTCTTCACCCCGGGTATTCCGCAGGTTTACTACGTTGGCCTGCTGGCCGGCTGTAATGATTTTGAGCGGTGTAGCGCAAGCGGCGAGGCGCGCGACGTCAATCGGCACTACTACAGCCTGGAAGAGGCCGAAGAGGCGCTGCAGCAGCCGCTGGTACAGCGCTTGTTGCCGCTGATGCGTCTGCGCAACAGCCATCCGGCCTTTGACGGGCGCTTTGAGTTGAATCAGTCCGGTGAAAGCAGCGTGGCCATGGCCTGGCGTCATGGCGAGCATTACTGCCGCGTGTATGTCGACCTGAGCACGTGCCAGGCGATTATTGATTACCGTGATCCTGAGGACGGCAGCGAGCGGAAAATGCGCTGTTGAGTGGGCGTGCCCTACGGGCGAGTGGCGTTTCGGGTTAGACTTGCGCTCTTTTCGCCCAGTAAGAAGTCCCAGCATGGCCCTGCCGTCTACCACCTACAAAATCGAGCTTAACCTCACCGACATGGACCGCAGCGTCTATGAAAATCTGCGTTTCACCGTAGCCAAGCACCCTTCGGAAACCGAAGAGCGCCTGGCCGCGCGCCTGGTGGCTTATGCCTTGTTCTATCACGAGCATTTGGCGTTCGGTCGCGGCCTGTCGGATGTCGATGAGCCCGCCCTGTGGGAAAAGAGCCTGGATGATCGCGTGCTGCACTGGATAGAAGTTGGCCAGCCGGACAGCGAGCGCATGACCTGGTGCTCGCGGCGTACCGAGAAATTCAGCCTGGTGGCCTACGGCAATCTGCGCGTCTGGCAGACCAAAGAACTCGATCCGGTGCGTACCCTGAAGAACATCAACGTGGTGGCGCTGGACCAGGAAGCCCTGGCCAAGCTGGCGCTGGATATGCCCCGCTCACTGAACTGGAGCGTGATGATCAGCGACGGCGAACTGTTCGTCACCGATGAGCGTGGCCAGCATGAGCTGCCTATTGAGTGGTTGATCGGCGAGCGCTAAGAACCTATTTGCGATCTGCTGCGCGTCGGCCCTGCTGCGTTAAAAACAGGCTCGGAATGCTCATTTACAGCCAGTAAACTCCGCTTCCTCGCCTGTTTTTGCCTTGCATGACTCTAGCTCGCGAGATCGAAAACAGATTCTCTGCGTCTCCCTAATAAAAAATAGGAGCGGACGTTCCGCACCGTTTGTACCGGAATCCTGATGCGTATCGAAGCCCGCCCGTTACCTGCCACTCTGCCTGATCTGGGCGCTCTGCCACCGCTGCTGACCCGCCTGTATGCCGCCCGTGGCGTGCAGTCTGCCGTTGAACTGGATAAAGGCCTGGCACGACTGATTCCGTATCAGCAGCTCAAGGGCATGGATGCGGCAGTCGATTTGTTGGTGCAGGGCCTGCAGCAAGGCCAGCGCATGCTGATCGTCGGCGACTTCGATGCCGATGGTGCTACCGCCAGTACGGTCGGTGTGCTGGGTTTGCGGATGCTCGGCGCGGCGCATGTCGATTATCTGGTGCCTAATCGCTTTGAATACGGTTACGGCCTGACGCCGGAAATTGTTGCGGTGGCGCTTGAGCGCCAGCCGCAGTTACTGATTACCGTGGATAACGGTATTTCCAGCGTTGAGGGTGTAGCGGCGGCCAAGGCTGCTGGCTTGACCGTGCTGGTAACTGATCACCACTTGCCGGGTGCCGAGTTGCCGGCAGCGGATGCCATCGTTAATCCCAATCAGCCAGGCTGTGAGTTCCCCAGCAAGGCGTTGGCTGGGGTTGGGGTGATGTTCTATGTGTTGCTGGCGCTGCGTGCGCGCTTGCGTGAGATGGGTTGGTTTACTGCGCAGCGGCCTGAGCCGAACCTTGGTGTGTTACTGGATCTGGTTTCCCTCGGCAGCGTTGCTGACGTGGTGCCGCTGGATGCCAATAACCGCATTCTGGTGCATCAGGGCTTGGCGCGGATTCGTGCCGGCCGGGCGCGGCCAGGCTTGCGCGCCATTCTTGAAGTGGCTGGGCGCGATCATCGGCGCATTACCTCCACCGATCTCGGGTTTATCCTCGGGCCACGGCTAAATGCGGCGGGGCGGCTGGATGACATGGCGCTGGGCATCGAGTGCCTGCTCTGCGAAGACGAAGCCCTGGCCCGCGATATGGCGGTGCAGCTGGATCAGCTTAATCAGGACCGTAAGGCTATTGAGCAGGGCATGCAGCGCGAGGCCTTGGCCCAGCTCAAGGATCTGCCGCTGGAGGATATGCCATTTGGCCTCTGCCTGTTCGAGCCCGACTGGCACCAAGGTGTAATCGGCATCCTCGCCTCGCGCCTGAAGGAGCGCTACCACCGCCCGACCATCGCCTTTGCCGATGCGGGTGACGGCGTATTGAAAGGCTCGGCGCGGTCGGTGCCGGGTTTTCATATCCGTGATGCACTGGATGCGGTGGCCGCTAAGCATCCGCAGCTGATCAGCAAGTTTGGTGGGCATGCCATGGCGGCGGGGCTGTCATTGCCTGAAGCCAATTTCGCGGCTTTTGCGGCGGCTTTCGATGCGGAGGTGCGTCGCCAGCTCTGTGAAGACGATCTGACCGGTCGCCTGTTGTCTGACGGCGCGCTGTCCATCGAAGAGTTTCACTTACCGCTGGCCAAAGAGCTGCGCAATGCCGGGCCTTGGGGCCAGCATTTCCCTGAGCCGCTGTTTCATGGCGTATTTCAGTTGGTGCAGCAGCGCGTTGTCGGCGAGCGGCACCTCAAAGTGGTGCTGAAAAGTGAATGCGGCAGTGTGCAGCTCGACGGTATCGCCTTTGGGGTAGACCGCGAGATTTGGCCGAACCCGACCGTGCGCTGGGTCGAACTGGCCTACAAGCTGGATGTGAATGAGTTTCGCGGCCAGGAATCGGTGCAACTGCTGATCGCCCATATCAGCCCGCGTTAATGGGCTCTAGCTCTGCGGTGAGCGTGCGGCCGAACCATCGGCAAGTGCGCGCTCACTCAGCTCATTCCAACGCGCAAGAAACTCCGGTGGCTGGCTGGCGCGCTGCGGCGACTTGGCCAGAAAAACGCCGTGGTTATTGAAGGAATACACCGGCAGCAGATCGCCACGCTCACTGGCCGGGCGAATGCGTGGGTCAAGGTTGTCGAGAATCAGCGGTTGCTCGCTGGCGCTGGGGTAATAGGCCAGCACCATATGTGCCTGGTTCTGCTTGAGCGCTTTGACGAACGTCAGGCGCAACTTCTCGCTGGGTATGCCCATGCGCACCAGGCTGAAGTATTTGGCGATGGCGAAATCTTCGCAGTCACCTTTACCTAGGCCCAGTGTCTGCGCCGGCGTCGCCCAATAGTCATCGGCGCCCCAGGCCTGTTGGTCACTGACAAAACTCACTGAACGATTGATGAAATGATTGACCCGCTCCAGCTGGGCGCGTTCGTCATCGCCTGCGGAGTTGTCGAGCAGGGTTTGCCAGCTGGCTATTCGCGCATAGCTGAGTGCCGCCGATAAAGCGCTAGGTTGGCGAGCTGTCGCATCGGCCACCAGCACTGGGCTGAATAGCCAGCAACTGGCGAGCAGGCTGCGGAGTAAACGGTGGGTATAGCGGTTGACGCATGGCTGCATGGAGCAGTTCTCCGGTGTTGGCTCTTGATAGCCTTTTACCGTTGCGGGTCTTTGTGTTCGCCATCCTATCGGCGCCAAATATAGATCGACCACCCGCACAGTGTGATGGTGACCACTATTTGACATGTTTTGTGCCGGCTAACCGACGAATAGCCGTTTTGGGTGCGGGTTACGCGCGTTGGCAATCTTTCGAAGCACTCTGGTGTTAGGTGGTGGTAAACCCGGCTCTCTAGAATCTGTCTGTGTGCTTGCACAACTATTTTTAGGGAGAGCGCTTGATGATTACCCGTGGCTTGCTTGATCAGTTGTTGAAATCCGGTCAGGACCTGATGCAACAGAAATCCGCTGGCAGCTCCGTAGGTGGATCGGCCGGTGGTTTGGGTGGCGCGCTGGGCGGTTTGCTTGGCGGCGGCGGTAAGGGCGGCCAGGGCGGTGACCTGGGTACGCTGCTCAAAGGGGCAGGTGGTGGCGCGTTGGCGGCAGGTGCGCTGGGCTTGCTGCTGGGCAACAAGAGTGCGCGCAAGATGGGCGGCAAAGCGCTGACCTATGGCGGCCTGGCCGCGTTGGGCGTCGTCGCCTACAAGGCTTACAACAACTGGCAGGCGCAGCAGGCCAATGCGCCGCAGGTCGAACCGCAAACCCTGGACCGCTTGCCGGCGCCGCAGGCTGAATTGCACAGCCAGGCGATTCTCAAGGCGCTGGTGGGGGCGGCCAAAGCCGATGGTCATGTCGATGCACGTGAGCGGCAATTGATCGAGGGCGAGTTGGTCAAACTCACCAGTGATGCCGAGCTGCAACACTGGTTGCAGGCCGAGCTGAACAAACCACTGGACCCTGCCGAAATCGCCCGCGCGGCCAGTACCCCGGAAATGGCCGCAGAAATGTATGTCGCCAGCGTGCTTATGGTCGATGAAGAGCACTTTATGGAGCGTGCTTATCTGGAAGAGCTGGCCCGTCAACTCAAGCTGGATCCGGCGCTCAAAACCGAGCTTGAGGCGCAGGTGCGTCAGGAGCTGCAAGCGGGTTAGAGCACTGCAGCGTTTCTAGCCTGCAGTGCACGCGCACGGGTTTACCAGCCGAGCTGCTTGTTGAAGCCCAGCGCGTCGTAGTAATCGCCCTGATAGGCAATCTTGCCGCCTTTGATGCGGATAAAGCTTACGCCTTCAAATGACAGTGGCTTGCTGGTGGCTGGGGTTTCCGCTCCCCAGGCACCGCTGTTGGTGCCGCTGAATTTCCACTGGAAGGCAATGCCATCAGCGCTGACGATGGGCGCGCTGGTCATCTGCCATTGCAGATCTGGCACGGCGCCGACAAACACCTTGATCACGTTGTCGCGGGCGGCGGCTTTGCCGTTCTGCGGCGTGCCGACGGTGGCGTCGAAATACACGGCGTCTTCAGCGAGAAAGGTCGCAGCCTTGTCGGCATCGTGGGCGTTCCAGGCAGCCATATAGCCATCGACGATAGCCTTGGCATCATCTGCCGCCTGGGCTAGGCCGGCGCAGGCGAACAGGGCGAGGAAGCTGATAGTGCGGAGTGCATTTTGCATTTTTTATTGCTCCAGCTGATTTTCGTGGGGGTGGAAAAATCGGAGCGATTTGGGCGTGGCGAGCGACTGCTGGGCTAGGCGGCCAGAGCCGGGAAAGCGCAATGTACTGGCGTACATGAGCATTTCGAGGTTCTGGCCAACAACGCCCGGCTGAGCGCAGTAGCCCAAATCAGTGCTTGAACATGACGTGACGGATCGCGGTGTAATCCTCTAGCCCATACATGGACATGTCCTTGCCATAGCCGGATAGCTTCACGCCGCCATGGGGCATCTCGCTGACCAGCATGAAGTGCGTATTAACCCAGGTGCAGCCGTACTGCAGGCGCGCGGACAGGCGGTGCGCGCGGCCCACGTCGCTGGTCCACAGTGAGGAGGCCAGGCCGTAGTCGGAGTCGTTGGCCCAGGCCAGTACCTGCGCTTCATCGTCGAACTGGGTGACCGAAACCACCGGGCCGAATACTTCGCGGCGGACGATTTCGTCGTCCTGCAAAGCACCCGCCAGTACGGTCGGCTCGAAGAAGAAACCGGGGCCCTCGACCGCGTTGCCGCCAGTCACCACCTTGATGTGCGGGACCGCCTTGGCACGATCGACGAAGCCGATAACGCGGTCGCGATGGGCAGAAGTGATCAGCGGACCAAGTTCGGTGCCTTCGTCGTCCTGTAGGCCGTATTTGATGCTGCTCACGGCTTCACCGAGCTTGGCCACGAACTGTTCGTAGATGCCTTTTTGCGCATAGATGCGGCAGGCAGCCGTGCAGTCCTGGCCTGCGTTGTAGAAACCGAAGGTGCGAATACCTTCCACCGCAGCATCGATATCAGCGTCATCGAAGATGATCACTGGCGCTTTACCGCCCAGCTCCATGTGCATGCGCTTCACGCTGTCGGCGGTGCTGCTGATGATGGCTGAGCCGGTGGGGATTGAGCCCGTCAACGAGACCATGCGCACTTTCGGATGGGCTGTCAGTGGCGCGCCGACGCTTGGGCCGCGACCGAAAACGATGTTGACGACCCCTGCCGGGAAGATATCAGCGAGGAACTCTGCCAGCTTCAGCGCAGTCAGTGGCGTCTGCTCGGATGGCTTGAGTACCACGGTGTTGCCGGCAGCCAAGGCTGGGCCGAGTTTCCAGGCGGCCATCATCAGCGGGTAGTTCCACGGCGCGATGGAGGCAATTACACCAATCGGATCACGGCGGATCATCGAGGTGTGGCCCGGCAGGTATTCACCGGCAGCGGAGCCACTCATGCAACGGCTGGCACCGGCGAAGAAACGGAATACGTCAGCGACGGCAGGCAGCTCGTCATTCAATGCAGCGCTGTAGGGTTTGCCGCAGTTGTTGGATTCCAGGCGGGCGAGTTCTGCGGCGTGGGCGTCGATCTTGTCGGCCAGTTGCAGCAGCAGGCTCGAACGATCTTTGGGGGCGGTTTGCGACCAGCTGTCGAAGGCCACATCGGCAGCGCGAACGGCGGCGTCGACCTGAGCCGGACTGGCTTCAGCGATTTCCACCAGGGTGGTGCCGAGGGACGGGTTGAGCACGGCCTGGGCAGCGCCTTCGCCAGCGACCAGTTGGCCATTGATCAGCAGTTTGGTTTGCATCGCTTAAACCTCGCATGGGTTTGCAGAACTTGGGTTGGCCCTCCCCACATGGGGGAGGGGTGGAATCATTTGCCGCTACCGGCTACGCCTTCACCGCCTTTGGTCAGGTAGTAGGCGCCGAGGATTGGCAGCATGGTGGCCAGCATCACGAGCATCGCCACCACGTTGGTTACCGGCACATCGCGCGGGCGAGCCAACTGGTTGAGCAGCCACAGCGGCAGGGTGCGCTCATGGCCTGCGGTAAAGGTGGTGACGATTATTTCGTCAAACGACAGGGCAAACGCCAGCATGCCGCCCGCCAGTAAGGCTGAGCCGAGGTTGGGCAGGACGATGTAGCGGAAGGTCTGCCAGCCGTCGGCGCCCAGGTCCATGCTTGCCTCGATCAGGCTGTGGCTGGTGCGCCGGAAACGGGCGATGACGTTGTTGTAGACGATCACCACGCAGAAGGTGGCATGGCCAATCACAATGGTCAGGAAGCCCGGCTCGATGCCGAAGCGCTTGAATGCCGCCAGTAGTGCCAGGCCGGTGATGATGCCGGGCAGGGCGATGGGCAGGATCAGCAGCATGGAGATGCTTTCTTTGCCGAAGAAGTCGCGGCGGTACAGCGCGGCGGCGGCCAGGGTGCCGAGGATCATAGCGACCACGGTCGCCAGGGCGGCGATCTGCGCGGACAGTTTGATCGCTTCCAACACGTCTGGACGCGCCAGGGCCACGCTGAACCAGTGCAAGGTGAAGCCCTGCGGCGGAAAGCTGAAGCCCGAGCTCTCGGTGTTGAAGGCATACATGAAGATGATCAGGATCGGGAAGTGGAGAAATACCAGCCCGCCCCAGGCAGCCAGTTTCAGCCCCCAGGAAGCCTGCTCCCCGTGTTTTTCGGCGTTAGAGCGCATCGAAGGCCCCCAGACGTTTGACGATGGACAGGTAGACGGCGATCAGCACGATCGGCACTAAAGTAAAGGCGGCGGCCATAGGCATGTTGCCGATCGAGCCCTGTAGCGCATACACCATGTTGCCGATGAAGAACCCGGGTGGGCCCACCAGCTGTGGCACGATGAAGTCACCAAGGGTCAGGCTGAAGGTGAAGATCGAACCGGCGGCGATACCTGGGATCGACAGCGGCAGAATCACCTGCATAAAGGTCTGCCGAGGTTTGGCACCAAGGTCGGCCGAGGCTTGCAGCAAGGAGGGCGGCAGACGCTCCAGGGAGGCCTGGATGGGCAGGATCATAAATGGCAGCCAGATATAGACAAACACCAGGAACCGCCCCAGGTGTGACGTTGATAGGGTGTTGCCACCCACCCCGGGGATGCCGAGGATCAGCTCCAGCAGTGGTTGCAGATGCAACGCCTGGATAAACCACATGGCCACGCCGCCTTTGGCCAGCAGCAGAGTCCAGGCATAGGCCTTGATGATGTAGCTGGCCCACATCGGCAACATCACGGCGATGTAGAAAAACGCCTTGGTCTTGCCTGTGGTGTAGCGCGCCATGTAATAGGCAATAGGGAAGGCCACCAGGCCGCTGGCGATCGACACCGCCACCGCCATGCTGACGGTGCGCAGGATGATGTCGAAGTTCGCCGCCTGGAACAGGGCGGCGAAGTTGGCCAGCGTGAGGTCCGGGGTGACCGTCATGCTGAAATCGTCGAAGGTGTAGAAACCTTGCCACAGCAGGGTCAGCAGCGAGCCCAGGTAAACTGCGCCGAACCACAGCAGTGGCGGGATCAGCAGCATCGACAGGTACAGCGTTGGCTTGCGGTAGAGCAGGTCAGACAGGCGCCGTAGCAGGCCGCCTGGGTTGTCGAGGGCGAGGCTCTGGCTGCTCATGTCACATCTCCTCGCGCAGGCCGACCATGGCCCCACGCGCCCAGCGCGCACTCACCCGTTGGCCCTGTTGTACCGGAGCGTCGTCCAGTTGCCATTGATTGTTGGCCTGACTGACGGAGAAGTTCTGACCGTTCTCCAGCTGGATCTCGAAGCGCGTTGAGGCCCCCTGGTACTGAATGTCGTGCAGCAGACCGCTGACCTCGACCTCGTCGCTGTCCAGTGCTTCGCCGTTTGCCAGGCGGGTGTGTTCCGGACGAATCGATACGGGCAGCGGCGAGCCGTTGAGTTGCATGGCCAACTCGCCTTTGAGTACGTTGGAGGTGCCGACAAACTCGGCTACGAACGGCGTGGCCGGTTTCATGTAGAGGTTGCGTGGGGTGTCGACCTGCTCGATGCGCCCCTTGTTGAATACTGCCACGCGGTCCGACATGGACAGCGCTTCACTCTGGTCGTGGGTGACGAAGATGAAGGTGATGCCCAGTTGCCGCTGCAGCTTTTTCAGCTCGCTCTGCATTTGCTCGCGTAGCTTGAGGTCCAGCGCGCCCAGCGGCTCGTCAAGCAGCAGCACCCGCGGGCGGTTGACCAGGGCGCGGGCTAAGGCCACACGCTGACGTTGGCCGCCGGACAGCTGTACCGGTTTACGCCCGCCGTAGCTGCCGAGGGCGACCATGCCCAGGGCTTCTTCGGCGCGGGCCAGGCGCTCGGATTTGCCGACACCTTTGACCTTGAGGCCGTAGGCGACGTTTTCCAGCACGTTCATGTGTGGGAATAGAGCGTAATCCTGGAACACCGTGTTGACGTCACGGCGGTAGGGCGCAAGGCCGACGGCCTCAACGCCGTGAATACGAATGGAGCCAGCGCTGGGCTGCTCAAAGCCGGCGATCAGGCGCAGGCAGGTGGTTTTGCCCGAGCCGGAAGGGCCGAGCATGGAGAAGAATTCGCCATCCTGGATGTCGATGGACACCCGGTCGACGGCTTTGACGTCGCCGAACGCGCGGGACACATCGGTAAATTGCACTGCAAGGGTCATTTCACGAACTCCAGGATAAAAGCCACCCACCACCGTCTCTCCCGTTTAGGTTTGCCGACACAAGGCGTAAGAGCCGGTGGTGGATGTACAACGGTTAACCGCTGCGGACTTGCCGCAGCGTAGGGTGGATGGCGTTCTATCCATCCACCGCAGAGGCTCAACAGAGCAGGTGGTTCAGGAGCCTTTGTAGGATGGGTTGAGCTGGCGATACCCATCGCCACTGGGGCGATGGTCTGGGTGGTATGCCTGAACTCGTTGATGGATATCGCTGTGCTCCACCCATCCTACGTAGAGCCTTACTCGCTGTTAGCGACCGCCCATGATGGCGATGTAGTCTTGGGTCCAGCGGCTATAAGGCACGTACTTGCCGCCCTCGGACTGCGGAGTTTTCCAGAAGGCAATTTTCTCGAAGTTGTCGAAGCCGTTGACCTTGCAACCTTCGGCGCCGAGCAGTTGGTTGTCCTTGCAGGCAGTGGGTACCGCTGGCAGTGAGCCAAACCAGGACGCAACGTCACCCTGGACCTTGGGCTGTAGCGACCAGTCCATCCATTTGTAGGCACAGACGGGGTGCTTGGCCTCAGCATGTAGCATGGTGGTGTCGGCCCAGCCGGTGGCGCCCTCAACAGGCACGGTGGAGGCAATTGGCTGTGTTTCCAGTTGCAGGGCATTGACCTGGTACGGCCATGAACCAGAGGCCATGACGCCTTCGTTCTTGAAATCGCTCATTTGCACAGTCGCATCGTGCCAGTAGCGGTGAATCAGCGGTTGTTGAGCGCGCAGCACATCCAGCACGGCGGCGTACTGGGCTTCGGTGAGCTGATACGGATCGTTGATGCCTAACTCGGGTTTGCTAGCCTTCAGATACAGCGCGGCATCGGCGATATAGATCGGGCCGTCATAGGCCTGTACACGGCCTTTGTTACTTTTCCCATCTGGCAGGTTCTGTTCCTTGAACACCACAGACCAGCTAGTTGGTGCGGTCTTGAATACGTCGCTGTTGTACATCAGCACATTCGGGCCCCACTGGTAGGGGGTGCCGTAGTGCTGACCGGCCACGGTATGCCAAGGTGCATCCTTGAGCCGTTCGTCGACGTTGGTCCAGTTCGGGATCAGGGCGGTGTTGATCGGCTGTACCCGTTTACCTGCCACCAGGCGCAGCGAAGCATCGCCGGAAGCCGTGACCAGGTCATAGCCACCTTTGGCCATCAGGCTGACCATCTCGTCGGAGGTGGCGGCGGTTTTAACGTTGACCTTGCAGCCACTGTCGGCCTCGAACTGGGTGACCCAGTCATAGCCTTTGTCGGTTTCACCGCGTTCGATATAGCCGGGCCAGGCAATGATGTCGACTTGGCCTTCGGCTGCGCCGAGGGTTTTCAGTGGTTCGGCGGCCTGTGCGGCACTGATGGCCAACAGGGCGGTTGTAAGTGCGCTAAGCACTGCGGTTTTGTGCGCGGACATCGGAATTCCCTCTTCTTTTGGGCTGTTATTAGGGCAGTGAATGTCTGTCGGCAAGACCGCTGCCGAATGGGTGTTAGTCAGTCTAGTTGTTGTCCGTGGCGTGCCATGATGTGGCGCACCACGCTGTAATCCTGCAGTGAGTCGCTGGACAGATCCTTGCCATAGCCGGAGCGCTTGAGTCCGCCATGCGGCATCTCGCTGGCCAGCATGAAATGGGTGTTAATCCAGGTGCAGCCGTATTGCAGGCGTGCGGCAACCTGCATGGCCTTGTCCAGGTTCTGCGTCCATACCGAACTGGCCAGGCCGTATTCAGAGTCGTTGGCCCAGTCCACCGCTTGGCTCAACTGGTCGAAGCGGGTAACGGTGACCACCGGGCCGAATACCTCGCGTTGAACAATCTCGTCGCCCTGCTTGCAGCCTGCGAGCAAGGTTGGCTGATAGTAGAAGCCGGGGCCGGAGTGCACGGCTGCGCCGGTAACGCGCTCGATGTGTGGCTGACCCAGCGCTCGCTCAACAAAGCTGGCCACACGATCGCGCTGGCGTGCACTGATCAGCGGGCCGATCTGATTGTCGCTGTCCTTCTTGCGGGCGAAGCTGATGCTCGCTACGGCATCACCTAGTTCGGCCACCAAGCGGTCATGAATGCCTGCCTGGGCGTAGATGCGGCAGGCCGCTGTGCAGTCTTGGCCTGCGTTGTAGTAGCCATGGGTACGGATACCCTCGACCACAGCTTCTATATCAGCGTCATTGCAGACGATCACCGGCGCCTTGCCGCCCAGCTCCAGATGTGTGCGTTTCAGCGTGCGTGCGGCGCTCTGCAGGATCTTCTGCCCTGTGACGATATCGCCGGTCAGCGACACCATGCGCACCCGTGGGTGGCCGACCAGCTGGCTGCCGACGCCTTCGCCACCACCGCAAATAATGTTCAACACCCCCGGCGGGAGGATCTGTGCGAGTGCCGGGGCCAGTGCCAGAATCGACAGCGGCGTGTGTTCGGACGGTTTGAAAATCAGCGTATTGCCGGCCGCTAAGGCTGGGGCGATCTTCCAGGCGGCCATCATCAGCGGGTAGTTCCA
>Ga0181597_10005105_pt1 | contig 12738 bp, 12 predicted proteins | sample 041ome_5_FD_148647 | JGI IMG/M metagenome (GOLD analysis project Ga0181597, IMG submission 148647) | Coastal salt marsh microbial communities from the Groves Creek Marsh, Skidaway Island, Georgia - 041403US metaG (spades assembly) | ecosystem: Environmental > Aquatic > Marine > Intertidal zone... | reverse complement strand
ATCACAAATTACTTCAACTCTCACATATGCATTAGATAAATCTTTTCCAATCAAGCTTGAAACTTTTTCATGAGTTTCTTTTTTTTGAAGTTCTTCAATAAAGTTAGTTAAATTTGGAAAATCTTTATAATTTTGTTTAGTAATAAAACATCTAAATTTTAAAGCTTTACCGCCATCCGAGTGACCCTCTCTATAAGTCCCTTCACCCCCATCAATTGCTCTTGTGCCATCATAATTTAAATTATGTTCAACTGGATTATCAATATCGGCATTGATAATTTCTTTGATCTGGCCTTCTGTTAAAGGCTTATTTAGCTCCCAATGAGTAAAAGGATCATTGAATTGTTTTGAGTTAGTTTCTATAGATTTTAAAAATGACATTATTTAATTTTTTTTTTGATTTCATCAGCTATTCTAATCGTTTCATTTAAACTTTCATAGTGCCAAGTCTCAAGTTTTTCATTTAAATTTTTAGTTATGTTAAGTCTACTAAATAAATCTCTAAATTTTTTAAATCTATAATCATTTTTTTTTGCTGGGATTTCAGCAATATATAATGGCTTTCCTGTTAAAGCTGCCTCTGAAATCATTGATGTTGAATCACATGTAACTGATATAAATTTTGCAACACCCAAAGCAGACAAATAAGCTTTTTTATCAACTTTTTCGATCACTAAATTTTCATTTCCCAAAAATTCTTTAGTAAAACTTATAATATTATTAGGGGTTCTCATTGATGGAACAACTATTCCTTGAAGATTGTTAGTGATTAATAATTTTTTAAATTTTTCTAAAATATTTTTAATATTTTCTAAACTATACTCATAATGTTTAGTAGGACCACCCAAAATTAGAGTAAAATAATCTTTATTTTCTTCCAAATGATCTTTTAGATAATTTTTATTATCTTCAATTTCTTTTTTTGTAAGATAGTGAATGGCCCCTTTTGTCTGATAAACGTTATTACCTGTTAGGCCATCATGTTCGGGAGCTATAATAAAATTAAAATTATCCAAACTTACTTTTGGATCTTGGATGTGAATATTAACAACTTTTTTTGATGAATTTTTTTTTAAAAAGACAGATGGAATTACACTTTTTCTTCCACAAGATATAATTACATCAAAATCTTCAGCATAAATCTTTTTAAAAACTTTTTGAGAAATAGGAGTTAATTTTGGAGGAAATATTTTCCAAAAACTATTAAGTTCAACTTTGTGGTGAGTAAAATCTAAATCTAGAGCTTTTGCTAAGCCTTCTACTTGACTGATCATACCGTGCATTCCCTCGGTCAATAATATGCCTTTTAATTTAGTCATTAATCACTATATACCTTTCGTATGAGTCAAAATCCAACTAAACACACAAAAGTGTTAATAATAGGATCTGGTCCAGCCGGATATACTGCGGCGGTTTATGCTGCAAGAGCAATGCTTAATCCAATATTAGTTTATGGAGTTCAGCCCGGTGGACAATTAACTACTACGACTGATGTGGAAAATTATCCTGGTTTTTCAGATGTAATTCAAGGTCCATGGTTAATGGATCAAATGAGAGATCAAGCTAAAGCAGTTGGTACAGAGATGATTGAGGATCATATTGCATCAGTAGATTTAAAATCTAAACCTTTTACAGCTATCGGTGATAGTGGACAAAAATATACAGCTGACAGTGTTATTATTTCAACAGGTGCTCAAGCCAGATGGTTAAATTTAGAGTCAGAGCAAGCCTATAGAGGATTTGGGGTTTCGGCATGTGCAACGTGTGATGGTTTTTTCTTTAAAGAAAAAGTTGTAGCAGTTGTTGGTGGTGGTAATGCAGCTGTTGAAGAAGCAATGTTTCTTACAAAATTTGCCTCAAAGGTAAAATTAATTCATAGAAGAGATACCCTTAGAGCTGAAAAGTTACTTCAAAAAAAATTAATGGAAAATAATAAAATAGAAATAATTTGGGACAGCGCAGTTGAAGAAGTTATGGGGGACAGTGAACCTAAAAATGTAAAAGCTATTAAAGTTAAAAATTTAAAAACTAACCAAATAGATGAAATTAAAATAGATGGCTTATTTATTGCAATTGGTCATGATCCAGCAACAGCATTATTTAAAGATCAATTAGATATGGATAAAGAAGGTTATCTATTAACTAAACCAGACTCTACAGAGACAAATATTCCAGGAGTTTATGCTGCAGGCGATGTTAAAGACAAAACATTTAGACAAGCAGTAACAGCTGCGGGCATGGGTTGTATGGCAGCCCTTGAAGCTGAAAAATTTTTATCCCACTAAAATTAAGCAATATTTTGAATCTCATTAGATTCAAATATAATTTTATCTAAATTATAATTTGCAATTTTAATCATTACTTCCGCTACAGTGTCTGCAGCAATAGGTTTCATTTTTTTTAATGGACCTATTAACATGGGTGATACTAATTTAAAAAAAAATATCCCTATCTTTTCACCAATTCTTAAAGCTTTTCTGTCCCCTAATAAAAATGAAGGCCTTAAAATTCCTAATTTAGAAAATTGTAAATCTTGTAATTTTTCTTCAACTAAACCTTTGTATCTTAAATATTCACCAGCACTTTTTGAGTTAGCAAATCCTGAAGAGACAAATATAAAAGAGCTAACTGAGTTTGATTTAGCAATTTGAGCAATTTTTTTAGGTAATTCTAATTCAATATATTTGTATTCATCTTTATTTGGTGAGTTTTTTTTTGTAGTACCGATACAAAAAAAACAGTCGTTGCCCTTAATTTCTTCTTTATAATTTTCTATATTGTAGAAATCAGTTTTAATTAATTGAACTTTTGGGTGATTAATAAAAATTTCAGATCTAACAAATATTTTTATTAAATTATAATTTTTGTTATTAATTAATTTTTTTAATAGTTGACTACCAACAAGACCTGAAGATCCAAATAATAAAGCTGTTTTCACAAGTTTACTAATATATAAGCAAAGTAATTATGCAATTTAAATTTTTTTTTCTAAATAAAGTCTAAAAATGTTAAATCTTGGTTTAGTTGGAAACTATATTCAAAACTCTCAAGCACCAAATTTACTTAAACATTTAGGACAAAAATACAATATAGGTCTAGATTATAAATTATTTGATTTGAGTAATGAAAAAAAAATTGACCTAAATAGTTTTATTAAAAACTTAATTATTAAAAATTACCATGGTTTGAATATAACCTTTCCTTTTAAAGAAAAAGTTTTAGAAATTGCTGATATTTTAGAAGATGAGGTAAAGTTGGTTGGGTCTTCAAATTTATTATTATTTAAAGAAAAAATAATCGCACGAAACACGGATTATCTAGGTTTTAAAAAACTTCTAGATTTAAAATTTAAAAATATTTTTGAAAATGTTCTTGTAATAGGTGGAGGTGGAATTGGACGATCTGTTTGTTTTGCTTTAGGCAAATTTGGAGTTAAAAAAATTTATTTATTAGAAAAAAATAGTCAAAAAGCTGATAAATTAATACTGGAGCTTAAAAACAATAATATTTCTGCTGAAAAAATTAATGATCAAAAACTTAACAGTATAAATATTGAAGCTGCTTTAAATTGTTCTCCCATAGGTCATGAGCATTCTCCTGGAAATCCAGCACCATATTTAGAATTTCATAAATTAAAGTGGATTTTTGATGCAGTTTATATACCTGCAGAAACTCAATTTATTGCTCAAGCCAAAAAAAATAATCTTATGATTATAAGTGGGATAGAACTCTTTGTTTTCCAGGGTGTTGAAGCGTTTTTAACTTTTAGTAATAAAGAAAGTTTAAGAAAAGATGTTTATTCAAAAATTGATAATTTATTAAATCTATATCTTAAAAAACTGTCTTAGGACTTGTAACCAAACATTTCTGGCAACCATAATATTAATCCCGGAAATAAAATCATAATTCCAAGTGCAATTAATAAAACAAAAATAAATATCCAAATTTCAGCTATCATTTCTTTTAAAGAAATTCCTGTAACTGCATTAATAACAAATAATAATATGCCATATGGTGGAGTAATTAGTCCAATCATAGAATTAACCACAACCAAAACTCCAAAATGAATTAGATCAATTCCGAGTGCTTTACACACTGGAATAAATAAGGGAATTATTACTAAGATAATCGTAGTTGCATCTAAAAAACATCCAAGAAGTAAAACTATGACATTCACAAAAAGCAAGAAAGCAAGAGGGCTGATATCTATACCTTGCAGAAAGGTAGTCATAATACCTGGAATATTTTCTGTGATAACAATATAATTTAAAATAAAAGCACCTCCGATTACAACACCGACTGCAGCAGATGATTTGGCGCTATCTACTAAAATTTCATATAAAGATTTTAAAGATACTGATTTGTATAAAACACCTGTCAAAAATAACGCATAAAGAGCAGCTATTGCAGCTGCCTCTGTTGGAGTTGTTACGCCTCCATAAATTCCATACAACAATATTGCTGGCATTAATAATGCGGGAAAAGCTCTAATTGTAGTTTTGGGTAATTTTTTTAATGGCACCGGTGTTTCAGTAACAAAATTTCTTTTATGTGCGATTATTGTATTCATAATCATTAGAACTAATCCCATAATAAGACCTGGGACTATCCCTGCTAAAAATAAATAACCTATAGAGGTATCTGAAATCACTGAATATAAAACCATAGGAATTGAAGGCGGGATTATTGGTCCAATTGTTGCAGAAGCTGCTGTGATTGCTGCAGCATATCCTCTGGTGTACCTACCATCTTTGGTCATCATGCCAATAATAATTTTTCCAATACCTGCTGCGTCAGCTACAGCTGATCCAGACATTCCTGAAAAAATTAAAGAGGCTACTACATTTACATGTCCTAAGCCTCCTTTGAATCTTCCAACAACTGCAATACAAAAATTTAACAATCTATCTGTAATTGTTCCCGCATTCATAATATTCGCTGCAGTGATAAATAGAGGAACAGCTAATAATACAAATGATTTATATAAACCTTGAAGAATTTTTTCTCCTGCCAGCGCGATATCTAAATCACCAAATGTAAAATACATTACTGATGCTGAGATTATTGAATAACCTACTGGTGTTCCTATGCCCGCTAAACCAAAAAGAGTTATTAAAAAAATTACTAATTCAATATTCATAAATAATTTATTTAATATTTAATAATTGTTCTTAATTTATTTTTTGATTTATCAAAATCAGATGATCCATTTTTAATTATTTTAATTACTTTAAAAAAATAAAATATAATTACTGAAATCATAAAAATCCCATAAACAGAAAAAACATAGCTCAAAGGTATTTTTTCTCCTGTTAATGGAAATCTTACAGTTGCAGTTTTTCTTATTTTCATCCAATCAATATAATCAATAGTTGGTAATAATGCCCATCCCATTATTAATACAATAGCAATTGCTGATACTATTGACATGATATATCTTGCCTTAGATGAAGATGACGAATAAATTAAATTAAATGTAACATGATCTTTTTCTTGTACTAGAAATGCAGATCCAAGAAATACAATCCAAACCCATAAGATTCTGCAAAGTTCAAGAGTCCAACCAAATGGTGAGTGAAGAACGTATCTTGAAAAAATTTGTAAAAGAAAAGTAATGAATAACGCCGCCAACAATGTGGCGGCGATAATTCTTGCTATTCGATTAATATGTTTTTGAAATAAATTAATCAAAAACAGTATTATTAATTACCTAAAGAGTTAATTTGCTCTAATACTCCTTTAGGCCAGCTTTTTGCAGCTTCACTTCCTACATACTGAGCTTGTACATGTTTTCTAAATGCTGCTGAGTCTGGTTCATAGATTTCTAAACCCTGAGAACGAATAAAGTCAGCTAAACTATTTTCTAAATTTAATTGCTTTAAACGACCCCAAGAAGCGGCTGCATCAGCTGCTTGTTGTACTCTCATTTTTTGCTCTCCAGATAGCTTATCCCAAGTTTTTTTTGAAAATGCGATGTAGTTAAGATCTACCAAGTGTGAAGTTAAAATAATTTGTTTAGTAACTTCATAAAACTTTTTATCCACTACTGTTGGCAAAGGATTGTCCTGACCATCAACTGCACCTGTTTGAAGTGCTGTATAAACTTCATTAAATGCTAGAGGTGTTGGAGAGGCACCTAGTGCTTTTCCTAAAAACTGCCAAGCATCAGTTCCAGGCATTCTTAAATTAACACCTTTTAAATCAGCAGGGGTTTTTACAGTTAATTCATCTTTAGATTGTCTCAGGTTAACATGTCTTCTACCTAGATACATTACTGATAGAAGTTTTACGCCTAATTCATCCTCAACTTTTTTCTTAAAGGGATCCATTAAAGCATGATTGAAAACTCTTACTTGGTGAGCGGCATCTTGATGAACATAACCAGTTGCAAAAATTGAAAACTCAGGAAAGAACTGAGCTAATTCTTGAGCTGAAGTTACTGACATTGTTAAATTACCTCTACTAATTGCATCAAGTTCTGTACCTTGATCGAACATTGTAGAGTTATACCCAACTTTAACCTCTGCAAAATCAGAAATCATTGGAAACATTACATTTGCAATTGCAACTGAACGAGCATCTGTTTCAGATGCTGAGGTCGCCATCGTCAAATTCAACTTAGCTGAATAACTTGGTGAAACTAATGAAAAAGTTAAAACTAGAAAAGAAATAACAGATACCAAAAGTTTCTTTTTAATATTAAGAAACATATTTTTCTCCCTTTTTTATTTAGTATTTTTTTAAAGGAATTTTTTAATCCTTTATGATTGATCTTTCAACCTAACAGAATCTTTATATATGTATAATTTTTTTTGAATTTGCTGAGACTTGTATAGCTTCAACTACTTTTAGAGCATTCAATCCATCTTCACCTGAAACTTTTGGATATTCTAACTTTTTAATTACATTACAAAAATGTTCTATTTGATCTTTTAAAGGGTCATTGTAATTAATTTGAAGTTTTTCATTTCTAAATGGTTTTAACCAGTCTTGATTGTCTTCATGTGTCCAAATTTTTAAATCAGGAATTGATAGTGATCCCTTTGAGCCTCCAATTAAATAACAATTCTGACCAGTGAAAGGAAATTCAGAATTTTCTTTGGATGTCATTTCCCAGCTCCAGGGAGATACAATACTATCTGAAACAGACATATTGCCCGTAGCACCTGATTTAAAATTAAAAATTACTGAAGCAAGATCTTCATTTTCATAACCCCTTATAGAATGAGAAGTAATTGCTTGCACAGTTGAAATTTCACCACAAAAAAATATCAATAAATCAACATCATGAATTAAATTTACTGATATTGGGCCAGCTCCTCTTTTTTTTCTCCACGGTGCGCTTTCAAAATAATGATCTGGTTTATAAAACCAACATGTAGATATCACAGATCTAATTTTACCAATTGAGTCTTCTTCTATGACTTTTTTTGCAGAATTGATAATATTATTATATCGCCTATGATGACCAACAAGAACTGGTACAGAGTTATTTTTTGAATACTTTAAAAATTCCTCAACATCTGAAACTTTATTACCAATCGGTTTTTCAATTAAAACTGGAATGTTATTTTCAACAAATTTTTTTGCATGAATTAAATGTAATGGGGTTGGTGTAGCAATCACAACTCCATCAGGCCTATCAAAATTTAATAATTCTTCAATTGAACTAAATATTTTACAATTGAATTTTATATCTTTTGTTAAGTTAGAATTATTTTCAACAATAGCACATAGTGAAATATTTGGATTTTTTTCAATAATTTCAGCATGTTTTTTTCCAATTAATCCAAAACCAATAACTGCGATTTTTAATAAACTCATATTCAAATCTATAAAGTTTAACTTATGATGAAAGTTATTTTAAATCTTTGCAAAAATTTGCAATTTTTTCTAATGCTTTTATTAAGTTTTCCATAGAGGTAGCATAAGAGATTCTAAAAAAACCTTCCAATCCGAATGCTGAGCCTTGAACAACCGCTACCCCAGAATTTTCCAATAAAGATTTTACAAAATCAGAGTCATTATTCAATACATTGCCGTTTGGATCTTTTTTGCCAATTAATCCCTTACAGCTTGGAAAAACATAAAATGCCCCATCAGGATTCAGGCATTCTATCCCATTAATCTGATTTAAAGCTTTCACCACGAAATCTCTTCTCTCTTGAAAAGATTTTGCCCTTTCTTTTATAAAATCTTGTTGACCATTTAAAGCTTCTACTGCTGCTGCCTGACTTATCGACGATGGATTAGTCGTTGATTGAGATTGAATTTTTGCAATTGCTTTAATAATTTCTTTTGGACCAGCTGCATAACCTATTCTCCATCCGGTCATAGAGTAAGCTTTACTCACACCATTCATGGTTAAAACTCTATTCTTTAATTCTTTGATTTGAGCTACAGTAAAAAATTTAAAACCTTCATAAACTACATGTTCATAAATATCATCACTTAAAATATAAACATGAGGATGTTTAATTAAAACTTTTGATAATTCTTTAATATCACTCTCTGAATAACATGCTCCTGTTGGGTTAGATGGAGAATTTAAAATAATCCATTTAGTTTTTGGAGTGATTGCTTTATCTAATTCTGATGCACTTAATTTAAAACCTTGTTTTTCATCACATTCTAAAATTATAGGAGTTCCACCTGCAAGTAAGACCATATCAGGATATGATACCCAGTAAGGTGCTGGAACGATTACTTCATCGCCCTCATTCAAGGTAGCCATCATAGCATTGTAAATAACATGCTTCCCACCTGCTCCTACTGTAATTTGATCTAAATCATAATCCAAATTATTTTCTCTTTTGAATTTATCAACTATTGCTTTTTTTAATGCAGGAGTACCATCTACAGCGGTATATTTTGTGTCCCCATCTCTAATAGCTTTAATTGCTGCTTCTTTTATATTGTCTGGAGTATCAAAATCAGGCTCCCCAGCTCCTAAACCAATAACATCTTTACCTGCAGCTTTTAGTTCTCTAGCTTTTTGGGTTACAGCTATAGTTGGAGATGGTTTAATTTTATTTAAGTTATTAGATATAATGCTCATTGAAATATAATTTTATTAAACTAGTTTTATAGATAATGCAGAATACATATCAAGATTTAATTACAGAGATACAGAGCAAAAATCCACAAATACACTCTAAGCTAGAAGGTGGAAAAAAATTTAAATTTGCCTCAGATTTTAAGCCTGCAGGTGATCAGCCAAATGCAATTAAACAGTTGGTGGATGGAGCAAATACCAATAAATTAAATCAAGTATTATTAGGAGTAACTGGTTCTGGAAAAACTTTTACCATGGCAAAAGTTATTCAAGAAACAAATCGTCCAGCATTAATACTTGCCCCAAATAAAACTTTGGCAGCCCAGCTTTATGGAGAAATGAAATCATTCTTTCCCGAAAATGCTGTGGAATATTTTGTTTCATATTATGATTATTACACACCAGAGGCTTATGTGCCAAGATCAGACACGTATATTGAAAAAGAAGCTTCCATAAATGAACAAATAGATCGTATGCGGCACTCCGCAACAAGATCTCTACTAGAGAGAGATGATGTAATTATTGTTTCCAGTGTATCTTGTATTTATGGCTTAGGCTCTGTTGAAGCATACAGCAAAATGACTTTAAGTCTAAAAAAAAATTATGATTATAATAGAGAACAATTAATTAAATCATTAGTTGCTTTACAATACAAAAGAAATGATCAAAACTTTTATCGAGGAACCTTTAGAGCAAGAGGTGAGTATTTAGAAATTTTTCCATCGCACCTTGAAGATAGGGCTTGGCGACTAAGTCTTTTTGGAGATAAGTTGGAGTCTATTGAGGAGTTTGATCCTCTAACAGGTGATTTAATTAAAGAATTGGATGTAATTAAGGTTTATGCGAATAGTCATTACATAACTCCAAAACCTACTCTGGAACAAGCTGTTATCCAAATAAAAAGAGAGCTTGAAGTAACCTTAAAAAAACACCGTTCAGAAAATAAATTACTCGAAGCCCAAAGACTAGAAGAAAGAACAAAATTTGATTTAGAGATGATCGAAGCTACTGGTTCATGTGCTGGTATCGAAAATTATTCTAGATTTTTATCTGGAAGAAAACCTGGTGAGCCCCCTCCCACCCTGTTTGAATATTTTCCTGACAATACTTTAATTTTTGTTGATGAATGTCATGTCACCGTTCCACAGTTAAATGGTATGTACAAAGGAGATAGATCAAGAAAAAGTACACTAGCTGAATATGGTTTTAGACTACCTTCATGCATGGATAATAGACCTCTTAAATTTGAGGAATGGGATGCAATGCGAACACAAACAGTTTTTGTATCTGCTACACCTGGTCCTTGGGAATTGCAGCAAGTAAATGGAAAATTTGTAGAGCAAGTAATTAGACCCACAGGATTAATTGACCCTCCAGTTGAAATTAAATCAGCAAAAAATCAAGTAGATGATTTAATGCATGAGTGCATAAAAACTGTTGAAAAAAATTATCGAGTATTAGCCACTACTTTGACCAAAAAAATGGCTGAAGATTTAACTGAATATCTGCACGAAAATGGCATTAAAGTCAGATATCTTCACTCTGACATTGATACTCTTGAAAGAATAGAAATTATGAGAGATTTAAGGTTAGGTGTGTTTGATGTATTGGTTGGTATTAACTTGCTCAGGGAAGGATTAGACATTCCTGAATGTGCATTAGTTGCAATCTTAGATGCTGATAAAGAGGGATTTTTAAGATCTGAAACATCTTTAATTCAGACCATTGGAAGAGCTGCCAGAAATATTGATGGAAAAGTAATTCTCTATGCTGATAAAGAGACCAAAAGTATAAAAAATGCAATCAAAGAAACAGATAGAAGAAGAGCAATCCAACTAGCCTATAATAAAAAGCATAATATTGATGCTACAACCATCAAAAAAGAAATTTCTGATGTCCTGGAAAGTGTTTATGAAAAAGATTATGTAAAAGTTGGAACAGACGAAAATATTGGGGGAAATCTTAAAAAACATCTAAAAGTACTTAACAAACGAATGAAAGAAGCTGCAACAAACCTAGAATTTGAGGAAGCAGCAAAAATAAGGGATGAAATTAGAAAATTAGAAGCAACCGATCTTGAAATTGTTTTAAATCCAAAAATTAAACAATATAACCTAAGTAATAAAGTATACCCTAAAGGAAGATCAACAATGGGCTTACCAGGGACAAGAGCTCAAAAAGGCAAAAAAAAATGGAAGCAAATAAAATAATTATTACAGGAGGAGCAACAAGAATTGGCGCTGCGATTGCCAAAAAACTAGCTAAAGAGGGAGTTGAAATTGTAATTCACTATTTTAAATCTAAATCTGTTGCTGAAAAATTAAAAAACGAGCTAACTAATAAAAAAGCTAAAATCTTTTTAGTTCAAGGAGACTTAAGTAAAGAGCCAGATGTAAATAAACTTATAAAATTTGCTAAATCAAAAATGGGTTATTTTGATTGCTTGATTAATAATGCATCATTATTTGAAAATGACAAATTAGAAAATTTTACTACAGACAGTTGGGGCTATCATCTTAGAACAAATTTAAGAACACCCGCTTTACTCTCAAAAGAGTTTTCAAAAAATATCAAAGGAAAAAATAATAATATAATTAATATTATCGACCAAAGAGTATTTAAATTAACTCCATTTTTTTTTTCATATACAATAAGTAAAACAGGCCTTTATACACTAACCAAAACTAGCGCAATGAGTTTAGCACCTAAAATCAGAGTAAATGGAATTGCTCCAGGTCCAACTTTAAAAAATAAAAGACAAAGTGATAAACATTTTAAAAAACAATATCGTGCAACCTTATTAGAAAAACAGGTTGATGTTGAAGAAATTTGTAATGCTGTAGAATTTTTTATAAAAAATAAATCAATTACTGGGCAAGTTCTTGCAATTGATAGTGGTCAAAGTTTGAATTGGCAGACTCCAGATATAATTGGAACAAATGAATGAAAAAAAATAATTCTCTTAAAATAGTTAAAATAGAAAAAGATAAAAACTTATTTAATTATGAAAAAAAAATCCTAATTAAAGAGTTATTATTAGAACTAAAACTTGGATATTATGATTTTGAAAAAGAGAAACCCCAAAAAGTAAAATTTAGTCTTGAAATTGATTATGAAGATAAAAAACCAACTAATGATAAAGATATTAAATCAATAGTAAATTATGGAACAGTAGTGAAGTTAATCACTAAACTGGTTAAAAAAAAACATTACAACTTCCTTGAAACACTGGCTGAAGATGTATTTGATGAGTTATTCAAAGACAAAAGAATTGGTAAAATTCTGCTTAAAATAGAAAAGTTAGAAATACTAAAAGAGTGTGCGTCTGTTGGTATTCAAATTACCAAAAAAAGAAGTCATGAAAAGTTCTGATTTAGGAAAAGAAGTAATTAAAAAAGAACTCCCACTAATACCTAAAAGCCCTGGTGTTTATAAAATGCTAAACCACAAGGGTGATATTCTATATGTCGGGAAAGCTAAAAACCTGCCTAACAGACTAAAAAGCTATGTTGCTGAAAAAAACCATATTATTCGTACTGAAAGAATGTTGTCACAAACATTCAAGCTGGAAATAACCACAACTGCTAATGAGAGCGAAGCCTTACTTTTAGAGGCTAATTTAATTAAAAAACATAAACCAAAGTTTAATATTTTGCTTAAAGATGACAAATCTTTTCCATTTA
>Ga0181597_10005094_pt1 | contig 12749 bp, 13 predicted proteins | sample 041ome_5_FD_148647 | JGI IMG/M metagenome (GOLD analysis project Ga0181597, IMG submission 148647) | Coastal salt marsh microbial communities from the Groves Creek Marsh, Skidaway Island, Georgia - 041403US metaG (spades assembly) | ecosystem: Environmental > Aquatic > Marine > Intertidal zone... | reverse complement strand
GATTTGGGTGGTGGAACATTTGACGTATCCATTTTAGAAGTTGGCGATGGTGTTTTTGAAGTGAAGTCAACTAATGGAGATACTCACTTAGGTGGTGAAGATTTTGACATTCGTATTATCGACTTTCTTGCTAATGAATTTAAAAAAGAGCAAGGAATTGATTTAAAGAACGATAAGCTTGCTCTTCAAAGATTAAAAGAAGCTGCTGAAAAAGCAAAAATTGAATTATCAAGCTCAACACAAACAGATGTAAATTTACCTTTTATCACCGCCGATCAGTCTGGCCCAAAACATTTAAACGTAAAGTTAACCAGAGCTAAGCTAGAGGAGTTAGTAGACGATCTTCTTCAAAAAACTATTGAGCCTTGTAAAAAAGCTTTAAGTGATGCTGGTCTTTCTGCCTCTGATATTAACGATGTAATTTTAGTGGGCGGTATGACTAGAATGCCGAAAGTAACGGAAATCGTTAAAAACTTTTTTGGAAAAGATCCAAGCAAGGGCGTAAACCCTGATGAAGTAGTTGCGATGGGAGCCGCTATTCAAGCGGGTGTTCTTCAAGGTGATGTTAAAGATGTCCTCTTATTAGACGTTACTCCACTATCTCTCGGAATTGAGACTTTAGGCGGCGTATTTACAAAACTTATTGAAAGAAACACAACCGTCCCAACTAAAAAAAGCCAGGTATTTTCTACCGCAGAAGACAATCAAAATGCTGTGACTATTAGAGTTTTTCAAGGCGAGCGTGAAATGGCCCAGGATAATAAATTACTCGGTCAATTTGACTTAGTAGGCATTCCTCCGGCCCCTCGAGGCACACCTCAAATTGAAGTTACTTTTGATATTGATGCAAATGGTATCGTTAATGTTTCTGCTAAAGATAAATCTACGGGTAAAGAACAGCAGATTAAAATCCAAGCCTCTGGCGGTTTATCAGATGAAGAAATAGAGAAAATGGTCAAAGACGCCGAAGCTAATGCGGAGGCAGATAAAAAGAAACGAGAAGAGGTAGACGTTAAAAACCAAGCAGAAAGTTTAGTTTTTCAAGTTGAGAAAAATTTAAAAGAGTATGGTGAAAAAATTAATGCTGATGATAAAAGTAAAATTGAGTCTGACCTTAAAGATCTAAAAGAAGCTGTTGAAAAAAACGATCTTGATGCAATGAAACAAAAAACACAAGATTTAACTCAATCATCTATGAAAATGGGTGAAGCAATGTATAAGGATCAGCAAGCAGCTGGTGGCGCCTCTGGTGCTGAACAACCTCAGTCAGACCCTAAACAAGAAGCATCAAAAGATGATGATGTGATTGATGCCGATTATGAAGAGGTTGATGAAGATAAAAAAGCAAGCGGGCAATAAAAACTAAGCTCGTATAAACACGATGGCTGATGATTTTTATGATACCCTTGGCGTTTCCCGTAATGCCAGTGATGCGGACATAAAAAGCGCTTACCGAAAATTAGCAATGAAGTATCACCCTGATCGAAACCAGGGTGATGCGACTGCTGAGCAAAAGTTTAAAGACGTCAGTCAAGCGTATGAAATTCTCAAAGACCCCAAAAAAAGACAAACTTATGATCAGTATGGTCATGCTGCTTTTGAACAAGGCGGAGGAGGCGCTGGTGGCTTTGGCCAACAGGGCTTTGGAGGGTTTTCTGATATCTTTGAGGATATCTTTGGAGCATTTGGCGAAGGCGGTCAACGAGAAAGCCGCGGAGATGACTTACGTTATGATGTTACGATAGATCTCGAAGAGGCATTTCATGGAAAAACATTAGAAGTCACCATTCCCAAAATGGTCAACTGTCCAGAACAGCATAGCTATAAAAGTTGCTCGACTTGTGATGGATACGGAAAAGTTCGCACCCAAAGTGGTTTTTTTTCAATGGAAAGAACATGTGGTCGTTGTGGCGGAACGGGTCAAGAAATGAAAGGTCGATGCTCTAAATGCAGCAATACCGGCCGAATTAAAAAAAATAAAAAATTACAAATAAAAATTCCAGCTGGTGTTGAAACTGGCAATCGCATTCGAATGAGTGGAGAAGGTGAGGCTGGCGAACGCGGAGGCTCTTATGGAGACCTTTATGTTTTCATTAATATAAATAATCACAAACTCTTTCAAAGAGAAAGAGACAACATCATTTGTGATGTTGCTATTCCTTTTACCACAGCAGCTTTGGGAGGAAAAATTGAAGTGCCTACCATCGAAAAGAAAATGGTTAATGTTTCTATACCAAAAGGTATGCAGTCCGGACACAAACTAAGAATAAAAGAAAAAGGAATGAGCATTCTGCGCACTGACCGCAGAGGTGATATGATTGTGAGAGTTCATGCCGAAACCCCAGTTAATCTATCTTCTGAACAAGAAAAACTTTTGAATAAATTTAATGATAGCCTCACTAAAAAAAATTCTACAATGACGGAAGGCTTTTTCGAAAAAGTAAAAAAGATGTTTAATTAATGCAATATCATTATGATGTTGTAGATACTATTTTTGGTAAATTTTTTATTTTAGATAGCTCGAAGGGGCTTCATTTCTTAATTAAATATAGCGACCCAAGAGTTAAAATTATTAAGAAGAAGTTTTTGCCCATTAAAAATTTATTAAATTCGTCTCTTAAGAGCCAATTAGAAAAATACCTTAATCGAAAACAAAAAGAGTTCTCCTGTAAAATTGGTTTTTTGAGTGGAACTGATTTGCAAAAACAAGTATGGACTCAATTACGTAAACTATCGTATGGCAAAACGATTTCTTATTCTCAATTGGCTTCAAAGACTTCTTATCCAAAAGCTGTAAGAGCTGTGGCATCAGCTGTTGGAAAAAATCCCATTGGAATTATCATCCCATGTCATCGAGTGATTGCAAAAGATGGAACCTTGGGGGGCTATGCCTGGGGTCTTAAAATGAAAGCTAAGCTACTAGATATTGAGGTAAGTGGAATGGCTGACTCGACATATAGAGGAGGAAAGTGAAACACCGAATCAGCCCCCGCATGAATGCTAAGTAAACATTAATACTTAATTTAAGTTAGTCAAAGCTGACACCATTTCATAAAATTGCCCAATGTCATTAAAGTCTCTATTTGCATATAGTTTTCAGTCTTTTTATCTTGCTGGTAGTTTTCTGCTTTTATTTATTTTTTTACCCAGTTTTTATAATTTATCGGTTGGTTTCGCTTTAAGTACGATTGGTTTAATCATATTATTTTCGAGAATATTTGATGTTTTTTCAGATTTTTTAATTGGCTATCTTACTGAAAAACGATTTATAAAAGGTCTACCAAAAAAAAATCAGATCTTACTAGGTATTTTTATTTTCGTTCTTTCGATTATTGGGCTCTATGTGATTCAACCCAATAATTATTATTGGTTTATTTTCTATTACAATCTAGCTCTTATTAGTTATTCCATTGCAATCATTCCTTACGATTCCATTGTCATAGATCAAAAAAAAATACAACATCGAAGGTTTTATTTTGCTGCGATCAAAGAAATATTCACCATTCTAGGAGTTTTGGCCGCACTAATTATTCCTACGGTCCTGTCCCAAATATTATCTGTAAATTTACTAAATCAAGAAGTAATAAAGATAACAGGATTAATTATTATTCTTTTGGCAATTTTAGGTTCATTGCTTTTCTTTATTTATTTTGAAGAAGATAATCAATTTCATTCTAAATTTATTTCCCTCAAGGAGATTAAATTTTATTTAAAACAAAATAAAAAAATATTGCCATTTGCATTAATAACTTTTCTCAATTTACTTGCTAATAACTTTACTGCAAATTTATTTATTATTTTTGTCTCTACATATTTAGGCCTAGCAAGTTATGCAGGGCCGCTATTAATTTTATATTTTTTGATTACCTTAATTTCTACACCGGTTTGGTATTTTTTTGGAAAAATCTTTTCTAGTATGTTTCTTCTCCAAATAGGAATCATTATTACGATTGTGGGATTCTTTTTTGTCATATTTACAAATGAGAGTAATTGGCAGCTATATCTACTGGTTGTTTTAATTACAGGTTTTGGAGTAGGGATAGACTTGATTGTTCCGCAAACAGAGTTAGCAGAAATTCTTGATCAAAATACTGAAAATCGATTATCACAAATCTTCACAGCATTATTCTCCATGGTTCGCAAGGCTGCCATTGGTTTAGCGGGCGGCATAGCTTTAACGGGTTATGGATATCTAGAAAGTAACGATATTGTTATTTATCAGGGTTTTTCCAATATCATGGTGTTTTATTTTATTGTTCCTCTAACGATTAAAGTGATCGTATTAATCTTGGTTATGAGATATAGAATTAATTTCCATGTCTCAGCTAGAGAGTAAAAAACACTTCATTTATATCTTGGGAACCTTTGCGTTCTTCTTATTTACCATTGCTGACACAATTATTAAATTAATTGGAGATCTATATAAAGATACAGTCATTTTTTCTATTGCAAGTTTTTCTGCAATAATTCCAGTTTGTATTTATCTTTTCTATCGACAAAGTTTAACTGAAATAAAAACACAAAACTATAAGCTTCATATCATTCGAGGTGTTTTAATGACGCTTACTTACTATTTTATTGTGAAGGGCATTATTCTTTTACCTTTGTCCATAGCGTATCCTATTATTTTATCAGCTCCTGTTTTGCTATCAGTTCTTGGCATTGTTGTTTTAAAAGAGTCCGTAAGTTTTTCTAAGATTTTTTCGTTAGTGCTTGCGATGACCGCGGTTTTTATAGTTTCAGGATTTAGTTTATCGGAAGGATTTGACGTTCAGGGAGTTATATTTTTAGTATTAGGAGTGATTGCACTGGCATGCTTAGATTTTTCTGTAAGAGTTTTTGGAAAAGATGAAAGAACCATGGCGCTTACTTTTTATAGTATGCTTTTTTCTGGATCTATATTTTTAATTTTTTCTTTAAATCACTTCGGTAATATTTTATTTAAAGATTTTTTAATGATGATTAGCGCAGGTCTAATTGATGGTGTTGCGATGATGATTTTAATTTACTCTTTAAGAAGAATAGAGGCTTCTTTTTTTAGTATTACCCACTATTCACAAATTATATTTGGTATCATTATAAGCATTTTTATTTTTAATCATTACCCTTCATCTATTGAATTGTTGGGATCGGTTATGATTATAATTTCTGGATATCTAATCTATGCTAAATTGAAAAAGTTAAATTGACTGTTTTTGCATGGGGTAGACAGCACACCCAGAAATTTTCCATTGCCCCTCATCTTGAATTAAAGAATAAGTAGCTAAAAAAGATTCATTTTTCTGAGATATTACTTGGAGTTGATGATAAATAGCCCCTTCATAATACTTGGCGTCTAAAAAATAAAATTGTTTGGGATTATATACGGGTTCGTAATAGTTTTTGACCATTAACATAAATTCCTTGGGATTAGTAAATTTCATTTTTATCAGCGGAGCTGCATAAGAATACGCCAGATCGGCATTTTCATCGAGAAAAGCTTGAATTTGACTTTCAATGATTAATTGAGTTTCGGTAAATTCTTTTTCAAAAGATGTTTCTGATTTTGCTAAACCAGATATACTTAAAAACGTAATAATAATTAAAATAAATTTTTTTAAATACACAATTATTTATATGAAAGATTTTCTAAATTAGATGATAAAAGTTATCTTATCCTTAATTTTCCTCATATTTGTTACAAATTCCAATGCTGATCAGAATAGCCCTCAATTAGATAATTTATTTGAGGATTTATATAAAGTTCAAGATCTGACTCAGCAAAATAAAATTGTTTCTAACATTTGGTCTGAATGGATTAAAACAGACAATCCCGAGTCGCAGAAAATTATGGATATGATCCCGTATTTCTTTCAAACAAGAAATTATGATGAAGCGATTGAGGCGTTATCTTACGTTATTGAACAAGAACCTAATTTCTCTGAAGCATATAATAAAAGAGCCACATTTTATTTTATGATGGGCGATTTTGAAAATTCAATGAAAGATATTGAAGCTACTCTTGCTTTAGAACCTCGCCACTTTGGCGCCTTGGACGGTATGAGTAGAATATTAATTAGTTATCAACAATATGAACAGGCATTCCAAGTTTATGAAGAAATGATGAGCTTAATGCCCAATGATGTAACTCTGCATATGAAAATGGATCGTCTCAGCAAACTAATTTATGATGATGCTTAAATTTTTCTCACAAGATCTCTTGTAATTTCATTCAAATTTCGGCAACCTGTTAGGATCATTGTTTCAATAAATTCTTTTAATAAAATATCTAAAACAAGACCTACTCCTGCTTCCCCACCATAATTTAAGCCCCATAATATTGGCCTTCCAATTTGAACTGCATTTGCCCCCAAAGCGATACATTTTAAAATATCAGTTCCTCGTCTTATGCCCCCGTCTACTATGAGTAACTTTTCTTTGCCAACCTCTTTTCTGATTGGTTCGATTTGTTTTAATGTTGGGGTCGCAGTATCTAATTGTCTTCCCCCATGATTGGATATGATAATTCCATCTGCGCCATGCTTAAAACACAAAAGTGCATCATCAGGCCGAAGTATGCCTTTAACTAAGACTGGCAATTCTGATACTTCTTTAATCCAAGGAATTATTTCAAAAGTGAGAGATTTATCAAACAATAGTTCATTATGCATATTCATTGAAGATCCATCTCGATTATCAAATTTTTCGAGTATCGTACCTTTAAAATTACCAAGACTTAAATGATCAGGCATTTTGAATTTATTTCTTTCATCTCTTTCTCTGGTTCCTAATTGCGGGGCATCAACAGTAAAAATAATTGCTTTAAAACCATATTTTTTTGTTTTTTTCAGCATACTTTCAGTGATTGTTCTGTCTTTTGCGAAGTATAATTGAAAAAAAATATTTTCATTATGATGGGCCACTTCCTCAATTGAATAGTTAGAGCTAGTGCTTAAAGTCATAGGCGATCCATATATATGAGCAGCCTTTGCACTGGCTATTTCGCCATCTTGGTGAGCCATTTGTTGCATTGCAACAGGAGCTAAAATAATTGGATTTTTAAGTGGGCAGTTTAGTAAATTTGTGGAGGTATCAATTCTTGACACATCTCTCAAAAGTTTAGGAAGCAATTCATACTCATGAAATACCTCTCTATTTTTTTTTAAAGTAATTTCATCTCGTGCACCAGAATTATAATATCCTGCAATGTCGGGCGGAAGTTTTTTATTAAAAAGATTTTCGAGATCAAAAAGATTGATGATTTGATTGGGCATTGACGCTAGCCCCTAGCCACCTCCTCCTCGACAAAGTCTAAACCCAAGCGGCCAAGGGAAACGACATATTAGTAGAAATTCTTTCATAGGGAAATATATATTTAATTTAAAAAATCATAGTAAAATCAACATTTATGATCATTTCAACATATCCGCTAACAATTCTGACATACATTTTTTTTGTGTATGTGCTTTGCGGAGTAATAAAAGGAAGTATTGGATTTGGTATGCCCACTGTTTCAATTTCACTTTTATCATTTGTTTTAGATGTAAAAATTATAATCGCACTTATTTTAATCCCAACACTTGTTGTTAATTTTTATCAATTGAGTAGGGGCGGAAATTTTAAAAAAATTATAAGTGAAACAAAATATTTTTTAATTTTTTCTTCATTATTTATTTTCCCTGGGGCGTATTTGTTAACAATCATTAATTCGAATATTATAATTTTATTTATAGCTATCATTTTATTGATAAATTCTGCTCTATTTCTATTAAAGGTTAATTTTCAATTGCCTTTTTACAATAAGCCCTTTACTCAAATTTTTGTTGGGGCAGTCAATGGTGTAATTATTGGTATGACAAGCATCTATACCATGCCCCTAATATTCTTACTACAGTCTTTGAATTATAATAAAAACACGACCATTCAGTTTTTAGGAATTGCCTTTTTTCTTTATCCCCTTGGGCAAATAATATCTTTTTCTAATTTTGATTTAATATCTTCAGAAATCTTTCTTAATTCTTTAATTATTTTAATTCCTATATTTATTGGTTTTTTCATTGGTCAAAAAATAAGACATCAAATATCAGAGGCTTTATTTCAAAAGTTTTTTTACATTATGCTTTTATTTATGAGCATAATTATCTTGTTGAATTTGTTTTAGTATTTTATTGATTTGGGAATAGTCTATAAATGCATTGTGAAGAAAAAATTTAACACTAAAGTAATTCATTCAGGCCATGGTTCTGATAATGAAACCGGGGCCGTGATGCCCCCCATTCACTTATCATCTACTTTTAAACAAAATAAACCGGGAGACTTTCAATATGAGTATGCTCGCACCAAAAATCCAAGCCGAGATATTTTAGAAAAACTATTAGCCTCCATTGAGTCTGGAACACAAGCATTTGCTTTTTCTTCTGGAATGGCAGCAATTAATACAGTGTGTGATTTATTTGGAGAAAACTACCATGTGGTTTGTTCGGATGATGTTTATGGCGGCACGAGAAGATTGTTTGACAGAGTTAAATCTAACATTGATGTAACGTATGTTGACTTTGATTCGAATGTGAACTGGGACGATATTGTAACTGATCGAACTAAGTTTGTTTGGACTGAAACACCCTCTAATCCTCTAATGAAAATTATTGATATTAAAAATACTGCTGAAATTGCCCATGGTTTTAACGTACCTGTTATCTGCGATAACACCTTTGCTTCTCCTTATAATCAACGTCCGTTAGAGCTGGGTGCGGATTTAGTAGTTAGTTCTTCCACCAAATATCTGGGGGGCCACTCAGATATTGTTGGTGGATCTATTGTCATTAAGGATGCAGAGAAATATGGAGAAAAAATTGCTTACTTACAAAACGCAGTGGGCGCTATTCCATCTCCTTTTGACTGTTATTTACTTACGCGAAGCATCAAAACACTTTCTGTTCGAATGCAAAAGCATAATGAAAATGGAGAGACAGTTGCTAAGTTTTTAGAGTCACATCCTAAAATTTTAAAAATTCATTATCCAGGGACCGATCCAAAATACAAATCAATCGCCTCGAAGCAAATGAGGGGCTTCGGTGGAATGATGTCCGTTGTCCTTGATACAAATTTGGAGGGAGTTAATACCTTTCTTTCTAGTCTTAAAATTTTTACCCTTGCCGAGAGTTTAGGTGGCGTAGAAAGTTTAATAGAGCATCCCGCGATTATGACCCATGCATCAATTGATAAAAAAATTCGAGATAGTCTCGGTATCTCAGATAGTCTTTTACGTTTATCGGTAGGTATTGAAGACGTTGAAGATATTATCGATGATCTAAAACAGGCTTTAGATACTATTTAATAATATGAATAATTCGATGATTGATTTGATTGGCAATACCCCCTTGATCAAATTGAAATATCCGTCGGAGTTGACGGGCTGTAACATTTACGGAAAAGCAGAATTTATGAACCCCGGGGGGTCTGTCAAAGATCGAGCGGCATTGGGCATTATTCAAGATGCGGAGGAAAAAAAATTAATTGAACCTGGCGGCACAGTGGTAGAGGGTACTTTTGGAAATACAGGCATTGCTCTAACAATGATTAATAATGCTCGTGGCTACAAAACAATTATCGTCATGCCTGAAGCGGCATCCTTAGAAAAAAGAGATATTTTAAGAAATTTAGGGGCAGAACTGAGAATTGTGGAAGTGAAGCCTTATAAAGATCCGGGCAATTATCAGCATATTTCAAGACGGTTGGCCGAAGAGCTGCAAGCAAAAGGCGAAGGTTCTGTGATCTGGGCCAATCAATTTGATAACACTGCAAATTATCAATTTCATGCAAAAACAACCGCTAAAGAAATTTATGAGCAATTAGATGGAAAAGTTGATGGATTTACTTGCGCTATTGGAACGGGCGGAACGCTTGGCGGAATATCTGTGGGACTAAAAGAATTAAATCCAAATATCAAAGTGGCCTGCACGGACCCTCAGGGCGCTACGATGTATCGTTATTTCAAAGACTCAGTTTTAGAGGTAACTGGCGATCCTTCTGAGACAGAGGGAATAGGACAAGCGCGCGTTACAAAAAATGTTGAGGCATGTTTGATTGATATGGCCTATCACATTACAGATAAGGAAGCGTTTGAGCTTCTATATAAATTAATCAAAACGGAAGGTTTGTTTTTAGGAACAAGCTGTGGTGTTAATATTGCGGGTGCTATTCAAATGGCAAAAGAAATGGGCCCAGGCAAAAACATTGTCACTATCTTATGTGATGATGCGTATAAATATTTTAGTAAGATGTTTAATAAAGATTTTTTAAAATCAAAAAATCTTCCTATTCCGGATTGGATTTAATTTTATTAAAGAACAACATTCTTTTCAGGGTATTGTCTTTTAACCAATAGTGGTGATACAAAGCACCAACTATATGAAGCAAAACCATAACAAGGATAATCTTCCCCAAGATCTCATGAATATTATGAACATATTGTTTGTACTGAATATTTTTTTCTAAAATAACTGGCAAATAATTGCCAAAGAGCGATACAGTATCTCCTTGAAGGTTTGTCAGCAGGTACCCTGTTATCGGTATTAGGAAAAATAAAATATAAAAGAAAAGATGAATCATAGATGCCATTTTCATAAAAACTTTTTTTGAAGTGAGGGGATCTGGTTTGATGTTAAGCCACCTCCAACAAGCTCGAAAGATTGCTAATAAAAATATTAAAATCCCAAGGCTGTTATGAAGCATCAACACTTCATAGTAGTATTGAAAGTTATATTCTAGATTTAAACCTAAGATAAAGGTGACGATTAAAATAAGAGCCATGAGCCAATGAAAAAAAATACTCACCAGCCCATAGGTATGATTATTGTTGAGAATTGGCATTAACGATAAACTAATACAGCAAAAGTATTAATAAATAATTAAAATTTAATCATCATAATTACTTATTAGAAAAATACTTATTGATAATATTTACTTATCGTTAAGATTTTATAATGAGGTAATAAAAATGAACATAGTTAAAAAAATATTTTTCGTTTTTGTCTTATTTACAAGCACTTTAGAGGCAAGAGATTATATTATTGTTCAGTCGACAACGAGTACAGCTAACACAGGGTTATTAGATCTTTTAAGTGAAAAGTTTTTAGAAGAGACAGGCATTGAAGTGAGAGCGGTTGCCGTGGGCACAGGAACAGCTATAGCGAATGCAAAAAAAGGAGATGGCGATGTCTTAATGGTTCATGCAAAGCAAGATGAACTTAAGTTTGTTGAAGAGGGATACGGAGTTGAAAGATTTGATTTAATGTACAATGATTTCGTAATTGTTGGCCCAAAAAACGATCCTGCCAATATTAAAGATGAGAATCAAATTGCCGATGTGATGAAAAAACTATCTTCGCCAAGTTTCAAGTTTATCTCTCGAGATGATAACTCGGGGACTCATAAAAAAGAATTGTCTTTATGGAAAATGATTAATATAAAAACACCTCAACACGCCTCTTATATCAAAACAGGCAGCGGGATGGCGAACACGATCAACATAGCAGCAGAAATGCAGGGTTATGTCTTAACTGATCGAGGGACATGGATTGCATTTACAAACAAAAATGACTTAACAATATTATTTGAAGGAGATAGTGCTTTGTTTAATCCGTATGGTATTATCGCAGTAAACCCTAATAAATTTCCTCATGTGGAATATGAAAAATCTCAACAGTTTATTAATTGGTTATTAAATGGAAAAGGAAATGAATTGATAAAAGCTTATGCAATAGATGGTCAGCAATTATTTTTTACCTATAACTAGAATGAATATTAGTTAATATTAAGCTATGTTTAAGAGCGTCCAAAGAGGAGTTCTTCAAAAAAATGATTGAATTATCAAAAATACTTGAAGCTATCAGTATCTCTTTACATGTAAGTTTTGTTTCAACTTTATTTGGATTTTTTTTATCTATTTTTTTTGGCTATCTAATAGGCACTCGAGAATTCCACTTTAAAAAATATATTATTAGTATTTTGGGATCTTTAACATCCATCCCTCCCGTTTGTGCGGGGCTAGTTGTTTATTTAATAATAAGTCGTTCAGGTCCTCTCGGTTGGATGCAGCTTTTATATACTCCATCTGCGATGATTATCGCTCAATTTATTATAATTTTCCCTATTATGACGACTTTAATAATTAATTATATAGAGCAAGAATATCCTCAGCTGCGAGAAGAACTCCTTTCTTATGGGGCATCTCAAAAAGATATTCTCATGCTAATGATCACAAATCAAAAAAGCATATACCTCACCATTGCACTTATTGGCTTCGGCAGAGCTATTAGCGAATATGGTGCGGCAGCAATAGTGGGAGGATCCATTGATCATGTAACTCGCAATATGACTGCCATGATTGCTTTGGAAACCGCAAAAGGAAATATTATGGTTGGAGTGAGCCTAGGGGCTATTTTAATCTCTTTGTCTTTAATCATTTCTTTTGGAATAAATTATTTTAAAAAAAATGATTAAATTAAAAAATGTTGATTATCAAATAGATCAAAAAATAATCTTACAGAGTATCAATTTAAATATTGAACAAGGCAGAACAACCGTCATTATGGGAAAAAACGGTTCAGGTAAATCAACTTTATTAAAACTGCTCAATCACATTATTCAACCTACCTCAGGACTTATCCAGTCTTATTTAAAAAATCCCATTCCAATGTTATTTCAAAAACCTTTGATATTAAAAAACACAGTAAGTTATAATTATCAAATACTTCAGAAAATAAAAA
>Ga0181597_10005078_pt1 | contig 12770 bp, 10 predicted proteins | sample 041ome_5_FD_148647 | JGI IMG/M metagenome (GOLD analysis project Ga0181597, IMG submission 148647) | Coastal salt marsh microbial communities from the Groves Creek Marsh, Skidaway Island, Georgia - 041403US metaG (spades assembly) | ecosystem: Environmental > Aquatic > Marine > Intertidal zone... | reverse complement strand
CAGTTCAGTCGTCGCTACGCCAAAAGACAATTGACCTATTTCAAGCGCTTCGAAGGCGCCCTATGGCTTAATCCGAATGATATTAATAGCCAAGAGGAATCTTTGCGTAAAGCGGGGGTGTTGTGGTGAGCATTTTCAAATATTTCAGTTTCCCGCGCGGATTATGGCTGCTTCAAATATTGTATTTGATTGGTCAAAAATTTGATAAAACCCGACGATCAAGAAGTGTATTCAAACCCAATTTTCCTGTCATTTGTATTGGAAATTTCCAAGCGGGCGGCACAGGTAAAACGCCAATTACTCAATGGGTAGCTAGTGAATTATCATCGCTGGGATATGAACCCATTATTATTCTACGAGGATATAAAGGCAGTATGAAAGTCAGCACCTTGGTAAATAGTCAAAATGCTCGAATCTATGGTGACGAGGCTTTGCTTCACGCCTCAAATCACCCCACTATAGTGGGTAAAAACCGTATCGAGAGTTGCAATCTTGCTAAAACGGTGGCCAAAACAGATAAAGCTGTTTTGATTCTCGACGACGGACTGCAGTATTATGAACTACATAAAGACTTCTCTATTGTTTGTCAGAAAAGTCTCTTTGAATACGACACCTTGCTGCCACAAGGCCGGCTTCGTGAAATTCCTCACACTAATTTTGAAGCTATAATAAGTAATGGAGAAAATACGCCAGCTGAGGTCAACCGCGATTGGAATGGTATACCGGATTATTATTTGAAAAGGAAAAGTATGCTGAAATCTGGTACTAAAGATCCTGGAATAATGGTTTGTGGAATTGCAAAGGCGAATGACTTCTTCTACACGGTACAAAAACAATTAGACTTCTTTGGTAAGGAATTGAAGTTCAGGGATCACCATCGATACAGCACTGCAGATCTTGCTCATATTGAAAATGCTGCGAAGAAATTCGATTACCGCGTGCATTGTACCGCCAAAGATGCTGTGAAGTTGGCACCCCTGATTGAAGCAGAAAAGAGCCGTATTAAACTGAGTGTTTGGGATATTGAAATTCAGCCCGTTAGCGATGTTCAGTCCCTACTAGATGCCATGGTAGCAAAGATTGAAGAAGTGTTTGAAAATCGGACAAGTAAACAGGTCTAAAAAGTGTAAATTAGCGCTCTAAATTCCCTTTGGATGTCTAGTATTTACGATACATACGAACCGGTTATTGGTATAGAAGTTCACGTGCAATTAAGCACGCAGAGCAAGGCGTATTGTGGCGATGCAACCACCTATGGTGCCTCGCCTAATACTCAGGTGAGCCCAATTAGCTTGGGGCATCCAGGCACGTTGCCCGTGTTCAACAAATCAGTAATGAACTTTGCAGTGAAGTTGGGTATAGCCTGCGATTGTACCATTCGTGAGCGCAATGAATTTGCGCGCAAGAACTACTTCTACGCAGATTTGCCTAAGGGATACCAAATCACTCAGGATACCACTCCTATTTGTACTGAGGGCTATGTGCGGATTAAAGATGCACAGGGGAAGGACAAGAAAATCAACCTTACCCGTATCCACATGGAAGAGGATTCTGGTAAGAGTGTACACGATATTGACCCGTTCAATACGCTGGTAGATTTAAATCGTGCAGGAATTCCACTTCTAGAGATTGTATCGGAACCGGAGATCAAGAACGGTGAAGAGGCATACAGCTACTTGAGTGAGATCAGAAAATTGGTACGCTACCTAGAAATTTCTGACGGTAACATGGAAGAAGGTTCTCTGCGTGCAGATTTGAACATCTCTGTTCGCAAAAAAGGAGCGACCAAATTTGGAACGAAGGTGGAAGTCAAAAACATGAACTCGTTCCGTAACGTTCAGAAGGCAATTGATTTTGAAATTATTCGTCAGATTGATATGATTGAGGCGGGTGAAGAAATTCACCAAGAGACACGCACTTACGACGCAGCAAAAAATATCACCATAGGACTTCGCTCCAAGGAAGATGCACATGACTACCGCTACTTCCCAGAGCCTGATTTAGTACCTGTGATTGTACCTCAAAGCTATGTGGACAGTGTGCGCGAGAACATGCCACCCCTGCCCTACGAATTGTTTGTGAAATACACGAAAGAATTAGCCTTAAGCGAATACGATGCTTTTGTACTTACAGATAGTAAGGCCTTTGCGCTTTATTTTGAAGAGGTTATTAAACACACTTCAAATTACAAAGGCGCCACTAACCTATTGATTGGACCTGTAAAATCATGGTTAAACGAGCAGAGTGTTGAAATTGAGGAATTCCCTATATCACCTGCGGCCTTGGCAGGAATTCAAACGCTTGTGGATGATGACAAGATTTCCATTTCTACCGCTACCCAAAAGTTATTCCCTGCCCTATTAGAAGATCCATTGGCCGATGCTGCCGCGCTCTGTGAGCAAAACGGCTGGATTCAGGAAGGTGATAGCGACCAATTGCAAGCGTGGGTCGACCAAGCATTGGCCGCTTATCCAGAAAAGATTGAGGAGTACCGCTCGGGTAAAAAAGGACTTATTGGGCTCTTTATGGGCGAGGTGATGAAATACAGTCGCGGAAGCGCAGATCCTAAAAAAGCAAGCGCATTGTTGCGCGAAAAATTAGATGCGTAAAATCGTTGCCCTTCTTGTATTAATTACCTTAATGTCTTGTTCACAGGAGCAGCCTACCCTCATTAAGTTTGAGCTAGATAAAAAAGGTTCTTACGCCATTCAATACAGGGAGGCTGATGGAACATTTACAGTCATGGATAGTCTTGAAATCCTTGGAGGTGATGTTTTCGAAGTATCCTTTGACACCCTTCAAATGATTAGTTTCCTGCCTATTCAAGGCGAGTTACCCGTGGTTCATGCCGTAATAGGACCAAATACAGGAGAATTGATTGTGGATTCAGAGGGTTTTATTTCAGGGGATGAAGAAAACGATTGGCTCGGCGTTCAACGAAGCATGCAAATCGAACTTATCAACCTAATAGATAGTCTTGATGTCATAAAAGATTCCTACACGGACAGCACAACCTTTGAAGGCTTACCTGCTTTGGATAGTGTTTTCTTCAATTATGCAGATGCATATAGAGCGCGCATTTTAGATAGTTTAGAAAGTGTTCCAGGCAGATTGTCAAACATCATGACCGTATACCATAGAATTGGCCAAAATCCTGTTCTTGATTATACAATTGACAGAAAAGTTCTGAGAAGGATGAATATTGAACTACAGCGGCTCGCTCCAAACTCTAAAGATGCTTTGGCCTTCAAGATGTGGATTGAAGAGTTCGAAGAAACCTATGTTTTTACACAGACCGTAAAAGAAAATGCCGAGAAGTTTATTCCTGGCCATCCGTTTCCCGAACTTACTCTTGAGAGTCCCCAAGGAGAAAGCAAACGATTAAAAAGAATGTCTCTTGATAATCATGTTGTTGCAATTTGGGCGTCATGGTGCGCAGAATGTAGAAATGATCTCAGAAGTGTAGCTCAAAAACATAACATGGACAATTGGATTCTACTCTCCCTAGATGGAGTTCCTCAGCAACGAAGCCCCATTGGCGAGTGGTATTCCGCAATAAACCAAGACGGACTTGGCGGAAGTCACCTGAGTGACTTAAAAGGTGGACGGAGCATTATTACCGAAAGACTCGGCGTTCAAGAAATGCCCTTATATTTTAAGGTTGAAGACGGTCTTATAACCGTGCGTTCTAACCAAATTTCAGCGGTACTGAATTAGAAGTTTACTTGTTTTCCAATACTAAGCGGATGTGCGCCAAATGATGCTGGCAATGCCATGCGTACATCTGAACGCTTTCTTGCATGGTGTATTCCTTAGATTCATCCAAATGGAAGTATGACTTTTTCCATCCTGTTTCCGTTATTCCATTCAAAAAAGAAACCCATTTCTCGTGAAGACTTGCAAGTAAAATGACACTCAAGAATGGATCCGAGGTATAGTCAGGTAACGCGGCAAAAAGCGATTGTGGATACCCTGTAACTTTTGGTGTTTCAAGAGAAGTCACGGCTAATCGTTGCCTATTGAAACCATTCATGTGCGAATCTGCAAGATGGTGAACCACTTGACGAATTGTCCAACCGCCTGGACGGTATGCGGTATCCCATTGCTCATCTGTAAGCGCTTTTGCGAATTCCATGAGCTGCTTTGGCATTCTACCAATAACTGCAATACAACCTTCTATGCGTTCCACGGGCGGTTCACTCTCAATAGAAGCTTTTCCAATTGGGTATTTCAAAAATTCTAAATCCATGGTTGCAAAGATATCTGTATGGAATAAAAAAGCCCTGCCAATCGGCAGGGCTTATCAATTTATTCTAATTGTTTAATTAGCGTGCAACCATTAATCGTGTATAAGAATCAGCTTTGCCTTGAATGCCAATTATATACATGCCGTTGCTCAACTCACTAATGTTTATTGTGAATTGATTTTTTCCGGATTCTCTTGCTTCAAATTTTTCAGACAACACAGTTCTACCGTTTAGGTCAACTACTTCTATCTGGTAAGTACCCTCCGATAAATCTGTTTCTATGGTTGTTTTCTCTTCTGCAGGATTTGGGAACAAACGAAGTGCTGAAGAAGGTTTTTCAATATCCTCATTCTCCGCAATGGACACAGGTCGAGTATTCATTAAAGTTGTAGTCTGGAACGTTCCTCTTCCAAATGTACCGGCGAAAATATCGCCTTCCATCACATCAACATCAGCAGAACTACTCTTGTCCGTTCTATATTGCTTTAAGGTAAATACAGGTACTCGCGCTAATCCAGAATTGTCCGCGCCCCATGAAGGAGCTGCTGCATTAATGTTGGTCGTTGAAAAGATTCCATATTCAGTACCAATAATCGCATACGCTGAATTCCCCTTATCAAATGTTGCCGAATACACTGGGAAATTACCCAAATTACCATCCTTCACAGTGAAGTTTGGATTAGGTGATGTTGCATTGGAACTGTAATACACAAAATTTTGATTACCATAATTACCCATGGTCGCCAATACTCTGTCATTGTTATTAGGATCTACGGCAATGCTTGTGACATTTCTACCTATAACGGAATATACTAGGTCAACGTCTAATGCTGTCTGTCCAGAATCTAAATCAGCAGTTTTAAAACTTCTAGCACCTTGGAGACCTGAAATACGGTAGATTCTACCGTTACTGGTTCCAATCCATGCGTAATTTCCATCTTCACTAACTTCCACTGCCTGTGCAGTTCCAGTGATACTTGCTAGCTTATACCAAGTAGGAGTATCCATAAAGTCTAGTGCTCCTCTTGTCATCCAAACAGAACCACTGAAACCAACGATGAACATACTGCTAACGGGATCCTGCACAATTATGCTATCACCCATACCAAGATTATTTGGCAATGTATAGTTAAATGGAAGACCATTCGTATTAGAACCAAGACTTACTGTGGAGCCTGCGGTATAACTAACATCAACAGTAGCTACAATCTCAGCTGCTGGAATACTTGAAAAAACTACGGTAAAATCACCTGTAGAAGCATCAAAATTCCCTGTGCCGTCACCTGTCAAATTTCCAGAAGCATCTGCACTTATTACTAACGTACCGCTTTTCACTTGGAAGGTTGATGCATCCATAATAGCGCTCTGTTGTATAGGTTTAATATTGCCAACAAAGGTATCCTGACCGGCATTGGCAAATCCTAACGATCGAATCGCTTCTGTTACTTTAAACTGAACCGAATCCGTACTCATTGGGTCAGAACTGTTCTCGTATAAATAAAACGGCGTCATCCATGAACCGATGGCTTCTGATGAACGACTGTCCCAAAATGAACTGAAGCTTTGTCCCCTATTCTCACTGCGACCGATTCTACCTCCTTGGTATTCTGTAAAATAAATCTTTGGAACTAACCATGAAATAGTAGAAAACCCTCCATCACCAGAAAAATTATCAACTGGACCTAATGAACGACCTGTATTAGGGGTGTTTCCTGAACCATCCATAATCCAACTACCGTTGTCTTGAGTTCCACCTACAACATAACGATCAGAAGAAATACCAATGTTATAAAATTGAGTGGTCACATAGTTCTTATTCAATGTCTGCCATGTGGTACCAAAGTCTTTGGAAAAGTAAATACCTCCATCATTCACCATGTAAACCTTTGAACTGTCCGTAGGGTGCCAAACCACATCATGATTATCAGCATGAATATTAAATGGACCAAACCCATTCACCTGGTTCCAGCCTTGTCCTTGTTGCCAGCTCCAAACAGATATACCACCTACAATAATTCTGTCCTTATTAGAGGCATCCACACCTATTGCTAGGTCATACTCTCCTTGGCATTGTGAAGAACAAAACGGGTCAAAATAGGTAGACTTCTGGCCAATTTTTGACCAAGTTGTACCACCGTCTGTGGTTCTATATACACCAGAAAGAGCATTACCAGAAGTAATATGCACTGTGTAAACGGTATTGGGGTCATTTTTTGCCGAAGCAAACATTATTCGACCGCCACTTCTAGGTAATCCAGTTGTGCCTGCGCTTGATTTACTTATTTCACTAAATGTGGCTCCGCCGTCAGTTGATTTCATGGTTCTACCACCTAAAGTTCCCCATACATTACCACCTGCATCCATATGAATATCCCAACAAGCCGCTTGAGCACCTACTCCTGTAACGGGATTGCTCCATGAAGCTCCAGCATCCGTAGAGGCACGAATACCAGCATTGGTTGCCATGAATATTTTGTTGTTATCTGTTGGATCAGTAACTATTGCACCAATTGAAGCAAAATTAGAAGCACTACTCAATTGGGTAAATTGTGTTTGATTAGCTCCTTTTTTGAATACTCCTGCACCGGGAAATCCAGATGACGTTGAAGCACCAAATCCGGAAGTCCAGGTATTGTATAAACCTTCCCCTGTGCCGTAATAGACATCACCGTCTTTGGAATAAGCTATAGACATCACAGACAAATTCTCCTGCTCTGGATTAACCTCTGTCCAACTCAAGCCAGCATTATTACTGAAGTACAACCCACCACTGACACTACCAGCATACATCTCAGTCGGGTTTTGGGGATTTATTGCAAAACCACGTGTTCTACCCCCTCTATTGTCTGGACCACGTTCGTCCCAAGCCAAACCTATACTGCTTTCAGGCATATTCTCAAGGCTTTGAATGGCACTACTAATATCTTCTTGATCTATAGTACCAGTAACTTGATTTGCCCTTAAGGAATGCAAATACGCGGCCGCTCCTGCAGCTCCCTGTTCACTCTGAATACGAGGTTCGTAATCATTGCTACTAGGTGCTAAAGTTGTAATGGCGGCGGTTAAGACTGTGCCTACTAAGGCGAATCGTAATCCTTTTTTCATGTAAAAATTCTATTTCTAAACGTTAAAAATAAGGCTTGGACCTTATTATACCAAGTGCTTTTCAGCATGATATGAACTACGTACCAATGGTCCGCTTTCTACATATCTAAAGCCCATCTCTAGACCTATCTCTTTCAATTCTTCAAAAACTTCGGGTGTAACAAACTCAACCACAGGCAAATGCTTAGACGTAGGCTGTAAGTATTGTCCTAAGGTCAGAATATCAACATCTACCTCACGTAACTCCTGCATGGCTTCAATCACTTCCTCCTTAGATTCCCCAAGGCCTAACATTATACCACTTTTTGTTCTATGTATGCCATTTTCTTTGAGGTACTTTAGAACCATCAAGGAACGATCAAATTGCGCCTGTATGCGCACTTTTCTCGTTAGACGGCGCACGGTCTCCATGTTGTGACTAACAATTTCAGGATTCGCTTCAATAATTCGATCCACGTTGTGTAATTCTCCCTTAAAGTCAGGTATAAGTGTTTCCATAGTAGTGTTAGGACTAATTCTTCTGATAGCCCTCACTGTCTCTGCCCATATAATTGAACCTCCGTCGGCTAAATCGTCTCTATCCACCGAAGTTAGAACGGCATGTTTAACTTTCATTAACTTAACACTACGGGCCACTTTTTCCGGCTCTTCCCAATCCACGGTTTCTGGACGGCCTGTGGCAACATTGCAAAAGCCGCAAGAACGAGTACATATATTACCCAATATCATAAAGGTAGCTGTGCCTGCGCCCCAACATTCACCCATATTTGGACAATGACCAGATTCACAGATCGTATGTAATTTATACTTATCTACAAGTCCGCGAACATTCTTGTAGTTTTCACCAGTAGGAAGTTTAACGCGTAACCAAGATGGTTTCTTAGCACGTTGCTTTGCTTCTTTCGTTACTCCTATATTGGGTTGATCTACCATATTATTTAAACCATTCAATACTATACTTGTTCAGCTAAATGATGTGCTTTTCTCCACTCATTTACCATTTCTTCGTTTACTCTATCGTGAGAAGCATGAGCTGCTACCTGACCATTATTCCAAAGTATTAATTGAGGACTTTCATGCTTAATTTCCGTGGTTTCTGCCAAAGCCAAACTTAAAGAGCGCTGTGATATAACATCTATATACGCCCACCTTTCACTTGGATGAACCTTAACGCTATTTAAACGCCTCATTACGAACAAACTGACGCTACAACGCGGGCTATGTTTATAAAAGAAAACCGGTGTCTTTAAGGCAAGAAGACCCGAAATATCTTCCATTGATCCCGGGTGCTCAAACTGAATTTTATTCGTTGAAGAGGGCGAATTAACCTTGTTGTTCAGAAATTTCAACATGCGAGTATGAAGGACATTTTTCTGCTGTTCCACATGATGATAATGCAAGAATTGCAGTAATCACAAAAGCTGCGCCAAGTATCTTTTTCATCTTCTATAATTCTAGTTTCGCTACATTGCGAAGGGTAAAAATAACGTATACAAGCCAAAATTCGTCTTTAATGGTCAACTTCCTTTCAACAATGATTCCTAAGGACTGGATATTATTTTGGAAAGAAGAGCAAAATAAACCTTACTTAAAGAACCTTTTGGCTTTTCTTGAGCAAGAGTATTCGGAGCAAGTATGTTACCCGGCAAAACATCATATTTTAAAAGCGCTAGAGGGGCTCCAACCTGGTGACGTCAAATGTATCATATTGGGACAAGATCCTTATCATGGGTTGAAGCAAGCGAACGGGCTTGCTTTCTCTGTCTCATCCGGTGTTAAACCTCCTCCTTCACTGCGCAATATTTTTAAAGAGTACGAGAACGATTTGTGCTTGCCTCAACCACTCAACGGCGATTTAAATACGTGGAGAAAAGAAGGTGTGCTACTGCTGAACACGGCTTTAAGTGTTCGCCAAGGAAAACCAGGTTCGCACAAGAATAAAGGCTGGGAAATTTTCACATCAAACCTAATTACCTATGTAGTGGCTAAATCAGATAATGCCGGTTTCATTTGCTTTGGTCAGCCAGCGCACAAACTTGCAAAAAAAGTTACTAAAGGATTCAATAAAAAAGATGTGACAATTATCCACACCCCTCACCCCTCACCATTAAGTGCACATAGAGGTTTTTTTGGTTCAAAACCATTTACAACATTTAACAATATACAAAGTAAAAAAGGCAAGGAAATCGTACATTGGGAACTGCCTTCAAATGGCCAAAAATCACTTTTTTAAAGGCTTATCACAAGTACAGAATGGATACTACAGCAATTGTTTTCGCAGTAATTAACCTCGTTTTAGTAGTTCTACTCTTTTTAAAGTTTAGATCCACTGGCAACGCTTCTTCCGAATCCTCTAACGAAGTACCCGAATGGGCGGAAGTACAAATCAAGGAACTTAAATCTGAAGCCTTAAATACCTCTGAATCACTAAAAGAAGCACAAGAAGCTTTATCCGAAGAGCAAGTCAAAAGTGCCCAAACAATTAGTTCCCTCCAAGCAAAATTAGAGGCAGCACAGGAAAAAATTAAAGAACAGCAAGAAAACTTTGCTGCTCAAAGAGAACAAGCAAAAGCAGACAAGGAATCCATGGCCAATGAATTTAAGGTATTGGCAGAAAAAATTCTCGATGAGAAAACAAAGCAGTTTAAGACCACAAATAGTGAAGAGCTAGACAAGTTACTTGCCCCGTTTAAGCAGAAATTAACAGACTTTGAAACAACGGTTAAAGAAAATCACAAGGAAGAACTGAAGAATTCGGGTGCTTTAATGGAAAATATAAAAGCCCTGAAAAACATGAACGACCAGCTCACTGCCGAAGCAAGCGGTCTGGCTAAGGCCTTGAGAGGTGATACCAAAAAACAGGGGAATTGGGGAGAATTCGTTTTAGAACGCGCTCTAGAAATGAGTGGTTTAACTAAAAATCAGGAATTCTTTGTTCAAAACAGCGAAACAACGGCAGATGGACGCAGACTTCAACCTGATGTTATCATACAGTTGCCTGAAGACAAAAAAATCATAGTAGATTCAAAGGTATCGCTGGTATCATGGGAAGCCTATGCAAATGCTGAGGAGGAGGATTCAAAAAAGCACATGAAATCACTCATTGCTAGTATTCAAACGCACATTAAACAACTCAGTGAAAAAGACTATCCGCAACTTTATGATGGAGCTACACCTGAATTTGTTCTTCTTTTTATACCAATAGAAGCAGCGTTTATGGAAGCTACTAAATTTGATGGCACGCTATACGAATTGGCATTTTCAAAAAAGATCATTTTAGTATCTACCTCAACTCTTCTGGCCACGTTAAAGACCATAGCAATGGCTTGGAGGCAGGAAAAACAAACAAGAAATGTCATTGAAATTGCTGATGCCGGCGGTAAGCTTTATGATAAGTTTGTTGGATTAAGTGAGGATTTGTTAAAACTAGGCGACCAATTCAATACGGCTCAAAAGACCTACGAAAGCTCCATGAATAAGATGGTTGATGGGCGAGGAAACTTGATCACTCAAGTAGAACGATTAAAAAAACTCGGAAGTAAAACAAAAAAAGAATTGGACAGTAGAATGATAGAACGAGCCAATCTTGGGGAGTTTTCGAATGAATCGTCCACAAAATCAATTGAAGAATAATGGCCAACGATCAACTCATATATGGACTCAGACCAATCCTACAAGCCACTCAAGATGGACAAACTATTGATAAGGTGTTCCTTCAAAAAGGACTTGGAGGCGCACTGTACTCTCAATTGGAAGGAACATTGCGGGATCAAGGCATAGCCCCTAAATATGTTCCTGTTGAAAAACTCAACCGGCTAACTAGAGGAAATCATCAAGGTGCCGTGGCATTTTTGAGTCCTGTTGATTTTTACGATTTAGAAGAAGTCATTACCAAAATTGTGGACTCGGGTGAGAAACCACTTATACTTGCTCTGGATCGCATTACAGATGTGAGGAACTTTGGAGCTATTGCACGATCAGCAGAGTGCTCTGGGGTTCATGCGATTGTTCTACCAAAAAATGATAGCGCTCCTGTGAGTGCAGATGCTATTCGCACCTCAACAGGGGCCTTATTAGAAATTCCAATTTGCAAGGTCAATCACATGAAAGATGCGATTTTTTTAGCCCAAAGTCTAGGGTTGAAAATCATAGCAGGTACAGAAAAATCAGAAACATCCATGTATGATGCTCCTTTTGAAGAACCGTGCATGCTAATCATGGGTAATGAAGAAACTGGTGTACATAAAAGCTTAATTCAATTGGCAGACGCAAAGGCACTCATTCCCATGAAAGGACAAATTAATTCTCTTAATGTGAGTGTAGCAACAGGCGTCCTACTCTATGAAGCTGTAAGACAAAGAGGTTGAAAATGAAGAATATCATATTCATTGTATTCCTTACAATTGGCGGTAACCTAACTGCACAATTCAATTGCCAAAGCACAAAAAGTCTAAGTTCTATACAAAACAATGCACCTATTAACTACAATTCACGGTCTGACACTGCGGATCTTCAAAAGCTCCAATTAACAATAGACAGTCGTGATTTTGGAAACGGGCAAATGCAAGGAATTGCAAAATACCAACTGTATTCTAAGCTTGCATTCAGTTCATTGCGCTTTGATCTGTTAGGATTTACAGTAGATAGTGTTGTGTCCTCAAGCGGATCATTAAATTTCATGCAGCACGGTGAACATGTAGTAATTTATTCCACAGTCTCTGCAGGTCAAACATTAAACTGGGATATCTACTACCATGGAGCAACGACTAAAGATGCAAGCGGCTGGGGCGGCATTCATTTAGACGGAGCGTATCAATACAACTTAGGGGTGGGATTTGCAGCAAATCCTCACGTTTACGGGCGAAGTCTTTTTCCTTGTTTTGACAATTTTGTTGAGAAAAGCATTTTAGAGGAAATGAATATCATCACTGCGCCAAATAAAGTTGGCGTAAGTAACGGTATCCTTTCAAAAGTGGACACTTTAGGAAACGGAGATTTGGTTTGGAAATGGGAAGGTCAAGCTCCCATCCCCTCTTACCTAGTTAGTATGGCTGTTTCGGATTATTTCAAACAGAGCTGGACGCACGACGGTAAATCTTTTGAAATCTATGGTCGAGCGCAAGACACAAGCAACATGCGGGCAGGGTTTGTACATCTTACTGAAATCTATGATGCTTTTGTGAAAGAATTTGGCCCATATCTTTTTGAAAAGGTTGGCTATGCACTGACTATTACGGGGGCAATGGAACATGCTGGAATGGTTCACCTACCTCGAAATCTAGCTAATGCCAATTTAGCCGGTGAAGACATTATTGCACATGAATTAGCTCACATGTGGTTTGGCAACGGTATAACCACTCAAACGGCAGAAGATATGTGGATTAATGAAGGGTTCGCGGAATTTGGTTCACATCTTTA
>Ga0181597_10005073_pt1 | contig 12778 bp, 13 predicted proteins | sample 041ome_5_FD_148647 | JGI IMG/M metagenome (GOLD analysis project Ga0181597, IMG submission 148647) | Coastal salt marsh microbial communities from the Groves Creek Marsh, Skidaway Island, Georgia - 041403US metaG (spades assembly) | ecosystem: Environmental > Aquatic > Marine > Intertidal zone... | reverse complement strand
TTTTAATAGTGCATTAAAACTATGAGTAGAAAGCATGTGCACTTCATCTATAAGATATATTTTGTATCTTCCTTGGGTTGGTAAATACTGAACATTTTCTAAAAGATCTCTAGTATCCTCAACTTTTGTTCTAGATGCTGCATCCACTTCATACAAATCTACAAATTGACCAGAATCTATTGCTAAACAGCTTGCACATTTTGCACATGGATTTGAGCTTATCCCACTAACTTCACAATTTAAGCATTTTGCTAAAATTCTTGCTAACGTAGTTTTGCCTACTCCTCGAGTACCAGTAAATAGATAAGTGTGATGCAGTCTTTGATTATCAAGACTATTAATTAATGCTGTAATAACTGGTTCTTGGCCAATAAGGTCAGAAAATAATTTTGGACGCCATTTTGTTGCTAAAACGATATTGCTCATATTGGATTTATGCTATCATAAATATGATTTTAATTTAGCATATTATTTAAATAAAAATAAAATCATAATAGGTACATAAGCAAGAGCAAAAATTGTAGAAAATAATACTGCTGAAGAAACTTTGTCAGGAAAAACATCAAGTGCAGTTGCAAAAATTACAGTATTAGCCGCAATTGGGACAATAGATAGCAATAAAAATGCTTGGTAAATTTCAATACTATATATATGGAAAACATAATAATCTAACAAAACTAAAGATGACGTCAATAAGGGCCAAATTAAAAATTTACCTATGAAAGACAAGCTTATAAATTTGTAGTCAAAAGAAAAATTTTTTATAGAGGATATCCCAAAACCTATTAACATCATTCCTAAGGTTACATAAGCGCCTTGCATACTAATAACAAAATTTTTCATAGTATCTGGAAGTTTTATTTCAAAATAAAGAAAAATAACTGCAAATAAAAAAGCATATATAGCCGGTAGTTTCTTTAATCGCGAAAAAGATTCTTTTACGGAATACCTACCTCTTGCTGTTAAATAATAAACTATGGTATTTTCAAATATAGTTACACCAAGGGTGCCTAAAATATAAATACCAAATATATTTTGATTAAAAAGTAATAACGCAATAGGAATTCCAAAATATCCAGTATTACCCTCTGAAGCAACGATGGAAAGAACATTTGCTCTTGCGTCTTTATATATATACTTTCCATATTGATAAAATATAAAAGCTATCAAAGAACATATTAGGAATATTATTAATGGCAGTATAAATGTGCTCAGGGATAATTTTGAATGTGTAATAGCCTCAAAAATTACAAACGGAGCTATAATATAAATTATTAATTTTCCAATACCTTTTGCTTCTATATTTAAATATTTTCCTGCTATGAATCCTATTATTACAAATATGTATAAAGGTAAGATTTTTAGAAGTATTAAATATAAAATATCCATTAATAATACTATTCTTTGCTGTCAAGTTTTGGATTAATAAAATCTAAAAAAACATCGGTCACAAGGTATGGGCTTTTATAATTTTTTGTAAACAAGTTTTTTAAGTCTTTAGCTAATAATTTTGGATCATCTGAAACATTGTCATGAACAATTATACCTTTGTTTGTCTGCATAAAAACAAAGCCACTATAATGATTTAGGCCTTCAATTTTAAAAATATAGTTCTTTACTCCTACATATAAGATATATACATTAAAATCTAGAGCTTTTGATTGTAATTCTATTTTATCACCATCAGTTTTTATATTTTTTAGTTTTAGTTTTTTTAATCTTTTTTTAACTTCCAATGATGAAAATTCGTGGGATGTAAGAACGCTAATAGTGGAACTAATAAAAGGAACTAAAAAATCAGATCCTTGTTTAGCAAGGTTATTTCTTATTGATTCCTGTAATTTTGTGGTCTTATTATCCATATTTAAATTGATAAAGTATTGCTTCGGTGAGTATAGGATTCGAACCTATGAAACGATTGCTCGTTTGCTACCTTTCCAAGGTAGTGCATTCGACCACTCTGCCAACTCACCAAAGATATATAACTTTATCATACATTGGCAGGTGTTTAGAGAATTATTAGCTCTCAGTATTATTTTTATTAGGAGGGATTGTAAAGTTTCCTGTTGGAAAATTTTTAATATTGGCGTCTGCCGATGTTATCTTAGCAGCTCCCTCTTTTTCTACTTCATCGATTCGTATAATATTATGGGAAGGAACAAAAAATCTTTTCACATTATTAAATTCTGTCTTCAGTTTTTCCTCGCTTGGATCAACCACTACACTACTGTTCTCTCCGAAGACAATATTTTCGATTACAATAAATCCATACATATCCGATTGATATACTTCTTTTGAATATATTTCATAAACGGAATTATGATTAAAGAAAGAAATTTTAAATGTTTGGCTCATATATAATAAAAGTTTACATGCAATCTATAATAGCATCTCCAAAACCACTACAAGTTACTAATGTAGCACCTGGCATCAATTCTTCAAGATCCTTCTTAATTTCCTGACCATGTTCGTGTTTCTTTACCAATGTCTGCATACCGGCTCTTACTCTAGCTAAATCATAAGTAACAGTTTTATTTGCTATCGCTTGAGCAACGCCAAGTAATACTTTATCTGCAGCTTCAGTCCATCCTAAATATCTTAACATCATTTCTGCTGATAATATTATTGAGCCTGGATTTACTCTATTTTTGCCAGCATACTTTGGCGCTGATCCATGGGTTGCTTCGAATACAGCAACTTTGTTAGATATATTTGCCCCAGGAGCAATCCCAATACCGCCAACTTGTGCAGCTAAAGCATCAGAAATATAGTCTCCATTTAAGTTTAAAGTTGCAATAACATCATAGTCTTCAGGTCTCAAAAGTATTTGCTGAAGAAAGTTATCTGCTATCACATCTTTAATAATGATTTCGTCACCATTGTTAGGGTTTGTAATTTTACACCATGGTCCATCATCTATGATCTCTCCATCAAACTCGTTAAGTGCAAGTTCATAACCCCAATTTCTAAAGGCTCCTTCAGTAAATTTCATAATATTACCTTTGTGAACCAATGAAACTGATTTCCTATTATTATCTATTGCATACTCTATAGCTTTTCTTATTAATCTTTCAGATCCCTCTTTTGAAACAGGCTTTATACCTATACCTGAGCATTCAGGAAATCTTATGCCATCAACTTTCATTTCCTTAATTAAAAAATCTAAAACTTTTTTGACATCTTTAGTTTGAGCTGCCCATTCAATTCCAGCGTAAATGTCTTCAGTATTTTCTCTAAAAATCACCATATCTGTTGTGCTAGAGCTTCTGAGGGGAGTTCTTGTGCCTGGGAAATATTTTATAGGTCTTACACAAGCAAATAAATCCATTTCTTGTCTTATTGCAACATTTAAAGAGCGTAACCCCTCTCCAACTGGAGTTGTTAGAGGTCCTTTGATTGCAACTACAAATTCTTCAATTGCTTTGAAAGTTTCTTGCGGAAGATAATTATGTTCGCCATATTTTTCCACAGCCTTATCTCCAGCATAAACTTCCATCCAATGAATTTTTTTATCTCCGCCATAAGCTTTTTCGACAGCATTATTTACAACATTTTGCATAACAGGTGTTATATCAAGACCAATACCATCCCCCTGTATAAATGGAATAATAGGATTATTAGGCACAACAAGATTATTCGTTTCATCAAAAGAAATTTTGCTTCCATCATCTGGAATTTTAATGTGTTTATACATATTATAACTTTTCCTAGTTATGCAAATTAGTTATTTTAAAACTGCTCTTCTTCAGTTGAGCCTGTTAAAGCTGTAACTGACGATTGTCCACCTTGAATCACGGTTGTGACATCATCAAAATAACCTGCACCAACTTCCTGTTGATGACTTACAAATGAATAGCCTTTATCAGCAGCAGCGAATTCTGGTTCTTGTACTTTTTCTACATAATGTTTCATTCCATCACCAGCTGCATATGAGTGAGCTAAATCAAACATGTTGTACCACATGTTATGAATTCCAGCTAAAGTAATAAATTGATATTTATATCCCATTGCGCTCAATTCTTTTTGAAATTTAGCAATAGTTGCATCATCTAAATTTTTCTTCCAATTGAATGAAGGAGAGCAATTATATGCTAATAGCTGATCTGGATACTTCGACCTAACGCCTTCCGCAAATGTTTTTGCAAATTCTAAATCAGGAGTTCCTGTTTCACACCATATCAAGTCTGCATATGGGGCATAGGCAAGCCCTCTTGAAATAGCTTGGTCTATTCCATTGTTTGTTCTATAAAAACCTTCAGCTGTTCTTTCGCCTGTTAAAAATGGCTTATCATTTTCGTCATAATCTGAAGTAATTAAGTTTGCAGCCTCCGCATCAGTTCTTGCTAATAAAAGTGTTGGCACACCCATAACATCTGAGGCTAATCTTGCAGCTATAAGTTTTTGAACTGCTTCTTGAGTTGGCACCAAAACTTTTCCGCCCATGTGACCGCATTTTTTTACAGCAGCCAATTGATCTTCAAAATGAACGCCCGATGCGCCATTAACAATCATGTTTTTCATTAATTCAAAAGCATTAAGAACCCCACCAAATCCAGCTTCCGCATCTGCTACTATTGGAGCGAAATAATCTATATAATCTTTATCTCCAGGATTAATATCTTTAGACCATTGAATTTCATCAGCTCTTTTGAAATTATTATTTATTCTTCTAACAACAGTTGGGACAGAATCATAAGCATAGAGGGATTGATCTGGATACATTGTTTCTGATGTATTGGCATCAGCAGCAACCTGCCATCCTGACAAATAAATTGCCTCTATACCAGCTTTCACTTGCTGCATAGCTTGACCGCCTGTTAAGGCTCCCAAACAATTAACATAGCCTTTTTTTGCACTACCGTTAACTAAAGACCATAATTTATCAGCGCCTTTTTTTGCTAAACTACACTCTGGCACAAACGAACCCCTGAGTCTTACTACATCTTCTGCAGTATAGCCCCTTTTTACATTCTTCCATCTGGGATTAGTCTTCCATTCATTTTCTAATTGCTTTATTTGTTCTTTTCTATCCATCTTCGTCTCCTGATGTGTAGTAGAAATAATAATTTAAATTAATTCCTTATAGTTATAATTTGTATACTGAATATTATTGTAAATATAGAGTCATTATCGCGTGCGTATATTAGCAATTTATTGACGTTTAGTCCTTAAATATTTCAATAACTTTGATAAAAATTTTGTATAATGATAATATTCATTAAATTAAATTTCAATAATTTTCTAATAAAACACTATAAACTATTAATATATATGAAAAAAAATAAAAATTTTAAAACTGCAGACTTGTGTGACCTATACAGCGATAATCTTGTGATCTTACACCAACAGTTTAATAGTTATGGCAAAATTGACTCGTTTTATGGGAAAATTACCACTATTAAATGCCTAAATGATAACTCTAAAGTAAGGGAAGCAGTAAACTCAGATGGCAAAAATAAGGTTTTAGTTGTAGATGGAAATGCATCTATGGATTGTGCATTGTTAGGCGACATGCTCGCTGAGGCAGCATTTAAAAATAATTGGTCTGGTATAATAGTAAATGGATGCATTAGAGATTCTGATGTTATTGCGGATATTGAAATTGGAGTATTTGCATTATCAACAAAACCTGTTAAAAGCGTAAAAAAGGGGTTGGGAGATACTGATGTTGATGTAAGTTTTATGAATGTTACATTTAAACCAGGCGATTATATATACGCTGATAAAGATGGAATAATTATAAGTAAAACTGAATTATCTTTAACTGAATGAAGGTTTTCTTCTGTGGTAATATTTAATATCTCTAAAACTTGTTTGACCTTCAGCGCCAACACCTAAATACATTTCTTTTACATCTGGTCTTTCTAATAATTCCTTTGCTTGTCCTTTAAGAATCACTCTACCGTTTTCAATGATATAACCTTCGTCAGCATATTTAAGCGCAACCATAGCATTCTGCTCGGCAATTAAAAAGCTTACACCTTCTTGGTTTAAATTTTTAACAATTGCAAAAATTTCTTCAACTAACTGAGGCGCCAAGCCCATTGAAGGCTCATCTAATAAAATTAATTTTGGTCTAGACATTAAGGCTCTTCCCATAGCAATCATTTGCTGTTCCCCTCCAGAAGTAAATCCAGCTAAACTCTTTCTTCTAATTCTAATTCTTTCAAAATGATCATAAACTCTTTCAAGATCTTGTTTTGCCTCTTTTGGGTTTTCTCTAATGAAAGAACCTGTCATTATATTTTCTTCAACTGTTAGATGAGAAAAACAATGTCTACCTTCAAGAACTTGAACAACGCCATCTTTCACAAGATTGTAAGCATCAGAATTTGCTATGTCATTTCCTTGATACTCTATTGAGCCTTTTGTTATTGCTCCTCTTTCAGCATGCAATAGATTTGAACAAGCTTTTAAAGTTGTTGTTTTTCCTGAACCATTAGCACCTAATAAAGAAACTACTTTTCCTTCTTCAACATCTAAAGTAACTCCGCGCAATGCTAAGATTACATGATTGTATACAACTTCGATGTTATTAACTTTTAATAAAGATTCAGACATTTTTTTCCTCTTTTAGTTAATGTGGGTATGGCCACATTCTTAATTTTTGTTTTGTAGTTCCCCATAAAGCCGCGAATCCTCCTGGCTCTCTGATTAACAAAGCAATTATAAATACACCATAAACCATATTTGATACATTTTCTACAACAGCTGTATTAAAAGCACCTTGGAATAAATAATCTCCTATCCAAGTGAAGACTATAGGAAACTCGTAAACAAATATTGCTCCTAGCCATGAACCTGAGATAGAACCTAAACCACCAATAATTAACATAAACAATATAGTAAAAGATCTATCAATTTCATATATCATCAAATCAACATTACCAATATATAAGAAAGAATAAATTCCACCGGCAACACCGCAATAGAAACAGCTTACAAAGAATGCTAATAGTTTAGTTCTTGGAACACTGATACCCATAACACTTGCAGCTATATCTCTATCTCGCACGGACATAAAATTTCTTCCAGTATTACTTCTTAATAGATTCTTTGCAAAATAAGTTAACCCTAGGCAAATAGTTAAAGCCAACAAGTATCTTGCTGGGTAACCTTGCATATCTACACCAAATAAATTACCTAGGCCCCAATAGTCATACATTTTTGGAGCAATAGCTACAACACCAGATGATTCATAATTTAAAAACCATGCGTATGAATTAAAAAACCACCAAACAAAATATTGTGCAGCAAGTGTAGATACTAGCAAATAAAAACCTTTAATTCTTATTGCTGGCAATCCAAAAATAACACCTACTAAGCCAGCAAAAATTCCAGAAATTAATAGAGCCACCGGCAAAGACATAAGGTTTTCTGGCACCCTTAACATTAAGTTATAAGTACCAAATGCACCTACACACATAAATCCAGCAGTTCCTAAAGATAATTGACCTGTTAAACCAGTTAATATATTTAAACCGACAGTTGCTAAACCAACTGCTAAAATAGGAACTATATGAGCACTTAAAGCATATTCAGACATTGTAGGCACATATAAATATAGAATTAACAAACCAAGAATGACAATTATTTTGTCAAATTTTAAAGGGAAGATTTCTCTGTCTTTTAAGTAATTCGTTACAAAATTTCCTGTTTCTCTATATATCATTTATTTACACCCTTTCAATTAATTTTTCACCGAACATACCTTGAGGCCTAAACACTAGGAAAATTAGCGCCATAAAATAAGCAAACCATAACTCAATTCCTTGCCCACCGAATACGTCAGCTAAGTAAATTTCACCTAATTTTTCGCCAACACCAATTACCAATCCGCCAACAATAGCACCTGGTATTGATGTCAAACCACCAATAAGTATAACAGGTAAAGCTTTCATTACTGCCTCAATCAATGTGAATGATACACTTACTCTTTCTGCCCATAATAATCCTGCTACTAAAGCTATAACACCTGTCACAGCCCAAACTACAGCCCAAACTGTTTGCAATGGTATTCCTACAGCCATTGCTGCCATATGATCATCAGATACTGCTCTTAATGATAAGCCAGTCTTTGTCTTTTGAAAGAAGAATGCTAAAACCACAATAAGTGATCCAGCTACTAATGATGCAAAAATATCAAATTTTGGAATTAAAATGTCCAGCCATGGAATGTGATCTGACATAAATATTGGCGCAGGGTCTAATAGTCCAATATCTAAGAATTTACTCATTTGTAAACCATGAACATCTGAGTCCCAAATAAACTGTGAAAATCCTTCTTGGAAAGTAGCCAAACCTACTGTAGCCATAAATAAAGCTAAAAGGTCTTGGTTAGCTAATGGTCTTATAACATATCGTTCTGTGGCCACACCAAAAATAACCATAATACCAGCGGCTATAAATAAGGCTGTCCAAAAATCTATACCATTTTCTGTCATCTTAACAAAAGTTAAGGATGCAAAAAGAAGCATTGTTCCTTGTGCAAAATTAAATATGCCAGATGATTTATATATCAATACAAAACCAATGGCAACAAGCGAGTACATCACGCCTGACATTAATCCACCAACTAATACTTCTATTAAATAAACCCAATCCATACTAATACCCCTTTTAGTGACTTACCCCAAGATATGCATCAATAACATCCTGGTTTGCCATAACTTCTTTCGGTGAACCATCACCAATTTTTTTACCATAATCTAATACAACCACATGATCTGAAATATCCATTACAACTCCCATATCATGTTCAATCATAACTGTTGTAATTCCTTGCTCTTTATTTATTTCTAAAATAAAACAAGACATATCAGCCTTTTCTTCTAAGTTCATTCCCGCCATTGGTTCATCTAGTAATAAGATCTTTGGCTCAGCAACTAGTGCCCTACCTAACTCTACTCTTTTTTGCAAACCATATGGTAGTTTAGCTACCGGAGTTTTCCTAATAGATTCTATTTGTAAAAATTTTATTACTTTTTCAACGGCAAGCCTATTAATTTTCTCTTCTTCTCTTGCTCTACCAATATTTAAACCTTGCTCTAACCAAGTAGACTTCATAAACAAATTTCTACCAGTCATAATATTTTCTAAAACCGTCATTCCCTGGAATAAAGCAATATTTTGGAAAGTTCTTGCCATTCCTGCAATAGCTGCATCTCTTGGATTGATAGATCTTCTTGCAACTCCGTCGTATGTAACAGTACCAATTTGAGGTAAATAAACTCCATTAATAACATTTAACATTGAGCTTTTTCCTGCGCCATTTGGACCAATTACTGCGCAAATTTCTCCTTCTTTGACATTAAAGCTAATATCAGTAATAGCTTTTACACCGCCAAATTGAAGGGTTACATTTTCTACTTTTAGAATATCTGTCATCTTTTTCTCTTAGCTATTATATTTTATTAATATTTAAATCATATGATAACTGATCGATATCGTTCACTTTACAATTATCATTGTTTGCTTGAATTGCAGCAAAAACATCTTTTAAATTTCTTTCTACATTACTTCTCATCACTTCCATTGTTTTTGAAACTTCGCCCTCTGACATTATTAATGTTCTATGAAGTACAACAAATCTTTTTACTTTTAGATCAGAATCAAGAGTTTCATTAACACAACTTAAATGTTCTTTTATCAAATCCCTCACTTCATCCTTGCTTGCTAATTCAGTATATCCAGTATATCTAATATTTTTTCTATCAGCCCATGAATTTACTGAATTTGGATCAATTACAACCACAACAGAATTAAAGTCTTGTTTATTTCCAACAATAATTGCAGATTTAACAAAAGGAGAGCATGCAATTAAATTTTCAATACTTTCAGGAGAGAATTGTTTGCCTGAGTTTAAAGTTATTAAATCTTTAGACCTACCTTTAATGACAATGTTTCCTGAATCATCAACGCTCCCTTTGTAACCAGAGTTAATCCAACCATCTTCAACATTTGATGCACCACTTATTGATTCAGCAATACAGTCAGATTTAAAACATACTTCTGAGTTATCATTTATTTTAATTTCTGTGCCTAACATGGCAGAACCAACGTTTTCTGATGATACTGAATGATCAGGTTGAACAGAAATACACCCACATGAAGAAGCCTGTCCAAATGAATGTTGAATTTCAACGCCAATAGCATGGAAGAAATCAAAATTTACTTTAGATAATACACCATCGCTCACGAAGGCATGTTTTATTTTTGTTAAACCAAATACATTTTTTGCTGGGGCAAATGTTGTTAGCATTACCCATAATTTTTTTATTTTATCTGTAATAGAAATGTTTCCACTAATTTCTTTTTCATAAGTTTCCATTAAAATTTTATAGTGACTCATATATCTATTGTAATTAACTTGTGATGCAGACTCTATTCTATAACTAATCGAGCTAATGATATGTTTAAAAACAAAAGAAGGAGCATATAATATTGTAGGCCCTATTTCTTGCAAATCTTTTTCTATTGTTTGATTGCTTTCTGGCAAATTTAAAGACATACCACTATTTAAAGACATTACATAGGTGAACAATAAATTTGTTGGTATTGCTAAAGGAAGGTATGAAACAATAGAATCGTTCTCGGTTAATGTATTTAAAGAAACAATCTTTGAGCTATTATTAATTATAGCAGCATGCGAAACTTTATAAAGATCATCTTCATGTTCGTCGAACATATAAAAAGCTATATCATTATCTCCGACTGCATTAATTTCACTTTCAATACTTGAATCATTTGCTTTTTCTAATAAAACATCATAGGAGAAAAGGATGTCATTTTTGTATGTGGACATTCCTCTTCCGTCTAAATATATAAGATTTTTTATTGCGCAATCTGACTCAATATTTAAGAAGGTATCAACTTGTTGTTGATCTTCAGCTATTAATATTTCTGCCTTCGATATTGATAATATTTTTTTTAATTCTTCCTCTGTAGACTCTGGATGAATTGGGACCACTACAGCGCCCAACGATTGAATAGCTGCAACAGAAAAAATAAGCTTTGGAACATTATTCCCGTAAACTCCTACAACACTACCCTTTTTTATAGATAAAGATTTAAGTGCATTTGTTAACAGTGTCACTTCAGCATAATAGTCTGACCAACTATATGAATTCCAAATTCCTAATTGCTTATATCTTAGGGCGACGCCTTCTGGATTTTTTTGTTTATGTGACAGTACTAAACCTGGAATAGTTGCCATTTATATTTTTTCACTCCAATTATTCTTATATTTTTATTCTTATATTTTTGATTATTAACGATTTTTTCGTTTATTATTATTATTTTAAATTTTATGAAATTTAAAACCAATCAAGATTTGTAAAGTACACCAATGCAGCCTTTGATACAAGGTATTAATAACAATATTTAATATATATTAAATGTTTATAAGTATATAATAATTTAATTATAATATTGAAAAACACAATATATAGTGTTAAAGTTACATTCCAAGTACAAGGAAAAAGGTGTAATTTATCAATACTTGGAACATAAAAAAACTTAACACATCAAACAAATATATAAACTTATATATTTTGCCAATAGTCTGCACTTTTGGTTTTTCAGGAAGCGGCACATTCAAAAATCTTGAACTTCCTCTTTCAACAAGTGAAGAAAAATGTTTTATAAAAAAAGATATCTATCTCTCTATAAATGAAAACAATAATTTAAATCAAGTTGAAAAAAAAATATTTATTAAAAAAATTAATAATAGACTTCCCAAGTATATAGGATATTTTAAAAAACATACCAGAAACTCAATATTTTCGTGGGAACTAATTGCAGCGATATCTTATCAAGAGTCACACTGGAATCATAAAGCCGTATCAAAAACAAAAGTCAAAGGTTTAATGATGTTAACTAAAAACACAGCAAGCTATATAGGAATAAAAAATAGATTAGATCCAAATCAGAGTGTTTATGGTGGAGTCAAATATTTAGAAAATATTTTTAAAAGACTTCCTAAATCAATTGTTGGTTCGGATAGAATGTGGATGACTTTGGCTGCTTATAATGTTGGATTAGGGCACTTGGAAGATGCAAGAATAATTACAGAAAGATTTGGGCATAATCCAAATTACTGGTCTGATGTTAAAAAACATCTTCCGCTTTTAAGGCTGAAAAAATTCTACAAAAATACTAAATATGGTTATGCAAGGGGAAATGAGCCTGTGAATTATGTTAAAAGAATTCAAGCTTATCTAAAAATCATTCATGAAGATAAACCGACATACTTAGCCTCTCTTAGTCTTAAAAAAATTTTTAATCAACGCTGAGCACTCAGCCTCTAAAATTCCTCCAATAAATTTTGGCGTATGATTTATATTAAAATTTGTTTTTAAACTATTAAAATTCTTGTGGAAATTTATTTCATTACTAGTATAAGCGCCAAAAACCACGCTATCTATTCTTGCTTCGCATATAGCAGAAATACACATCAAACATGGCTCAAGTGTTACATATAAAATAGCGTCATTAATCCTATAATTATTTATTTTTTTACAGACATCTCTTATTACGTTTATTTCTGCATGTGCAGTTGGGTCATTTGAACTAATTGAAGTGTTATGTGCTTTTGAAATAATTTTATCATTTTGTAATATTATAGCTCCTATTGGTACTTCTCCATTTAAAACAGATTTGTTTGCCAATGAAATGCACTCTTTCATATAAAATTCATTTTTCATTAATATCTCATGGAACTAATTTATTTATATTGCTATCATACTTTAATATCCGAACAGTATTAAATTAAATCTAA
>Ga0181597_10005070_pt1 | contig 12781 bp, 9 predicted proteins | sample 041ome_5_FD_148647 | JGI IMG/M metagenome (GOLD analysis project Ga0181597, IMG submission 148647) | Coastal salt marsh microbial communities from the Groves Creek Marsh, Skidaway Island, Georgia - 041403US metaG (spades assembly) | ecosystem: Environmental > Aquatic > Marine > Intertidal zone >... | reverse complement strand
AATTCGTTTGAAATGGTCGATATCGCATAGAATCAGACTGATCACACCATGCTCTCGGCCCACTTTATCAAAAGCCTGTTGAGCCTGCTCAATAAAACCTCGACGATTCAGCAAAGCCGTGAGTGAATCTTGACGAGCGTGCTGCGCCAGATGCTTATTAGCCTCTGAGAGCTCTGCTGTTCGCTCACTGACAAGCTCACCCAAGTTATCCAGCACTGCGGCATAATCGCGCCCAAGCAAAACGGCCATACAAACAATCAAAGACAGGAATCCATACATTGACCAACTCGAACCCGGTGTCGCGTCAACCATCAGATTAATAACGAGGTCGTGTATCGAAGTAACCGTAAAGACGAGGGAACCCAGTACAAAAACCGGTGCACGGGGATCACCGCAACGCCAGGCTGCCACCACTAACATCAGCATTCGGACCAATAAGAGAAGAGCGAAAACACGAAAAATATCGATGATGATAAAGTTAACCGATAAACCCGGCACAACCGCAACCAAGGCGCCAAAAGCCGCGCAAGAAATGGCGCTTGCCCTCATAAAAGGGCTCAGCTCCTCTCCGAATAGCCCCCCACACTGTATGAACCAAAAGCGGCGCAATAAAACAAACTGACGCATACTCAAGTTTCTCATAAACGACAAAATCCAGAGGCACGACGAACCTGAGATCGGACAGTGTAAAGCAATAGACAGCTAGGATGATCGAAACAAGACCAAACCAAAAATACGACTGCAGCATAGTACTTCGGCTGTAGATAAAAAATGAAAACAGCGCACAAATAACAAAGAAGCCCGCCAGGAAAAAAGCGGGAATTGATGATGTAACGAGACCGGAGGACAGCTTAAAGTAATCCCCTAGCACGATACCTTCACCGTAGAACCCGCCACCCCATCTGGACATTACAGATTCGGGACCACCCCAAACCCGCACAGCTAAGGTCAGGATGCCGTCATCACCCACCGCCTCTGGTGGTATTCTCAAAGCCTGGGGGCGATCCCAATCAACCTCAGACTCTGGCGGCATAGCGCCGCGATGACCAATTTTGATGCCACCTGCAAAAATCTCATACGCACTGTAAACTCGGCCAACTTTGATCCCTAGATTGCCCAAGAAATCGGGATTACTCTTCGCCTGGCGCCCTAAATCCAGCGTCAGTCGATACCACGCCACCTGATTACTATCTGGATAGCCGCCCAAAGGCCACGATTGCTGCAGCGATATAGCCGTCCAATCGATATCGAGATAGCCCGGTTCGGAAAAATGTATAGAGTCCTCCGCTTTGAAGAGCCACTGGTGGGTTATTTCTTGTGGCTCATCCAATATCGAAACGTTCAACCGAAGTGGCTCTGCTCTTACTCCAGTGATTTGAATAGTCGCCAACAATAAGACCACAACGAGCCCCCACAAGCGCAACATGCGCCCGCGTGCTCGATGCGATACCGACTTATTCCCGACCAAAAATCCGCGTTCCTTGCACTTTTACTCATTCCGAAGAATAGGCTCAATCCCACTCAATTCAAAACAAAGTTGTGATCTGTCTCTCATTCGCGCGCCCTATTCGGCAAATATAGCCTCAGAAAAACACATATGGTGTTTTTAAACGCAACAAATCCGTTACAATCGTACACCCGTAGTATCCCTGTAGCATCTCTAACACACTGACAGTAAGGAGCCAGAAATGAGCATTGAAGTTGGCCAAAGCATCCCCTCATGCACCCTAAAAACCATGACCGATAACGGACCTGCGGACATAACAACCGCGGACATCTTCGACGGCAAAAAAGTTGTTTTATTTGCGGTTCCTGGCGCTTTCACACCGGGATGCAGCATGACGCACCTACCCGGCTACGTCGTCAATGCCGACAAAATCAAAGCCTCTGGCGTCGATACGATCGTATGCATGGCAGTGAACGACGCCTTCGTGATGGGCGCTTGGGGCAAGGCGCAAAACGCGGAAGAAATCCTGATGCTTGCGGATGGCAACGGCGAGCTGACAAAAGCGCTCGGCTTAGAGCTCGATGGTTCGGGCTTTGGCCTTGGCACTCGCAGTCAACGTTTCGCCATGATTGTTGAAAACGGCAAAGTGACCCACCTTAATGTCGAGCCTGGCCCCGGTGTAGATGTGAGCTCAGCCGAGACCATCATGGGACTTCTATAAGGAATAGCCCTACTCGCAATCAGAGCGCCGAGTAGGCGCTCTTTTTTTAAGCAAGCAACACGTAACACACGCCAGATATGATCAAGGCGCCGACGAGATTCATCTTCAGCCCCTCACGCGCCATATCACGGATCGTCAGACGGCCACTCCCGAACACCACGGAATTAGGCGCAGTCGCAACCGGCAACATAAAAGCACAACTCGCGCTCATCGCAGCGGGGACCATTATCACTTCGGGCGGGATACCCGCCGCGAGCGAGGTCGCAGCTAAAATCGGCATGAGAAGCGTTGTGCTTGCCGTATTAGACGTCGTCTCAGTCGTAAATGTCACCACCAGACTAATCACCAGAATCAAAGCAAAAGTGGGTAAAGAAGTTAGTTCGACCAAGGACTCGCCCAAAACACTACTCAAGCCAGAGTTTACAAACCCTTTCGCTAAACAAATACCTCCGGCAAATAGCAGTAAAACACCCCAGGGAATCGTTACGGCCTTCTCCCATGTCAATAAGCGGCCACCTTTTCCATCGCTCACCATGGACATGACAACGACCGCCAATAGCGCCACCGAAGCATCATTGGCGCTATCAAGTCCCAGCCAAGTACTCCAACCACCAAAAGGTTCAGTGCGCGTAACCCAAGCCAAAGCCGTCAATCCGAAAATCCAAGTGACGCGTTTTTCACTCACATGCCAGGCACCCACTTGAGGCAAGAGTATGTGCATCGGTTCAGTCAAACGCCGCGAGAGAACCCACGCCATGATCGGGATCATGAGGCAAACGACCGGTATTCCCCAAGACATCCAACGGCTAAAGCTCACAGAAGTGCCAACGGTATTTTCATAAACTTGCATGAACACCAAATTAGGTGGTGTCCCAATGGGTGTACCAAGACCGCCAACGCTAGCCCCATAGGCCAAACCCAGTAAAAGAGGAACGGCTAAGCGCTCTGGATCACGAGCTCCGTCAATCACAGCCAGCGCTACGGGCAGCAACATAAGGGTCGTCGCCGTATTAGAAATCCACATACTGAGTGCCGCCGCAGCGATCATGAACCCGAGGACCAAGCGACCACCACTCTCCGCTCCCACCAAACGAATCATCCACAGTGCCATACGGCGGTGCGCCCCCGTGTGCTCGAGCGATTTTGACAGTAAGAAGCCCCCGAGCAAGAGCAGAATCAAGGGAGACCCATAGGCCTGTCCCACCTCGGCTGGTGTAAGCACACCAAACAGCGGCAATACGGCCAAAGGGATCAAGGAGGTAACCGGTATTGGAACGGCCTCTGACACCCACCAGATTACGCACAGCAGGGTTAGGCTGGCGACAAGAGCCATGTGAAAATTCGTACCGCTCAAAATAAGCGCCAAAAGCAAGCCAATACCGGCCAGCGGGGCGGCAAGGACAGACTGAAAGTTCATGATCAGTGCGCCTTTAACACCGCGACACGCTCCCCCTTAAAGGAGCCCATAAAAATCTGACCATTGACCTCCTGTGCGACCGTTGCTGCACCATACGTCGACCCATCGTGAACAAAAATATCCTCAACGCTCTGACTGCTGGGGTCGTACTCAACGATCGCAAATGGAATATTCAGGTTTTCAGAAGCCTGGGCCTCCAGGGCCTTTACCATCTGCCAGGAGCTTGCTCTGTGCGAGGCGATTCGGATGCGACCATCGCTCCCCCAACTTAAATTATCGCCGTTAATAACGTCGGCCTCGCCGATCACGGTCCCGTCCATACGATACTCGCGAACCAAACCGTCGATGTAAAGGTTAACAAAAAAGCTCTCGCCATTTGGACGAGCAATAACACCATTGGGATAACGACCCTCGGTCCCCGGGATAACCGCCCAACCCGAGTCTGGAGCCCAGCGACGAACATACCCTGTATTAAAGCCCACCAAGGCTTTGGCAATAGACCATAACTCACTGCCATCAAACGGGGTAGTCGATATGAAACCGCCGTCTGGGAGCGCGGCTACATCGTTTAAACTTTCCGAACCTGGCGCCATGGCACAGCCGCGCCAGATCAGACCCTGCGGCGCCCCACCGGCATCTACGAGCACCTCAAAAAACTCAACCGACTCCCGCTCTCCATGATTAACGGCGAGCAATTGAAGTACCCCATCGCTGCGGTAGGCCAAATCGATACCGTGAAAGGTCATTTGATCTGGATAATCAGTGCAGACCTCTTCGCCCCAGAGGGCATCACCTTTCACACTTTGGGCGGGAAACAACTCACTCACAGCGTAGGTATCCGAGTTGAGCGCCAATAAACGCCCACCCAGAATCATCTCACCCACCACTAAAGTGATGTTATCGGGTGCCAATTCAATGTCCTCAGGGGCCGTGAACCCACAAACCAAATCCAATTGCTGACCACCCTCACAATCACTCGCAGCCGCATAGGATTGGATCAGCATCAAAAGTAGAGCGCAATAGAGTGTTTTTATCATTGTCGTTTCCATATCCCTTACCAATCGACTATCCTGTCCAATCGCTATTTGGATGTAAAGAGTTAACCGCGCACATATCGTTATGCTCACAGACCCTTTCGGCCGCAATATCACTTACCTTCGCCTCTCGGTAACCGATCGCTGCGATTTTCGCTGCGTTTATTGCATGGCAGAGGACATGACGTTTTTGTCGAGAAAGGACATCCTTTCTCTCGAAGAACTCAGAGAAATTGCCGCTGCGTTCGTGGAACTCGGCGGACAAAAAATTCGCTTAACCGGCGGCGAACCACTCGTCCGAAACGGTATTGATAAACTTACTCAGGCGATCGGCTCGCTGCCGGGGTTGAAGGAGCTTGCATTAACGACCAACGGCAGCCAGCTACATAGATACGCGCAGGAATTTAAGCGGGCCGGCGTCACTTCAATCAACATTAGCATTGACAGCCTGCAAGCAGAACGTTTCCGACAATTAACGCGGACCGGCGACCTAAAGTCGGTTTTAAGAGGCATTGATGCCGCCATCGAGGCCGGTATCGAACGGCTACGCCTGAACTCAGTCATAATGAACGGACACAATGACGATGAGATTGAGGCTCTCGTGGATTTTGCCCTCGCCAAAGATCTCGACATTGCCTTTATCGAGGAAATGCCCCTCGGCATCATGGACTCAGAACGTGACCGGCGCTGGCTGTCCAACGACACACTTTTCGAGCGCCTATCTAAACGCTTTGATTTATCACCTTGCGAAGGGCAAGAAAGCAACAGCGGTCCAGCGCGCTACCAGAGAGTAAAAGGCTCAAGCACCCGCATCGGATTCATTTCACCGCACACAAATAATTTTTGCGGCGCGTGTAACCGAATTCGAATTACGGTGGAAGGCCGATTACTATTATGCTTAGGAAACGAGCACTCAGTTGACTTACGAAGTGTTTTGCGAAGCCCGAATTACTCTCGTTCAAATTTAAAGACGGTGATCAGCGACGCGCTTCATATCAAACCCGAGCGGCATCATTTTTATGACCCCAGCGAACCGCAAATTATTCGATTCATGAACGCCACTGGCGGCTAAACGTCAGCATTAAAGGAATAAACATGACGCAGCTCGATAGTATCGACAACATTATTTCCGCTTTTGCCGAATTTGGTTACATATGCAGTGAAAAAATCGCAACAGCCGTATTTTTGGCAAATGCGCTCGACAAGCCCATTCTGATAGAAGGGCCGCCCGGCGTAGGTAAAACAGAACTGGCCAACACCATGGCGATGGTTACAGGACATGATCTTATTCGACTTCAGTGTTACGAAGGCTTGGACGAGGCAAAAGCACTGTACGAGTGGAAGTACGGCAAACAGCTACTCTACACGCAGATTCTGAAGGAAAAGCTCTCCGATCTACTCGAGGGAACTGAAGGCCTAGATGGCGCAATCGAACGGCTCCACAGTTTTGGCGATGTCTTTTATTCCGAGGAGTTTATTGAGCCACGCCCCTTACTGAAAGCGCTCACCTCTGAAACGGGAAGCGTCTTGTTGATCGATGAGATTGATAAGGCCGATCAGGAATTTGAATCTCTTCTGTTAGAGGTACTGGGCCACTATCAAACATCGATTCCGGAGCTCGGCACCATCAAAGCCAAAATACCACCGCGGGTTTTTCTAACCAGCAACAATACTCGCGACTTATCGGACGCCCTAAAGCGACGCTGCCTACATCTCTATATTCCCTACCCCGACGAGCGTTTGGAGCAAAAGATCATTGCCTCACGCCTGCCCTCAGTTGACCCAGAGCTCAATCGGCAGCTGGTTAGTTTTGTACACAGCTTACGCTCGCTCGACCTTAGAAAAGCGCCTGCGATTTCGGAAACGATTGACTGGGCAAGGAGTCTCGTTCTGCTCAAAGCGAGCCAGCTGGATCGACAATTAGTGCGTGACACACTTAACGTACTATTGAAATTTGAACAGGATATTCAGGCGGCACAAGAAGCGCTGCCAGAACTCCTAAAGCCGATTAACTCAATGGGCTCAAGAGCGCTCAACTAATGCAAGCGGAGTTGCTGCGATTTATGCAACTGGCGCGGCAGCGCGGCGTCCGGATATCGCCAGCCGAAAGCATGGACGCCCTGAATGCGGCCCAAGTCGTTGGATTTGAATCACCGCATCTGTTGAAAGAAACGCTGGCCATGACGCTCGCTAAATCAGTGGAAGAGGAAGCTCTCTGTAAACGCTGTTTTGATCAGTTCTTCTTTGGCGGAGACGCAGAGGCAAACGAGCTGGGCGACAACACAGGGCCAGATAAAAATGAAAGCCACAGTCAATACGAACCCCTCCTCCAAACAGAAAACAAGTCTCTAGCTCAAGCCCTGCAAAATTCGATTGCTCAAGCACTCATACAGGGCGATCAAACTGAGATTCAAGCTCGTGTCGCAGAAGCATTGGCTAACTTAGAGGTAGAAAAGCTCCAATTTTTTACTCAGAAGGGGCTGTACACCCGGCGACTGCTTGATGCACTGGGCGAAGCGCCCCTGCGGCAGTTGTCCGCTCAGATCGATGGCGCGAGCCCGGAAGGGCAGGCCCTAAAATCGCTCCAATCTGAGCTTCAGGCTCTGGCCAAAGCGGCGATTGAACGCGCATTCGATTTGAACGCGGCGGGTAAGCACGATGAGTTGATGGAGGAAATACTTAAGAAGTCCAAACTCAATGCCATCGAGCGTCGCCACGCGGATCGTTTGAAAGGGCTGATTCAAAAACTCGCGCGCAAACTGACCCAGAAACACCGAAAAAGACCCAAGCGCACCCGCCGTGGCAACCTACACATGATTAAAACATTGCGCAAGGGTATCACGCACGACGGCATTCTATTTGAAACTTTTTGGCGCAAAACAGAAAAACGCAAACCGCAAATTATCGCGGTCTGTGACGTCAGCGGCTCAGTAGCAGCCTACGCCAAATTCTTGCTCATGCTGCTCTATTACTTGCAGGACGTACTCCCACGCACGCGAAGCTTTGCCTTCGCTCATGATCTAGGGGAAGTCACCGAGCTGTTCCAGCAGTATGAAGTTGAAAAGGCGACTGAGATCGTAAATTGGCGATACGGTGGCGCAACCGATTACGGTAGTAGCATAGAAAAACTCTACGAATTAACGGCATCAGAGCTCACCCCTCAGACTACGCTCATCATATTGGGGGATGCGCGCAACAACTATGGCGACCCTAAGTTTGAGCGCCTACAAGAGCTCGGTGAACGATGCCGCAGAATAATATGGCTCAATCCAGAATCAAAATCTCAGTGGGGCTCGGGCGACTCAGAGATGCTTCGTTATCTTCGAGTGTGTCAAACTGCACATGAATGCAATACGCTAGGTCAACTAGAACGGGTTATCGACGAGCTGATGACTATAACCAAGTAGAATGCGCACTCGTGCATATGGCCGCGTTTCCGTGCAAATCAAGTAGTTCGGTTTAACAAGCTAAAGTCTGCCGCTGATCAATACTCGTCGTCATCATCAAGGGACAAACCCAGATCATCGTCATCATCTGACGTGTTACCTGCAAACTTGATTTTGAGCCTAAGGTTGTTCGCAGAGTCCGCATTGCGCAGTGCTTCCTCCTCCGTAATCAAACCTTCTTTATAAAGCTCAAAACAGGCCTGATCGAAGGTTTTCATACCTAAGTTTTCCGACTTTTCCATTACCTCTTTCAGCCCATCAAACTGGCCTCGGAGGATAATGTCAGATACAAGGGGCGTTCCCAACAGCACTTCGATCGCTGCAACCCGCTTTTGGTCCACTGTCGGGACCAATCTCTGTGAAACAAACGCCTGAAGATTTTGCGAGAGATCCATCAACAGCTGTGGCCTTCGATCTTCTGGGAAAAAGTTCACGATACGATCGAGGGCTTGGTTAGCGTTATTGGCGTGCAGCGTCGAAAGACACAGGTGCCCGGTTTCAGCAAAAGCGAGCGCGTGCTCCATCGTTTCGCGATCGCGAATCTCGCCGATGAGAATGACATCGGGCGCCTGCCGCAGGGTGTTTTTTAACGCGTTGTGCCAACTACGTGTATCCACGCCAACCTCTCGCTGATTCACAATGCACTTTTTGTGTCGATGTACGTACTCGACTGGATCTTCGACCGTTACGATATGGCCATTCGAGTTACTGTTGCGATAGTCGATCAAAGCGGCAAGCGAGGTCGACTTACCGGACCCAGTGCCCCCCACAAACAACACCAAACCGCGCTTCCGCATGATTACGTCAAGCATGATTTCAGGAAGGCGTAGATCTTGCCAGTTTGGAATCTCTGCCACGATATTACGTGCAACGATACTCACTTCGCTACGCTGGATAAAAATGTTCACACGGAAGCGGCCGTAACCCGCAATCGAGGTTGCCAAATTCATTTCCAATTCGCGCTCAAAATCGGCGATCTGGGTATCATCCATCAGCTCATAGGCGATCTCGCGAATCTCACCCGGCTTCAGGACCTCGTTAGAAATAGGCTTGAGCTTACCCTGAAACTTCGCGCAAGGCGGCGCCCCTGTGCTCAAATACAAGTCTGAGCCCTTATCTCGCGCTAGCGTTTTTAACCACTCAGTAATGCGACTCATACGCTATATCCATCCTTAAGCCTTGTCGTGCTGCGCCAATTCGTTCTCCAATTGACGTGCAACCGCGTTGGGTGATCCGGTATTTTGGCACACTTTAGCATATACCATAGGGATTACATAAAGCGTGACAAATGTAGCCACCGAGACACCACACATAATCACAACGCCGATCACTGTTCGTGACTCGTGACCCGGCCCCATAGAGACAATCAGTGGGATTGCGCCAATCACCGTGGTTAAGGCGGTCATAATGATGGGCCGTAAACGTCTCGCGGCGCCGTCAAGAACAGACTGTTCAAACTCAATCCCAAGGTCACGCAATTGATTAATGAATTCCACCAGCAGAATCCCGTTTTTAGTCGCGAGGCCGACCAACATAATCATCCCCACTTGAGAGTAAATGTTGAGCGTCTGATCAAACATAACGAGACCGCCCAGTCCACCGATCAGAGCCAAGGGCACGGTAAGCAGGATAACCGCGGGGTGTAAAAAGGATTCGAACTGAGCGGCCATCACAAGATAGACAATCAACAGAGCCATACCGAAAGTGAAAAGCACATCGTAGCCGGCGGTCTGATAATCAAGTGACTCACCTTTGTACGCAATGCTTGCATGTGCAGGTAACTCCGACCGAACAGCAACGCGAATGTCATCTAATGCCTGCCCCAGAGAATACCCCTCAGCCAAATCGGCCGTAAGCGTAAACGCCCTGACTCGATTGTGTCGATTGAGTGATCCAGCATCCGCTTGCTCACGCACCGACACGACATTGGACAGCGGTATCAACTGACCCGATTCTTGTGAACGGACATAAAGCGCATCAAGATCATCGATCGTTTTGCGGTTTTCTGCGTCAGCCTCAAGCAAGACATCATACTCGCGGCCATCCATCAGAAAAGTCGTGGCGCGACGTCCACCCATCATGGTTTCGAGTGTTCGGCCAATATCACGTATGCTAACACCTAAATCGCCGGCACGATTCCGATCAATCGTAAGACGAAACTGTGGCTTCGTCGGTTTTAAGTTGGTATCCGCATTCAGTATATTGGGATTCTCTGCGAGCTTGTTCAGCAAAATATCCTGCCATTCTGTAAGCTCTTCATAAGAATTGCCGCCGATCGCCAAATTCACGGGAGATCCATTACCGCCACCAAGAGCTCTGGGACCGCTCAACCAGATGTTCGCGCCTGCGACATCAGCAATCCTTTTGCGCGCGTCAGCCAAAATAACATCGGTCGCACGGCGCCCAGAGTCAAACGGCGCCAACACCATAAGCGCAAACCCATTATTGAAGGCTTCGCCTCCACCCCAAGCGGGCGCACGAACCAATAATCGTTTGATATCGCCATTGTCGACCAGCGGCATCAGGCGCTTCTCTACTTGGTCAAGCACCGATTTGGTGTACTCAAACGACGCACCCTCAGGTGCACTAACACGCATGTAGAGAAGCCCCCTATCTTGATTTGGTGCGTACTCTTGCTCGACGCTTTGATACAGCGCAAAAACGCCCAACATGGAAACGACGATCACCGAAATCGCCCAGAATGGCTGGTTAAGAACAGATTGGAGCGAGGCTCGGTATGTTTGTTCAAGCTTGTCTGACAGGCCATCAACCCACTGCACCAAGGGCGATTCTGAATCCACACTTTTTAGCACCTTACTCCCGACTACAGGGCCCAAAGTGAGAGCGACAAAGCTTGAGAACACCACGGCGATCGCCATTGTGACCGCAAATTCACTGAATAAACGGCCAATATCGCCCTCCAAGAACGTGATCGGAACGAAAACGGCGACCAGCACGAGTGTCGTTGCGATCACCGCAAACCCGACCTGCCTAGCGCCTAAAAAACTCGCTACCAAAGGCGACTCGCCTGAGGTTAACCTTCTGTGAATATTTTCAAGCACGACGATACTGTCATCGACAACCAAGCCAATCGCCAAAACTAAGGCCAGCAGGGTCAGTAGATTGATGCTGTAACCCAAGAGCAGTAGTGCCGAAAACGAAGCAATCAAGGAGATTGGCACGGTAAGTGCCGGAATCAAAAGACTGCGCCAGTCGCCCAAGAACAAAAAGATCACGGCGACGACCAAAATGGCCGCAATAAGAAGCGTCTTGTAAACTTCGTTGATGGCCTCTTCTACAAAGACACTGTCATCATAGCTTGCGATCAGCTCAAGTTCTTCCGGCAAGTCCTGATTGATTCGTTCGATTTCCGCCTGTACTAAACGGCTCACTGACAAGGCATTAGCGGTGCTTTGCTTGACAATGCCAAGCCCGACCATGGGCTCACCATTTCCTCTAAAAAAGCGTCGATCTTCGGCGCTTCCCAGCTCAACGCGCGCAACATCACCCAATCGCACTAAGTAACCATCGTCAGACCGCTGTAACACTAAGGCTCGGAAGTCGTCTGCCGAGAGGTAACTGCGCTCAACGCGAAGAATAAAATCCCGCGCGTTTGAGTTCAGCGTTCCCGCTGGCAACTCCACATTTTGAGAACGCAGTGCATTCTCGACGTCGCTTACCGTTAGCTCACGAGCAACGAGTTCATCAGCATCAAGCCAAATCCGCATCGCGTAAATTTTCCCCCCGGAAATGCGAACACGCGCGACACCATCGAGCACCGAAAAACGGTCTTCGAGGTAACGCCGAGCGAAGTCGGTCAGCTCGAGTGAAGACAATTCAGGCGCCACTAAGTGAGCCCAGAAAACCACATCCTCGCCGTCTTCTTCTTTACGCACCTCGGGTGGATCTGCCTCCAAAGGAATGTTATCGAGCACACTGGATATGCGATCGCGGACATCATTAGCCGCATCATCAATATCGCGATCTAACCGGAACTCCAGACGTATATTAGATCGACCATCAAAACTTGACGACTCCATTACTTTGATGCCTTGCAGACCAGCGAGCCGATCTTCAAGCACCTCGGTTATGCGGTTTTCAACCACCGCCGCCGACGCTCCTGGGTAATTTGTCGAGACATTCACAATAGGAGATTCAATGTCCGGATATTCCCTCAGGGGCAAGCGGTCAAATGATAAAATACCAAACGCGACAAGCAGCGCACTCAAGACCAGTGCAAAAACGGGGCGTTTTACCGAGACATCGGAAAGAAGCATTTCAACCTCCTACGCTCACATCCGCAGGGCTTGCGCGAAGGGAGCCCACGCCGTCGATAACGATTTCATCACCGGCGCGCAGACCTGCCAAGATTTCAATGACACCCGCGGATCGACTGCCAATTTCGACCTGCACTTTCTCTGCCTGACCGGGTGCTTTGATGCGCCAAACATAGTGATTGGATGCTCTCGATTCCAAAGATTGCTCTGGAATAAGCAGAGTTCGGCGTGGATTGGCCTCCACACGCGTGTTCATCAGCAAACCCGGCTTCAACAAACCGCTGTCGTTAGGCAATTCGGCCCGAACTTGCACCGACCGCGTAACCGGATCCACACGGCTGTCGATGGCCGTGATCAAACCCTGAAACTCTTGATCAAATGCCGGAGACCTTGCAATGATGCTCTGTCCCACGGACAGCACACCCAGCTCCGTCGCGGG
>Ga0181597_10005069_pt1 | contig 12783 bp, 9 predicted proteins | sample 041ome_5_FD_148647 | JGI IMG/M metagenome (GOLD analysis project Ga0181597, IMG submission 148647) | Coastal salt marsh microbial communities from the Groves Creek Marsh, Skidaway Island, Georgia - 041403US metaG (spades assembly) | ecosystem: Environmental > Aquatic > Marine > Intertidal zone >... | reverse complement strand
AATCGCGCTCGTACCCAGGGAAATCAGCAAGCTAATGGGGCTAAGATCAATCCTGAAACTGGAGTCGATGTTCTGTCCAGTCATACCGCTCAGCAAGTAAAACACCACAAACACTGCGATGACGGCAAACACCCGTGCGCTGGGACTTTTGGGGTCGGACTTCAGGTATCCAGCCGCCAGCAATAGTACCGACATAATCGCGACAATCTGGGCTGCAAAAAGGAGCAGAGGGTTTGGCAAAGGACACTTCCAAGCAGGCTATCTGAACGCTGTTTGGACGATACCCGAACCCCGTGGAAAATACAAAATCCTGCCGCCGCACTGGATTCGTGGCCACAGCCAATTGATAAGCGGTCTCGAGCAGTCTCGAAAAATGCGACTGTTGGCCTTGCGGTTAGCTCGAACGTTTAGACTCACCCATTAGCAATGGGCTGACGTAAAGGCTTGCGATTCTATATTGGGAAAGGTGAACTATCTCTTTATATTCAAGTAGTTATGGCTGCTTTCTAATGCTCAGAATAATTTTAAATCGCGCCGTGATCTTGCGGTAGTACTCAGGGCTGCTGACGCTTGAGCCGCTCTTCCATTTCATCTACCAGACCATCAATCGAGACCGGACCCTGCTGCTCTTTGTCGTGTTGATTGAACAAATTGATTGCCCGTTCTGAGCGTCGCCCCATCCCCAGCACCTTATCGAACAGACTCTCTTCCGGCTCATGCATCAGAACGACATCAAGGATGAAGGCGAACAGCGACAGGGCACTGAGTACGAGATCCCGGAAAGCGTCTACATATAATTTAAATTGAAAAACCAGGAATCGCTTCAACTGGAAAAAGAAGCGAGTCTTATGCTGTTCAGAGAGCCCTGCTGCGCTGGAAGAAGGCTTTTCCTTGTTTGTCTCGGATTGATTCTGCTGCGCCATCGCTGCACTCATCACCAGTGGGGTTTGGGTGTAACAGTTTACTGCGACTCGGTCGATTTTTGCAGACAAGCTGTCGAGAAAAAATCGACCTCGGGCCCCGGGGAGGAGGCCTGAGGTCGAATCTAAGCGCGAAACCCGGCACATGAGGACCCAAGATCGGGTTTCAATAATAAGACGATCAGAATCAGAAGATAGTTACATTGCAGCGCCAATAAAATAGCCGACATTGCAGAATCGTTCGAAAATTTAGGAAATATAAATTCAATTAAATCAGCTAGATGAAAGCATGAATTAACCTTGAATATAAATAAATCAGGGCTAGTTTATTGCGCACAGATGTATGACCACCATGAGCCCAGCCACACTATCGGTTTCTGAGCATTAATCAAAGCAGAAATAAGCAGAGTAAAGTGGACTGACCCTTTCAGCCGAAGCAAACAGGCATAATCTTGAAATGTGCTACTTGGCACTAATACAAACTTGCACAAGATTATGTTCGAATGAAAACCTGGAGTGAGTACCTAATCGCCTGGCTGCTACGCTGCTTCTTTCGCAGCCTCATCTTCTAGCACCTCAAAAGACAGTCCCGCATAGCTGCTTAAGCGCTTATAGAGTGCGTCATTAAATGTCGAGCCCGGCGTCCAGAATCCCCCAGGCACTTCATTCTTGTCAACGTCACGGTGCAAACTAATTGCTGCCTGAGACAACATCTTGGCTGTGGAACCGTAACCGGGATCACGATCACCGGTAACTTTCACCCGAATCTCGTCTCCCGTGTCAGTTTTGCCAAAAAACCGTAGATCATAGAACCCTTCCTGTTGTTCTTTAAGGCTGGGGCCTTCTCCGGGTTTGGGCAGAAAGAACTTGAGGGCAAACCAGCGCAAAGGGGGCACGGCCAGCACCAGGCCAGACAGCCGACCACCGGTTTTCATGCGCTTGGCAAGCTTCCGGCCCTTATCGCCATCGCCGGCAAGGGTGCCTTCATCATAACGAAATTCATTGCCATAACGTTCCTGCAGCAAGGCGTTGCTGCGCAACACCACACGGGAGTTTACCGCTGCCATAATGAATGGTCCGACCCAGGAACTGAAGTCTTCGTCGTACTCCATGCCAATCGCCCGTTGCCTGGCACTATTGTTATGCCCTTCTGGGCAAAGCGAGTACCAGTCCCGCATTTCGGCCCGGATCTCTGGGTCTTGCGCCGCTTCTTTGAAAGCATTGACACCACTGGCAACTGTCCCGCCAGAGAAAGTGCCTTTCATCACTTTTACACGCATCTTCACTTCTGAGCAGTAAACGCCGAATTTTTCCTGCGCCTGCTCCTGCAGAAATTTGACACCGAGATCTGAAGGTAAGGAATCAAATCCACAGCAGTGCACAATTCGGGCACCACTGGTCTTTGCCTGTTCGCTGTAACGGGAGATCATGCGTTTCATCCACTGGGATTCGCCAGTAATATCGCAGTAGTCGGTTCCAGTGTTGGCACAAGCCTTCACCAGCGCCTCACCGTAGATGGCATATGGGCCAACAGTGGACATTATGACCTCTGTACGCTCGCACATGGCCATTAATGCAGCATCATCAAAGGAATCTGCTATGACGACGGGGATCGACATAGACTTCTCCCCCAACTCAGCACGCAGCTGCTCGAGCTTGTCCTGGGAGCGCGCTGCCATGGCCCAGGTGAAGTTTGGTTCAGTATGCTCTTCCAGCAGGTAGCGGCAGATTATTTGGCCGACGAAACTGGTGGCACCGAACACAATCATGTCCAGTTCTTTATTTACCATCGCGGTAAGTCCTCTATGTAAGGGTCAGGTTGCCGTCGCAATCTGCTCTGGATTAACTACCCTATGGGTAGCCTCGGATGACGCCAGCAAAACGCTATCACGAGAGTGTCGATAACTCATCCAGATAAGGAACTGCAGGCCAAATAGCAGCGTCGCAGCCAGCAAGTGGGTAGGCTGCACGAAGGCAGGCATGCCGAGATGGCCCAAAGTTGCCCCGGAAATCACCGAAAGACCGATGACAGCGATCATTGCAAACGTCAGTCTGGTCAAGGTATGTAACCATCCAAGGGAATTAACCAGCAGGCGGGCCAACCAAAGGTTCGCGAACAGTACCAGTGCAGAGAAACTGCGATGGACATAGAAAAACCACGGCATGGCCTCTATCCAACTGGAACGCAGTTCATCACCCTGGGCCTCTTGAATCAGGTCTGTCATTTCACGCACCTGGGTACCCATAGCTACCTGCAAGATAGTCATGCCAAGCACGATGTATAGCCATTTTTGAAATCTCGGATCAATGGCAAGTACCGGTTGGGTTGCCATAATCTGACGCCTTGATTGCGCCAGTGCAAACAGCAGGGTCGCGACTATGGCCAGTGCCATCAGCATATGCAGGGTGATCATGCCGGGTTGCAAATTTGAGCTCACTACCCGGGACCCCAGCCAGCCCTGGAATCCAACCATCAGAAAAGCCATAACTGAAGCGGTTGTGATTGAGACATCCAGCCTGCGCAATGGCATCGACACCCAGGCCGTCGCGAAGATTAGCAGGCCGATTGTCACACCTATCAATCGGTTGAGATATTCTGTCCAGGTTTTAACTACATTAAAGCGGGTATCTCTATAGCCAAGATCGGCATAGACCTCTTGATAGTTCGCAGGCAACTGAGATTCTGCAGTCGGCGGAACCCACTGACCAAAGCAAGTGGGCCAATCCGGGCAACCCATACCCGCACCAGAAGCGCGAACGCTCGCGCCTACCAGTATCAAAAAATAAACAGCAGCCAGGGTTAAGGTAGCAAGCCCCCGAAATCGTCGCAGTGATTCATCCATAGCGGGTTGAGTAGTCATAGTCCAGGTCTAACAAGAATGCGTTTGTGATTTCCGGTCGCCAGAATTGCGCGCTTAATCCCGGAGAGCTTGAAGCAGGGCGACAGATGCATATCCATCCATTGGCAGGCCTGCACTTTGTTGATACGCGCGGATGGCGGCTCTGGTTTGCCTTCCTACCCTGCCATCGGGCTCACCGGAATCAAATCCATTGCGATTAAGCAGTTCCTGGAGCTCTCGGACGTCCGCAACACTCATGGCGGTCTCGTTCTCCGGCATGCGCTGAATTGGCCCACTGCCGGCATAGCGGTCTGCAAGGTGCCCGACAGTGAGAGCATAGAAAGTCGATGGATTATAGGTCATGGTGGTACGGAAGTTAGCGTAGCCGAGAAAGGCAGGCCCCTGCGCGCCAGCTGGAAGAATAACCGAAGCTTCCATGCCCGCCGCAACGGGTATGGGCGCTCCATTGAGCTGTGTGACCCCAAGGTCACGCCATTCCTGCAGTGGCTTGCGGGTCGAGGTGCCCGTTAAGCTGAAATCGAAGTCTTCCGTTAGCAGCACTTCCCTGCCCCAGCGTTCATCACCGCGCCAGCCAGACTGCGACAAAAAGTTTGCCGCTGAGTGAAATATGTCTGGCAAGCTGTTCCAGATATCGATGCGCCCGTCCTGATCACCATCTACACCATACTGATAAAAGATGTTCGGCATGAACTGCAGCTGGCCCATGGCGCCGGCCCATGATCCACTCATACGCTCAGCCTGTATGTGGCCGTCATCGATAATTTGGAGAGCCGTCAATAGCTGCCTGCGAAAGAAATCGGCGCGCCGCGGGTCAAAAGCGAGGGTAGCAAGCGCCTCAAGCACTGAAAATCCGCCGGTTGATCTCCCGTAATTGCTTTCTACTGCCCAGAAAGCCACGAGATAATGCGGTTGAACACCGTAACGTTGCCGCACTTGCTCCAGCAAGACGCTGTGCTGCTGTAACAGACTCTGCCCACGCGCCACCTGGTTAGGTGTCACTCTCAAACCGAGATAGCGGGTAAAGGTCTGCACAAACTCGGGCTGGCTATTATCCAGCTCCATCACGCGCTCTAGCGGCTGCAGGTTGTCTAGCTCCCGCAGGGTCGCTTCGCTGATGCCGAGTTCGCGTGCTTCGGCTCGAAGCTCAGCCAACCAGTCCGCAAAGCTTTGCTCATTCTCCTGCGCCAATAGTGCCGGCACGAACAGAGACAGAAATAGGGGAAATACTCTTAGGATTAAGCGCATCTGCTAATGATAGCGAAAATACGCCCGGAATAGAATCTCAAGTCGGTATCCTGAGCAGACAGATTGGCAATTCAGACAGCGGGCTGATTCAGGCAGCCATCTTATTAATAAACTCTGTAACCCGGCGCTCGTCAGAGTCAGAGAGCGCAATGAAATTTAAGCCGAGGTTGTAGTTATCCTGGCTCAGACGCCTGCAATAAGACACATTACAAACAGATTTTACTCGCTCTCTGCCAGCAGCTGCCAGCTCAAACTCCAATTCAAAATTTGGAAACAAACCTGAATCTGATTTCGCTCGGGATAGTTGTTCAATTAGATTGTGCTGGCATTCAATCTGAATCCCTGACGGTGAGATATTCATTAAGGTGCCACTTCGAACTATTCCTGACAACTTAAGATTAGCGTCACCAAGGATTGGCACGCGAGGGTAATTTCTCCGTTCGTTAGCCATGTTGTATCTCCGGTACTAATTTCAATCTCAGTGTAGTGCGGTGAGACAATTGTCTCATTGCTTCTGCGGCAAGTTATGACCTGAGCCACAGTTTTAACAAGTACGCCCACGTTTACTGCCTATAAACGTGAAGCGCGTCGCGAATTCGGGCAAGCTTCGATAGCCCTTACAAGCTTGGCAGACAGTCACTTTTTCGCTACATTTCCTGCATGAGGAATTTTCCTACACCAGCCGCATGCAATCACCGTATTCGCCAGCTTACCGCAATCCTGAGCAGCATTTGTCTGAGCCTGATCGCGCTGCAGCCAGCAGCGGCCCAGACTGTGAGGGAATACGTCGAAGCAGAGGCCCGCGAAAGCTATGACGAACTACTAAAAGAGTTCGGCGAGAACAAAACCCTTCCTCCTGGCTATGAATTGCAGACATTGCTGGCACTCAGCCATTATCCAGAGTTGAAGTCAGTTCGAATCCGCTTCGTGGTGGATGATGTCGACATTCCCCTGTCGTCCAGACCACATTGGACGAGCATGCTGAGATCGGCACGCAATCGCACCTACCTGGTTGTCATCGACAATAATCGTGAGGGTGGTCGCAATGCCCTGCTGCTGGAAAATCAGCCGTTCAACGCCCAGGTTGGTATCCTCGGTCATGAATTAGCCCATACGGTATATTACCTGGATCGTTCTTTTTTTGGCATTCTGGGCGATGCAATCTGCCAACTAGGAGACTGTCGGATACAGTTTGAGCGCGCCACTGACCGCCGCCTCATAGATTACGGCCTGGGATGGCAAAGATTTGATCACGCCCTGTACGTGCGAGGCCAAATTTATGGCAGTCGAGAAGCGGCTATGGGCAGTCAGGGCGGCGGTGGCGCATACATGAGCCCCGCAGAGTTGCTTGGCATTATGGAAGCTGATGAGCAGTACTCAGACTAAACATACCGATAGGCAATCAAGCAATCAGGTTAAGCACGGCTTCATTGATTAAGAATTGTCGCCACCATCTGCGTGGTAAATGTATTCCAGCCATTGGCAATACCATGCACAGCGCTAAGAGAAAAAATGCATGGGTTTTTCGCTCAGCTTGCGCTTGCCCAGCCGACTTAAAATTGACAGCTATGTTTCTCATCGGCTGATCGCTACCGTGCAGACCAGCATTGGACTTCAGGACAGCGTCAGGTAGCAGCTGCTCGCACGTGGCGAAGTTTGCCAATAACTGTTTCCATGGCTCGATCGATCAGCGGGGCTTCACTGATCACTTTCACTGTACCGTTTTTCAATTCTCTAGCCAGACCCATTTGAGATTTCTCGATAACCTTTACACCATGCGCATTGACAAAAATATACTTGTCGATGGTATCTATTTTTGCGGCCAGCGTGCAGCGAGTTGTCTGATCGCCCTCACCCTGAAACTCCATCCAAATTCCAATCGGAATCTTGCTAACCTGCTGCATGTGCTCGTCAGTTTCATGTAATTCCGGCATGTGCTGATCGACGATAGGTTTGGCATCGGCCAACCAGTCTTCAAATCCAATATCCTCCTCTGACTCCGACACCTCAGTCTCTTTAGGCTTGAAGAAACTTTCTTGAAGCTTGAGCAGATCTTTCAGGCTCTTATTGATCTGTTCTTTCTTGAATCCAGCCACTTCAAGGGCCTTATCCAGATTCATCAACAGTCGCGACTTTAATCGATTAAATCGTTCCAGATCTACGCTCGACCGTTCACTATCCACAGTCCATAACAGGACATCGATAGTATTCATGATTGGCTTCCAGCTCACCCCACCTGGCCCCTCTCTCAAAATTACCTGAACTAGAAATTTATGGAATTTAATCAACAGAAATTCTTTAACAAGGCCTGGGGTTTGTGAATCAAGGATGCGCTCTTCAATTTTCTGTCGAGCATAGAGCCTCACCTCTTCCAGTCTCTCGGTGCGTTCATCGGCATCCATCAAGCGATTTTCGACTGCCTGCGCCTCCCTTAGTTGACGGCGTTTAAAGTAGCGAAAGTCTTCCAAAATTTCTTCGATCAATTCTGGCTTGTTGCTGCCCTTGGCGATAAGCCTGGTGATCACTTCCTGCATTTTTACATACATAGGATCATCAGCCACGTCATCAGTCTCTGTCCAGCTGATGCCGGCAATAGCCAGGGTATTCAATAGCACTCGAGCCGGATGTTCATCTGAATCAAAGAAACCGGGATCCTGCAGCGCTATTTTTAGCACCGTTATCTGGGTACGACCGATGAGTTCTTTGATTGGAACAGGCACTGAGGCGTCTTCCCAGATAGCCTGGTACAGCAGATTCACCACACTGATGATATCTGTAAAGGTGCTGTCTATTGCCTGCAGTGTCTGTTTGTCGCTCAAAGCCTTCAATTGCTGCGCGATAATTTCTGAGAGATCCGCTTTGCTGCCTGACACGGGCTCAATCCCGGTAGCCATGTTGTTCTCGAGACTGCTTAACAGCCCGATGAGCTTGTCCCCTGACACTATTTCGACTTTTTGCTCACCCACCATCATGCCAGGCTGGAGACTTCCCCACGCTGCTGCATTACTCATGGGTGCCAGGCTTGGGGGGACAGCTGCACCCATGACCGATACTCCTCCCACATTGCTAGCTGCAACCGCGCCTTCGGTGCTGGCACTGGTATGCATGAGTCGCTGCATAATGGAAAAAATCTCCTTGTTACTGGAGCTGCTTCCACCAGGCTCCTCATCGCCTTTCGAGAACGCGCGCTCAACAGGGTCAGTCTTGGGGCGTGGCTTGCCCCGTTTGTTTTTGGTGACTTCTCTGCTGCGCGCGGCGATGTCGAGCTCCGGCAGAATTCCGTGGCCCACCAGTATGGCATTAGCCTGCACCAAGACGGTCTCAAGACTGTGAAAGACTTTGCTGTTGAAGTAACGATAGGCTAACAGCAAGGCGTTGGGCCTTAATCCAGAAGGCTGCAAGGCGTTTTTGAACGCTCCTGCTATTTGCTCTGGATCCATAGGATCATTTGATTCGTCTATTTTGGTTCGCGCTATTAACTTGTCCAATCGGGTGGTGTAACAGAGGTATTGCTCGATATCGGTATTGCGCGCATGGGCAATCATACCTTCCATGGCAATAATAGCCTCAAGGTCATCTTCCTCGACCAGTCGAAGATTTCCGTAATCCAGGGTGCTACTGTTATCCAAATCCATGCGTATACTAAATTCCACCAATTCGGTGAAGTTTTTTTCTAACTCCTGCTTAAAGCGTGCGAGCACTTTATCGCTTTCATCCAGCAGCGTTTGACCGTCGATAGCGGTGCTGGTTTGATCACGCATATCCTTACAGGCGCCATCCAGCGCCTCCTTTACAAGCGAACACAGGGCTGCACTCATGGCATCCCTCACTTCCAGGACTATGTCTTTTATATCAGCCAATTTGGCGACCTATCTGAATGTTAAACAACTGTCATCCGCATGTTTCTACTAGTCGGGAGCGCTGCCACAGCCCTCAGCTTCATTCACACAGCTGATATCCGGCACTGGCTCACCGTTTACCAAATCCCTGACCCAATCAACAAAGCGCACGCCTTCTACACTGTATTGATAAAAAATCGGGGATCCCAATATAGTATGGACATCACCACCTGCCGTGTAATGCGCGAGATCACTCACCCGATTTTCAATTTCCAGATAATTATTTAAAAGGCGTTGCGGCAAGGAGAAACTACCAGGGGCGTCACCAATCAGATAAGTGAAGTTTTTTTGCACCGAGTCTTCTGCCGTGTTGAATTGTGCAATCCTCAAATTGGCATTGTGATTGGCACTGGCGATGTAATAATCCTGGAACGTCAGCGTGCGGTTTGTTTCTCCGGCGTATTCGTTCCAGTCCGGCAGAATTACAGCCACATCCCAGGCTTCATGTACGCGATAAATATAGGGTGAGTCGTAGGCCCCAGCCGCATCGGCGAGCAACACTACCGGCAAATCAGAATAGTGTTCCGCCACCAGACCTGAATAAAACGAACCCCCAATTGCGCCTGCGCTGCTACCGCTAACAACCACTTTGCTCGGCGCCGTGAAGTTTTCATAAACCCAGTTCAAGACGGTTTGACTGTTGGCGTACCCATTGTGATAAGCAGTGACTTCGATTTCAGAGCCCTCTGCATTGGTATAGGTATACTCCCTTGGCCCTGCGCCAATATGCACATCTCCATTACAGTAAGGCACAAAAACCATGGCATAACCAGCAAAGGGATTCTCGGGATTGTCGAGATCAAAAATACCGCTGGCGAGCCCCGGGTTGTTCTGATCCATCTCAGCGAATGGTGAGTGGACGTTGGGCTGGGAACTCAAATCACAGGCTTGCCCAAACCAGCAGGCACCACCACCATTGAAAAACACCAACAGTTCCGTGTTGTCACCTGCGGGCTTGGCATAAAACTGGTACGGCGTGCCCGTTGAGCAAACGCCGTCAGTGGGGATGGCATTCCAGCCCTGACCCAGGCTGTTGAGCTCCGGCAGGCTACTCTGAGCAGCAACGGAGGCCATCAGGGAGAAAGCTGATAGCAAGAGTACATACCTGAACATCTGATACATGGAGAGTCCCTTTCATGGTTTAGGAATGCTACCCCCTCAAGGTCGTGCTGTCGACTCGGAAGCCACGTATTGCGTGACCAAAGTGAGTTTAAGGAGTGAGTCTGCTAAAGCATCTGACAAGCTCGCGCGAGAAAAGTGGACGGGTTGCTTCAGCAATCAATCTGAGACACAGCGTGACGGGCAGCCGTAATATTCTCGACATAATGGCCTTGTAATTTAATTGCTGACCCCTCAATCTGAAAGCTTGATCCCTGAAATGCCACTTCGGAGCTTATGATCATGCGCGACATCAACCGTCACAGACTTTCACCGCTGCAATGTCATTTCAATGATCCGATGTCTCGGCGCAGCATATTGGGATTGGGAGCCCGACTCACTGCCGCTTTCGCCCTTGCTGGATTGCCAGCACTCGGCCACAGCGCCGCCCGCCGTCTGACCAGCCTGGGCGCAGATCCATTCACCCTTGGAGTAGCCTCAGGAGATCCAACTTCAGACGCTGTCGTGCTTTGGACGCGTCTGTCCAGAGAGGTATTGCAGAATATCGGCGCCCAAGATGACGCCCTTGAGGTTAGATACGAGCTTGCCCGCGATCGGGATTTCAGAAACATTGCCCGCAGCGGCGCCATGGTTGCTGCACCGGAGTTAGACCATTCTGTGCATGCTGATGTCCGTGGCCTCGATTCCGACCAGGTCTATTTTTATCGCTGGCAGATAGGCGATGTCACCAGTACCGTCGGCAGAACCAAGACGGCAGCAGATGCGGCTGCTGATAACCAGATTTTCAATTTTGCCTTTGCGTCATGCCAGCAGTATGAGCACGGCTTTTATACCGCATACCGTCACATGGCCAATGAGGATCTCGATCTGATCGTGCACCTCGGTGATTACATCTATGAGCGAACCTGGGGACAAAACCTGGTCAGAGCCCATGAAGGTCCCGAAATTATCAATCTGAACAACTACCGGGCGCGCTACAACACCTATAAATCGGACCCAGATTTACAGGCAGCCCATGCGGCCGCGCCCTGGGCGGTGACCTGGGATGATCACGAAGTGGATAATAACTATGCCGCAGACATCGCAGAAGATGACCAGACACCAGACCAACTCTTGCAGCGCCGTGCTGCGGCCTATCAGGCTTTCTATGAGTTCATGCCCATTCGCTTGCCGGTTGGCAGGCAAGGTCCGAATATGCCGATTCACCGCAGATTGCGCTTTGGCAAATTGATGGAAATGAATATATTGGATACGCGCCAGTACCGCAGCGATCAGGCCTGCGGTGATGGCAGAAAACCCAGCTGCGCCGAACATCAGGACAGCAGCCGTACCCTGTTGGGGCAGGCTCAGAGAGACTGGCTTTATGGCGGATTGGCAACGACCGATACCACCTGGAACGTGCTGGCACAGCAAATAATGATGGCCAGTCTACGTTCCGTTGGAGACAATGGCGAAGAGCTGTGGCCCATGGATATCTGGGATGGCTATCCCTACGAGCGACAGCAATTACTGCAAGCCCTCAAGTCATTAGGCACGCCAAATCCGGTAGTACTGACCGGAGATATTCATTCCAACTGGGCTGCCGATCTGAAGCTGGATTTCGATGCACCGGGATCAGAAACCGTTGGCAGCGAGTTTGTGGGAACATCCATCACTTCTGGTGGCGACGGCGCAGATATGACTGAGTATGGTGCAGCCTTACTCGCTAATAATCCCCATGTGAAGTTCTACAATGCACAGCGGGGCTACGTTAAAGCCACCCTGACCCCCTCGCTTTGGCAATCTGACTACAAGGTTGTCCCCAGCGTAACAACTGCGAATGCACCTATCTCAACGCGCAAGACCTTTGTGGTTGAAGCGGGTAATCCTGGCGTTCAGGAGGCCTGACATGCCACGCCTGATCCGCTTCATGAGTTTACAAACGGTAGCACTGGCGTGCATTGTGCTGTCCACATTTCTCCAGCCCACATTAGCCCAGGAAAGCTCCGGCCAGGCCTGGTTAGCCGGAGATCATCATATCCACAGTCGTTACAGCGTCGGTTGGAATCGGGAAATAGATCCTCCTGCACCTATTATCGGCGGCGATGCTATCTATCCAATCCAGATGAATGCACTGATGGCCAAATATTTTGGTCTGAGTTGGATGGTGTCAACTGATCACGGCGGTCCAGGACACAGTAAAGTGAACCGGGATCGCGCCTACCCTGAACTGCTGCAGTCCCGCCTGGCGGTACCTGAAGTCATCCAGTTTTACGGCATGGAACTCGATACGCCGGGCGCAGACCATTCCAGTCTTATCATTCCATTCTCTGATACGGAGGCAGAGCAACTCTTTGCCATCGAGTCGGCCTGGGCAAAACGTGAACCCTGGCCGGCCAACCCCGAATGGGATACCGAACCCAGAATGTTGCTGGCGTTAGCAGCTATGGCTCAACAGCAACTACCGCCTCTGATAATTGCTAACCATCCATCGCGCTCGGCGACCGGCTTAGCCGAGTATGGCCTGGACCACCCTGATGAGTTGCGAAAATGGAACGATACAGCCCCCCGGGTTGCTGTGGGTATGGCCGGAGCACCAGGTCATCAAGCGGCTACTCTCAATGCAGATGGAAGCGCTAAGCTGGAAAGTGCGCGTGGTGGCTATGGTCGCTATCCAACCCTGGGTGGCTTCGACCAACTCAGCGCAACCGTTGGCGGCTTTTGGGATGCCATGATTGGCGAAGGCCGGGACTGGTGGAT
>Ga0181597_10005058_pt1 | contig 12802 bp, 10 predicted proteins | sample 041ome_5_FD_148647 | JGI IMG/M metagenome (GOLD analysis project Ga0181597, IMG submission 148647) | Coastal salt marsh microbial communities from the Groves Creek Marsh, Skidaway Island, Georgia - 041403US metaG (spades assembly) | ecosystem: Environmental > Aquatic > Marine > Intertidal zone... | reverse complement strand
TCAGCCCAAATGGGGTCAGATTCATTACTCCCTCGGATTATTGCTGGCAGAAGATAGTCAGAGGTTGCCAGAGGCGATCCGTAGTTTGGAGCGTGCTGCAGGTTATTGGTCGGAGAATCCACGCGTTACCTACAACCTCGGAATAGCTTACTGGCAAAGCAATCGGGTGGAAGATGCGGTTCGCTCCTTTCAGCAATCTTTAGCGATTCAGCCAAATAATTCGGAGTTTCTTCAGCGTATCAGTGAGTTACTTGCTCAAAACGGCAGGTGGAGTGAAGCCGTTCCGTATCTTACCAATTTGGTAGAGCTCTTTCCAGATGATCAGAGTTTAAGAGCTTTTTTGGAGAGGGCACTAGGGAACTCCAAATAAAAAACCTCCCCTGGTGGACGAACCTTAACCTAGGGGAGGAGCCTTTTGAACTGATGATCCCGTTAGTAAGCGGGAACGAATAGCTTATATGCAAAACTCTCGTTTAAATTACCATTTGTCAAAAAATAACTTAACTTTTTCTTATAAAGTTAATAAGTATTATTAATTTATTGGCTTTTGTTATATTTTGCTTCTTATTTTAGATATGCAATCATCTTGCAAAAAGAATATTGAAAGCTAAAGTAGACTATGTGAAACATACACACACATCAGACACATGTAGCGGTTTCCTTTGGTTAGATCGCTTAGGGGTTGGTATGGCATTGATTTGCGCGGTTCATTGCTTGCTCACGCCCGTCCTGATCGTACTTTTACCCATTATTGCCTCTAGTTTTTGGGTGAATAGTGAATTTCACCTTTGGATGCTTATTGCGGTTGTGCCTTTGACCATCTTTTCGTTTTTCATGGGATGCAAAAAGCACCATGACATAACTTTAGTTGTTTTAGCTATTCTTGGGATAGCTCTTTTGTTTTGCGGTGTTTTGTTTGGTTGTTCCACCTGCAAGGTAGGTCATCATTTTCCCTCCATAAGCGACTTCTCAAACTTTCCTCATGGATTTGAGTCTGTGTTCACAACACTTGGCGGAACATTGTTAGTTGTAGCTCATCTTCGTAACTATCGACTTTGTCGTAAATCGGAGTGCGATCATTCTCACTAGGATCTTATTTTGCCCCTTCACTTTATTGCTTTTACGCTTTGGGCCTTATTGAGGTCCAGAAAGTAGGGAATTTTAATTTTTTGGTTTGTAGTTATTTACAAAACTTAAAGTGGATGTCTGTTTTGGTACTTTCCTGTCATGTCAAAGGGAGTGATTGACTCGAGGTAGACGGGGTAGTTTTGTGTATGGATGAAGCATCATTTTTTCCTATTCACAATTCTTTTTATATTTCCTACTAGTTTTTTAACTGCAATTGAGGACACCAAAGAAAATAGAAGTATTCAAGCTGAGAGATATTTAAAACAGTTCTCTTTGGTAGACATGATAGGAGGCACTTGGGAGCAGATGTTTAAACATCCTCCATTCTCGTCATGGTCAGATAAGCAAAAGAAAGTTTTTTCCGACAGAATGACAGCAATTGTTACTTCCGAACAATACGACAAAATACTTATGGATGGGATGCTTGAGACATTTACTGCAGCTGAGTTAAAAGCGTTCGCAGATTTTTACGATTCTGAAAATGGAAAGTCTGCGATGAAAAAAATGAATAACTTGATGGCAAACATGATGCCCAGACTGCAGCTTATGATGCAAAAAGAGATTACTTCATTACTAGAGGAAATAACAAAATCCAATTAGTAATGTAATGGGAAGGAAATGGAGCCACCTGTCAGGGTCGAACTGACGACATCCTCATTACAAGTGAGGCGCTCTACCAACTGAGCTAAGGTGGCAAAAGATAAGCCTAACTTAATATCTCAAATTTTTTTTGCAATCGCTTTGTACAAAAAATGGAGAAAGACACTGTAAAGCATATCTTGTTTATGTCTCGCAGGTGAAGAGTTTACTTTCCGGTAAATAATTTAGGATCAGCTTTTGGGCGGTGCTTTTTAATTCAGACTCGATTTCCTGCTGGTAAGCAATCATTCCATCCTTTTTCTCCCAATTTCCCGCAAGTAAAGGTTCTTGTGGGTATAATTTCTCTATCTTTTTGAAAAACCCGTTGGGCATACGAAATGCACCCAGGCTCACCGAGTGAATCGATTCTTCTGGTACAGACTCAAAAATTTCCTCAAATAATTTACGGTAACGAAGCTCGAAGTCTTGGCAGTGGATTAGCGGATCGATCCGCAATCCAAGTTTCCAACCCAGTTCAGCCAGCTTTTTCATGGCTTTGACTCTGGAGGATACAGGCGGAACCCCATATTCAATCTGCTGACTGACTTCATCCGGGGTGAAGCTAAAAGCAACCACGGCATTAGAGAGAGGATTCATTTTCTGCAATACCTGGGTGGCTACGCTTTTGGTTCTTATTTCAATCCATGAATTGGTTAGTTTATTGAAAAAGGGAAGAAAGTGTTCTGCAAACCCAGTGACCGATTCGAGGGCGAGGCTATCGCAGTCATAGCCCGAAAAAAACCAGCTTGGATCGCTGTTGTTATTGGTAACTTTTTTGATCTCCTGCTCAAAATTTTCAAAATTTACAAAGAGGAGATAATGAGCAGAAGGATACATCCCTTGTAAGAAGCAATAGCGGCAATCATACAAACAGTTGAGAAGGTGAGAGAAATAGTAGTTATGCACCCCACCAACTCCATAACTTGGCGGGATCGGATGAACCAGTTTGCCGGTTTGCTTGGCTAGGATCAGTGCAGGGTTCTTTTTCTGTAATCGAAAGCTTTGTCCTGCTGGATTAAAGACTTCTTTGTAGTGCTTGCAGGGGATTACATTGGCTTTGGGATATCGAGCGAGAATGTCTTTTGCTTTGGGGGAATCCTCAGCCCCATCTTCCATATAAATGGTATCAATCATCCAAGAATGCGTTTGGGTTCGAGTAAGTGGGTAACTTTTTGCATGGCATCCCTTGCGTTCGAGGTTCTAGAAATTATTTCTTCAATCTCAACCAAATCCACTCCGATGCTTTTCGCCTGACGAAGAAGTTCACGCAATTGGTGTACTTGGGTCACCGAAAAAGAGTGCAAAGCTTGAACCCTCTGGCAGACCTCACCCACTTCCTTATCAGACTGCATAGCAAAGCTGGCCGTATCGATCTGCGTAACCAAAAGATCAATTGCTTTAAGGTTTTCCTCAATCATTGCCGGGACTTTCTTTGGATTAACCTGATTGAGATCGTGATCCGGATTGTCGGATACAATTTTAATCACCTGTACAAGCTCCCGAATCGTAAACTTGCATGCAGTTCTGTAAAAGGCATGAGCTTCCATATCATAGCCCAAATCCGGTTGGTAATTTGAACAAGGCTTGGAGCAGGTTTGTAAGCAACTGACTGCAAACGAGTGTTCAAAAATTTGTGGAGGGTAAAAACTTTCATCACTACTATCATCAGTAATTTTCCCAGCGATGAAGGCTTCACCAATTTTTAGGCTGCCATGCCCGGCTATCCCAAGGTTCATCCATCCAAGATTAGGTTTATTCGTTATTTGGTGAAGAGCAGTAGTCGCCGATACTGCTCTATCTCTACCCAGTCCGCTAATGATTAAGAAATGCTGATCATTTCGAAAAAGCGGGTAGGGAGCATCCTCCACTTTTTCCAGTTGGTAAAAATCAATCAGTGGTTGGGCTTCCCCTTGAAATGCGACCACAAAATCCATCAGGCGGTTAGGGTTGGCTGTTTTCCCAGTTCAATAGAATATTGATCCGATAAGTTCTTGTATTTTTGGGCATCATCAAATTTCCCCCGCTTTTCTGCACCTTGGGCAAGAATACCACATTTTTCCTGTATGACCTCTATTGCCTTAATTCTACAATCATTGCTGAGCAGAGGATTGCTAAGGATTTTTTGCAATGCCATAATCCTGAACCTGTCCATTCCCCAAATAGTGGTGGATAACTGATCCGAATGTCCACCGTGTTTGATCACCAACTTTTCATCCACCAAACCTATTTCTTGTTCGAGCAGGAGGCGTAACCAAAAATCATAATCTTCGCACACAGAAAGCTTTTCATCGAACAGACCAACGGTCTCAAATACTGAACTGTGTATCAGAACAGAGGACGGGCAGATTAAACAATGTCTTAAACTTCTTTCCCAAAGTAAATCACTTGATTTATCGAGGTAGGCTGGGGGAGTGACTTCGTTTCCATTTCGTATCCATCGCTCTCCTGTATGTATAGCTTGTAACTCAGGAAGTTTCTCTAGAAAAGCCATCTGTTTCTCCAACTTTGTTGGTTCCCATTCGTCATCTGAATCCAATAGGGCAATCCAATCACAAGTAGATTGCTTGATCCCCAGGTTTCTGGCACTGGCCACTCCTTTATTTTCCTGCCTTAAAAACTGAACACTAGGAAATGAGTTTCGAAGGGAATCACTTACTGGCTTGTTCGATCCGTCATCAATCACCAGAACCTCCGATGCAGAGCAAGTTTGTTTCCTTACCGAGTCTAAGGCACGCTCAAGGAGACTCCAACGATTACACGCGGGTATAACGACGGAGATGGATGAGCCATCTCCATCAACAAAATTATGACGCCCCGTCACCGCGGGCCAGCTATAGTCAAATTAGAAAACCTTTACGGTAACTTCGCTGTCCTCGAAGCCAGGAGCAGAAATGAGAAGTTTTCCCTCTCCGGGTTGCCCCCCCTTAATTGGAATATTCACGGTTTTATCTCCTTCGGAAATCACAGCTTCATTCATGATCACGGAGTCAGGAATGTTGGTCTTAATTTCAATGGGTAAACCACCTGCTGGTGCCTCATAATCAATTTTGAAAAGAAGTGTGGCAGAATCCCCGGATTGAATTTCCAGACTGCTTGGCACCACTCCGATCTTGCTTTCGTCTACGCGGAATTGGCCAATCTCTAGTGCACCATGAGCACCCCCTTCAAGTTTGACGATGTAGTCGATCCCAGAGGGCAGGGAAGGCACGATGAAACGCAATTCATTTTCAGAGAGGTAACGGGTGGTGGTGGCTTCTTCACCGAAAATGATTTTGTCGTACTTGGTCAATCCACGCCCCTGCACCGCAATTTCAGAGCCAACGGGTCCTCGGTAGGAAGCAAGGTTGCCCACATAACGGTTTTCCAACCTGAAAACTTGCAGATCGCTGGTCACTGTACGCTCAGCGGTGTCACCATTATCAAGCACACTGGAATACTTTGCTTCGTAGTAGTAGGTAGCTTCATCGAAGCCGGCAGGCAATTTGTAGTCACAGCTCCAAAGCTCAGGATTAAACTCATCCTGTACCATCACCAATTTTTCTCCCCCCACCACTGCAAATACCTCAACCGTTTCGGTCTTGATTCCACGGTCCTGAATCTCCACTTCTGTTTGAAGAGTATAGATGCCGGATGGATTTTGACTGATATTCTTGGAAGTCAGATTGATGAAATTGGGCTGTCGGCAACTGGAGAGAAACCACAAGCTTGCTGACAAGCAGCTAAAAACGATTAATTTGGCAATGTATTTCATGGTCGTATGAATCAAGCAGATGAAGAGTTGAATACTTTGGTGTTAAACAAGGAATTGGACGGGCGCAAGAATCTAGCGCTCGGAATATACATCCATGTCCCATTTTGTTCCACCACTTGTGATTTTTGTGCCTTCTATCAGGAAAAACCAAGCAAAAACGGAATCGAATCTTATTTTCGTGGATTAAAGGATGAATTCGACCGCTTTTTACCGAACCGGGAAGTGTCTACCATTTTTATCGGTGGTGGAACTCCTGGTTTGCTCAAGGCTGAGCAGTTGGACGAATTATGCTCGCTGGTTTCATCGCATGATCTCAGCCCCGATGTCGAATGGAGCATCGAACTTGCACCTACGGAAATCACTCCTGAGAAACTCGATGTTCTCCGGCAGGGTGGGGTAAATCGGATTTCGCTGGGTGTACAGACCTTTAATCCTAAATTTATGGATGCTTTGGGCCGACAGCACCCAGTGGAGAAAACATTCGAGGCTTACCGATGGATTCGCGAGGCAGGGTTTGATTCGGTAAATCTTGACCTCCTCTTTGGTGCTCCCGGCCAGTCGTTGCAGGATTGGGTAGACGATCTTGCTCAGGCGGTCGAACTTGCCCCAGGTCATTTATCCACTTACTGCCTCACATTCGAAGAGGATACCGCTATGTTTGTCCGTTTGTCACAGGGTAAGGTGAGAATCGACCCCGAACGCGAGGCCGAGTTTTACGAATTTGCGTGGGACTATCTGCCCGCCCATGGTTACGATCAGTATGAGGTATCCAACTATGCCAAGCCGGGTCATGCCTGCCGGCACAACCTCAATACCTGGGCGATGAACGAATGGATCGGATACGGTCCCTCCGCCTGTACCCAATACCAAGGAGTTCGCCGTAAAAATATTGCCAACCTCGAGGAATGGGCAGAAGGCATGCAACCTGGCAACCAACCAAAGTTTATGGAGCAGCAAACATTAAGTTCCACCGAATTTGCTCAGGATGCAGTTCTGTTTGGATTACGTATGAATCAGGGCATTTCCATTCCCAAAATCGCTGAGCAGTTCGATGTACCGATTGCTCAATTTTCAGGAATTACAAATTTCATGAACCATTTGCTTGAAGAGGGATTGGCCACTCAGCCAAAGACAGGAATTTATACCCTCACCAAGCAGGGAAGGATTCTAAGTGACGCCATCGCCTGCGATCTGCCTGAGTTAGGTTCGGTTAGCTAAGAGCCCCTCGCAAGTATCCGCTCGCTTCCTTGAGCCCACCCGAACGGGCACGCTGTACCCACAGATCTTCAAACTCCTCCACCATTTCCTGTGGGTTGCTTTCGAAGTAGGACTTTCCTTCGAGCATGCTGAGCCCACGCTTCAGCGAAAATTCGGTCATCTTGATTCCCAGTTTAATCTCCTTCAGACTGAGCGAAGTGGATTGGGTTTCGCTAAATGACGAAAACTTCTTCAGGCAGTGATCCAAGCGCTCCAGTCCGGCGGACAATTTTTTCTCAGTGGCATGCTTGTTCAAAAATTTCATGAACCGTTCTTCCTTCGCTCCAAAAAGAAGCGTCCAGTGCATGCTGGAGTTGGGGATGTAGGTATCCATCAAATGATCTAGTTTACCTAGAGTCAGGAGAGCTTTTCCAATCTGTGCATCGGGGGATCGATAGACCCAGCAGTCTATGGCCTGCCCGAGTGTGTCCTCGTCGACTTGTTTTCCATGCCAGCTCAACTGGGCCCCATGAAGCATCCCTGGATACATCGTCGGCCAGGGCTGGTGGTTTCCGCAATCCCCCCAACTGGTTAGAAGAATTCCTTCCGCCCCGTGCTTTTGTGCCTGGTTACAGGCAAGCTCGATATTTTTTTGGGCGACGGGCCAGCGCCCGGTAAAACTTTTCCATGTACCGGTGCCCGGTGCCAGGCAAAACTCCAGTCCGCAACGCGCGATTGCTTCCGCCTGTTCCTCAAACGGGTGGGTTGGTTCATAGCCCCAGATAATCGGCGATGCATGCTTGTCCAAAAGTTTGGCGTTCTCTGGGTCCTCCAACAGTACATCAGACCAAAACTGCATATGCCTGCCATGCTTTTCCACCAGTTTGCGGATGCCCTCGAGGTGGCGTAGATACACCTTCCCCTTGCCGATTTTTTCCACTTCCTGCCTGCTCCATCCCTGGCCCAGTTCCCACGGTTCATCCAGCCCTACATTAAACTCCCTGGAACTGAAATTGGGCAGGTATTCCTGGTAAAGCGAATCAATGAAGTTGAGACTTTCCTGATTGGGTTTCAGGGTAGTTCCGTGGTCTCTTTTAATATACGGGTTTTCCCGCACGAATCCATCCGGGCACTCCGCCATATGTTTGTAGGCGGGATGGCAAAGCCAACGTTCGAAATGGCCAAATGAGTTTAGGTTGGGCACCAGTTCAATGAACCGCTCCTGGCAGTACTTGTCTATTTGCCGGATTTCCTCGCCGGACAGGGGCGAGGCATCCTTCCACACGGCCTCATGGTCCTGAAAGCGAAAGGTGTGCTCGATGTAAAGCTGCAGTTCATTGTATCCGATGAGGGCGAGCAGATCGATTAGCCGGAATAATTCTTCCATTGTCGGTACCTTGCACCGGCTGATATCGAGCATAAATCCACGCCGGTTCAGGCTGGGATTGTCCTCGATTACGAATCCCGGCTGGGTGCCTTCCTCTCGAAACTGAAATATCTGAAACACCTTGGATAACGCTCGGAATACGCCTACTGCACTTTCCGCCCGGATGGCAGTCTGTTCCTTTTCCAGTTTCAGAGAGTATGCCTCTGGATGCCCGAAACTTTCTTTTTGGACGACGAGGTTTGCCAGCTCGGTCGACGCTGCCTGTTTCAGGTCAAGTTTTCCAGCCCATGGAATGATCCCTTCGCTCAGGCTTTGATCCGAGCAAAAGAAGCGGAGTTCCTGAGGAAGGATAAACGAATTTCCGGTCTCAGAAATTTTCCGGGTAGTGGGAAATAATTCGGGCAGGCTCATTTTGATTGCCTCGGCAGGAGCAGTCCGCATCCCCATGTCAGAAACACTGTCACTGGCCAAGCCCAGGCGGTATTAATCTCGATGATTAATTTTGACCCCTTGACCATCAGTCCGCTCCATGTTTCCACCTGATCCAAAGAAATGAGATCGAAGTTCAGCAGGATCTGGTAAAAGTCGGGCCGCAAGTACGCCACCAAGGCAAAGGAAAGGGCAAAGCCCAGGCTCAGTCCCTTGGCGCTTGCCCGCGGGGTAAGCAGCGAAGCGAGGAACATACCCAGCATCGGGCCCGTGGTGTAGGAGATCATCCCAAACGCAAGCACCACAACATTGACCTTGCCCCGTAACTCATCCAGTTCCACCGCAAATGCAGCCAATAAGATTCCCCAAATCAGAACCAGTAGGCGGGAAAGAAAGAGATCTTTCTTATCTTCCTGTGGTTCATTTCCCTTACGGTCCCGAATGAGGGACAGGGTGGTTTGGGAAAGAGCCGCGAGGATGGAGTCGAGGCTCGATATCGCCGCGGCAAAGATACCCGCCAGGATCAGCCCGCGCAGCCCGGCGGGCAGTTCAGTAACGATCCATACAGGGTAAACATAGTTCCCATCCTCTGCAAAGATCGCAGGCTCGGTACCCGCTATCCGCATCGGCTCGTAGTAGGCATAGAGGGCAGTGCCCACAAAAAGCATCAGGGTGGTCAGGAGAAGGGCGGCGGAGCTGGCAATCATGGCCTTGCGGGCATCGCTTGCATCGCGGCAGCAAAACATTCGCTGGGCATTGAGCTGGTCGACCCCAAAAGCACTGAGGTTTTGGAAGGGAACTGCGATAATTGCCACCCACAGGGTAAACCCAACTGCCGGGTCGGTGGTTAAGTTGAGCAGGGTAAATTTGCCGGCATCTCCTGCAGTATCCACCATTTGGGCCCACCCGCCATCGAGGTGGGAGATAATCCAAAACAGGGAGAAAAGTCCCGCTCCCACAAAGAGGAAAAACTGCATCACATCCGTCCAGATCACGGTGCGCATTCCACCCATCCATGTCCAGCCCACCGCAAATAGTCCGATGATCCAGATACAATGCTCAAATTCGAGCGGGGTCACTACTTTGAGAGCCAATGCCGCCACCAATACCCGAACGCTTTGTCCCAGTATGCCCCCAATCTGAAAAATGATCGTGGCCAGTCGTTTCGCACCAATGCCAAGGCGGTTTCCCATAAAGTCGTAGGGGCTGTAGATCTCCTTTTCGTAAAACGCTTTTACAAAATAAATTCCAACCAGTACCCGGGCCACAATGGAGCCCAGTCCCCATTGCAGATAAGTAAAGTCCCCGGTCGCGGCATAGACCATTCCGGGCACTCCGATAAAGGTCACCCCACTGATTTCCGTGGCGATGATCGAGCCCGACACCGCAGGCCAGGGGAGGGTGCGCCCGCCCAGAAAGAAGTCATGTATGGTGGACTGTTTTCCTTTGAGGGCATGGCCCACCCAGGTGGTCAGGGCAAGATAGCCTGCCACCACCAACCAATCGATCTGCGTAAAAAATTGATGATACTCCATCCGCCCATCATCAAAGATGGCATTGGGGAATGTGGAAACGTAAAAGCGGTTTCCGTGAATAATTCCTTGGCTCTGTGAATAACTCCCACCTGCAGGCACAAATGTGAATTGTTTTAGCTCGACCCTGCCTTCGGGCGGGTGTCTTGATATTCCCCATGTCTGTATCCATTGGCACCCCCTTTAAACCTTCGGCAAAAAAGGTACTTCTTTGCGGCTCGGGCGAGCTGGGCAAGGAATTGGTCATCGAGCTTCAGCGCTACGGTGTGGAAGTAATCGCGCTCGATGCCTACGACAATGCACCGGCCATGCAGGTGGCCGACCGTTCCCATGTCGTCTCCATGCTCGATGGCCCCGCCCTCCGTGCCATCATCGAAAAAGAACATCCCGATTTGGTTGTGCCCGAAGTGGAAGCCATCGCCACCGATGTGCTCGCCGAACTCGAAAAAAGCGGCACCACCACCATCATACCGACCGCACGGGCCACCCAGCTTACGATGAACCGCGAGGGCATTCGCCGGGTTGCCGCCGAAGAACTCGGCCTGCGCACCTCTCCCTACCGCTTTGCGGAGACCAAGGAGGAATTTGACCAGGCCGTAGAGGAGATTGGCATGCCCTGCGTGGTCAAGCCCATCATGAGTTCCTCCGGTAAGGGACAAAGCACCGTAAAAACTGCGGACGATATATCCAAAGCTTGGGAATATGCTCAGGCGGGCGGACGGGCAGGGAAGGGCAAAGTCATTGTCGAAGGTTTTGTTGATTTTGATTACGAGATCACCCAGCTCACCATCCGCCATGCCGGGGGCACTTCCTTTTGCGATCCCATCGGGCACATCCAGGTGGATGGGGATTACCGGGAGTCCTGGCAACCTCACCCCATGTCTGATTCGGCCATTGCCGAGGCCCGCGAGTATGCCCGTAAAATTACCGACGAGCTCGGAGGGTGGGGCGTATTCGGAGTGGAGCTCTTTATCAAGGGGGATCAGGTGATATTCAGTGAAGTGTCTCCCCGTCCGCACGATACCGGTATGGTCACCATGATCTCGCAGGATCTCTCCCAGTTTGCTTTGCATGCCAGGGCCATCCTTGGCTTGCCCATCCCGGCGATCCGCCAATACGGGCCCTCCGCTTCCAGTGTCATCCTGGTGGAGGGAGAGTCGGATAACCCCACCTTTTCCAATTTGGATACGGCTCTTGCCGAGCCCGATGTACAGCTTCGTCTATTTGGTAAACCTGCGGTCAAGGGGCGTCGTCGGATGGGGGTTGCCCTGGCCCGGGGAGATGATGTGGAGCAGGCACGGGCCAAAGCCAATGCTTCCAGTTCTGCGGTGCAGGTTTCTTTGGGATGAGTGAACTTCGTGAACTGATCGACCTGCTCGAAACTTTTCGGGACGAGCGGGACTGGGCCCAGTTTCACGACTCAAAGAATCTCGCCCTTGCTCTCTCCATCGAGGCAGCGGAGCTCAACGAGCTCTTTTTGTGGAAAAAAGATGCGGAGTCCGAATCAGTCGATAAGCAACGGCTGCGGGAAGAGTTGGCCGATGTCTTTGCCTACGCCCTGATGCTCGCCGGTAGGCACGGGCTGGATGTTTCTCAAATCGTAAAGGATAAGATTGCTCTGAATGCGAAGAAATACCCGGTGGAAAGCTCCCGGGGATGCTCGGCGAAATATAAAAAGAGTGAAGAGTGAATGGTGAAGAGTGAAGGGGAAGGCAGACTTTTTCCTTTGACTTAGAAGATGGTCGTTACAAAAATCACTTTGTGATTTGCTCGATTCGATTCTTCCTTTCATCTATTCTTCTTTTTGCGGCCTCTTGTTTGGTTGCCGCTCCCCCTGTTCCCTTCTCGGGCAAGCTGGCAGTGGATGGTACCAACTTCCATGGCAATGCTCTCTTCTCCTTCTCCATTGTAGATGGTGAGGGAGCGGTGCATTGGAAACATGCGAACGAGCCAGACGCCAGAATTGAGAATTTCGTTATGAATGGCCGCTACCTCGTGCTTTTGGGCGGGCAGGGTATGCAGACACTTCCAGCTGATCTATTTTTGAAACATGATTCCCTCTTTCTACGGGTGTCGGTGGATTTGAAAGACGGAAAAGGACTTCGCCTACTTGAGCCCGACCAGCGGATCACATCCTCCCCCTATGCCTTGAGTGCTGAAATCGCCCGCCTCGCCGAAAAAGCCTCCCTTGCCGACGGGGTCACCCCAGGTGCGATCACCGCGGGGATGATTGATACCGGTCTGCTTGCCGATTTGAACCGCACCGCAGGCATCACCGAAATCACCCGCGAGATGTTACCCCAGGATGTACGGGATGATCTCAACCGGACCGTTCGCTTGCAGGATCTGTCACCGGAAGTTTCACAGAGTATCAACCGTTCCATCTCCCTGAATGATTTGGATTCTCAGGTTATTACTGAACTCAATAACTCGATAGCTCCAGGTTCTATTTCTTTGGATCAATTATCCCAACAGGTGCGGAATGATATTAACGCCACCATCACACGGGAGCGATTGTCGTCAGATGTCCTTGCCGATTTAAACCGCACCGTTCGCTTGCAGGATCTGTCACCGGAAGTTTCTCAAAGTATTAACCGCTCCATCACCCTGAACGATTTGGATTCTCAGGTTATTACCGAGCTCAATAACTCGATAGCTACGGGTTCCATCACTCTTGATCTGCTTTCCTCTCAGGTTCGCAATGACCTGAACCGCACCATCACCAAGTCCATGCTGAGT
>Ga0181597_10005057_pt1 | contig 12806 bp, 9 predicted proteins | sample 041ome_5_FD_148647 | JGI IMG/M metagenome (GOLD analysis project Ga0181597, IMG submission 148647) | Coastal salt marsh microbial communities from the Groves Creek Marsh, Skidaway Island, Georgia - 041403US metaG (spades assembly) | ecosystem: Environmental > Aquatic > Marine > Intertidal zone >... | reverse complement strand
CTCTCTCACTCGCTTCGCGTTCTCGTCGAGTTCATCTCATCTGCGTTCAATGAAAAGGGTGCGTTATGGTATGACTGCGATGTGTTTTCTTTATGAAGAAAGTTTGGATAAAATGGAAGACATGTCTGTCGTCATTCCATCCGAACAACGCGCGCGAAAAGTAAAGCACAGATACAGACGTTGATCAGGAAAAGGTCGCCACCCCGAGGAAGAGAAACACGACGAGTCACACTTCTGCACGCGAGAAACGATGGGGACGACGATGCTTTCGACGACGAATGTTTTCTGCGTAAAGATGACTGCGTCCAAAACGTCATCACTCAAAGAGAGTTCGCGACGATATAGACGACGACGACGACGGAATGATGATGGATTCGCGACGACGACGACCAGAGCGAAAGCAGACGGCTCCAAGGAGAGCAACATTTTCGATAAAATCGCCAACGAGGCGAACAAAATGCTCGACGTCATGGAAGGCGGGCCAAAGTTACGGAAGTGGTACGGCGAGGATTCCTCGGTCGGGAAAGATGGCGAAGTGAAAAGAGAGAGAGAAGAAAAGGAGGAAAGTTTAAGGAAAGAGGAACGAGAGATGCAAATGAAGATGGACAGTGAAGAGAGCGCGTACGGGAACGAAGAGGAAGAGATGAGTTCTCCGAAGAGAGCTATTTATGTGCTCGATTCTGGATCAAAGCTCGGCGACGCGGTGGTCATGCAACTCGTGCTCGCGAAGTTGGACGTGAAGGTGGCGTGCGAGAACGTGGAGGCGGAGAGCGCGAGGTACGGGCCATACGTCGACGTCGCGGATTTAGGGGACGCGAAGGCGTTGCGTCGATCGTTGGCTGGTGTGAGGTCGGTGATTGTTCCCGCGGGTAAGTTTGACGAGTCGTTCGCGAAATCGTGCAAGGAGAGCGGGGTGAAGCACATCGTGCTGTTGTCGACCGCGAAAGCGAGTAAAGGGAACGTGTTGAGCATGTTTTTGGACGACGAAGGCGCACGGGCGAGAAAAGAGGAGAAGAGAGAACAATTGGCTAGAAGTTTGGGGATACCTTTGACGATTATTCGCCCAGTGGACGTGGTGGATGAACCAACGAGAGGGAAGACGATGGCGTTCTCCAAGGAAGACGGACGATTGAGCGGCACGATTTCAATCGAGGATGTCGCCGTGTGCGCGGTCCGAGCGTTAGCGCAGCCGCCGAAGAAAGGTAGCGACGCGATTGCATTCGAGATTGCGACATCTAACGAGACCGGTAAGACGGATTGGAAAGGGCAGTTTGCGATGTTGAAAGCTTAAAAGTTAAAGTGCTTGTAATTTATCATTTTCTAGCTCTAGCTCGGGTTGTTGTTACTAAAAATGTTTACTATTCGTATAAATTAAGTTTAAGGGTTTGCTATCGTTATCAACTCTTGCGGTTTACACGGCGCGCGACACATCGGGCACTCTGGTTTCTGTTGGCAACACTCCACCGCGCACTCCCAACACAAACAGTGTCCGCACTTCAACGCGGTTGGGTATTTCGTAGGGTTCAAACATAACGGACACGGTATATCATGCCAGGTGTACCGTTTGGCATCTTCGTCGTCGGCTCGATCAAAGTCGTTCGATAATCCGTTGCCGCCGAAACTTGGAAGCATGTTTGCGTCGTCAATGACTGAAACTGGATTTACGCTTCCTTTTCGTCTCTCCTTTGCTTCGTCTCTCGATCTATCCCCACATTTCGTCACGCCGTCCGCCTCAAAAAAGCCAAACTCCTCCGCCGCTTTCGGTCGTCTTCCTTTTGTCGCTTTCCCGCTCAAATGTAACTTATACCTACGCTGTCCTTCATTAAATACTGCGTATGCTATTTGCAACGCGACCAGCTTCGACAGCAAAGAATACTGCGCCCTTGGCTCTCCCGGATTCGGGTTCACAAACACCCTCTCCATCCCGGTCGCCCAGTTCGTCCAAGAAACATACTTTCCGAACGCGTAAAAGAGCATCAACTGCGTCAAAGGTCCAAATCCTCCTCGGTCGTTGACTCCTTTGAGCGCTGGATTCGTCGCAGTTGCATTCTGCGGCGCGTTTCCGAACACCCACGCGTACGCTTTTAAGAACTGTTTTTTCAAAGCGCTTTTGTTCCTCTCCTTCTCCTTATCGCCGCTGCTACTCGTACTACCACTACTATTACTACTAGCACCTAACAAAGACTGTTTTTCAAACGCCCCAACACCGGAAACAGCGTTCCTGGACGCATTTTTCAACCGTCTCCCGATCGGTTTCGCCAACGCCTCCAACGCGACCAACGCCCACCGTCGCGAGGCGCTCGGGATGTCCCCTCTCGCGTCCGCGATGAAAAGATCCGTGTATTCTATAAATCCGTGTAAATGATGAACGAGAGAGTAACAGAGTGCATATAAAATCAGAGAGGGAGAGAGAGTCAGTATTCAATCGCGAGTTCAATACAATCAAAGAATCAAAAGAAAAATTTTAGTTCCTACCTTCCCCGAGCGTTTGCGAGTTGCACCCGGTGGTGAATGCAAAGTACAAGAAATCACCGAAAGATTCGATGGCATCGAGTTTGTCGTTCCAGAACTGCGGGCCGAATAACAGCCGAACGGAATCAGAGACGGATTCAGATATGAGCTGTTAAAGTGCGCACGCACAGAGAGAGGGAGAAAATGGATCGAAATGTCAGTCTTTTTTGCACGTGAAAGCGCGTCATTTGATTTCTATAGGGGATTTCATTTTTCCAATTCAAACTTTTGCACCCGTACCTTTCGATAGTAATCGTCCTTCTGATGCGCTCGGACTAAATCTGGTTGCGCCGCGGATGGGAGATGCGGGATTGCCGCCGACGCAGCGGGCATCGCACCATCAGCGCCGCGCGTGCTCATGCTCATGATGACGCTTTTAGGCTCTCAATTGCTGAAAAAATGGCGTTTTGGAGAAAAACTTTCCCGAAAAGCACACTCACGCGTCACAAAATCAATGACAACATATTCCAACGAAGAACGACCTCGCAAACTTTCATCCGCGGTAAACCTAGACCAAAACGAATCGGTCGAGACCACGAGAGTTACCATCGAAGAGAATTGCACGTGTTACGCGCACTACTCCGTGTTTTTGTTTGAAAACGACGGGGAGAAATCCCCTAGTAGGAATGCCCTACGATTTAGCACCAATGAAGAAGAAGGCGAGGAACAACTCGCGCTGGCGATATATGTGGGCCAACCGAACGCGCGACACGTCGCGTGCAAAGGCGTCGATGAGTGCTTGCGATTGATGAAAAATGTCGGCGAGAAGGCGTCTTTTGTGATACCTCCTTCGTTAGGGTACGGGGATGCTGGAAATATCTCCTTCCCTTCGATACCGCCGAAGTGCGAGTTACTCGTGGAGATTGAGCTGTTGCACGTGGAAGGGACGAAAGAGACGCCAGATACCAATCGAGCGGATTTAACGTTCGAGAAACGGATGGAGCGGTGCGAAAATTTGAAAAAGAAAGGGAACGAGAAGTTTCGAGATGGATCGAAGAAAGCGGCGGTGCGGTTGTACGAGAGCGGTTTGTCGTACATCACGGAGGATTTGATGCAACAGTTGGTGTTGCCAAAACACGTGGATTTAGCGGAAGAGTTGAGAGCGACGTTGCGATTGAATATGGGCGGGAGTTTTTTAGCGTTGAAGGAGTACGCGTTGTGCGTCAAGTATTGCGATTTGGCGAGGGGCGAAGGCGTCTGGGGCGACGCCGTGAAGCGGTGTCACTTTTTTCGCGAGAAAAAGGAAGATTCGTGTTGGTTGACGAAACCACAACAGGTCAAGGCAATGTTTAGGAAAGCGCAAGCGCTGGAGAGCATGCCCGGAGAGAAATACGAGGAAGCGATGAGCGTACTACAGGAAGTGCACGATAGTTTGGACGCGGAGTTGGAAAGGCGGTATGTTAAAGCGAACGGGCGTCGCCAAGGAAACGCGGAAACTGTGTTTTTCAATGCCTTGGATCCTGAACACCACGAGGACGCAAAAATGTTTGAGATGTTTCGGAGCGATTTCTTACTTTCTGTGGAGAAAATCAACAGAGTAACCAAGTTGATTGAGAAGCGAGAGAAGATGTCTATGGCTGAGTTTTGTGGAGTGTTCGAGAAGAAGACTTGAGCGAAAAAGGGGGTGTTGATTTCGAGGCGTAACTGATAAATAAAAAAAGAAGGAAAAAAAGTTTTTCTCGTCACAAACATGGCTGAAGAAAGTAACAGAGAAGAAACAATCACTGGCGCGACGGCGGTATGGAGGGTGGCGGAAAGTCACGGCGTCACGCACGTTTTCGCCAATCCTGGCACGACGGAGATGCATTTCGTCGGCGCGTTTGAGTCTGTTCGTAAAATCGAGCCAATCTTGACTTTACACGAGACCGTTGCCTCTGGAGCTGCAGACGGGTATGCTAGAGTGAAGAAAGGCTCGAATGTGAATATTCCAGGCGTAACTTTACTCCATCTCGGTCCGGGATTGATGAATGCTTCGGCAAATCTACACAACGCTCATCGCGCCGGATCGTCTGTTGTAAACGTAGTCGGCGATATGTCCACTTGGCATTCTGGCACCGATCCAGTCCTTGAGAGTTCGATCGCTGATATCGCGAAGATTAACGGCGCGGTTGTTTCGTCCAAAGTCCCCGCAGCTATTGCGGCGGATGCAAAAGAAGCATTTGTGACTGCGACGAGAAACTCGACATCTCCGGGGGCGTCGAAAGTGGTTACTTTAATTGTACCCCACGATCGAAGTTGGGAGCGCGTTTCGAAAGTATCCGTCGAAGATGTGATTCGTGGAGATGCTTCGCCATTAGAGCAACTGAACGAGGATCGTGAACAAAAGAGTCAACACCTCCAGTCACCAGAGCAAGCAACGACGAAAGGAAGTGTAGCCGAGCGCATGCACGCGCAACTCACAGAACTTCTAGATGAAAAAGAAGTTCCGCCACCATTTACGACCAAGACTACCTTTCGTTCCATCGGATTAACATCGCAATCGAGCATACGCTACGCCTCAATGTTACGCGAAGAATTCAAGTTGGATATTCAACCGACGATCATGTATGACTACAGTTTAGTTTGGGACTTAGTTTTATACATCGAAGACCGCTTGGCGATTGAGAACAAAAACAGCGGGGGGGAGAATAGTTTCTCTCCTGCGTCTTCACCCACGCGAGAGAGCGCTGATGTGGGTAAGAAAAATACTTCACATTCGCATGGTCTTTCTGAACCGGTACAAAAGGCCATCAACGCGTTTGGTAAGTCGTTCGTAAAAAGTATTTTGAAATCTGAATCCGGGAAAGTGGGCGTCTACTTGGGCGGCGACGCGGGAATTAGAGAAAACTTGGAACGTGTCTGCGGAATTTTTCGCAAACTGGGCATCTCCGAAGACTCAATTTACGTCGAAAATGCGTTCTCGCGCATCGATCGTGGTGGTGATCTCATGGTGAAAAGATGTCCATACTTCCCGCGCGACGCGATGGCGACGTTGGCCAGTTTTGAAACGCTCGTTCTCGTCGACGCGAAGAAACCGGTCGCGATGTTTGGCTACAAAGACCAAAACTTCTCCTCGCTCATTCGCCAAGGCGAGGACGATGTTTGGGAAATCGAAGCACCGCCTGGTGGCAAACTGACTGACGCGTTTGAAGCGATCGAAACTGCGTTAGAAAAGAAGGCAAATGCGTGGAGAACGGATGTTGCGGACGCTAAGAACGATAAACACCGCGAAAGAGTCACGCGTGCGGCGAAGGAAAATACGTTGCGCGAGACGAGCGGAAAGTTGACACCCGCCGCAATGTGCGGAACGATCGCAAAATCGCAACCGGAAAACTGTGTTGTTGTTGATGAAAGTTTAACGTCAGGTTCGATGTATTGGGACGCGACCGATGCGTTCTCGCCTCAGTTTACGCACTTGACTCTCACCGGTGGAGCGATTGGTTTCGGGTTTTCCGCCGCAGTTGGGGCGGCGGTCGCTGATCGTTCGCGCAAAGTCATCGCGTTTCAAGCCGACGGTTCAGGTTTGTACGATTGTCAAGCGCTATGGACTATGGCCAGGTACAATTTGAACGTGTGCGTGGTCATTTGCAACAACTCGAGTTACAACATCTTAAACATTGAAAATGCGATGCAAAGAGTTGAAGATGCGAACAAGACAAACGTGTCGAAATCGTTGACGAGTCTCGGGGAACCAACCATCGATTGGGTCACCATGGCGAAATCGTTCGGCTTCCGCATGGCTACTCGATGCGACACGATTGAAAGTTTCCAAATGGTCTTCCAAGAAGCGATGGAAAAGAACGGCGATGGCCCCATACTCGTGGAGGCTGTTTTATAGTCAGCGTACTGCAAGATGCATATGCGTCTCTCTCGTGTTCTCTTTGTCATTCAAAGAATTCTACTAAATCCTACTAAAGCATTGCTATTTCTTCGTCACCTTCACATTCAGTGGGAGTCGCCGTCGTCGTCATCGCTGTTGCAAATGTTGAAAACGGCGCTCTTCGTCCTCCTCCTCTCGCCGACTTGTTCCTTCTGTCCATTTGCCTTTCATAAAACTTGGCAAAGTACTTCTCGTCTGTGATCATTGACTCGTCGAACTGTTTGATCAGACTCGTCATCTTTTCGACGTCCGCCATCGCCGTCTCCAACTTCACCTGCTTCGTCGCCGCGTCTTCGACGTGGTCGTGAAACGTCACCATGTTTTGGTCGTCAATTTTCGCCGTAACGCCGCCTCGGATATTCGATCGAGCAACCATTTCGTTCACCAACATCTTCGCTTCGCTTTCGCCGCCGTCCAGATGCAACTCGCGCGCAATAGCCCCCAAACTTAACGACGAGTACGTCTCTGCCACTTTGCGGACTTGCGCGAGTTGGACAGATTTGTGCGCTAACAAGACCAAGTCTGCATTTTTGTCGTTTTCGAAAATGGCGGAGTACTTCTTCATGGTTTCCGTGAAACGTTGCAAAGGCGTTGACGATGATTTATCACCACGAACACTTTTGTTCGACAACGCTTCCACGAGAAGTTGATAGGGACTATTGTTTTGCTGTTGCTGTTTCTTTTCCTCGTCTTCTTCTGCATCTTCTTCGCCTTCCCCTCTTGGCGCCGGCGGCGGCGATGAATCGATGTCGTCGTCCAAAGCGTCTCCTTCCTCTTCAAACTTCATCTTCATCTTTTGCGGAGTCGTCTCCTCTCTAGCTCCTTTTGTTCCTTGTTGATGATGATATTCGCGTTCATCCTCGTTCTTCATCTCGTCGTCCTGCGATGAATCGTTCGATTGTTGTTTTCTGTTTGGATCTTCCGCGGTGCCAAAATCACCCGCGGCTAAAATGTCCTCCAAGTCCACATCTGCGAACTCGTTCGACTCGTTTCCAAAACTCCTACCTCCTCGCTTACCACCATAATCACCACCGATAAATGGCGTTTGCTGCATCAACGCTTGTCTGACCACATTCGATGTCTTCGCGGGAATCCCGCTCTTCTCGGACAAAAACGTCGACGTTTCACCCGTTCGAACGATGGACGCCAAGAGCAATTTGTTATAACTCTCCATCTGGACTCGTCCGCACTTCTCTTTCGTCGGCATCGAAATGCAGTGTGAAAAGAACGAAATAGCTCGATCGTACTTTTCCGCGCACAAGCACGACAAACCGGCGTAATAGCAATAGTTTGCAAAATCTTTCGCCTTAAATCCAGTTTCGGACGGATCTTCCACGGCGAAGAGAAGTCCTCCCTCGTACGCCTCGTTCTCTCTCTTCAGTTCCACGCACGTTTCGTAACACACCGCGTGCAAAAACGTCACCTTACCTCTCGATACCACGTTTGAATACGTTTTCAAAGCGTACTTCAGCGGCTCCAAAGCTCGTTCCAAAACTCCCATCTCGCGCAATGTCTTCACGTACGACCTCGCGACCACCGCAAACGCCTTCTTCGCGAGCGCCGAAGCGTTGGCCAGATGCGCTTCATACTCCTCCTTCTCCTTCGCGAACAACACGCACTTTTCCGCCAACTCGAGAAATTTCATCGCATCTTCTTCCGAGATCGCCTTCGTTACCAACGACGCGCTCCCGTCGTCCTCATCTTCGCCGCTCTTTTTAGCGTAAGATCCTCCTCCTCCTCCTAAAAAATCCATCGTCTTTTTCTTTCTGATTTTCGTCTGCGAAATTTTCTTCTTCGTTGCCGCTGCGGTCGTCGTCCCGGTGCGTTCGCTCTTTTTCTTCTTCTCTTCCTCTTCCTCCTCCTCTCTCTCGTTCTCTTCCTCTCCTTCCTCTTCCACGCCTCCTCTCGCGAAATCGACCACGGATTTCAACAGCATCGCGCGTTCGCTCATTCGCAATTGCGCGAAAACGGTTGACGAGGCTAAAATCAGATCCGGTCGAGATGCGAAGTGTTTTCTCACGGAAAGTTTCGAGAAGATCGCTTCGTTTTCCTCGAACGAATTCGAGACCAGGTCTTCTAGAACCGGAACGTGCAGTTCTTTCATTCTTCTTCTTCTCCCTTTGCGGGTGCGATGAATACTCGAACGACGGTTGAGAGAGTTACGCTACGGTCGAGAGGGTATTCTTTGAAGAATTTTCTCTTGAATTTTCTTTTGCTTCACTCCCCAACGAGAAAAACGTCTTCTTTGACGTTTCGGAGAAAAAAGAACAACAATACGACTAAATAATGGGGAAAAAGATGTCCGGCGCGCAGAAGAGGAAGAAGAGGAAGGAGAAAGAAGAGGCCGTGAAGGAAGCTGCGGCGGATATGGAGCGGTTGAAGCTTGGGCCGACCAAGATATGGACGGGATTGGTGTTGCATCACAAGGATGTGTTTGTATCGCATGTCTTGTCGAAATTGAATAAGACGGATCAGTTTTTCTTTTCAGAGGTGAATAGAGAGAGTCGAGATGTGCTTAAGTACGCCGGGGTAGACGTATCAGCAATACCTTGTTGTATTGTTGAATGCTCATCCATTTCGACGTTGGAATGGGCGTGGAATCACTATCCCTGGGGAAAGAAAGATACCAAAGGAAACGTGACAGATCAAGCCTTGTTTTGCTCGGTAGTTGCTGCAACGAACAAACTCGAGTTCCTCAAGTGGGCGAGAGAAGTGAAACAGTGCGAGTGGGATGAAAAGACGATTACTGTGGCAGCAGCTATAGGTAATCTCGAGATGCTGAAGTACTGCTTCTCGAATGGTTGCCCGTGTGATGAAGAAGAGTCGTGTGAACTAGCAGCTGATAGAGGACACCTCGACTGTCTTCGATTTCTTTTCGACAAAGTAAAACCTTCGCGAAGGACGGGGAAAAACGCAGCATTACTGGCAGCATGCGGTGGTCACGTGGAGATCTTGAAATATTTCGTTGAAGAACGAAAGATAGCGGATGTGGTAAAGAGTGACTGCGTGTGCAGTACTGCAGGGTTTGGCCAACTCGATTGTCTCAAATACTTAGTCGAAGAGGCGAGAGCGCCTCTTGACGACTGGCGAGACACCGCTTGGGCTCGTTACAACGAACAACCCGACTGCGAAAACTACTTGCTCGAAAAAGGGTGCCCAGAACCAACGGACGAAGAATACGCTGCATTTGTCGAGGATCAGCAACGAGATTCCGAGGAAGAGAACAGCGATTGAGAAGATAGATAGATCATTGAGAGAGAGAGAGAGAGAGAGAGAGAAAGAGAAAGAGAAAGAAAGAGAGAGACATTTTCCATGTGCTAATTTTTGTCGCAGAGACAACAAAAACAAGGCACGCATCACTCGACACTTTTTTGTGCACACAAAACACACACACCACACATGTCCTCCTTTTCGCTCGCATCGAGAGCCATCGCGTGTAAGAGCGGCATCTTTTCTTCTGCTTTGTCGACGACGACCACCGCGGCTGGCAGAAAATGCGCGAGCAAGAAGAGTTTCAGCGTGAAAGTCGTTCGCGCGCAAGCGGCGAGCGAGGATGGAGAAAACGACGTATCTGCCGACGTCGATGCAAAAACGAACGCGGGAGAGGAGTCTGAAACGTCGTCGACGACGAGCATTACGACCATCGAGAAGACGAAAGACATGGGAAGCAAAGACGAATACGAATTAGTCGGTCCGAAACCGGAGAGATTTAAAGTCGCGGAAGGGCAGCTGGTGAGTTTGCTCACCGCGGCGACGCCGGCGTCGACGAGATTAATCAGTGGCGTTCTGACGTCTGGGTGGAAAGTGTCGCTGGAAACCGGTCCGGTGCCGGACGGGGAGTATTCGTTTGGTTCCTTTGGCGGGCGATATCTGAAAGAAACGAGCGACACGGAATCGTTCAAACGTCCGGAGAAACCGTTGAAACTCTACGAATTTGAGGGATGTCCATTTTGTCGCAAAGTGCGCGAGGCTATCGTTTGGCTCGATTTGGATCCCATAGTATATCCGTGTCCGCAAGGCGGGAAAAGATATCGCGAGTTTGTCAAGGAAACTGGAGGGAAAGCGCAGTTCCCCTACTTGATCGACGAAAACACCGGTACGAAAATGTACGAGTCCGACGATATCATCGAGTATTTGTACGAAAACTATGGGCCGGGGAAGGATAAAGTGCCTAGTTTGATAAGTCGGTCGCCGATTGTCACCGTTGCCGCGGGTCTCGGCATGTTAGGCAGAATTGGCAAAGGGAGCAAATTGGATGCAAAGTCCACGGCGAACGAGAAGGAGTTGGAACCAATTGTGTTTTATGGCTACGAGACGTCTCCGTTTTGCAAAATCGTTCGCGAACGGTTGGTGGAATTGGAAATCCCGCACCAAATCAAAAGCACGGGAAGAGGCTCGTACAAGAGGAAGGAGTTGTTGAAAAAGCGCGGAACTTTTCAAGTCCCTTACATTGAGGACCCAAACACGAAGAAAGCGATGTTCGAAAGTAAAGATATCTTGGAGTATTTGAACAGAGAGTACGCGTCGTAAAAAACGTTCGTGTCCGCTCGCTTTTTTTGATAAACAAAAATGTACAACATCATCACAACACGTCGAACGCGTCGTCCTTCGTCTTCTCGCGAATCCGTTTTCTCAACTCCACAAATTTCTTCGCGCTCGCAAATTCGTTCAAATCTTCGTATTCTATTTCGTTCTTTATCGCGACTTTAATCGCTTCCGACCACCGTATCCGGTACTTGATCTCCTCTTTCGTTCTCCCGTCGCCAAACTTCAAATCACCTTTTTTAGGAGGTCTCCAATCGCCGATTAAATACCACGCGTCCTCGCCTTGGTCTTCGGTATAATACAAGTCGCTGATGTCGACGTTCTTCTCTTTCGCTCGCTCGATTTGTTCCTCCAGCTGTTTCGAAAGCGCCGCTTTCCCACCACCGAGCGTTATGATTCTCACGAGTAAGATAATCACCCCAGCTTCTGCTGCGCTGTCGAGATTGAAAATCGAAACGTCGTCTATCGTAGCTCTTGGAACAGCGACTCCTCGTTTCCTTTGAAAAGTCGAAGAACTCCTCTTGGTTCCCGCACGACGAGGAGACAAAGTTGTTGTTGTTTGAGACGCTCTGCTACTCACACTACTACTCGCTGATGACATCATTGTATCTGAGATATTATGGGGAACTTCGGTTGGGAAATACGTAAAATATCTCCTCATTCTAAAACAAAGATGTCTATCCCTCCAGATGTCATTCGAAAGGCCGAGATGCAAATGAAAAGGAAGGCTCCGGATGATTTGAATGGTGAACAACACAAAACGAGGAGCAAAAATGCGAACGCGGCTGCTTCGTCGTCGACTTCCTCTTTGCAGTTTGACTACGCTTTGGAAAAGCAGTTTCGTAACAACTCGGTGGCGGGCTTTGCGCTCACATGCGTCATGCACCGAGAACGGTCGGCGATGAAAGAAGCTTTGGAGTTGTTGAGAGAGTGTCTGGACGACGATTTCACCAAAATCTCGCCCATGAAGATGCCGTGCAAAGCGTTTGCTTTTCTAAGTTTTATAGATACGAATTGCGATGGTGAAACGAATTGTAAGTTATTGGAGGTGATGAAGCGAGTGATGAGAGCGAGTCGTCAAAATGTGAGGTTTTTAGAACGCATGATTGCAATACAAACAACGTGCGAATACAGCGAAGACGCGATTGAACGAGCGATCGATCGATTACGTATTGATGGTGGTTGGAGCAAGAGTAGTAGTAGTATTAGTAGTGGTCGTAGTAGTCAATTCAAGTCGTTTGCGATTTGTCATCGAGATTGCTTTTCGAAAGCGCTCTCTGAAGATGTCGAAAAATGGAAATCGAGGGCAGTCACGAACGCGGTTGCAAAAGCGGTATCGAAAATAACGCGCATCGATAAAGTTGATTTGAGAGATCCGGATGTGGTCATCTTTGTCGTCGTCTTGGCGGTGAACGACAATTTTGGCATAAAAAATACAGACAACATCCCGACGCGTCGGCTCGGTTTGTCGTACGCGACGAGAGAGTCGAAGGTGTTCACGGTGAAATCGAAAGGAATAGATGCGACGAATTTAAACCATAAAGAATGAAAAAAAAAAGTTGTCTCCACCGGAAATCGAATCCGGGTCTCTGCCGAACTGAGTCATTTTGCTCAAGAGAGTACAGTGAATTTTCACTGCGGATGAGTTTGGTTGCCAAAAGGTGCCATTGAGGATGGCAGGGCAATGTTCTACCTTTAATTGAAGGACGAGTTAGAAGCTGTTCTTTTCTTTGCACCAAATTTTTTGAACTTACCACTGAACCATGGAGACGCCTTGCTGTTTAGGTCTCAAAATAAGACACAAGAAACTAACAACGTAGCCCTAAATCAACATTTTTTTGGTTGCCTTACTTTCTGAAAAATTTTCTCTCGGTCTTCACATTGTTGTCTC
>Ga0181597_10005056_pt1 | contig 12806 bp, 10 predicted proteins | sample 041ome_5_FD_148647 | JGI IMG/M metagenome (GOLD analysis project Ga0181597, IMG submission 148647) | Coastal salt marsh microbial communities from the Groves Creek Marsh, Skidaway Island, Georgia - 041403US metaG (spades assembly) | ecosystem: Environmental > Aquatic > Marine > Intertidal zone... | reverse complement strand
TTATTTTTTTAGACGGTTAATACCCATTAAGCTCAAAATGTACTTTTCATAGATAGGCTCAGAGGTGCCCTTCTTCATCTTACGTAAGAAGTATTTCTCGAAAGCGATCTTCGCTAAGTGAACCCACTTACCCGACTTAAACCAAGCCACGTTACGTGGTGGGATCTGCGGCAAGGCAACGAATGCCGCACCGGTATCCCCCATGTCCGCCAAACAAATGGCATTCCAAGTGCCTTTCTCTGATGGCTCTTTGCCTTCCAACTCATTGTGGATGTTATGAACCAATGCAGTCACCATCGACTCAATCATGTAACCAGTCTTAGGTGCGCCCGTTGGAACGGGTGTTGCTTCAACAGGCGGAATAGCAATACAAACGCCTGCTGAATAGATATTTTTATAGGTTGGATTGCGTTGATGCTCATCAACAAACACAAAGCCACGTGGATTACACAACTCAGGTACATCAGCGACACATTGAACACCTTTGAACGCTGGCAACATCATCGCCATGTCAAAATCGATCTCAAGATCTTTGATCTTTTCGCCGTGCTCGCTGTATTGCTCAACGTGCAACTTATTTTTTTCAACCTTCGTGGTTTTCGCATTAGTCACCCATTCCATATGGTGATTGCGCATCGCAGATTCGAGCATACCTTTAGAGTCGCCCACACCGCCTAACCCTAAGTGGCCAATGTATGGCTCAGAAGACACATACTTAATCTTTACCTTGTCACGCATCTTACGCTTACGCAGGTCAGCATCCAGAATGAACGCAAACTCATAAGCTGGACCGAAACAAGAGGCAAATGGCATCGCACCAACTACGATGGTGCCACTACCTTTCTCAAGAAGCTTTTGATAATCGCTATAAACACCTTCGGCATGATCAATCGTACAGATCGAATGGGTATGACCCGCAGGACCTGAACCTTCAACCTCTTCGAATGCCAAACGTGGGCCGGTAGTGATAACCAAATAATCGTAATCTACGACATCGCCGCCATCCAAAATCAACTTTGAATTTGGCGCATCGATCTTTTCACAACGCTTAGCGATGAAGTTAATACCGCGACGCTCTAAACGAGGTGCGATATCAAAAGTAATATCACCACGATCACGCCAGCCCACACCAACCCATGGGTTTGATGGCACAAACTGGAAATATGGATTTTCGCTGACGACAGTAATTTGGTGCTCACGGCCCAATTCGTCACGCAATTCGTATGCAGCTGGCATACCGCCAGTACCCGCTCCTAAGACAACAATATGTGCCATTGGCAGACTCCTTAAAAAGTTATTGAATAGCGAGATTGGGATCCCGTCTTTTTATCCACACCGTTAGCGGGTGTTTAGTACGCTGATTATCTTAGGGAAATCCCTCTTTTTGCAACAGGTTTTAGACTGTAGACATAAAAAAGCCGGCAAAAGCCGGCTTTTTTGAGATTCAGGTCGTTAAACGATTAGAAATCGCCGTTAACGCCTGCCTCCACGATGCTGTAGATGTCATCACGAACTTTCTTCGCCAACTTAGTTAGCTCAGGAGTCAATTCAACTGCGTGCAGCATCATGTCCATATTCATGGTGACCAACCAGCCATTACCTTCTGCGTCTTCAATCGCCGCAATACGACATGGCAAGAAGCCCGCAAAGATCATGTTGTACTCAACCATCTCTTTAGCAATTAGTGAGTCACAGAACGCCAAGATGTGCATCTTACGACCTGGCTTACCAGTTTTTGCTTCTACGTCTTTACTCAATGGCAGCTCAGCAACCAGCTTGAAGTTCAACGCAGTCGCGCGTGATTTCATGCCTTCGATAGCATCATCAAGCGATACACCTTCAACCAACTTAAAACGCTGAATGCTGTTTTCAATCATTTGCTGTGCAACAGCCTTATCGAAAGCAGGCGCTTTAACTTCTTGTTTTTTCTTACCGTGATGATCAGCGTGGGCTGAAGTCACCATCGCCAATGCAACCAATGCAGCTGTAATTAACTTCTTCATTAATATTTCCTCAAGGACTGAATTTGTAGGCTCCACTCTGTGAAATCACGGTGAGCTTTTTTCTTGAGGGAACGATTCTATAGAAATCGAATAAAAAATCACCCGAAATTACGTCCTCGCCAAATTCAACATGCTTTATATATAGTGCATCAACTTTCATAAGGAGCGCGCCTTGCCCCAAACCTCCCGCGACTGGATATTTGCGATCAGCCTTAGTGTGCTTGCCTGCTTCTTGCTCGCTGGTATGGATAATTTAGGCAAAATCCTGATGCGTGACGGCCTGCCTGCTGCCCAAGTGGTCTGGGCACGTTATTCGTTTCACACACTTTTAGTCTTTCTTGTTTTGTTACCGCAAAGAGAGGTGCTATTTCAGCGTTCAGCGCACCCTTGGATTCAGTTTTTTAGAGGCCTGAGCCTTCTTGCCATGACCTTATGTGCGTATAACGCTTTTAAACATGCGCCAATCGGAGAAGCTACCGCAATCATGCTGCTTGCCCCATTGATCGTGACATTGCTTGCAGGTTGGCTACTTAAAGAAAAAGTCTTGTGGTGGCATTGGCTTGCAGCACTTTTGGGCTTTAGTGGCGTTGTCGCAATCACACAACCCGGCATAGAAAACACTAATCCTTATCTGTATCTGGCCTTAGTTGCTGCTTTCTTTTACGCCTTCTATTTACTCATGACGCGCTACCTACGCGGTCGTGATCACAACCTTAAGACCTTACTCAACGCAACACTCATTGGTAGTGTTGTAATGAGTCTTGTTGTTCTGCCTTATTGGCAGTCACCTACGATGGAGCAATGGCTAATATTGATTAGCTTGGGTGTACTCGGTGCTTTGGGCCACTTCTGCATCATTAAGGCTTATAACTTTGGAGATGCCTCATCGTTATCACCACTCCTTAACACACAAATTTTTGCAGCCGCTTTGTTTAGTAGTTTTATCTTTGATGATCCTCTAACAACCGGTTTTATGGTTGGCGCGTTGTTCATTATCTCTGGTGCAATTGTGTTGTGGTTAGGCCACCTAAAACGCTTGGATAGTAGTCAGTAAGTTAGAACATAAGTGAAATCTTATGTTCGTATAAAACTTTGACTTTAGTATAAATACCAACAACAATTCACTTGTTGAATAATCAACGCTGTCTAAGTTGGATCAGACGTATTGAGTTTGTCTGAATAATAAAAGCAACAGACATTTTCAAATTGGTTCCCTTTAGACAGAATAATTACTAACTACCAACTGCGGAGCGATCGAGATATGGATAATAATGCATCCAAATATTGGCAAGCGAATGTTCGTCTTGTCAGCATCTTGTTGGTGATCTGGTTTGTCGTTTCATACGGCTTCGGGATCATCCTCGCTGAGCCTCTCAATGCCATAAAAATTGGCGGCGTGGGTCTCGGTTTCTGGTTTGCACAGAACGGTTCAATTTATGTGTTCCTAGGTCTGTGTTTCTACTACGCATCTCAGATGAACAAACTGGATAAACAGTTTGGCGTGTCTGAAGATTAATAGGAGCAAACCATGGATCTAAGTACACTTACATATATTGTCGTTGGCGCGACCTTCTTGCTCTACATCGGTATTGCGATTTGGGCACGTGCGGGAAGCACCGGCGAATTCTACGTTGCAGGCAAAGGCGTTCACCCAGTAGCTAACGGTATGGCAACTGCGGCGGACTGGATGTCAGCAGCATCATTTATCTCAATGGCAGGCTTGATTGCGTTCAACGGCTACGGTGCATCAGTGTTCCTGATGGGCTGGACCGGTGGTTACGTATTGTTGGCAATGTTGCTAGCACCTTACCTACGTAAGTTCGGTAAGTTCACCGTGCCTGAGTTCATCGGCGAGCGCTTCTACTCTAAGGGCGCACGTCTGGTAGCGGTTATCTGTTTGATTTTGGCTTCGGTTACCTACGTAATCGGTCAGATGAAAGGTATCGGCGTTGCGTTCTCTCGCTTCCTCGAGACTTCATATGAGCAAGGCCTGTTCATCGGTATGGGTATCGTATTCATCTACGCAGTATTGGGTGGTATGAAAGGTATTACTTATACTCAGATCGCTCAGTACATCGTATTGATCTTCGCTTACACCATCCCAGCTGTGTTTATTTCACTGAACATCACTGGCAACCCACTACCTCAGTTGGGTTTGATTGGCACCATGGCTGATGGCTCTGGTATCTCCATGATGGATAAGCTCGACATGGTGGTTACCGACCTCGGCTTTAAAGAGTACTCAACTCAATTGATGGGTAGCAAACTGAACATGTTTGTTTACACCGTTTCATTGATGATCGGTACTGCTGGCTTGCCACACGTCATCATCCGTTTCTTCACCGTACCAAAGGTTGCAGACGCTCGTTCATCTGCTGCATGGGCATTGGTCTTCATCGCGATCCTTTACACCACTGCGCCTGCAGTAGGTTCTATGGCTCGTTTGAACCTAATGAACACCATCCAAACGGGTCCTATTGGTGAAGCAACTGCAAACCTCGAGTATGCGAAAGCTCCTCAGTGGTTCTACAACTGGGAAAAAACTGGTTTGTTGAAGTATGAAGATAAGAACGGCGACGGTCGTATCCAGTACTACAACGACAAGAACCCAGAAATGGCTGCTAAAGCTGAAGCATTTGGTTGGAAAGGCAACGAAATGACCAAAGTCGACCGTGACATCATGGTATTGGCTAACCCAGAAATCGCTGGTCTCCCTAACTGGGTAATCGCGATCGTTGTTGCGGGTGGTTTGGCTGCGGCACTGTCTACAGCAGCAGGTCTGTTGTTGGCAATCGCATCTGCGGTATCACACGACGTTATCAAAGGCATGATCAACCCAGAGATTTCCGAGAAGAACGAATTAATGGCTTCTCGTCTATCGATGGTGGGTGCGATCGCAGCGGCTGGTTACTTCGGTCTATACCCTCCTGGCTTCGCGGCGGGTACGGTAGCGATCGCGTTCGGTCTTGCAGCCTCTTCAATCTTCCCAGTACTGATGATGGGTATCTTTAACAAAGGTATGAACCGTCAAGGTGCTATCGCAGGCATGATCGCTGGTATCAGCGTAACCATGTTCTACGTGTTCCAGGAAAAGGGTATCCTCTTCATCCCTGGCACCGCAGAAATCCTGCAGTGGGAAGGCTACACAAAGAGCTGGTTTATGGGTATTTCGGTTAACGCCTTCGGCGCAATCGGTGCACTGGTGAACTTCATTGTGGCAATCGTTGTTTCTAAAATGACTGCGCCACCACCACAGCACATCCAAGACCTTGTTGAAGATATTCGCGTACCTAAAGGTGCGGGTGCAGCGTCAGCTCACTAATATCTAAAACAACCCTTTTAAGCCCCGCACCAGCGGGGCTTTTTTTTACAATGAAAAAATAAAAATTCTTAGGAGTATCAGAATGTCACGTGCATTTAATTTCAGCGCTGGCCCAGCCATGTTGCCGACAGCAGTAATCGAACGAGCACAAGCCGAGATGGCTGATTGGAATGGATCAGGTATGTCTGTGATGGAAATGAGTCATCGCGGTAAGGAATACATGAGCATCGCAGCTCAAGCCGAAACTGATCTGCGCGCACTGATGAATATTCCTGATAACTACAAAGTGCTGTTCTTACAAGGCGGGGCTTCTCAGCAATTCTCAGCGATCCCACTCAATCTGATGCGTGGTAAGAGCGCTGACTACATCAACACCGGTATGTGGTCTAAAAAAGCGATTGGAGAGGCGAAACGTTTTGGTGATGTTCGCGTCGCGGCAAGCACTGAAGACACCAACTTCACTACCGTACCTGCAGCAGATGCATTAAACCTCGATAGTAATGCGGCTTACGTGCATTACACCCCGAATGAAACCATCGGCGGCGTTGAGTTCCCTTACATTCCTGACACAGGCAACTCACCGCTGATTGCCGATATGTCATCAACCATCTTGTCGCGTCCCATTGATGTGGCCAAGTTCGGCATGATCTACGCTGGCGCACAAAAGAACATTGGCCCTGCGGGTCTTACCATCGTGATCATTCGTGATGATCTGATTGGCCACGCAAAAGATGGCACGCCAATCACCTTGGATTACAAAACACCGGCTGAAAATGAGTCGATGTATAACACTCCACCGACCTACAGCTGGTATATGGCAGGTCTGGTCTTTGATTGGTTACGTCAAAACGGTGGTCTGGAAGCAATGGGTCAAACGAATCAACGTAAAGCTGAAAAGTTATATGCCGCAATTGATGGCTCAGACTTTTATGCCAACCCCGTTGAGACCTCTGCTCGTTCATGGATGAACGTTCCATTCACACTGGCGAACGCTGATCTAGATGCTGACTTCTTAGCCGGCGCAAAGAATGCCGGTCTCCTGACGCTGAAAGGTCACCGCTCTGTTGGTGGCATGCGTGCGAGTATCTATAACGCGATGCCAGAAGAAGGTATCGACACTCTCGTGAGCTTCATGGCTGAATTTGAACGCACCAAGGGGTAAAGAAGAATGTCGAAGTTTAAAGTTCTTACGCTTAACAACATCGCTACCGAAGGCCTTGATCGCTTACCGCGTGATAACTACGAAATCGCTTCGGAAATTGGCCACCCTGATGCCATCTTGCTGCGTTCGTACAAAATGCATGACATGGAGATTCCAGACACGCTACGTGCCGTAGGTCGTGCTGGCGCGGGCACCAATAACATCCCTGTCGACAAGATGACCGAGAAAGGTATTCCGGTCTTTAACGCACCCGGTGCCAATGCCAATGCGGTTAAGGAGTTGGTTATTGCTGGCATGTTGATGGCCTCACGAAACATCGCGCAAGCATGGGACTACGCAAGCAACCTTGAAGGTGATGATGCGCAAATTGGCAAAGATGTCGAAGCCGGTAAGAAAAAATATGTTGGCTTTGAATTACCTGGCCGCACGCTAGGTGTCATTGGTCTTGGCGCGATAGGCGTTCAAATCGCTAACGCAGCGATTGCGCTCGGCATGAAAGTCATCGGCTTTGACCCATCCGTTACCATTCAAAGCGCTTGGAAACTCTCTGCAGAGGCTGAGCGCGCAAACAGCGTTGATGAATTACTCAGCAAAGCGGACTTTGTAACCTTCCATGTGCCCTTAATTGATGCGACCCGCAACATGATCAATGCAGATCGCTTGCAACGCATGAAAGACAATGTAGTGATTCTAAACTTTGCGCGTGACGGCATTGTGGACGACGCTGCGGTTCTTAAGGCATTAGATGATGGCAAGGTCTACGCCTACATCTCCGACTTCCCAAGTAACGAAAATAAGAATCATCCACGTGTCATTGTGCTGCCTCACTTAGGCGCCTCAACCGGTGAAGCAGAAACGAATTGCGCCATCATGGTTGCTGATCAAGTACGCGACTATCTTGAGAATGGCAATATCCTTAACTCGGTTAACTTCCCAGAGATGCAGATGCCTCGCGCAGGCGGACCACGCATCACCATAGCGAATAGCAATGTGCCGAATATGGTTGGACAGATCTCATCGGTGCTTGCAGATGCGGGTATCAACATTGATGACATGCTCAACCGCTCTCGTGGCGAATTAGCGTACAACTTAGTTGATGTCTCAGGTGATGTTTCCGATGGCGTATTAGACCAATTACGAGGGATTGAAGGCGTCCTAAGCGTTCGTCTATTACCGGCGTAATCAAGTCACTTTAAACTCACAGCCCCGAGCTCAATCGGGGCTTTTTTATGCCTAAAAACCGATTAAACTGACCTTGATCACTAAGACTCGTTTCTCACCGATTTAGGATGTGATGCATGGAAGTTGAATTACTCGAAATACAGCACTTTCTTGCTGAACATCATCCATTTGATCTTTTAAGCGAAGAACAACTTGCCGAACTCCCAGAACAGCTCGAAGTAACCTACCTGCGACGTGGCAGTGAGCTAACTGACTTTGAAAACAATTTTTTTGTCATTCGATCTGGCGCCTTAGAAGTCTGCGCGGATGATGAAAAGATCTGTGAACAACTCGATGAAGGCGGCATCTATGCCTGCGGTTGTTCTTTATTCTCTTTAGGTAATGACAAGAAAGCTACAGCAATAGAAGACACCCTACTCTATGTGGGCACCTGCCAATTGCTTTACCAACTCAGTGAACAAACCCGAGGGTTTGGCCAGTTCTTCACTGCCAGTATCAATGAGCGACTCAAACAAGGCGTCGCCGCACTGACCTTAGAGTCACCCACTGAAGCGCTTAATCATCAGCGTGTTAGTGACCTTATCCGTATGAAGCCCGTCTGCATGGATGGAAATCAGAGTATTCAAACCGCTGCACAAATGATGAGCGAAAAGCGTGTTGGCTCAATGATCATCACATTGGATAAACAACTCGCCGGTCTTGTCACAGACCGTGACATCCGTGAACGCTGTGTTGCAAAGGGTATTGCTGTGTCTGAGCCCATCAGCAGCATCATGTCAGCGAAGCCTCACACCATTAACCCAAATACCACTATCAGTGACGCTTTGTTAGTCATGACGCAATTAGGTATTCATCACTTACCCGTTATGGATGATGGCCAAGTCGTTGGCATGTTCACTTCAACCGACATCGTAAAGAACCAAGGCGGTAGCGCAGCTTATTTAACCTCTGAGATATCTCGTGCCGCAAACGTAGATGACCTGATAAATACCAGCCAACGTATTCCTTTGCTGCATCATCAGTTAGTCAGCAGTGGCGCTAGCGTTGAACAAATTGGCAAAACGCTCTCGCACATGACCGATGCAATTACGGCACGGCTTATCAAGTTAGCAGAAGATGAATTAGGCCCCGCACCGGTTCCCTTTGTCTGGCTTGCGGGTGGCTCACAAGGTCGACTCGAGCAAAGCTCACATTCCGATCAAGATAACGCACTGCTCATTGATAACAGTATGCGACCAGAGCATGACGCCTACTTCGCCACACTCGCTAAACGCGTTACTGATGGTCTCAACCTCTGTGGTTACATTTACTGCCCAGGTAACGCTATGGCGAGCAACCCCGATTGGCGCCAACCTGTCAGTGGGTGGACAAATCATTTCACCAAGTGGATTCGAACCCCAGAGCCCATGGCCTTAATGCTATCGAGCATCTGGTTTGATCTTCGACCCGTTTATGGTGACCTCAGTCTCTTTGAACAATTGCAACGCAATGTTGTTAGCTTGGCGAAAAACAATAAGATCTTCTTAACCTACATGATGGCGAATGCCGCAACACATCGCCCACCACTGGGTTTCTTCCGTCAGTTTGTGCTGGTACATGACGGCCAACACAATGACACGCTCGATCTCAAACACACGGGCATTGTGCCGGTGACCGACATTGCCCGCATGCTGGCACTCAGTGGCGGTATCACGGCAGTGAATACGCTCGAGCGTCTACGTGAAGCCGCGAAAGCCAAACTGATTTCTGAAGAGATGGCAGAGAACCTTGAAGATGCGCTGACCTTAATTGCTGGTCTGCGAGTACGGCATCAATCTGCGCAGATCGCTGCAGGCGAGAAAGCCGACAACTTCCTCGACCCAGATGATCTGTCGGGTCTAGAGCGCTCGCATCTCAAACAAGCTTTCCAAGTCATCAAGATGCAGCAAGACATCATGATCAAACGCTTCGGGGCTGACAACCTACGATGAGCTGGCTTGATCGCTACCGCTCGCTGGAATGGCGCCATCAAGCCGCTGCGAATATGGCCGTGGCAGGACCCATTCGAGATTTTTACGCCACGCCTCCGGTGAGCAAAAACAAACTGCTCGATGAAGTACCGATTGTCGCCTTGGATTTTGAAACCACCGGACTGAATGCAGAGAAAGATCAAATCATCAGCCTGGGTTTAATTGAAATGCAGCATCGAAAGATCCGTCTTAATACCGCTTGGCATCAACTCGTTCGGACAGATAAAGAACTCCCCAGTGAATCGGTCGTGATTCACAACATCACCGACGATGACTTACGCAAAGGCCAAAGTCTCACGCACGTGCTTCCACAGCTGCTCAAGCGCCTTGCAGGTAAGGTGATGCTGGTTCACTACCAAGGTGTCGAACAACAATTTCTGGATTCCGCCTGTCGGCGCGTCTACGGCACCCCCTTTGTGATGCCGATTATCGACACATTACAGCTCGGGCAACGTCTCTTTGAGCTGCGCAACCACACCATCCAAGCGACCGATTTACGCCTATTCAACCTCAGACCACGGTACAATTTGCCTCGCTATCGTGCGCACAACGCATTAACCGATGCGATGGCCACTGCTGAGCTATTGCTCGCCTTGTCTGACGACATAGCGCCAAAGCGCGATGCACCCTTGAAGCGTTTTTTGAGTCAATAAGAATGAAAAAGAAACTCCACAAAACCCTCCTCGCCCTACTGATCGTTTTCGTTCCACCCTACTTCCTGCTCTTTACCGAGGAAGGTAATCGCGTTTCCGATAACGCGGTGTTGTGGCTATTTGATCGCGAGGAATTCCGACTCGATCTGAATCAGGCGAGTAATACCTTTACTGAGGACGAAATCAAAAAGGTCTACGAAAAAATTGATTGGAAGTGCGGTGCTGCCCAGTCTAATTTTGGCGACTACGCCTGCAATTCATTGATTGGCGCTTTCAACGAGCTGCCGGCTGAGCGCGCCTTCCTGTATTTCGCTGGCAAACAACTCAGTGCGATTCAGATCGTGTATCGCGATCATTACCATAACGCATTGATTTCACAGTTAATTGAGACCATCGGGCAACCCGTGAACTCCCTTGAAGCAACCCGAGATTCAGTACATGCCGATCCTGTCCTGCAATGGAAGGTAAATCATGGTTCAGTAATATTGAAAAAGACTATCGGTGAAGGCGACCAACCTGCTTTATTGTGGCTCGGTCCAACACAATAAGTCGGCTAAATTTGCTATTTTTACGCGCCTAGCCTGAAAAAATTTACAAAAAATACAGTCATCTACACCCTAAGGAGGCCAGAGATGTCAGAGGTTAAGACATATCCCGTTCCTGCGGACTTCGCAGCGCAAGCTAACGTATCAGCAGAACAGTACGCAGCGATGTACAAGCAGTCGATCGATGATCCGGAAGGCTTCTGGGGAGCGCAAGCTGACAACTACCTCAGCTTCTTTAAGAAGTGGGACAAAGTTCTCGACTGGTCTTACATGGAAGATGATCTCCATGTGAACTGGTTCAAAGGCGCAACACTTAACGTGTCATACAACTGCCTTGACCGCCACCTTGATACCCGTGGGGACCAAACCGCTATCTTGTGGGAAGGCGATGATCCAAACGAATCACGTAATGTGACTTATAACGAGCTACACGCAGACGTAAATAAATTCGCTAACGCACTGAAAGCGCGCGGCGTAAAGAAAGGCGACCGCGTCTCTATCTACATGCCCATGATTCCAGAGGCTGTGGTTGCGATGCTGGCGTGTACCCGAATCGGTGCCGTTCACTCAATCGTATTCAGTGCCTTCTCACCTGATGCACTGGCTAGCCGTATTCAAGACTCAGACTGCCAAGTTGTTATCACTGCTGACGTGTCAGTCCGTACTGGTAAAGCACTGCCACTCAAAGCGAATGCTGACAAAGCGATCGAGCAGTGCCCTAACGTACACACTTGTTTTGTCGCTCAACGTGGCGATGGCAGCTGTGATTGGAATGATGGTCGCGACGTTTGGATGCATGAGGCGATTGCTTCTGCGGATGCGGTTTGCGAACCAGAGCACATGGATGCAGAAGACCCTTTGTTCATCCTTTACACCTCAGGTTCCACCGGTAAGCCAAAAGGCGTTCTACACACGACCGCAGGTTATTTGCTGCAAGCTGCGATGACGCATAAAACCGTATTTGATTACAAAGACGGCGAAGTCTACTGGTGTACCGCTGATATCGGCTGGGTCACTGGTCACAGTTACATCGTCTACGGCCCATTAACCAACGGTGCTATCTCGATGATGTTTGAAGGCGTACCAACTTATCCCGATGCAGGTCGTTTCTGGCAAGCGTGTGATAAGCACAATGTTGCTTCGTTCTACACTGCACCCACTGCGATCCGTGCATTGATGGCACAAGGTAATGATCCTGTCACATCAACCAGCCGCAAGAGCTTACGTTTGCTCGGCACAGTTGGGGAGCCAATCAACCCAGAAGCATGGGAGTGGTATCACAAGGTGGTTGGCGACGAGCGTTGCCCTATCGTTGATACGTGGTGGCAGACCGAGACCGGCGCACATATGCTGACCCCGCTTCCAGGTGCAACCCCATTGAAGCCTGGCTCAGCCATGCAGCCATTCTTTGGTGTTCAGCCTGTGTTGCTTGACGATCAAGGTAACGAGATCGAAGGTAATCCAGCTGAAGGTAACTTGGCGATTAAGCACCCATGGCCTTCACAGATGCGTACCGTATACGGCGATCACAAGCGTTTCTACGAAACCTACTTCGCCATGTACAAGGGTTACTACTTCACCGGCGACGGTGCACGTCGCGACGCCGATGGTCACTACTGGATTACTGGCCGTGTGGATGACGTACTCAACGTGTCAGGTCACCGTTTAGGTACTGCTGAAATCGAATCAGGCTTAGTGCTCCACGAAAACGTCGCAGAAGCGGCTGTGGTTGGCTACCCACACGAGATCACAGGCCAAGGCATCTACGCTTACGTCACGCTAATGAATGGCGTAGAACCAAGCGACGAGCTTAAAGCCGAGTTGGTAGGTTTAGTACGAAAAGAGATTGGTCCGATCGCTAAGATCAACATCATCCAATGGGCACCTGGCTTACCAAAGACCCGTTCAGGCAAGATCATGCGTCGCATTC
>Ga0181597_10005046_pt1 | contig 12823 bp, 14 predicted proteins | sample 041ome_5_FD_148647 | JGI IMG/M metagenome (GOLD analysis project Ga0181597, IMG submission 148647) | Coastal salt marsh microbial communities from the Groves Creek Marsh, Skidaway Island, Georgia - 041403US metaG (spades assembly) | ecosystem: Environmental > Aquatic > Marine > Intertidal zone... | reverse complement strand
CTTCATTCTTCTTTTGAATAGTAATGGTTTCCATTAGATACCGCTTGTGAACTTCCTCCATTCAATCATGTTCTTTATATTTTGATGTCTCCATTTGACATTCTCTAGTATCTCTTTTAATGTTGCACATACTTCTTCTAAGTACTGTATTTTTGCTTGATGTTCTTGTATTAATGGATCAGCATCATAGTATCTATCCATGTCTCCTTTTAAAACAGTAAGACCATTTAAAGGATCATAGTCCCAGCCTTTTTCATCAATCTCTTCTTTAGACATTTTACCATTATAGTGTAACCATTTGTCTTTAAGAAGAACTTTGAATTCAAGTTCAGCTTTTTTAAGTTTCATTCGATTTACAGAAAGTAATTCGAGATATTTACCGTGAAGTTTAGCGGAGTCTCTTGATGTCTCATCTAGATTCATTTCATCTATAATGGAATCAGTCTTCCACATTTCTAAGATTTGTTGCAAATTATTCATAATAATATTATACCATAGTTTTAGTGATTTGTAAAGGACTTTTTATACAAATTCAAAGTTAGTATAGTTAAATGTAATATCCATTTGGACATACTCTATACTTTGTGTCTGAGTATCAAATTCAACTGCAGACATACTTGTTGGAAACACTCCTTTAAATGCAATCTCTTTTACTACATTATTATGTGATGATAGTATTAAAAGAGTAGCATCAACCTTAAAATCTTCAGCATTATTTGTTTGAGCTAAATTGTGTATCCAATCAAAAGTTTCAACATAGTTTTCTAAATTCTCAGTTACATTAACACGTAATGTTAAATCTTCAAAAGTAAGTCTATCACCTGTAAATGCTAAATTGACTCCTCTATAAGATTGTTCAGCAGCTGTCATACTTATACCAGGTAAAGTAGCTCCTACTGCAAAATATTCTAAGTTAGGATATAACGTATCTATTTTAAATTGAAAGCCTGTAGGGCTTAAGAAATTCTTGTTTGTAGTTAATGTTGCCATACTACTATTTATACACCTTAAAATGTTAAGATAAAGAAAAGGGGTCTAAAAAGACCCCTTTAAATGAGTGATTAACTCTGGCTTACACCATGATGTCGTCAACTCTGAAGATTCTAAAGTATTGGTTAGCTCTATCAGTACCAGTACCGTTAGCAGCTACAAATGGGTTTGCGACCATTCCATACCTTGTTTTGAATCCCATTCTTGGTTGGAAATCGTTCTCACCGACCGCTTTAACCATTGTTAAAGGAACGTAAGGACAATAGAACATACCAGCATCATACGGGTTAGTTCCTCTGTATCCAACACAAACGAAGTCAACAGTAGCATACGGATCAATGTAAACTTTAACTCTTCCGTTAAGAACACCAGCAAAAGTATTACCTGTGTCATCAACATTTAAGTTAGCAGCTAGAGCTGGAGTATAATCCAACATTCCAGCAGCAGCTAAAGCTGAAGCAACGTCTGAAGAACAGATAATAAAGTTACCTTTTCCTCTTCTTGTTTCTTTAGCGATAACGTTACATTCTCTTTCGATCTGCATGATAAGACCTTTAAATCTTTCTACCATCCATCTTCCGTCTGAGTCTGTGTTAACATCAAAAATACCAGAAACAGCTGTTGAAGTTTGAAGAGCACCAATTTTAGCTTTCTTCAAGATTGTTCTAACAACTTCTCTGTTAATTTCAGCAAGAATTTCTGCTGATAGGATGTTAGCCAATTCGCCTTCAGCATCCAATCCGTGGATTGCTTTAAGGTCTTGTGCTAATTCCATTGTGTACTCAGCTTTAAGAGCTCTTGATTTAGCTGTTACAGTTGATTTCTCAATTGAAAAAGCCATCTCATTGAAAGAACCGTCGCCAGTTCCACCAACTCCCAATCTCTCTGCAGCTGATGTACCTAGACCTTCACCGTATGTTGAAACTGTATCAGCTTCGTCTGCGATTGTGCCATCAGTATCAGCATCTGCTACACCACTTAATCCTGTTGGATCAGCTTGATGTGTACCAGTTCCTGAGAAGTCAGTATCAGCTTCATCGAATAAAGCTTCAGTACCGCCCTGAGTTGAGTATTTTGATTTCATTGCAAAGATAAGTCCTGTAGGACCACTCATTGGTTGTACACCAGCGATATCATATGCAATTAAGTTAGGCATTGCTCTACGAACTAAAGAGATTAATACTGGATCAAAAGTTCCAATATTACCACCACCAACGTTATTGGCAGCTGCTGCTTCAGAAATATAATTTCCTTGCATCTGAGCTCTTTCTTCTTGTAGGGCAACTTCCTGATTTTCTAACAAGCGAGCTGTTACAGCCTTCTTGTAGTTGTCTTGGATAGATGGAGCTGACTCGTGATCAAGTACAGGACCCCATTTTTCCATTAAGTTTTTATCTGCGTTAAACATTTCTGTTTTCCCCTATTTTATTTAGTGAAATTTGTTATAGCTTGAGCGTATTTAGACATTGACTCTGATACAGTTTCGTCTGAAACATTATCTTCGCCTAATAGACTATCAACTTCATCGGCTGTTTCACTAACATCTGATTTGAAGTATGATTCTTTAACAGTTTTAACTTTCATTTCAAAAGTTTCTTTGTTATCGAATTCGATATCTTCAACTAAAGATGCTAATTTCTCAGCTTCAGTTTCTGCAAGCCCTGAAGATTGTTCTCTGACAACTTCTTGCTTTTCAAATTCTTGAACTGCAGTGTGTAGTCTGATATTATCTTCTGTGGTTTTATTTAAAGTCTCTTCAAGTTCAGTGACTTGTTCGTTGAGGTCATCAACTAAGTCTTCTTTACCTTCAGGTACTTCGATATAGTGCTCTTTAAACACTGACTGAAGTGAAGTCATAAACTCTTCAGCAATTTCAGTCCTAAGACCTTGTTGCACAGCAAGTTCATTATCTTTCATCCATCCTTCAACTACATAGTTAAGGTATGAATCTACCTTTTCTACGAGAGAAGATTGAACTTCTGAAACTTCTTCTTCTAAATTTTGCGCATATTCTGCTTCAAGTCTGTCAACTTCTTCGCTTAACTTACTTGTAAGTACTGCTTCGAAAATTGCAGATGCCTTGTCACGGAATCCTTCTGAAAGTGTAGCTTCTTCTTTGATGATTGCATCGATATCTTCATCAAAATCAATTGCCTCAACCTTAGCTTTTGCTTTAGGTTCTGGCATTTTGCCTTTAACAGCGTTAGCTGCGTCATCGCTTGATTTTACTGAATCTTCTTCGCCATCAATAGTTACTAACTTTGCAAACATTTTTTGCGCGTCTTCTTTCTTTGCTTTCTTAAGCATTTCGACTGCTGCTTGAATTACGCCAGCTTTAGTTTTTGGAGTTTGAACAGTTTCCTTTTTAGGTTCATGCTCTTCTTCCTCATCCTCGTGCTTGCCTTCTTCTAAAGATTCGCTCTCTTCTTCAACAACTTCCTCGTCTAAAATTTCTTCATTTTCAACGAGCTCTTCAGTTGTTTCTTCCGAAACCTGCTCTTCGCTTTCAACAGTTTCAACTACTTCTTCAGCGTTATTTAAAACGTCGTCTGACATAGTATTCTCCTATGATTTTAGATTTAACTTAGAGAGGAAATTTTTAAAAGCTCTTATTTCAACTTCAGGTAAATTTATACTTGAAGTACTTCTAATTTCAGTCTCAATTTCTTCAATATCTTGTTGACGAATAAGCCCATTATCCCATACCCATTCAACACCTTCCATAACTCCATTTACAAATGCACTTGGAGCTGAAGGGTCTTGAACAATATCTACAGTTGATAACATAAAGTCATCTCCCACGTATTGAGCGCCATTCTTCTGTACAAGACTTCCCATACCACGACTTGATACACCAAGCTTAACTCCACCTTCGAGTAGTCCTTCGACTATTTGTCCCATAGGAGTTTTTAAGATTGATGCCTTTCCTACAACATCATTTCCCTGCCAATGCAGATCTGTGATTTTGTGTGAAACTTTATCCAGGTTTACTGTTGGTCCTTCTGGATGATTTAACTCTCCAACAGCTCTTCCTGTTTTAACTTGTTCGTTTATATACTTTTCTACGGCTTTCTCCATAGTTTTCTTTTCGTATATACGACCGTTACGATTCTTTTTGTTCGATTGCATAAATACGCCTTCGATAAAATAGTTCTTAGAACCATCTTTCTTGGCTTCGCAAATCGTTTCTAAATTTTGTTCTACATATTCGGTTATTAATTTCATTTAGATACCTAGTAGTTTTAGCATATCATCTGCTGCTTTTTGAGCTTCTTTTTCGTTTTTAAAGTTATTATCAAGAAGTTCTCCATCTACATAGACGGAAAATTTTGTACCTTTTTTAGCAAGTACAACTTCTTTATCTTTACGCTTACCAGCTTTGAAAGATTTAACTTTCTTTTCGCCGCTTGCAAGTTTAACTTTTTCTCTAAGCTCTACAAATGATAGCATGGATTATTATCCTTCTGTTGTTTCTTCTTCAGCTGCTTTACGCTGAATCATTCCTGATGCTATTTCAATTTTCTTAGCATCAAGAGCTGCGGCCATTTTATCAGCCATAAGAGTATTAAACTCTTTATTAGCTTTTACGTTATCGCCATCATTTAAGTTTTGAATCAAATCATTTACTGCCATTTTTTTTATTCCTGTTTATATATTTATAAAAAATCATATCCTAATCAAACCGCGGATCATCTGGATCTGGCATATCATTCTCGCCAGACTTACTCTCAGCATCGATTTGTTTTTGGATTTCCTCAATTTCTTCGTCGTTAAAGCGAAGAATGTTTTTTCGTACCCATTCATTAGATATAAATCTACCGATATGTTCATCTAATGAACTTAACATTTCAAACCTTTCTCTTATCATCTCTGATTGTTTTAATTCAGAAAAATAGTTATCTTCAATATAATCAAAGGCAATACTTTCTTTCCAAGTTTTCCAATCATCTTTTGTAATGATACCCTTTAATAAGAGTTGAGTTTTGAGAAGTTGCATAAACAAATCAGAGAATCTTTTTCTTAATCTGTCTATAAACTTCTTAAATTTAACTTCGTCTCTTGTAATCTCAGTTGTTCTTCCAAGACTATATTGAGCTTCTTGTTCTAAACGATTTACTGGAACATTAAGTGATTTATATAGTTTCTTTTGGAAGTATATAATATCATCTATTTGTCCAAGATTCTCGCCGCCTGGTAGCGTGGTGATTTCAGTTCCTCTTCCACCTTCTCTTCTTGGTAGGAAGAAATCTTCTAACATACTCATATGTTTTCGATCATCTTTGATATCACCAGTCTTTGCATCATATACCAATTTGTTTCTATATTGATTCATAATACCACGTAGGTATTCTTCGGCTTTACCCTTAGGTAAGTTACCAACATCAATATAAAATATCCTACGTTCTGGGGCACGTGATATTCTGTATATAACCAATGAATCTTCCATCATTCGAAGTTGATTCACTGGCTTTAATGCTTTGTGTAAATATGAAAGAATTCTTTTTCTGCCTGGATCCATTACACCTGAAGTTGCATAAGCAATTGCATCAGGATATATTTTTAAACCCTGATTAGCTCCATTCATTGTTTTATCTTGGAACATAAAAAACTCATCAACCTTTTTAATAAGTTTAGCTCCAGTTTTTGGATCAGTTTTTTCTTCGACCTCTTTCACCTTTCTTAATTTGGTAGGATCGATATAGCGTAACTCTTTAATTCCTTGTTTAGGATTTTCATTATTAATAATGATATGATATGGTAATCTACCATCAACATACCATTTTCTAAAAATGTCATGAGCATAAGCATTAAAACTTAAAAGCGATAAGATATTATTGAACTCATGTTTAATTGATTCTTTAATTTTATCTGAAACTTCTAATTCATCTAAAACAATATTAATAGGAGCTTCATCATTATCTCCAACTATTGATTCATTAATAATATCTTCAACAGCTGCATCGCATTCAGGTTGTGAAGCGATATCTCTGTATTTCATAATTAAATCATTATCATTCTTGGCCTTGTCGCCGTCCATATCGATGTAGGCACCAAAATGCCCACCGGCCTGTATAACACCAGTGCCGTCCTCATCAGTTTTTGGTACAAATGAAGGTAATTCTTTACCTTTTGTACTTTTTCTATTGATTTCGAATCCGAAAAATTCTGCCATAATTTACCTCATATTATCAGAGGGGATTTTGCATCCCCTCATCTAATATTATTTATATACCTACGAAGTAGTGTTACTTTCCCAGTATTGTACTTGGAATTCAACTGTGAACTCTTCAATGGTATTTTCTGAATCATAACTGACTTCTATCTCAGAGACGTTAGTTGGAAATAGACCTCTAAAGTCATATCTCTTTGTAACTTCTCCAGCTTTATTCAATTGCTCTACAATTGCGTCAGCCTGATAGTCTGTAGGATTTGATAACCCTGTGTTGTCGTTATTATTATTAATACCATTCATCCAACGTTCCATAGCGTTACGAACTTCGAAACCAGTGTCATTAATGACAGTGATTGTCCAAGGATCAAATGTTCTGTCACCAGCTATTTGCAATGTTCTACCTCTGAATAATACAGGGATAGGTGCAATAATTGATGCAGGCATTTGAGCTGTTTTACACATGAATGATGTTAATTCAACATCACCTTGTGCATAACTTGGATAGTTCATAGTTACCTTAAAAAGGTTGGATCTTGCTCCACCGCCTACTAGTTTAGATTTAAAATCATCTACGCCTAAAATTGCCATGTGTTAGTCCTCCTATGAACCTGCAATCTCGGAGAATTCAACTCCGGATCTGGTTGCTACAAAGTTCAGTGTTATGAAGTTAATAGATCTGCTTGGCTTGATAAAGATATCTGCCACAAATCGATTTCCATCAATCACTGCGCTAGTGTTGTTAGTTTCGTCACAAACTACTAAAAAGTCTGTAAGTCCACGTCTACCTTTGACGTCTCTTAAGAACGGTTCAACTAAATTTCTGAACTGTGCTCTTGTAAATTCGTCGTTAAATTCGAATAGTTGCGCTTTAGCTGCTGTGCTAACCGCTTTTTCTAATGCGATAAAAAGTCTACGTACATTTATTCTATCAAATGCTGAAGGTCTACTTAATAAAGTTTTGTCACCAAATAATAATGTACCTTGTCCAGGTAATGATACTATTGGGTTGACTCGAGCTTTATATAAAGTATCTCTGTCTGCTTTCTTAGGATTAAATGCAAGTTTTGTTACTCCCAACAATTGACCTCTATTTACACCTGCTGGTGAGAACCATGCGTCTGCTACAGTGTCTGTGTTAGCACATAATCCTGCGTGATGTCCTGCAGCTCCTATCCATCTGTATACATCATTATATTTGTCGTATACATATAGTGCTGTGGAATCGCATGATGCGTAAGAAGTAGATGTTAAACCATCAGCAAATGCTTTTACATCTGCTGCAGGTGTTGAACTACCTACTGTGTCTTCAATTGGTGGTGATACAAAAGCCATACAATCTTTTCTTGCATTTACAATAGAAATCAAATCTTCAGCTAATGTTTCAGCGCCATTGGCATCTGGAACACTAAACAATAGATTTACATCTACAGTGTCTGCATCTTCTAAAAGATCATAAGCTAATGCTAATTCTCCTGTTGTTGGTGCGTTATCATCGGTTCCACCTGCAAGTGAATCCTCTAATGCGCTTGTATGAACATCAAATGCTCCGCCAGCTGCTAGTGTTGAACCAGCATCTGTAAGGTTTACGTTATCATGATCAATCCATCTAATATAGTTAGATTGATTTGATATTACATCCTTGTAGTAATTGGAAGTGCCGTCATCTTTCTTAGCATCAGATGCTTGTGATAAGAATCCAAAAGTTTCTAATATGGTTCCGGCTGTGCCTGATATTGCTCCATCTTCATCTATAACAGCAATATGTAATTCATCATTACTTGCTCCAACTGCAGCTGCAGCTGTAGATGTTCCTGGCGCACCATCGAAGCTCGAAGCATATGTCCAGCTATCAAAGCTAGATATACCTTGCGAAATCATTGATACTTTTAAGCTATTTCCCAGGACTCCTGGAAATTTAGCCGCCCACAATCCCAAACTAAGACTACCGTCAGCATAATTATTTTCATAATCATCGTCATTTTTTATCAGCTGTCCTGTACCTTGCGCGGTCGCGTTTGTGTGACCGGAAGATGCTCGAACTACTTTTAGTGCATTGCCATACTTTAAAAAAGATGCTGCAACTAAGAAGTATTTAGCTGTGGAATCATCTGGAGCTCCGAATATACTTGCAAGTTCGTTTTCAGAACTTACTGTAATTACTTGCTCCGTAGGACCCCAGTTGAATGCTCCTGCAAATCCACCAATGCTGGTTGATACTGCTGGGACCACATTCGTAGCGTCGATCTCTTTGACCTGAACGCCTGGTGATACTTGAAATGCCATCGCTTTATCCTCTATTTTGAGTTAGTTAATATGTTTCATAATACGAATATTCAATACTATTATTTATAATAAAACGTTCTCCATGAACTAATGATCATTATCATCATTTTGTTCTGTTCTTTCACTTAATATAAATCTTCGATTTGGATTAATTGCTACTTTAAATTGTGTCATAAGCTTACGATTAACTAACATTTCAGATGCAGTATCTTTGGTAGTTAATCCAAGTTCGGCAATGTAAGTTTTATTATTAAATCTTATTTCATGTTCAACAATCGGTCTTTTATCAAAATCAACTAATCCTCTTTTAGGCTCAGATATATCAATCACTTCACTTCTAAATGATTTACCGTTTTTTGACCATTTGACAAAATCGCCATCAGCTTCTAATTCATCTACGTGAAGCATTGTTGCAATTGCGCTATTTCCCGTATCAAACTTAGCTCGTATTGGATCATCTTCTAATCCTTTTAATATAATAGTTTCAATATAACCCGCCTCAGATCTCATTAAAGGCCTTCGATTTAAATCACTACTAAAGAAATCAATAATAGCACTAATCATTTGTTCATCAGTTTTTTTACCAAGGCCTTGTTTTGTTTTTACATCATATGCATAAAAATGAGAACGTATGCCTGGTGAACCATTAACCTCTAAAATATAAGGTTTACCTTTGTATACACAATGATCAACACCACAATATAAGGCTCCACTACTTCTTGCAGCACTTGTAATAATATCTTTTTCTTCTTCTGAAAGTTGATAAGGTTTTGTATCAGCACCTAAATGAACATTATTTCTAAAATCATTTTGATTTTTTCTTATTCTTTGAGCTGCCCCTATAATATTACCACCCACTACAAGCGTACGTACGTCTGAATCTATTTTAAAATATTCTTGTATCAGTATTTGTGCCTTAAATTTCCAAAGAGATTCAGCAACAGAAACTAAAGAAGGCATATCATTTACTATTGATACACCTACACCTTGAGTTCCAGTTAAAGTTTTTATAACAACTGGAAATTTACCGCCAATTCTTTGATGAGCATCTTCAACTGATTTTTTATTTAATAAAATAGAAGATCTTGGACTTGGGATATTATTTCTTTCAAGCATAATAACATTTGACATTTTATTATCACATGATAGCATTGCTTCTAAATCATTAATCAAAAAGAATCCTATCATTTGTAATGATGATACAATGGCTTGAGCAGCTAATGTTTGAATTGCTCCAGCTCTTACAAAAATCATTGAGTTACGAGTTTCTATTTCTACTGAATTATCTTCGCCATCAGCATTTTGAATTGTAACTTTACCAATCTCTACATCTTTTTGAGATATCCAAGCTTCATCAACATGAACTAAATCAAATTTTATATTTTTTTTCTTTGAAACTTTTTCAGCCAAATCAGCAAAGGTTCCTTCTTCACCGCCTTTACCTAATACAACAACATGCAAATCTTGCTGCTCTATTGGCTCTTCAAATTTTTCTGTAAAATATTCGTTAAAATTTTGCATTTCCTGTCCACTCTTGTTCGAACCAAATGTTTCCATCAGGATCTTTAGTATATTTATCCTTTTCGTAGTTCCCACTCTCTACATATCCAAATGGTAACATATCGTCTTGAATAGCCTTTAATCTTTCTTTATATAACATATCTTTCATATCAATATTAGTTAAAGATTGAAATACATCAGTTGATGTAAACCATGCAAATAAAACTAAGTTCATCATTAAGTCATCATGATTTGGAGCAATAGCCATATAACTATTTCCTCTACTTACAAAAGTACTCATTTCAATAATTGTTTGAGCATCATTTATTTTAAGCTTACCTTGTTCAATTAAATCTTTAATTGATGAACAACCAATACGTTTTACTCTTCTTGTCATTGTAGCACCAAGAGCATTTGCTTTAATGCTTGATTCTACAAACATATTCTCATATTCTAAATCATAATATAAACCATTACAAACAACTGCACCTTGATCATTACTTTCTATAACAACATAAGCTTTATTATATAAATTAGCGTATTTGTATATAATATCTGGTAATAACATTGGAGATATATTATTATCTCTAAAGATTGCAACCTGTTCAAATGGTTGAGTCGTTACATCAATTATTGTAAATGTGCTATAGTCTTGATTTCTTCCTTTTGAAACGTCCACACACATAACATATTCATGTTCTTTTCTTGGTTGATGATATATAAAAACATTCTCTTTTATAAACTCAGGTTCAACACTTTGTTGTGCTAATAAATGATTTGCACCTATAAGTGTATTACCTCTTCCATGAAAAGTATTACCAAACTCTTGTTCAAACTGTAATTCTGAAGTATTGTTTATTGTTTCTTGTTTCCACTTTTCATCTCTTCCTGGAACATCCCACCAATCAACACGAAATGGTTTAAACTCATTTGTTTTTTGTACCGCGCCTTCCCATAGTTTATGATATACGTTACCTATACCATTTGCAGTAGATGTAATTACAATTTGAGTATCTTTACCAGCTGATACTACAGGATAAGTTGAAGTATAGAATTGTGCATCATTTTCTACAAAAGCAAACTCATCTAAGAACAATAAGTTAATAGATAAACCACGAATTGAACTACCACTCGTAGCTGATGCAATTATCTTGCTATTATTACTAAACTCTATACTTCCTTTATTTAAAGCCTTACAACCTGGCTGTAAAAAGAATGGTAAATTCTCTAAAGCTAATGTTATACGTGCTAACATTTCTCTTGCAACTGCACCTTTGTTTGCTAATATTGCAATTGTCTTTTCTGGGTGAAATACAGCATACCATAGCAAATAAACAACTGATGATATTGATTTACCACTTTGCCTACAAGCCAAAACAATAGAAAATCTATTATCCTTAAAATGATTAAACATCTTTTCTTGATAAGGATAAAGATTAAATGGTACTAATCCCTCATCAAGTGAAATAATTTTTACATAATTTACAGCAAAATATGCAGGATCTTGCATGCATTTTTGATACTCTTGAATTTCTTCTCTTGAAAAAGAAGTTTCGACTCCGTCTCTTTTTACATTTGGATTACCTAGGTAACCAAACTCATTATTCTTTAACGTCGCCATCGATCACATTATCTTTATTTAATAACATTCTTTGTAGATCAGTTGTGCTTCCTACAAACATATTATTATTCGTCACGGTTTTCGCTTCTTCACGTTCTTCTTTTGTTAAATCTTTTTTCTGTTTTTGCAGATCCATAAGATTCTTTGTGACATCGCTTATATTTTTAATTGTTTGTGAAAGAACTTCAAATGCTCTTGGATGTTCTGATTCGATTGCTAATTCAGATAATACATCCATTGATCTTGTACCATTATAGATTAAGTCTTTATATGTCTTACGAGAAAACTCATAATCATCTTTGATATCTTTATCTATTTTAACTGGTCTATTTTTTTCTACAACTGGTAGATTTTTTTCTAAACTTGCTGTCATTTTTTCTCGCTTATCCATTATTCAATACCATCCTGTGTAATTGTTGTTGTAACTGTGTAGTCATCTGCATCATCACTTACACCAACAGTAAAGTCCATTTCCTCAAATAAAGCGGTTGTAACATCTTTATCATGAAAGTCAAGATTAACTTCACGTATAATTGCTTGATCTGCTGTTGGTCCAAAGAACTTCATCTTCATTGTAAAATCTAATTGATAGATAAGTACTCTTCTTTCTGTAAACTCTCCTTCGTATTGATCATCTATTTGCACACCACCAAGTATGACAGAAACGTCTTGTTTATATGCAAATCCATCAACAGGAGTAATTGTAATATTATATTCTGGTTGAAAATAAGGTAATATTTGTTCAACAATTTGTAACCCATCATCTTGATTCTTTACCATAATATATAATGACATACCAATATCATATGAGGTATGATGTTTTATTGTTTTCTTTTTACCAACATCAGATGCATGTGTCTCAACAATCTTATTCATCTTATTAAGCTTTTGAGTAGTATCTAAAGAAAGACCTGTAATCTCAAAAGCCATTCTTGGTAATTTAATAGACATTCCAGCATCAAAACCAGTCTCTTGATCTAATCTTGCTAAGAATTTTTGTTTAGGTCCATAAGCTAATGGAACTCTTACCTGATTTAAAACACTTCCATCAGTTGCTTTTCGTATGACTTTTAAATTATTAAACAGTGTACCAAATACGGCCACTGATTTACGCATTGTTGCGTGATAGAAATGATCTCCAAACATTAGTATGTCTCCGATGGATCACCAAATGGATTTGACTCACTAAAGTCAATAAATCCATCAGCATCTAATTCAAAATCAATATTTTGAGCAGCTTCATCTGTTGCCCATGC
>Ga0181597_10005043_pt1 | contig 12827 bp, 10 predicted proteins | sample 041ome_5_FD_148647 | JGI IMG/M metagenome (GOLD analysis project Ga0181597, IMG submission 148647) | Coastal salt marsh microbial communities from the Groves Creek Marsh, Skidaway Island, Georgia - 041403US metaG (spades assembly) | ecosystem: Environmental > Aquatic > Marine > Intertidal zone... | reverse complement strand
AGGTGGTGGTCCATTCCCTCCGCCAGGTGGTGGTCCATTCCCTCCGCCGGGCGGCGGCCCCGTGTTTGGGCCAACACCTGTTTTTCCCGGGTCACCGACTTTCCCGCCACCGGGTAGTGGTGACTTCGTATTCGGCTCGCCAATTAATATCGGCTTCCCTCCGGGTGACTTTGGTTTTCCACCGATTGGAATTTTCCCTCCAATAGATTTTGGACCGCCGCCATCTGACTTTGGGCCCTTCCCGACTGATCCCGGTGATGATGCTCGTGACGGAGAAGTCTTTTTTGCACCTTCACCGGAAGTGGCTCCGCCTTCCTCTGGCAGTGATGACCATTTCTTGCTGGGAAATTTTCTCCAACTCGGAGTATCCAGTGCCGGTGTGCTAGGCACTGCACAAATCCCACCCGCCGGCACAATAACATCACCGTCGAACTCCGGCATTTCCGTTTTGTTAGACTTGGATGGTTTTGCGGCGGGTTCAGCGTCAACACCTCCGAGAAGTGGTGATTTCTTTCTTCCTAACAACCCGCAAGAAGGCTACGTCTTGGGGTTCAAATTGGACAGCGGTCTTCGAACTGATAACTTCGTGCAGGACAGTACGGGCAGAAATGACATCGGTGCAGCTACGACGGATTTTTCTAGTGGATCAGTGCAGGGTACGAGGACAGAGATATTGTTCTCTTCAGAATCCGTTCAATTTGAGCAAATTATAAGTTTCAATCAAGACGATAGTTTTTTCAAAACGGAAGTGACAATCACCAACAATGGTGCGCGAACACTCGAAGATTTCCGCTACATGAGAACGGCCGACTCAAATGTTGACTTCGACACGTCTTCAGCCAACCCAAATACAAAAAACTCAGTCCTTTCTGACCCGAGTGGTGACAATCTGACCGCGATTTCCCAGGCAATCGGCCCAGACTCCGGTTTTGGGATAAATTTGATCTCAATCGATGGTAATGCAAGAGCATCCAACTTTGGGACAAATAATGCCGATGTCTTTGATAATAGTGCATTTTCTACCCCAGTAAATCAAGCTGGTGCTCAGGTAGATGAGGCGATAACGCTAACTCTTTCTTTCGGTGATATTGACCCCGGTGAAACAGTAACTCGGTCTTTCTTTACTTCGTTTCAGGTTGATCCAACCTTTGTATCCACGGCTAACGATATGATTGTTGGAACTGCTAATGCTGACACAATCAGCACTGGTGATGGTGATGACACCATTTTTGATCTTGAAGGAGTTGACACAATATCAGCAGGCAATGGCAATGACACAATTATTGCTGGAGTTGGTAATGACACATTTGATGGAGGAAGCGGGTTAGATACCCTCGATTATCGCAATTCTGCGGCTATTAGTGCAGACTTTGCTTCAGGAAACGTGACCGTTTCAGGCACCGCTGAAGTTGATAATTTTACAGGCATAGAAGTTATCATTGGATCCCGCAGCTCTGACACTATGTTAGGTTCCGCAGGAAACGAAACAATGACGGGTTCGCATGGTGCTGACACGTTATCAGGTGCCGGAGGTGCAGACATCTTCCAATATCTTGATCCAAAGGACGGCGACGTCAGGACAGTCAATGGGACGGTTTCCTCGCATGGTGGTGATCTCATTACGGATTTTACGACAGGAAACGACTCGATCGGAATATCAGTTTCCGGGTTTGGCTTGTCTTCTATATCAAGCAGTAATTTTGAAGTTTTGAGTGTTCAGTATGATGGCACAAATAGCACGCTGGCTGATTTTGCGTCCTCTTCACCAGTATTGATCTACTCGGAAGCTGACGCCCTGCTCATATATGATGACAACGGCAGCAGCGCTGGCTACACGGTCCTGCTTGAGAACTCAGTCGGTATATCAAACCCCGCCGGCAACATCGTCGCTTCCGACATCATCCTCACTTAATTCGTTTTAATGTTAGGAGTTCCTCATTGGTTATTTAACATCGTTAAATTACCGGTAAGGTATTTTATTCGGCTCGCGACATATTCGCTATTTATCAACCTTTTGGCGTTGGCAACGCCGATATTCGTCCTTCAAGTATATGATCGCGTAGTATTCCAATCAGGTATTGACACGCTCAAGGCGCTTTTGATTGGTGTAATAATATGTCTAATTTTTGATTATATAATCAGACAATCCAGAAGCAGGTTGTTGCAATATATTTCTCTTAAAATAGACGGCACGCTCGGAACTGAATTATTTGAGAAGTTTGCGTCGCTTGAACTTAAAGCGCTCGAAAAACGTCCGGCTTCTTACTGGCAACAATTATTCAAAGACACCGAGCATATCCGAAATTTTTTTGGTGGTGCCACGGTTATCTTACTAATAGATATACCTTTCTCGATAATTTTTATCGGTATTATTTATTTAATAGCTCCACCCTTAATTTGGGTGTTTTTAGGCGTTACGATACTGTTTGTGCTTCTGGCTTGGCAATCGTCTGCATCAGTTAAGAAGGCTACCCTTGAAGAACAAAGGGGACGTGTCGCACTAGACCAGTTGCTCGTAGAAGTTGTTTCTAATCGAACGACTATCCGCTCTCTAAATCTTGGTGGCCGCTTGAAGTTACTTTGGGACGCCAGACTTTTGGGTACTATGGAGCGCTCGGTTTATAGAGGGCGGATGGCGGATCGCTATGCTAATCTAAATATAATTCTCACAATGGCTGTTACGATCGCCCTTACCTGCTTTGGTGCCTTGGCTATTCTTGAGCAAAACATGACTATAGGCTCATTGATAGCGGCCAATATGCTTGCTGCGCGAGTAATTCAACCTCTCAGTCAGTTGTCTCTCGCCTGGCGCAGCCTCAATCAATTCCGATCATCCCGAGATAGGCTCAGTACGCTATTTACTGAAAGCGAGAATACCGAACCGATTGCAATACTGTTTGACCGCCCAAAAGGCGCAATAGATCTCGTAGGTATTAGCTATAGTTACCTTCCGGATAATTATGTCTTATCCGATGTGAATCTCTCGTTTGTTCCGGGTGAAATTCATGCGGTCATCGGCAATAACGGTGGTGGCAAATCGACACTTTTAAAGCTCATTCAAAATTTATATCAACCTGACAGTGGTAAAGTTCTCTGGGATGACGCGGATGTTCGGCAGTTTGAGGGGCGTCAGTTGTCAAGCTGGCTGGGATACGTCTCTCAAGAATGTACCCTGTTCACAGGGACAATTAGAGATAACATCGCAGGTTTTTCACGCGAGGCAGATGATAAAGAAATAATCGAGATTTCAAAAAAGTTAGGGCTCCATACCGAAATTTCAAATCTTACAGATGGATATAACACTATGTTGGGAGAGGGTGGGCACGTGTTATCTTTCGGTCAGCGACAGAAAATTGCGACCATCAGAGCTCTTATTGGCAATCCAGCTGTGCTGCTACTTGATGAGCCCACCTCTAATCTCGACCAACAGTCGGAACTCCAACTCGGCGAGTTTCTACATGAGCGGGCTAAGAAAAATAACGCGACAATCATAGTAATAACACATAGTCCTACACTGATTTCGAAAGTTGATAAAATCACGCTTTTAAAATCTGGCAGGATAGCGATGTCCGGAAAAAAGGATGATATTTTGCCTAGGTTGTTGCGACCAGTTGACAAATCGTGAATTTGAAATGAGCAAGAAATATCTTTCCAATGACATTGAGGCAGTCATTAAAAAATTTCAACCAAGGGGGGATGTATATGCTTCATTTCTTATAATTGCATTTTTAGTTGCATCCCTTGCTTGGGCCTTTTTCGGCGAGTTAGATGAAGTAGCTGTGGCGACGGGTACAGTAATTCCTCAGGGTCAAATAAAATTAATTCAGCACCTAGAAGGGGGGATAGTTACTAAAATTCATGTCAAAGAGGGCGAAAAGGTAGATGAAGGAGGGAAATTAATACAACTTCGGTTAGGCGCTGACCGAGTGAGATCATCGGAGCTTATGCTTCAGCTGAATGGGCACTTAATAAAGAGGGCTCGTCTACAAGCAGAGCTAGACAATAAAAAATTTGAATTGCCGATACAAAAAAATATAAATACGCAAGATATTATTCGAAAAGAATTACAAAATTTCGAGGCTAGAAAAAAGCAGATTGTCGGAAAAACACGAATTCTGCGGGCAAATTCTCGTCAGAAAAAACTTGAAATCAATGAATTGGACAGTCGTATCTTCGGAAGAAAAAACAGCCTTGCACTGGCCAAGAAACGTTTTTCAATTTCAAGGGAACTAGAAAAGAATAACCTTGTTACCCGAATGGAGGCCCTCGACCTTCAAAATGAGTACGAGCAACTCGAATCTGAAATAGCGGAGCTTAAAAGTTCACGCGAGAGGGCCAAGGAAGCATTGAGAGAAGCTAACGAGAGGGCCGATGCTGAACTTCTAAATTTTAAGAGAGAGGTCTCCGAAGAGATGGGTACGGTAGAGGTTGCTATTGCCCAAATAAAGGAGCGGCTAGCGACGGCAGCGGAGATTGTTGAACAGACTTCCTTAAAGAGCCCAATCGACGGCATTGTAAAAAACCTGCGGCAACACACTATTGGTGGCATTGTTCAGCCGGGCGAGGCTGTGATGGAAATTGTGCCACTGAGGGACCGCCTTGTGATTGAGACAGAGCTATCACCTATAGATGTGGGTTACGTAAGCGTTGGTCAGGAAGCTGATGTGAAGATCCAAACATACGACTTTTTGAGGTATGGATCTTTAAGCGGCCGAGTTAAGAACGTGGCGGCTGACGTCTCGAAAAATGCCGCTGGCAACGCTTATTTTAGAGTCGTGATCGAAACTGACAAAACCTTTCTTGGTGAAAAGTCTGGATCACTACCCATCACATCAGGAATGTTAGCAGAGGTGAATATCAAAACCGGTAACAGGTCGGTTTTCCAATACTTGGTGTCCCCGATTTTGAAGCTTCGGCACGCGGCTTTCAAAGAACGTTAAATAACTGTCCTTCCCCCCCAATGTCTGACGTCAACGCCTATGGAACAAACTAGCAAGATTGTATCAGGGAGGATTTCTGGTTCATCTTAGTGACCGAAGGGATCGAAGATCAAAAACGAATACCGGCACGGATCGAAAACGAATACCGGCACGGTCTTCGATCCGTTTCAGCGCGCCGTCGAACCGCCTAACATATCTCTTCAAGATAAACCGGGTTCATTCTGGCCGGAGTGGGTATGGGAGTGCGAGAAGTCTCGCTGTGAGTTCGAACATCGGAATCCTGACCCCACGTTTTATAGGGCCCATAGGACCAAGAGCACTGACAGGATCCGACTTTAACGCCGCTTCCATCCAGTCGATAACATCTTGGGGTGACCTATCCCAGTGGAAAAGACTGTAGCGACTATGGGTGATGTCGCTGTTGTCCTGTTCGGTCTGAACGTGGACGTCGCGACAGTCGTCCGAAATTTCAAGCAGGAGGGTCTTAGAACGTGCCATGACGAACGCTCCACTCTTGAGTGCCTTTGACGGAATGCCGGGGCGCACAAGATGAAGTTCAAATCCCCTATCCACTGGTGGACCAAACCATTAAAAAAGCCACCGCAGCTCTCGCCGGGTGACCCCTGCGCTTTAGCTGCATTTTTTAAGCGCCCGCAAGCTGCACTTCAAATCGGCGCTTTAGAGTTGTCGCCATCAGCAGTACTTGAGGACAACCAAAAACTGAGCTGCCTGTGCTAAAGACCGACGAACGTAACTGGCTTCATCTCCTTTAAGAGGGCCAAAATGGGTGGGTGCACCGAACGATGGTCGACTGGTCTTGTCAACACTGCCTGCATAGACATCGATAGGACGCGTCGTGCGCCCATCCAATTTAGGTTGGTTATTAGGTTGGTTAAGGGTCTGGCGTTCCCGCTCTAATGATTGGCCGTTGACTTCTGCCCCCAAATGTATGCCGGGCCGACTTTACGCTTCCGGCTGATTTGTCGAGTGTGCTTCGACAAACATCTTCAAAAACGCCCTCTTTTCAACAAGGCCTTGGGCGTTCGGTTTGAGCGCTCCGAAATTTTTCACAAATTTTGTCATGTTCGAAGCTTTGAATTCGTCCTCTGAGACAAGTTCGTCACCATTCGCATCCATCTGGGAGAAATACTTCTCCGCCATCTCCTGTGCCGAGTGAGTGTGACCCGTTCCGCCACAGCTCCCGGCGTAGGCCGAACCGGAAATTAAAGTTGTCAAAAAAACGATTACTGTGAGGGACGCTGCTTCGATGGTTTTCATTTGAATGCTCCTTAGATCTGCAATGTTTACGCAGGCTAGCTATGACCGGATCAAAATTGATACGGGGGTGGTTTTTCCTAGGCGGCTAGAGTGAGGCTTTATATCGAAACGTCGGGAATTGACGACAGGGTCGGCAGCCGTGGAGATTTAAGCCTACCCCTTTAACCGTGGCCCGTGGATCAAGGCGCGTGACCCGTGGCCCGTGGACCAGCCTTCTGGTTGCTGCTTCCCAGGAAGCACGGCCCACGAACCGCAGTCCGCGAACCACGGCCTTGGGGGCTAGACATGCGTTCCAAAACCTCACTTAAGGAGCGATTCGCTCGGCGGCGACAGAACCTAAAACTGCCGCAAGGGAAACTGGTCAATTTCCAGATTCTCCCGCGAAGGCGCCATAAATATAACGCGTTCCTTATCGATGGGTCTGTCTCGGTACCACCAGCGACGCGATCGACAGCGCTGTATCCGGCGGCAACCGCAGTAGTATTTTGCACCGCCGCTTCACCGAGACCCCGGGAGAGTACCTGTCTTGGGCCAACCAGCCGAATATCATCATCGCCGAGAACACCCTCGGCAGATACCATAAGAATTTCTCCGTGAAAACCACCGTCAGCGACACCCATAAAGATGGTAAAGGTGTGGGTTTTTTCCAAATACTAACTTTTCAAAGATGCTTTAGCCGCAGCGCGAACGTGCTTTGCAATCCTTGGGGCAACTGTTCGGTCTAAGGGATGTGGAAGAATATTTTCAGGAGAGATTTCGTCTACAGCCCCGGCTAACGCTAGCGCTGCTGCAACCTTCATTTCACCGTTAATCCTTGGTGCTCGAGCATCCAGGGCACCGCGGAAAATCCCCGGGAACACGAGTACGTTGTTTACCTGATTAGCGAAATCACTGCGTCCTGTACCAACCACAGCAGCACCTCCACGGATCGCTTCCTCTGGCATAATTTCAGGGGTTGGGTTCGCCATCGCTAGAATAATTGAATTTTTAGCCATAGCCTTGACGTCATCTGTTGTTATTACGTTACCTTTTGAAACGCCGATGAAAACATCTGCCCCTTTGATCACTTCTTTCAAGGTGCCAGATCTATTGCCTTTATTGCTAAATTCTAACAATCTGATCTTTTCTGGACTGAGTCCATCGCGGCTGCGAGAGATGGCTCCCTTAGAGTCACATATAATTACATCGCCAACTGGGCTAATTTCAGTTCCTGCTACACCGATGCCTGATATCAGCTTTGCAATTGCCGTTCCGGCTGCTCCGGCCCCATTTACGACTACTCGCAGGTCGTTTAATTTTTTCTCGGTTACTTGAGCCGCATTTATGAGTGCAGCAAGAAGAACTATCGCGGTTCCATGTTGATCATCATGAAAGACCGGAATCCCCAAGTCTTGAAGAGCATCCTCGATTTCGAAACATCTCGGAGCTGAAATATCTTCGAGATTGATCCCGCCGAAAGAAGGCGCAATCACTTTGCAAGTTTCGATGATCTTTGCCGGGTCTTTAGTGTCTAAACAAATCGGCCATGCATCAATTTTTGCGAATTCTCTGAAGAGTAGCGCCTTTCCCTCCATTACAGGCAGGGAAGCGAGAGGTCCGATATCGCCTAGTCCAAGAACAGCGGAGCCATCCGTAATAACGGCGACAGAGTTCCCTTTCGAAGTCAGCCTGTATGCAGCTTCAGGGTCCTCTGAGATGATTTCACATGGACGTGCGACCCCTGGTGTATAGGCAAGTGATAAATCATCTCTACTTCCTATGGGTAACTTATTTTGAACACTAATTTTACCGCGTAGCTGCTCGTGAAGTACTAGTGATCTGTCAAAAAAATCAGTCAAAAAACTCACCTTTTAATTTTTTGTGTTGGGTCATAATCAGGACAGGGCATTTTACCCTGAACGAGAACCTAGAGCGGTTTACGTAGCTGATGATATGGCTGCTATGCAAGCATAAGCCGCTATAATTCAATGATTGTTTTTGATCAGAATGAGTACGTCCCTTGTGCAAGTAATACGCGTGCAGGTGACTGCGCATAGGCGACCATGCCTACTCGACCTGAGCGGGGTATGTCATGCTCCACAGGGCGGCGACACGGGCACGCCCCTCTTGCAGCCGAACGACCAAGTCATCTGTCAAGCCGTGCCGCACATTAGCGTTCATCTCGGCATTAACCTCCGCCTGTCCTTCCCCCCTAAAACTGGGCCACTATTTTTAGAGATTGCCGGCATGGTCGGACCCGGTAACTCTCCCGGAACCCTCACCATAGACGGCGACTTCACGCAGGGCGCGGCCGGCACGCTTGAGATCAAGTTGGATCTGGGCGCTCATGATCTGCGGGATGTCGTTGGCGATGTCTTCCTTGATGTCTTTCTCGATCTGCAAATTACGAGCGCCTTTATCGATGCTGCCGTGAATGGCGATGTTTTCCGTACCATGAATTGGGCAAGCCACACCGGCCAGTTTGTCGGCCCCACCGAATTCTGGCTCGGCGACCGCACCATCGCCTTTCTCCAGTATGAAGCCGACGGGTTGAATCTGGCCATCACGGTTCCGGCACCTGGTGCGGCACTCATTTTTGAATCCGCCGTGCTGACGCTCGCGCGGCGCCGCGCCGCAAACCCTCAGGCCGTCTGACCCTCGGCTTCCTGTTTGGTCACGCCAATCGACCTGACGATAATGCGCTGACCGGACATCGGGAATCCGGATGTGCAGATCAGCAGACCGCACTGAACTGCGTCAGAAGAACCAGAAATTGCCGATGACAGTCGCGTGGAGCATTGCATGAACATCCGTGCGGATTTTTTTTGCCGTGTTCTGTCGACGACTGACAGAAGCATGTGGATGTAAAAAGATCGCTTCGTGCCCATCGTCACCGATCTATGGAGGTGTCACAATGACGGCTCACTCGCCTGTTATCGATGGGAAGTCTTGATGAACCCGGATCTTTCAAATGCCGCCGCGAAACAAAGCGACGACCGTGATTTTGTCCTGGCGGCTGTGAAAATGTCAGGGGTCGCGATCAGATATGCGTCCGAGCGGCTGCGTGCAGATCCTGAGGTGGCGCTTCAGGCGGTCAGGCAGAATGGTCGTGCGCTGGAATTCGTTGCGGAAAATCTCAGGCGGGATCGAAAGATCGTGCAGGCAGCCGTCGGCAAGTGGGCGATCGCGCTGCAATACGCCGCGCCTGAGCTGCGCGATGACCGCGACATTGTATTGAGAGCCGTCAGGAAATGGGGCGTGGCCGTAAAGCACGCCTCGGAGCGTCTGCGGGCGGATAGAGAAATTGTTTTGACCGCGGTCAAACGAAACAGTGCGGCGTTGAAATATGCGTCCCATAAACTACGTGCCGAGCTCAAGGACGGTCATCCTTTGGTCAGGCAACTGGGGACGGGGGCCGTGACCCTCTCTCGTGCCGCCGACGAGGAAGGGTAGGGGCAGCCCCCGGGGTCCGGTATCGAGCGCTGGACCCTGAAAATTTGAGGCCGGACCTTGAAACGGGTAAGACTGGTCGCATGGGTTATTGCGTTTTCATGCGGCGTCCCGACGCCATCGATGGTGATCACCCGATTGGACGCTTTCTGTTCCCGTCGCAGTTTCTCATAGCGGCATGAAATTTTTCAAAGGATTGAGCCTTGCTGGCCCTTCGCTTCGCCGTTCGTGAGCTGCGCGGCTCGGCCGGCGGCTTTGTCTTTCTTCTCGTTGGCATCGCCTTCGGGACGGCGGCGATTGCGGCGATTGGGTTGCTGTCCGCGGCGGTCTTCGACGGGATGCGCGAGGGTGCCCGCGCCAGCATCGGCGGCGATATCTCGTTCAGGCTCTTTCATCGTCCTCCTACGCCGTCGCATCTGGCCGCCTTTAGGGCTGCGGGCACCGTTGGTCAGACGGCGGAAATGCGCACGGTCGCACGGCGGGACAGCCGTTCGGCGCTGGTGGAATTGAAGGCGGTCGATCCTGTTTACCCGCTTTACGGAACCTTGTGGCTGGACCCGCCCCTGACGCCGTCCATGATGGTGGCCGACGTGCTCGATCGACGGGACGGCGTCTGGGGGGCTGTCGTCGCAAAGGGGTTGTTGGCGGCGCTGAAGGCCGAAATCGGCGACACCGTTACGGTCGGCAATCACCGCTTCGAACTGCGCGCGCTGATCGCTGACGAGCCGGACAGCACATTGCGGGCCTTCACTCTCGGCCCCCGGATGATCGTGGCCCTGCCTGCACTCACCGGCAGCGAACTCGTAGCGCCGGGCGCCCAGGTCTACTGGTACAGCCGGATCCGTCTGGGCGACGGCGTTGACGCGAGCGGATGGATCGCCGCCTTCGAGCGCGCGGCGCCTTATGCTGGTTTCCGTATCGTCAATGCCGACAACGGTGTTCCGGGTGCGGAGCGGACCCTGGCGCTGGTCTCTGCGCTGCTGACCTTCGTCGCGCTTGGCATCCTGCTCGTCGGCTGCGTCGGGGTGGCGAGCGGCGTTTCCGCCTGGCTTGACCGCAAGCGGCAGACCATCGCCATCCTGAAGAGTATCGGTGCGCCATCTTCCCTGATCCTACGTATTTATCTCTTCCAGGTTGCGGGTGCCGCGGTTGCGGGCGTTGCCCTTGGCCTTGCGGGCGGGAGCGCTGCATTCGCTGTGATCGCGCCGATCCTGGGCGAATGGTTGCCCGTCGGAGGCAGCCTGCGCGTCGGACCGTTGCTGATCGCAGCTGGGTTCGGTTTTCTCGCAACGCTCCTGTTCTCGCTCTGGCCGCTGGCGCAGGCCGAAGTGCAGCGGCCCCAGTTGCTGTTCCGTCACGATATGGCGCAGGTGCGGCCGCAGAGGCGCCGGCTGTTCGCAGCGGCGGCACTCGTCGCGGCACTCGCGGTGCTTCTTGTCTGGTCCGCACCACTGCCGGTCGTGGCGGTCGTGTTCGCCGCGGCGGCCGGGCTTGTCGTGGCGGCATTCCTGGCGCTTGGCCGCCTTGTGGCGATTGCCGCCCGGGTAACCGGCCGTCTGCCGGCCTTGCGGGGCCGCCCTTTGATCCGCCTGGCGCTGGCAAACCTGCACCGCCCGGGGGCGCCGACGGTGCCGCTGGTCATGGCCGCAGGGCTGTGTCTCACCCTTGTGGTTGCCGTTGACTCCATCAGCCGGAACGCCGACCGCCACCTCGCCGCGACGTTGCCCGCCTCGGCGCCGGGGCTGGTGGTGCTCAACATCGTCCCCGGGGAGGGCGAACGGTTCGATGCCTTCATGACGGCGTCGCCTCAGGTTGCGCGGTGGACGCGCGCGCCCTTCCTGCATGCAAGAGTAACCGGGATCGGCGGCCGTGCGGTCGTGGATCGGCGCATCCCGGCCGACGTCGCCTATGTTATTCGCGGCGATCGTGGTGTCTCGTGGCAGGCTGCCCCACCGGCCGGCGGGCTCGTCGCCGGGGAATGGTGGCCGGAGAATTATGCCGGCCCGACCTTGGTTTCGCTCGATGCGCGGGTAGCCCGACGGCTCGGCGTAGATATAGGCGACACCCTGACGCTTGACGTACTGGGAGCGCCGCTGAAGGGCAGGATTGCCAGTCTTCGGCAGGTTGACCGGGCCGGGCTCGGACTCGACTTTCCGATCCTGCTGTCACCTTTTGCAGCCCCGCCGCCGCACCGTGAAATCGCGGCGGTCTGGATCGCCCCCACCACCCGGATGGCGGCCGCGCGCGATCTGCGCGCCGCGTTGTCGCAGGCCTTCACCGGGGCGCCGGTCGTTCTGGTCGCGGAGGTGATGGCTTTCCTTCAAATAGCGGTCGACGGCGCCACGCGGGTGCTCGCGGGCATGACTGCGGCAACCGGAATCGCTGCTTTCCTCGTGCTGACGGGGGCTGTCGCGGCCAGCCGTCGCCGGCGGCTGCGCGAGGCCGTCCTGCTGAAAGTTGTGGGGGCCACGCGCCGGCAGGTACTGGTGGCCACGGCGATCGAGTTCGCGCTTATCGGGCTGGCGGCGGCGCTGGCTGCCCTGGTGCTGGGCAATCTCGCGGCGTGGGCCTCCGTCGCGAGTATCATCGATTTTCGCCCCGCGGTTGCGGCGGTGCTTCCATGGCTGGCGGCATCGGTGTTGATTCCCGCGGCCACCGGTCTCGTCGCTGCCAGATGGGCGCTGTCCCGGCCCGTCGGGAAGATGCTGCGACAGCCGTAAACGCGGGTTGGCAGGTGAAGTTCGCGAACTCAGGATGGCGAGTGAATCTCTCGCGATGATGATGTATCCTCCGCGTGTATATCGCCTGGTATGATCGCGCAATCCTGAAGGAGATGAGAACGACATGGCCGAGACAGAAACGCCGAAGACCGAATCTGCCCCCCCTGCCACTCCGGGGGCTGCCGAAAACAATATCTCGCCGGAAGATGCCTCCAAGGCCCTGATGACCGGTGCGGCCCTGCTCCAGCGTGCCTGGCTTCAGGCTGCGGTGAATATCGGCCAGGCGATCTCGAAACAGCAGCCGGTTTCTCATGGTGCGTTCGACGATCTGAGACGCCTTCGTGAACAGGTCGAAGAACTGGACCGCGCGAATACGGCGATCACCCGTATCACCCAAGCATAGAACCAGATGCAGGCAGACGAGGCGACGAAAAACTAGGCGGGAAAAGATAACGGGAGA
>Ga0181597_10005028_pt1 | contig 12848 bp, 34 predicted proteins | sample 041ome_5_FD_148647 | JGI IMG/M metagenome (GOLD analysis project Ga0181597, IMG submission 148647) | Coastal salt marsh microbial communities from the Groves Creek Marsh, Skidaway Island, Georgia - 041403US metaG (spades assembly) | ecosystem: Environmental > Aquatic > Marine > Intertidal zone... | reverse complement strand
TGCTTGTTTTGTTATCTGTCTCATAATTATAAGTTTTTTGCGTGATGTCTCCAATAATTGAAAAATATTTCTATTTGTTCAATATCATTTTTAAATTCTTTTTGTTGTCCCCTTGCGTATATATTTTCAATTAATTCATTTATATGCCTTTCTAATTTATTCAAGTCATCAATTAAAAATCTTTGCAACTTTCTTAATCTTTTAATATCTTCTGTGTGTGTCATAATTTATATTTTTATATCTATTCTATTATTTAATAATTCTATAATTCTGAATATTTGTTCTTCTTTTTCCTCTTTACTTTCAGCAACTTCAGGAACTCGAATCCAAAAATGTGTTGACTGCTTAGGGAAAAATAAATCCTTAATTAAATTGCCAAACTTTCGCATTGGGCGAACTACTTTATAAACTTTGTTTACTTTCATTTTATTTCTTTTAATGATTCTTTAATTAAATCTAAATACATTCTTTGCATTTTGTCATTTTCCTTAACTACTTGATGGATAATCGTTGCTAAATCTTTAAATAAGTCATCTGTATTCCATACTAACCATTTGTCATCATTAAAACCTACATGCAACTCTCCATCATTACAATATAAAGTGTGAGTGTCATGTATATAAGTATGTCTTTTTGCAACATCCAATTGCTTTTCTAAATCTTTAATCTTTTCTTTTTGTGTCATGATTATTTTGTTTTAATTATGTCTTCAGCTTTTATTTTTTCATCAATTATTTTACCTTCTAAATCTACTATGGTATAACCATACGTTTTCAATATGTTAATTGATTTTCTAATTTCTTGTAATTTCTCTTGTGTTCTAAAGTGTGCGAATGTTTCGTTTTCAATGTAATTCATAATTATTTATTTTTATTTGTTATGTTAATTAATGTTTTAGTGTAATCTTTAAAAAGGTTGTTTAATACATTCCTTTCATTTTCCCTTTGCCTTTTGGCTTTACTTAAATTGTGTTTAAATTGTGTTTTTTTCATAGTGTTTTATTTAATTATTTTCTATTATTTCAAAATCTAATTCAAATATATAATTCTCAATTTCATCAGCATATTCTCTTAATATGTAATTGAACATATATTGCAATAGTACTTCATCTTCTTTTATAACTTCATTAAATCCATTATAAAAACTTATAAAACCATCATAAGATTTACTATTCATATCTATATAATCAATAAATTCTTGACTACTTAAATAAATATTTTTTAATTTATTAAAGTCATTTTCATTAATTTCAGCTTCAATTTTATCAGTGCTGAAATTGTAAAATTTAGGTGAATCTATTTTAATAAACTTTAAATTCAATTCTAACATATCATTTAATGAATCAATAAACTCATTACAATAACTATTGCAAGTCTCTTTATAATTTACCTCGCCTTCATTTATTTCAAAAGTCTCAATTCTATTATCTATTAACTCAGAATGAATAGAGTGATAAAATCCTCCAAAGTCTATTAAAAATCTTGTTTTGTTTAATGTCTTAATCATAGTGTTTTTTTTATTGTTTACCCAAATATATAAACATTTAATTAACAAAAAAAAGTATTAACAAAACTTTAACAAATTAATCTGTCCTTATTATTGCGTGTGCGTGTATACAAAAAATAATTGAGACTAGCAAAATATTTTTGATGTGGCTAATGAATTATTAGCAAAAGATATTTGAATAAAGCAAAAAGTATGTTGTTTAGAATTAATCTAAATAGGGGGAAAAATGAGGAAAAATACCTACTATGTTTAAGGACCTACTATGTTTAAGAGGATAGAAAAATACCTACTATGTTTAAGGGGAAGGAAAAACCTACTATGTTTAAGAACTAAGCTACTATGTTTAACGATTACCTGATAACATACTTTCCTGAGTTCTGACCTTGTATCAAGAACGTAAGTCCATATCTTATAGCATCAATGTAATGTTCATAACCAATATTAGGTTTAGTATTCTTTTCTTGCCATACATAATTGTTTAGCTCTCTTACAATACCATGAGAGTTTCTGTCTACTACAATCTCATAGTCTTGCATCAATGCGATTCCTGACAATATGCTTCCTTTCTTTTTTATTGTAGGTCTTATGTTTAAGTCTCCCTTTTGTTTTATCTCTTTGATAAGACGAGGTTCAGAAGAGTCACATATAATTAAGTCAGCTCCACATTCCATCTTATTCTTCATTGCTATTTCAGTCGTGGATAATCCTGCCTTGCCATAGATTTCTTTTACATATAATTTACCTAAAGCTTTATCTACTGAAATTTTACAAAGCGTTGTCAAATCAACTGAAAATCCAAAGTCTTGACAATAGCAGGTAACTTCTGTTTGTATGTAATCTCCTACTCTCCAGTTCTTAAAGATGGCACCTTCTGCGGCAGAAAGCCAACCTCCGAGTATCTGGTGTTCATACTTGTCTGGTCTCTTTAGTTTCATTTCAAATATCTGTTCTAAGAATGAATCAGATAAATTTTCTTTATTGTCTTTGTAACTTGTGTGTATGTAAGTTGTCTTATTATTAGAACCATTCCAGCCTGAGTTTACACCAGTACCCTGAAAGAATCTTTGGTATATCCAGTGTTCTTTAGTTGTAGGATTTAATATTAGTATACATCTATTCTGTTTAGTTTGTGACCTTACAGAGAAATCAATCTTATCAAATGTAGATTCATCTGTTAACTCTTCTGCTTCATCAATAACAAAGGTTGTAACACCATTTAGAGACTTCAGGGCGGCTGTTTGGTTACCACTTGATGTCCTGATACCTTTGAAGATTATTGAGCTTCCTGTGGTCATATTTATGATTTCGTCTTTAGTAATCCTAAAGTGTTCATTGACTCCCATTAAGTCTATCTTCTCAATAAACTCAGGGATAATCGAGGTCTGTGCTGATATCATAGTATACCTAGTAAACAAAACTTTATGTCCTTGTTCATAGGTTAATGATAAAAGGAATACAGCTACACCAAATGATTTACCAGAACCTCTACCTCCAGTACATACAAAGTATCTACTATTTGCTGTAAATAAAGGACTGTATTTATCGTTTAGTTTTAGATTATTCATCATTTAATTCATCCATATCTACTTCTTCTGATTCTATATCTATTGTGTTGTCTAGCTCTTTGACTTGTTTATCTGAGGCATAGAAATTAATCACAGGTACATTCAGTTTCTTATTAGTATTGCTTTCGCTACCATCCTGAGGTTTACCATATCTATATTGCCATAACAAATTCATGTGTGCAAAAGAATCCTTTGCTTGTTCTGCTAATGCTTTCCAAGCTTCTTCTTCACTACCAAAGACATCCTTCATTGCGTTTAGTGCATAAACAGATATCCTCTCTTTCTTAGCTGGTGTTAATTGTGAAGCTGATTTAATTAACTGTTTCTTTGGTCCATACTTATCTCCTTTCTTTCTGCCATTATTCCTTCTGCCATCATTAGGTTTTATGTATGCTGAGTTTTGTTTTGCTCGTGCCATCTATCGTATAATTTTGTATATAGTTTCCATATTTCTGTACTTACTTCTTTCTTAGAGTAAATCTCTTTTGTTATTGCTTTCTTCTCTCCAAGTTCTATTCCAATCTTACATTGAGTTCCTTTGTTGTTTAAGGGTACAATATATACTCTATATCCTTTTTCAAAACACCAACTTTGTGCTTTAAGATTGTACAGTATCTTTCTCATGAAACACCTTAGCTACTTTTACAATCGCATCTAGTTTAGTATAAACATCTTCTTTCTTTGACTTAGGAATATCATTATATAAATCAATAAATCTTCTATCCATAATACCTTCTTTCACATTCTTAATCTCAGTTCTTAATTCTATATTTTCTCTTAACAACCTTGAGTAGTTTTCAAATATGTTTTCTGGTTCATGTTTATTAGAGAATTTGTAATCTTGATAAACGTCTCTTAAGTAACCATCATACTCTATAACGACAGGGAATACATTTTTAATTCCATGAAGAACAGTAGCATGGTCCACATTAACACTAGCTCCTATATCTGCTAAACTTAACTTAGTATACTCTTTACATAATTTAAAGTATACTGCTCTTGCATATACAGTGTTTCTTTTCCTTGTTCTAAAGCTTAGGTCTAAATCTAAGCAAGTTTCTACATAGTTTCTTATTTCTTGTGTTTGTAATATTCTGTTTAAATCCATTGTTATTTTCTTAATTGATTAATACATACAGCTAATCGCTGTTCTCTTAGTGGGTACTCTTGTTTCATTGTGGCATCTGTCATACATCTGCTGACAAAAGCATCTTCACTTTCCTGTGGTCTTTTCTTTGGTATCGGCATAATTTAATTTTATTTCTTGTTTATTTAATTTATCACTCATTAATGTTAATAGCATAAAACCCATGTGGTTTATTGCTTTTTGTATTCCTGCACACTCCCAGTACAATTCTTGACTTGCATATTCTTCTAATAGATTTCTTAAATCGTTTATTGACATACCATCTTCTAAATCATACATAGCCAGATTAAAGTATTCTTCTATAATAGCTTTTCCTTTAGAGTGTTTCATGTATTACATAATTATCCAGATTAGGTATTTCATCTTGAAAGAAATACTTATACTGTCCTATGGCTCTATCTAATTTAACTAAACCATTATTTATAAACTCATCTGAACAATCACATATCATTATATCTTTTGAATCTTTATCTACTACAACAAATATAAATGCATCTGCTTCAAACATCTTTAAGTATAGAGCCGCTTGTAGGTCATAAGAAAAATGTTTTGCACTCCATCTAAATTTAGTTATATCTGAAGTAGTCTTTAAATCTATAATAACATTGTCTTTCAGTATATCTGCTTTACCTCTAAAAGGTAATCCATCAATCATTTTTGCTTGAGGCACTTCAAACTCAGCTCCTTGTAATAAACTTGTAACCTCACTACATTTAAGAACTGCATTAGCTATTCTATTGGCATTATTAAATTCACTTCTTGTATACACATTAGCTGAACCTAAATCTAACACAGCTTGTTTAAATGCTTTAGTAGCTTTTGAACCATCGATTATCGTTAGGTCATTTACTTTATGTGGCTCAAGTACAGATAAATGCACAAGCCTGCCATCTCTTAATGGCTGAGCATCTTGATTCACATTAAGCGATTTAAGGTATGCTTTAGGACTTTGTAGTAGTTTCTTAGCTGAAGAAGAAGATAATGCGTTAGAACCCAAGTAACCATAGTAGAACTCATCGTCATACATTCTTTCTATGATGTCTATATACTCCCATTGTTTGTTATCAAATGTTGTTATCATAATTTTAATTTTTAACTAATATACACATTTGTTAATTAAATGTTGTTAAAGACTTGTTAAATTTTATGTTCCTTCTCAATCTCTTTCTGTAGATTAGCTAATGCTCTCCAAGCAACCTTTGCACTATGGCGAATCCCATCTGAGTCTATTGTACCAGCTTCAAGCAAATGTCTAGCAAGTGCATCTAATTCATCTCCAGATTTACTTCTATCCCAATGTAAAGGCTTGTCTGGATTATGCTGATAATTTCCTGCATAACTACATTTAGCTACTTCTCTGATTGCATCAGGAAAGTAATTTAGTACCCCTGAGTAAACAGGTATTTTCTTTCTCTCTGTCATTATATATATAATTTACGTTAACATTATAAGAACAACTAATAGTCCAATTTAAAAGGCTAGTTTCTTTATATTCCATGCTTCTCCTAATTTATTTAATACTTCAAGTAAAGGACCAGTCTTCTCTGACCATTTACTTTTATAGTAACAAACCTCTACAACACATTGGTTTAAAGGAATATCTCTTGTGTCATCTTTAAAAGAATGAACGACTTTCAGCACAATAGCTTTTTCCTGATTATGCCAAGAGTCGCTTATCCTTTCTAGTAATAATCTTTGGCCAGTGGGAATCCTGTTCCCCTTTCTTTTTACTTCAATAAGTATTAAAGCATCGTTATTAAATTCAAGTACAGCATCAATATCAGAAGGATGTATCTTTCCGTTTTGTATGCCAGTAAAATCAATAACTTGTTTTACTTGCTTCGAGTTTCTTATAAGTGATTTATTTGTAGGCATCTATAATTTTTTTCAGCCTCAACACTATTGTTCTAACACAAGAAGAACAAGATGAAGGTTTACTTTTTTTATTGAATATTCTATTGCTTATTTCATAAAGCTTGTTTATCTCTTGATTATTTAAAACATTCTTGTTCTTAGCAAAGAATCCTGTTAGATAATCGTATTCATCTTCCGTTAAACATTCTAACTTATTATGTCTAAATATCTTATTAAGTCTATCTTTTCTTTCATCACACCCACAATCTTCTCCAGCTATAAACTTAACTAGCTTTTTAATTCCAGTTGCTTCTGTAATCTTTTCAATGTCATCTCCTAATCCTTTTGATTTTGTTTCTTGTTCTGCATCAAAGTTCTTTTTCCATTCTTTGTATGCTTTGGTTCTTTTGTCTTTTGGTTCTTTCATGATTTATTTATTTAAAGTAAGTGATAATCTCCATTTAAGTAATCTTCTATATCTTCTATAAATTTATTTCTAAGTATTGCTTTATAATTCTTAATAGAATTAAAAATACTTGTTAAACTAATATTTGCTCCTTTAGATATTTGTCTTAGTGACATATCTCCTAAATAATAAGTATTGCAAAGTTTAGCATCATAAGTATGCCAAGAATTAATCTCTTTAGCTAACTTCATTGTAATCTTATAAAAAGCTTCTTCCCTTTCTACATTTGCTCCTGAATATAAATACTCAGCATTATGTATTGTATCAGCATCGTCTGTTTCAAGATAACTAAAAAAAGTATATTTGTTTTTAGCTTTCTTATAATCAGTATATAAGTTTCTTAATGTAACATAGATATAAAATCTATTTACATCGTCATCTCCATACATTATTTTTCTTTTATCAGTCACTAATCTATTTATCTTTAAATACATTTCTTGTACAATATCTTCACAAAGATGTTTAGGACATCCCATATTAGAAACCATCTTAACCCATAACAGATGATTCTTAGCCAACAATTCTAACATATTAATATTTTAATACCAAAGTTATCAAATCCTCCTCGTCATAGTATTTTTCTAGGTTCTTTATCTTTACGATATTCTGGTCCTGTTCAAATACAATCCCTTCTAGTGCATCCATGAATGCTTTGTTTAAATTGTCGTGTAAGTCTGGTTTTGTGGTTTTTGGAACTTTACCTGTTCTTCTTTTTTTTGGTGTTGACTTGAGATACTTAAATTGATAAGTTAATCTCTGTATTGTTATTTCTGTACCTGCTGGAATCATATTAAATCCTTTAGGTAATTGAGCTATTGCTAAAGCTCTTATTGCAACTTGATAATTAATTATTTTCTTAGGTTTATAAGCAATATTGTTCCTGCCAATTCTGACTGACTGGTGAGGAACAGGCTTAATATTAAACGTAAGTTTTAGTCGCATCTATATTATTATCTTCTATAACTTCATATAGGTCGTCTACTATTTCAGGATGACCTTGTTTATTTATTTTAAAGCTAAACTTTTCAAATGGAAACCCTCTACTTCTTCTACATCTAACTGTAACCATATCTTCATTTACTGTGTTTAATTCTAATTGTATTTGTGTTTCTGCTTTCTTTTCTAAGTAAGAACCTAAATGTCCTGTAGGTTTTTCAGTGCCATAGTTACTATGTATTACTGTAATAATATGACAGTTTAATTCTTCAGTCCATTGCATAAACTTCTGTATAACCATATTAGATTCATCTAAGTTATTTACATCTGAAACTAAATCAGCTATACCATCTATTACAACTAATCCTGCATCCTGTACTTTATGATACAAAAAGTATTCTATAAACTTTAATCTATCTTTATTGTTTAATGTTCTTAATCCAAAAGTATGATAACATTCATCACTCATTCCAGTCATATCTAAAACTCTTCTGAATACTTTGTGAGCATGAAACCTACCTTGTTCTGTATCAAAGTGTACTAAGCATCTTCCATCTCTATGACCAATCATTCCTTTTGCATGACTATCAAGTTTATCTTTTAAATATACTGCTGATAGTAAACTAACAAAGAATGTCTTTTTGCTTTTAGGTGGAGCTGCAACAAAAGAAAAGTTACCATAAGTACCTATAGGTATTGGATATATTTCTTTTCCTGCCATAAAGTTTCCCATACTAATTGCTACTGGAGGATATTCAACTTCTTTATTTGGGTCAATATATGCTTTATCCTCAACATATTGCATATACTGTTGTTCTTCATTTGTATAATCTTTTATTGTCATTGTGTGTGTGTGTTATAAAAAAGAGGAGATAACTAGAGTTGTAACTAAAACCTATGAACGAAAAAGATGTTACCTCCTCTCTCTTATTTATTTAGAATAAGTTGCCATCTGCTGATACTTCAGTAGGTTGAGCTTCTTTTTCTGCATTTACTATTGAGCCATTGTTCCAGAATACTTTACCGTTTCCTAGATAATGTTTAGGCTTTCCAGCCTTTCTTTCCTCTTGAGTTTGTGCATCAAACATAGTAACATTATTACCATATTTAGTTTCATCATTAATAGCTACTGTGAAGTTATAGTATACTCCTTTTTTACCTTTAATGAATTTTTCTTTAGGTAATTTACTTACGTCTAAAGACATTGAGATTAATCCTGCCATAATTTAAGATTTAATATTAGTTAATTTAGATTCTACAGTTTTCGATACATTAAATTTCTTTTTAATGTCTGTAATGTTTCCACCTTTTTTAATGTGAGCTAATGCTTGATTAAATTCAGGAGTTCCTTCATTGAGCCATTTAAGACTTGAAGTTGCGTGAGTATTAGTTGAATCAGCATCTTTAGTATCATCAATTAATAATAAACCATTTAAAGCATACTTTCTAGCATAGGAACTAGAACTACCAAACGATTGAGATATATCCATACCTTTCTTATTAATATCAATACCAGCTTGTGCTACCGATTCAATCTTACCATCTGTACCATGTAGTATAGCTCTAGCTTCTACATAACAAATACCTGATGGCGTTTCATTTATTGAGTCTGTTAGAGTTATAGATAACTCATACTTCTTCAACAAAGGCTTAACAGATTCCAAGATATCTTCTTGACTTCTGTATCTGTACTTACCAAAACTATTGTATTGGTTTTTTGGTGCTTTCAATTCTGTTTGAATTGCAATTACCTTTTGTTCAAAATTTAATTCTGACATACTTGTTTGTTTTAATGCAATATACAAATTTATTTTATATCTACAAATGATTTGGAGACAACCTCAGTGGTTAATTCGTTTACTGCGTGTTTATAATAATTTAATTCTGAGGACCTATACATAACTCTTAACTGTAATTCATTTACATAAAAAGCTAGTTCGTTTAACTGACTTATCATAGTATCTATGTGTCTTTGTGTTATTCTGCCCTCTCTAAGTTTAAGAATAGTACTAGACAATGCTACAAACTGGTCATAATAGTTTATTTCTAAGTCTGTTGGTTTTTCAACTATAATGTCTGTTTTCATATAATTCAGTTTTTATTACTTGTTTGTATGCTTCAGGACAATCCTTATCGCATAGTTCAAATATAAAAGTTTCTAACTCTGATATTCTTTGATTGCTTTTGTTTAGCTCATTTACTAGAGCTTCTATTCTGCAATCTTTAAATCTTAATAATTCTTCCATTGTTATAATTTTACACAAATATATAATTAGATAATTAAATGCTAAAGACTTTTAACATACCTTTAACAGAAAAGGGTAGCCGAAACTACCCTAATCAACACACAACAATTATTAAACAAAACAAACAATTATATCTTTACCAGATATAAAATGCTCTCTCTTTAAGGTCGTCAGTATCAAAATAAACATATTCATTACTAACACCTATTCTATGAACTCCTTGTTGAACTAATCCTCTAACAAGAGTTAATCTTTTCTTGGGTCCTACACATCTAATCTTAACAGCCTTACCTACTCTATGAGAATTAGCTCTTATTAATCTAAGCTTATCTGCATAAGGCTTACTTGTGTAACCTAAAACTATCTTTAAAGTTATTCTGTATTTCTTTATTAGATTGTCTAATATAAGAACTGGTTCTCTTTCCATAAACTTATAACCAGAGTTAGGAAGGTCTGGGCTATCAAACATATCCCAAGTCAAATACGTTAAACCTTCACAATTATCTATATTCATTATTTATCCATGTGATATAGTAACTTATGACCCATATCTTTATCTAAACTTTTAATAGCTCTATAAATAGCTCTACTTTGTTTCTTTGCTTCTAATCTTTCTGTTTTAGTAGAATCTATACCTAGATTACAATAAATATTTGCATCCATTTCAAGTAATGCATCTATCTTTTTTCTTACTGAATAAGTCTTGTAATTAAGTATTTTGTCTATTAAATATGTAACCATAATTACTGCAATATAATAATTATATATATAAATACAAAAAAAATATTTATTTTTATATACTTGACTTTATCAAAAAAAAACTGTAACTTTCCCAACTTAATTGAAATATTATAATTTCTTTAGTAAGAAATAGAAGTTTGTGCAATGAAATAGAAGTATTATATTTCTATATATATATTAATAAAAAAGTTTCTTTATGTATACAGGATAAGTATGTTCTTAAAGGACCACATACTTCGTTTTTATGTTTTGCTTCGCAAAAGATGTTTACAAAGAAGTTACTATCTTCCTTGTCCTTTATATTTCTTGAAATAGTTTTTAGAGCTTTTTAAGGCACTCATTTTACTTTTTGCGTGTATACCCTTACGCTTTCTTGTTTTGCTCTTATATGTACCTACAATCGCTTTAGCCATTACTTTTTAAACTTTTCAGCACTTCTTCCACCAAAATAAGCACCAATTACTGTAATTAATACTAATTGTAATAAATCAATCCAATTAGCTTTTACTTCAAATGCAATAACTCCTGCATCTATAAATACCATAAGAACTGTAGATACAACTAAAAAGATAAGTACTAAAGGTCTTACATTTTTAGATAACCATGAATCACTTGCCATATCTACTTTCCATCTTTCAGTAATATTCTTTTGTATATCAGCTTCAGCATCAATCCAAATTTGTTCCATCTCTTTTTCAAATTGGGCTTTCTCTACTTTACTAAAAGTATGCTTATCTATTATACCAGAAATCTTTTCTGCTATATTTCCACCTGTTGCTCCAAATAATTTTGATAGTATTTTTCCCATTATTCTATTCTTATATGTATCATTAAAAAAATTAAGTAAATATTTACTTCAGTATAATCTTGTTCTACAGTAGGGTCGTATATAGAAAAACCAAGAAGTGGTCCTGTTGTAAATGTTTCTCCAAATCCTATTCTATATTTCATACCTACTATGTTTAAGAGTATCTAAAAACCTACTATGTTTAAGAAGTAGTTATATCCATGTATTTAGTTTTACCATCTTCTCTGTATGCCTTTAGACATCTCTTTCTATTAGAGTCTGCGTCTACATAGCTTACGTGTACCCAATCTGGGTTATGGTCTGTACCAAACTCCCAAATAAGTTGGTCAAAGTCAAGATTATCTTTAATATAATAATACATAAAAGCATTACTAACGTGACCATAAACGTCATCAATATCAATAGCTCTCCCTTGACAATGCTGTGAGGTTTGTTTGCCATTTTTTGATGCACCACCAATGGCTTTATTAAGTTCTTCACATCTAAAAAATGAGTTTATTTTAATAGGAGCATCAACAGCTTCTCTTAATGGTTCAAATACTTTCTTAGCTACCATCTCCATATTTTGTAGTTCATATTCATTAGGCACATTCTCTATACCTAATCTAAGTGCTGTTGCACTTCTTGTAGCTTCTTTATAAGATATATGTTTACTTATTCTATCCATTAGTTAGTACTTGCTCGTCTTGGTCTGTTAATCCTATCTATTGTATTTTGTATTTCTAAACGAGTAGCTTTTATTTGCAGAGATATATCAGCTACATACTGCATTCTTACTCTGCCAGATTCATCCATAATAACAATTACAGGCACAGCCATAATTTTATTTTGAACCTCTTTAGGTTGGTCTTTTAAGTAACTAAACTTTACAATAGCACCAGTAATGTCACTTAAATCGTAGTTATTCTTTTTATTCCATTCTGCATTTATTTGCAGAACTGTTACGTCTTGACTATATACAAAGCCCGCAACCAATACACATATCGCACATAATATATTTTTCATTTACTTATTATTTCAAATAGCTTGTCGTCTATTTTCTTTAACGCTTCTGAGTTTTCTTCTACCTTTTTACCAGTATTCATAATAGTTTCTCTTACGAGCTTGTCTTTTAAATCATACTCTGTTCTACTGATTTCTGGTTCAGGTAGTTTCTTAGCCTCCTCTATATCTGCCTGTAAGGCAAACCACATTCCTATAAGGGTGGATAATCCTACCCCTATAGCAACAAGTGTCTTTATACTTACTTCAAATTTACTGTCTTCGCTTAATTCTTTGCTCATTTTAGTTTCTTAGTTTTTTGAATAGTATATACTATCGTGCAGATTAGAAGTATAATTTTTAACCATACCTCAACCTCAGTTAATGATACTACAAAAGCTATTGAGTTTATAAGGTATATCTTCATATCTGCAAAATCCATAGCGTTATTCTTTATCTTCTTTTATTTCCTCGTAAGAACCGTCTTTTAAGTTGATATTGATTTTACCATACTTATCTTCAAGTTCTTTTTTTACTTTGTTAGATTCTTCTCTAACTTGACCTAAAGCGTGTAGTAGATTATGCTTTTGCTCATCTA
>Ga0181597_10005021_pt1 | contig 12857 bp, 9 predicted proteins | sample 041ome_5_FD_148647 | JGI IMG/M metagenome (GOLD analysis project Ga0181597, IMG submission 148647) | Coastal salt marsh microbial communities from the Groves Creek Marsh, Skidaway Island, Georgia - 041403US metaG (spades assembly) | ecosystem: Environmental > Aquatic > Marine > Intertidal zone >... | reverse complement strand
TCACCCTTGTCGAGGTTCACGTTGATGGTGAATCGAAGAGTGACCTTGGTGACGCCGTAAAGGCCATCGTGGAAAAAGCCCGAGCTGAAGGTAGAAAACCGTCGCCCGAGGAATTACGAGCGGCCATTAGGGGCGCGATGGGTAGCGGAAATGAGCCGACGTCCGTCGATGTTGAAGTTCAGATTGAAGAAGCACCCTGACGAGCAAGGCGTCCTTGGCTAACGGTCTACGGCAATCGGTATTAGGCAAACGGCCTCAAGCCAACGGCTCTTCTCACTTTATCGAGTAGAGCCACGCTTTCAGGACGAACGCGCTCTGCGCCCTCGCGAAGGATAGTCTCCACGTCGCCGGGGTTAGCCCCCAGCCGGTCGTACTCATCGCGCGCTGGCGCAATCTCGTCATTGACCCGTTCAAACAGCCGCTTTTTCGCCTCACCCCAAGCGAGACCCGCCTCGAACGCAGCTCGCATCTCCTGACGCTCCGCTTCATCCGCGAAGGCGCACCAGATCTGAAACACAGCGGACGTATCTGGGTCTTTGGGCTCACCGGGCTCAAGTAAGTTCGTCTTGATTTTGTTAATCGCCTTCTGCAACTGCTTTGGCGTACCAAACAAGGGAATGGTGTTGCCGTAGCTCTTGCTCATCTTGCGCCCATCAAGCCCTTGCAGCACTGCCACATCGTCGTCCACAACGGCTTTTGGAAGCACAAACGTCTCGCCATAGTGATGATTGAAGCGCGCAGCGATGTCTCGGGCCATCTCGACATGCTGAATCTGATCACGGCCGACGGGCACGTCGTGCGCATTAAAAATGAGAATATCGGCCGCCATTAGGATGGGGTATGAAAACAGCCCCATTGTAATCGCGAAGTCGGGGTCCTCACCTGCCTCTTCATTGCCCTGCACCGCCGCTTTGTAGGCATGGGCTCTGTTCATTAAGCCTTTGGCTGCGTTACAGGTCAGAATCCAAGAGAGCTCCGTTATCTCAGGTATATCGGATTGGCGATAAAAGTGCGTCTGATTGGGGTCGAGACCCAAGGCAAGCCAGGTAGCGGCAATTTCGCGGCTCGACTGAGCCACGAGGTTAGGGTCCTGAGACTTGATTAACGCGTGGTAATCAGCGAGGAACAGGTAAGCATCGACGTCATCGTGCTTTGACGATTCAATGGCGGGTCGAATCGCACCCACGTAATTACCCAGATGCGGTGTTCCCGTTGTTGTTATACCTGTGAGGACACGATGACGTGCCATAGTTGTTTCCCCCGAAATCACGCCACGCGATTGTAAAAGGCGGATAAGAGATCCACCAGCTTTGCCGGGTCATCAGCAGCAGCCAGCTCGCGAATGGAGTGCATACCGAGGGTGGGAACGCCAATGTCGGTTGTTGGAATACCGGTTTCGGTCGCCGTAATGGGACCAATGGTGCTACCGCAGCCCATATCCGCTCGCACGACGAACGACTGCACCGAGACACCCGCTCGCTCGGCCAGTAAGCGTACGCGAGCCGCACCCTCACCCGACGTTGCATAACGCTGATTGCGGTTGATCTTGATAACCGGGCCACTCCCCAGCAATGGCGCGTGAAGCTCATCGTGTTTTGTGGGGTAGTTGGGGTGAATCGCATGAGCATTGTCGACCGACAGCATCCAGCTCGTCTGACGGAGCGCGCGATCGTCAACGGGATCTGGAGCAATGGCCCGCAACACATCATTCAGCATGGGGCCCTGTGCACCAACCGCTGAAGCACTGCCCACTTCTTCATGATCATTTGCGACAAACAGGTTCCACTCGCCACTGTCGGCACTGTTAATGATGGCCTGCAAACCACCAAAGCAGCTCAGCAAGTTATCGAGACGCGCGGAGGCTATGAAATCATTGTTTAAACCGACGAACCCGGGCGCCTGCGTGTCATAAAGTGACAGCTCCCAGTCGAGAATCTTTTTGATATCGAGGTCGGGGTATTCTGCGGCAATCTGCGCTGTCAGCATGGCATGAATATCAAAATCACCATCACCCGAGCTCAGCGATACCAGCGGCAACATATCGGTTTGAGGATTCACCGTACGACCTTTATTGGCATCACGGTCCAGATGAATCGCCAGCGATGGAATGACCGCAATAGGTGCCTTGAAATCGATGAGTCGAGAGACCAGCTCTCCCGTGCCCGTCTCAAAAGACACTTTTCCGGCCATTGAGAGATCACGGTCGAACCACGGGTTCAACAATGCCCCTCCGTAGACGTCGACGGCCAGGAGATTGCAACCAAAGCGCTTCACGGACGGATTCGGGCGAACCGACAGATTCGGGCTGTCTGTATGGGCACCGACAAGGCGTAAGCCGTGAGATAGGTCCGTACCGGCTGTAAACGCAATCAAACTGGAATCATTTCGAACGGTGAAGTACTTACCGCCCGCCACTATCGGCTCTCGGCTTGCATCACTCCAAGGGACGAAACCGGCGGCAAGCAGCCGCTCTGCCATCACGCCCACGGCATGGAATGGCGTAGTCGCATCCCTAAGGAAGCTTAATAAATCAGTATTTACGCTGTCTTTTGTCATACAAACACCAAGATAGAAAACAGGATCAAAGCCAAGAGCACACGGTATATCACAAACGGCATCATCCCGACGCGAGTAACCAGCCCAACGAAGAACGCTATGGTTGCGTAGGCACTGACAGCAGCTACCAGCATGGCAATCAACGTTAGGGTCAAATTGGCCGAGCTGAAGAAAAGCTCAAACTCTTTGACCAACATCAGCAGTAGCGCGCCGCCGATAACAGGTATCGACATCAGAAACGAAAACCGTGCCGCCGTCGCGAGGTTGTAGCCTAAAAACAAGGACGCCGTAATCGTCACACCAGAGCGTGACGTGCCAGGTATTAGCGCAAGTGCCTGCGCCAGACCAATGAGTAGCGCATGATCGAGACGACTGATCGGCTGCTCATCCGCGCCTGCGGCACGGTACGAGTAGGAGACACCCAGTAGCACACCGAACAGTAAGGTGGTGGTCGCTATGACACCGATTCCTCTGAAGTACTGATCGATCACATCCGAAAAAGCGATGCCAATGCCTACCGCAGGCAAGCTGGCAATCAGCAGCGCTGAGACTTCTCGACGCCGCAAGCTGACATTATCCCCGGAGCCCAACAGTCCCCTCAGTAGCGAGCTTAAGGACTCGCGGTAATACACCATGACAGCCACTAAGGTGCCGGCGTGAACCGCCACATCAAATGCCAACCCTTGATCAGGCCAGCCCAAGAGCTGTGACGGTAGAATAAGGTGCGCTGAGCTTGAGACCGGCAGAAACTCTGTCAGCCCCTGAATCAGTGCGAGGAAGAGCGCTTGAAGACTATCCATCAGTGACGTTTCCCCTGCTCCGATAGCTTCTTCCAGCCAATGTCCTGCTGCACGTAACGTGGCTCCAGAAGATGGGCTTGCGTTACCGGTTGGTCATCGGGCGCATCGAGGAGGTGAAGTGCGGCCAACGACGGCCTGGGACGTGCCTCTGAATCTACGCCAGCAAAGGCCACATCGCTGTACTCAGCGGTAATCAGCGCTGAAGCATCGCCTGCAACAACCACGTTGTTTGCCAGCGCAGCATCAATGACCTCGCCCGATGGCCCCGTCAGGTCGGCCACACGCGATACCGCGGGCTCACTCAGTGCCCGAAGCCTCGTTCCATCGGATATAAACCAGGCCCAATAGACCTGCCCGATCTGTGCATCAATCGCACTGAGGACCAGATCGCCTGCGCTGTGTACGGTCGCTCTCGCCTGCGCTTCAAGCGAGCAGAAGGGATGAATAGGGAGGTCGAGCGACCAGCCGAGCCCCTGAGCGACGCCAACAGCAACGCGTATTCCCGTAAACGAGCCTGGACCCACGCCGCAGGCAATGACAGACACCGCCTCTGATAGCGATTGCCCCTCTAACAGTTCATCGACCATCGCAAGAATATGTTGGTTGTGTGCGCGTGGAAGATCGCGTTGGATCTCCTTGATGTCGGCGTCGTTAACCAGCGCGACCGAGCATAGATTGGTTGCCGTATCGATGGCTAAAACTGACGCTTGATGAGATGTCGTACCCATGGCGCGCAATCATCGCACAATGTGCGTCAGTGCGCAGTGCATATAGGGTCGCAAATGCGATAAAGAATGCTTAGGCGCCGGTGACGTGAAGTGCAATAAATAACAGGTGAGCAATGACGACACCTGCGGTCAATCGAACCCGCATACGTCGGTACCAAACCTCCAGTTGAGAGATCCTCACCTCGTACCAGAGGAGCGCAATATAACCGAGCATCAGAAATACGGACGCCATCATGGCTTGCGCCGTGAGGATGGATGCGACACCAAACAGCACCAAGCCATTACTTATCACAAGTGTGCTTACCGAGGACGCACCCTCTACACGCTGTTCCTGCCCCCATAGAGCGCCCGCTAGAAAGGCAAAAATAGCCAGTGAGTAGATAACGAAGCCCTGAATCGAGAGCGACCTCGGCCAATCCTCCATGACGCTAAAACCAATGCAAAAGCCGAAAAAGGGCAGCAGCCCCGAATAGCCCAGTAGCTGGGTCGTTACTCGGCTGGACATACAACCGACTCCTGAGGATGACGAATGATGGTCAGGAGGATGGCGCCTACCGGCAGCCCGAACTTCTTCAACGTTGATTCGTTGATCAATACATTCTCACTCACGAGATACATACGGTCATCTACTGCGACATCAATGCTCCCATCCGACAATTGGATGGTTAAAACGTAATCGAGGAACATCGTGTTGCCGGATACAGACGCCCGCCCTACACCGTTAACATCGCCCGCCGTGGCCTCATAACGGCCCTCTTCTGTCTGACTCAAGGTCCAAATACGTGTTTGTTTTTCACCGTCGTCAAAAACGAAACGCTCATCTAGCGTCCCAATGCCGTTTTGCCAGCAAGCGATGATGTCGGCGACAAAGGACCGACTGGCATAACCCTTATAGTCTTTGACGACACCATGGGCCGTTAGCGCACCGGCAAAGAATTGCTCAGGTGAAAAAGCAGGCTGGCGATCACGGTAATCGTCGACTGAAACGCTAGAACAGGCGGTCAGTCCGAGGGTAAAGAGGACGGCAATAAGGTGTCGCATAGCGGCGCTCCAAACAGCAGGCAAAAAAAACCCCGGTCGAAACGACCGGGGAATCATAAAACCATCTGGGGGAAGATGGCTTGGAAACCAATCAGGTTGCGATTGTTACGAACCCTCAGAAAAGGTGGATCACCAATTTGGATCTTGGCGGCTGAAAAGCTGAACAAAAAAAGGTCGCTCGCGCACAGAGCATTGGAGGGGCCTTCGCTGAGGGCACTTCGGCTCGTATGAAATCGGCGATGTGTCGCCAAACAATGAACTTTTCGCTCACTTTGAGCTTTTATTCATACGTAAAGCCCCAACACCGTTCCCCAAGCTTCGGGTACTTCTGCACTGGGAGTTAGGCACGCAAAAACGACCCAGGCTCATAGAACCCAGATCGCTTACTGTGATTTTAGTGTGGTGCTTAGATCAGAGTTTTGAACTAAGCAAAACAGGTCGCTGAACTTCTAGCAGCTGCCATTTGGACTCGGAACGCGTCTGCTGGAATGCATAGGTTACGGTAGACCCACGTGGTAGTTCTATACCTGACATGGTCATGTCCGCCGCGACGCGGCCACGCTTCGCTCGGCGCTTCATGGTGCATTCGGCGAGGTCGCCATGCTCCAACTCATGAAATCGAACGCGTAGCGTCTCATCGGAGTGCTCACTGACACTGACCACTTCACCGGTCAGTACACAATCTTGGATAACCTCGGCGGTTGCTGCTGAGGTGTAAATGCCCCCGATCATGCAGAGGCCTATTAGTAGGTTCTTCCCTTTCATCGTTATCTCCTTACGCCTCACGGCGTGCTATCGCTTCACAGCGTTTAGCGGATGTTTTCCGCAACTACTTAAAGTAGTTCATGTAACGTAAATGAAAATTAAGTGAAATAAAAGTGTAACAGTTAAAAATTTACGGTTTTTTTAAGATAAAACCTGAACATTGCTGGCTTGAAGAACCGCTCCTCGGGTTAGAGGTCGTTGAGTCCAGAGCAATGAGCTACTCACTGGGACTGGTAAGTTGGCGAAAAAAAAAGCGGCCTTCCGGCCGCTTTTTCCTTTCGAAGCATTGCGAATCAGAGCGAGCCGCTAATGGTCCAACCGGCCCACCATGGATCACTACCGTCCGGATTCACTGCACCCACAAACGGCGCCTCGTCAAAGAAGTCGGGATCCGCTGTCGACTCAGCGTAAGCACCATTAATGTCGGTCCAATTGATGGCCGCGTCAGCCGCAACCGCCTCCGGAGATCGCGACTCATACAAGGAACCAAGATCTGCCTCGACCGGCAGCACATTGACTGCGCCTGCTGACACATCGATGTTAGCCAAGGTCCCCTGAGTTTCATCCGCCGCGCAGTCATAAACCCAGTTGTTCAATACCAAGGCTGAGCCAATCAATCCTTCCGAATCGGCACCGTTCACGTTTACACACTGATTAATTGGCGTGCTGTTTCCGGAAGCGACTGCAACTAATGTGTTGTGGAAGAAACCGCCCGAACCCTTTTTGAAGTTTAGGATGTAGGGATCGTCTGCCTCTCGTTTGTCGGCCACAATAGTGACGTTCGACAGTGTCGGTTTTGAAAGCGGCGCAGCGGCTCCCTGAGTATCCATCTCAAAAGCCTCTCCCGAACCGTTGGGTGACTGTTTGACGATGATGAACTGCAGGTTGCCTTGGAACCCCTCATCCCAATCAACCGAATCATCGAGGTTATTGGTAAAGACGCCATGTTTCACATTGACGTTACCGCCGTAGAACTCGATGCCATCGTCAGAATTACCCTCGACTTGGATATAGTCCATAGTGGTTCCACTACCTACGGCAACCAGAGAAATGCCGTTGATCTCGTTACCTTCACTGAACTCGTAGCCGCCCTCGGCAACAACCACATACTTCAGGACGCCACTGTTATCCAACGCGTCGTATCCCCCGGCAAAGCCTGACTCGCCTTCGGAGTCGATGTTACAAGGGCCTGGATCGGCAGGACATTCATTGTGCAGCCCGAATCCATGGATGATCAAACCACCCCACTCCCCTGCGCCATCATAGCCATCATCATCTGATGAAAAGATGATGGGCGCGGACTTCGTGCCTTCGGCCATAATTTTGGAGCCACGAGTGATCACCATATTGGCAAAGGTCCCTGACTTACCAAAAATATTGACGCCAGGCTCTATGGTAAGGGTCACATCTCTTACCGAGGATCCGTCAGCGAGATTACCGTCAGCTTGAATTTCGCCATTTCCATTGCCCACGGTAACCCGTCCTTCCATAAGGTAGTCAACGCCACCATTCAGAGTGAGATCCGAGACTATGGTTGGCGGTAAGAGGCACTTACCATCAGCCTGTTCCGTGGTTGTTGCAGGACATGACGCCTCGGGCGCTGAGGGGTCACCCACAGACCCGTCAATCGTCCAGCCAGCCCACCAGGGCAAAGAGGTTGACGTTGGATTAACCGCTCCCATGAATCTGACCGAATCAAGGAACTCAGCGTCCGCCGTTGACTCTGGCAGTGAAGCGTTGACTGCAGCCCAATCCATTGCTGTGTCGAGAATCGCTTCGGGTGCTTGTGAAGCGACGTTGTTATCGAGTTGCGCCGCGACAGCATTGATATTCAATGCGCCCGCCGACATATCAACATTTGCCAATGTCCCGCGATCACCAGCGGCAGCGGCACAGTCCTGAATCCAGTTATTCAAAACCAATGCTGTTCCAATGAGTCCCTCGGAGTCTGCTCCGTTGACGTTAATACATTGGTTGATAGGCGTTGCGTTCTCCGGAGCCACAGAGACAACCGTGTTATGGAAGAAACCACCGGAGCCCTTTTTGAAGTTCAAAATGTAAGGATCATCATCAACGCGTTTATCCGCAATGATCGTTACATTCGACAGTGTCGGTTTGGACAAGGGAGATGCGGCGCCCTGGGTATCCATCTCAAACGCCTCACCTGAGCCCGTCGGTGACTGCTTTACGATGATGTACTGCAGGTTTCCTTGATAACCCTCATCCCAATCCACTGAATCATCCAGGTTGTTAGTGAAAACCCCGTACTTCACGTTGACACTACCACCATAGAACTCAATCCCATCGTCGGAGTTACCCTCGACTTGGATGTACTCCATCGTGGTACCGGAGCCAACACCAATCAGCGAAATACCGTTGATCTCGTTGCCTTCACTGAATTCATAACCTCCTTCAGCAACGACGACATACTGCAAAATGCCACTGTTGTCTGAGGCGTCATAGCCACCGGCAAAACCCGATTCGCCTTCGGAGTCAATATTACAAGGCCCCGGTTCTGCAGGGCATTCGTTGTGATTGCCATATCCGTGAATGATCAAACCACCCCACTCACCCGAGCCTTCTAACCCCTCATCCTCACCAGACATGACGATGGGCGCATCGGCAGTGCCCATGGCCATAATCTTCGAGCCACGGGTGATGACAAGATTCGCAAAAGTATTGGCCTTACCATACAACCGAGTTCCAGCCGGCATCGTCAGTGTCACGTTCTGAACAGGCGTACCATCGATGAGGTTTCCGTCGGCACCCAGCTCACCATTACCGTTACCTACGGTGACCCGTCCCGACAAAATATATTCACGCTCGGCATCCAGCGTAATATCGGACGAGATGGTCGCCGGTAACTCACAGAGCCCATTTGCATCCTCTGTCGTGCCGTCCGGGCATTCGGCGGACGGCTCGGGCTCGGGTTCCGGTGCTGGAGCAGGAGCAGGTGCGGGGCTATCGGCAGCCGGCGCTTCAATAATAATGGTGGCTTGATCGCCTTCGCTGCATCCACCCAGTGATGCAAGGGCACTCGAAGCCAGTAAGGCTGAGACTAACTGCTTATTCATCAAAGTTTACTCCGTGGTGATTTAACATCTGCTCTTTCCATTCAGTGCCTAAAAATCCCAGTCGATAGAGACCGAGACTTTTGTGCCCTTCTCATAACTCTGAAATGTCTGCCCACCCTGCGTGTACTCGAGTTCAGAGTTAAAAATGTTGTCTAACTTGGCTTTGAATGTGGCTGTCTCGCTAATGTCCCAGCGATAGACAAGATTGGCCTCCATTCTCGGTTCCAAATACACATCTGGCGCTCCGGATAAACCAACATCAGCAATCGATGCTCCGTTCTGGTTCACAAGAAACGTCAGCTGTTGTCCGTTAGAAAAATCGTCGTAACCGATAACAAGATTGGCTGTGTACTCGGGCTGGCCCTGCAGCTCGCGAGGATCATCGTTGACGAGACTGACCTCTGATTCGATTACCGACGCGTTGAAAGACACAAATAGACTTCGACTGTAGTCATCGCTTAACAAAAACTCTTTGCGACCCTCAATCTCTACACCGGAAAGCTCGCCACTCTCGGCATTTCTGAAGGTTCTAGAATTACCGGCTGTTCCGGATGCCAGCTGAACAACACGTTCGATTGGCTTATCAATATCCTTGTAAAACAGTGCTATCGATAGACTGTCTTCTTCATTTGGGTACCACTCCCATCTCAAATCAGCATTTCGCACTGAAGCGACTTCTAGAAATGGATTGCCTCTAACTCGGAAGTTGAATTCGTTATCGTAAAAGACCGCGTTTGCTGCCTCTTTAAAGTCGGGTCTAGCCACGGTTTCAGAAACCGCAAGCCGCAACTGCTGATCGTCCCTGTAAAACCAATTTAGGCTAAGGCTCGGAAGAAGACTGTTCTCTTCAATGACTGATTCAACAGGCAGGCCCTCACCTGTGATAGCAAAGGTGTTGGTAACTTGCTCGAACATCTCGTAGCGCGCGCCCACAACAACTTGCCAGGTCGTATCAAACGTGTGGTCGTACATCGCATACACACTGTTGTAATCCAGCTCGGCGTCGTAGCTGTCGGACACCAGCGTTTTGTCATCAAAGACCAGACCCGTTTCACGGCTTGTTGTTATTCCACCCGTAGGGGATTGACTAGAGCCATCCGAATTACCGGTGTTTTGGCAAGAGGTTGCACCCGAGCCTGAACCACAGACGTAGACCACGTCAGAGACAAGTACATTTTCTGCCGACAAAAGGCCTTGCTGTGATTGATTAATGTTGAATCCGTAGGTTTCGCTATCCGAGTCCCGGTCGCGAAGGATCGCTTGCGCCCCAAACTTCATGCTTGAAAAGCTGGAACCGCTATCGAACACATCCCAAGTAATATCAAAGGAAGCGTCAAAATTATTATCGGTCAACTCATCGTATCGACGAGTGATTACACCTGGCTCCAAGAAAAAGCCCTGCATGGCGACACTCTGGTCATCATTAGCGCGGCCAAAATCGAAACCAGACTTCAAATCCTCTGGGTTGGTCGCGTTACTGGATGCCGTAAACGTGAAGTCTCTTCGGTCAGGAGCGTACATATAGGCCTGACTAGCGGTCACCTGCCACTCTCCGAAGATGGACCCATCTTCATTAATGAAGTGTGACCCCATGAGTTGTGCACTGGCGTACTGGCGCTCCGCCCACCCGATACTCTGGTTGTAGACAGCCTGAAATTCGTCACCCTCTTGACCCACTACCCGCTCGAGCATTGATTGGGTGTCACGAGATAAAACGGTGTTCAACTCGTAGGTGCTATTACCAATATTGACACCCAAGGAAACGAGCCCACTGGCTTCTACGCTGTTAGAGACCTGCTCGTAGACGAAGTTGTTCTCAATAATTCCTGTGGGGGTATAACTATTTCTCTCGCCGTTTTGACGCTGAGACCACTCGTTTGAGTAATTGCCTGCGGCGTAGAACCCTACTTCGGCATCACCGAGATAAAAAAGATCACCAAATTCAATGCCCAAGCTGGCATTAGGTGCGGCGGTTTCGAACGCTGGATCAAAACCATCTTTCAGCTGAATAGCAGCAAGACGACGAAGCTGTCCCTCGATTTCATCGTCGATTTCATAAACCGTGCCCGTTGAGGTGTCCTGAACCGTACCGATGCGGAGCGCTTCTGCAATGGCAAGCACGCTTATATCACGCTCACGTGTTCCATCATCCCAGCCAATTGCATCAAAGTCGCCGCTAAGGGGATCAACCGCAACTGTGCTACCCGTCAAGCCGCTTGTGCCTGCTGTCCCGAGAGACAACCCAAAGACTCTTTCATCGGGAAACGTCTTTGTGTTGATAACAAGGTTGCCACCCGTAGATTCTCCGGGCATGTAGGGCAGAAACGTCTTCTTGATATCCAACTGATTAACAAAGTTCGATGGGAACAGATCCAACGGGACAGTTCGCTTCGAGGGGTTTGTTGAGGGCATCGTGGCGTTGTTCAACGTCGTTGCCACATACCGACCTCCCAGCCCCCGAATGAATACGTATTTGTTGTCCTGAATAGAAATTCCAGGAACCCGCACTACCGAAGAGGCCACATCAGAATCGGAAAAGCGGGCAAGTAGTTCAACCCCAATCGTATCTACCACACCGTCCGTATCTCGCTCACTGAGCTCAAAGCCGGATGGATCGAATGTCCCCATGACGAAGACTTCTTCCAACTGCAACGTAGGAGCCTCGAAGGTCAGCTGATCACTTTCCAGCGTCAAACCAACAGAGCGAGCAATGCCGGCCACGACGCGATCAGTTCTTGCTACTCCATCGGCTGAGACTGTGTACTGTCCCCGGGGGAGATCCTTCTCAACCATCCCATCAACATCGGTTGTCGCGACTCCACCACCGTTTGAGAAATTAACGATGACACCTTCAACCGGAACGCCGTCCCGTTGAACACGCACAACCAAGGTGCCTTTCCCAGCGTCGCGACGTTGAGTAGCCGACTCCGTCGAACCAAAAAGATCAACACGCGCATCCGAACTCCCGAGATCGATAATGACGTCAGCTAGCTGTCCCGGGTTGGAAGCGAATCGCACGACAAAGCGGTCATCAGCTCCAACCGTTACAACATGACCGCCACCATCCAAATCACCGCGCACGGATCCATCCGCGCGGGTATTGCCAATAATCTGATCGTCCAATTGGACATCGACGCCCGACAGCGGACTTCCGTTTTCAAAGACGTAAACAATCAGTTCGTCACTGGCGTGGGCGGCGGCGGTTAGGAAGTAGCAACATGCCAACAGTTGGAAGGTAAAAACGCGAAAAGTTTTCATCGATGCCTCTGTCATAAAAGCCCAACAACTGGGTATATCCACGGAGCGCACAGTAGGAAGGAATGGTTACAGGTGGCTTGCCAAAAAATGACAAATTAGTGACATGAGTTTTGGCACTGAAGACCGTTATTAAGTAACGCCGATAAGTGTCTGTTTTTGCTCGATGTCAAAAATATCCGCGAAGTAGAAACTTCAAAAAAAAAATAATTTTTTTAACCAACAGACCACACGTGAGTCCCGTTTTTAGCGGTTTTCGATAGGGAAGTCTGCCAATGGGAATGCATGACCACACTTTCTCGATCACAGCTTATTGAGCACCGGAGTTGACATGTCAGGTGAACCATCAAAAACTAACGCCGCAAGTACCGCGATACGCAAGACACCAATCTCCGACTGGGAGGAGATGCTGCCTTTTAGGGTCTGTCACACGTCTTAAATCTTTCGGTCAACAATCCGACATTAATCGAACATACTCTGTCGCCATTAGGAGCGTCTCGAATGGAAATTATCGCGTCAAACGGCTTTTTGTTTTTAGCGCTTGCCTGCGTCTTCGGTCTGTTCATGGCCTGGGGCATCGGTGCAAACGACGTGGCCAATGCGATGGGGACTTCCGTTGGCGCCAGAGCGCTCACGCT
>Ga0181597_10005020_pt1 | contig 12859 bp, 12 predicted proteins | sample 041ome_5_FD_148647 | JGI IMG/M metagenome (GOLD analysis project Ga0181597, IMG submission 148647) | Coastal salt marsh microbial communities from the Groves Creek Marsh, Skidaway Island, Georgia - 041403US metaG (spades assembly) | ecosystem: Environmental > Aquatic > Marine > Intertidal zone... | reverse complement strand
CATTTAATCTTGAAGTAAACAATTGGCAAACAGAGTTGGAGAAAGTGATTCATGAAGCGTAAGGGTATTATTTTAGCGGGGGGTTCTGGCACAAGACTGTATCCAGTGACGCACACCATCTCCAAACAACTCCTCCCTGTGTATGACAAGCCGATGATTTATTATCCCCTAACAACGCTGATGTTAGGGGATATCCGCGACATCTTAATTATCTCTACACCTCAAGACCTCCCTCAGTTTAAAAATTTATTGGGTGACGGTTCTCAATGGGGGTTAAAGTTAAGTTACACTGCACAACCCAGTCCTGATGGGCTCGCTCAAGCCTTTATCTTAGGCGCAGACTTTATTGGTGATGATCTATCGACACTGATCTTAGGGGACAATATTTTTTACGGCCACGATCTTGAACATTTACTGCATTCCGCGAACACCAGACAATCTGGTGCCACTGTTTTTGCTTATCATGTGAATGATCCAGAACGTTACGGGGTAGTCCAATTTAATGCGGATAACCAAGTGATCTCTTTAGAAGAAAAGCCACAACAACCCAAATCAAATTATGCGATGACGGGCCTCTATTTTTATGATCAAAAAGTCGTCGAGTTAGCTAAAAATCTAAAACCTTCTGCTCGTGGGGAGTTGGAAATTACCGATTTAAACAAACTCTATTTAGACAAGAACGAATTATTTGTGGAGATGATGGATCGAGGCTACGCGTGGTTGGATACCGGAACGCATGATAGTTTATTGGATGCAGGTCAATTTATCTCTACCATTGAAAATCGCCAAGGATTAAAAGTTGCGTGCCCTGAAGAAATTGCTTATCGAAAAAATTGGATCACTAAATCTGACCTAGAAAATTTAGCCAAACCACTGCTTAAAAATCAGTATGGTGAGTACCTATTAAAACTCATCAAATAATATGAAAGTTACACCCTTAAAAATTCCAGACGTTAAACTGATTGAGCCGGATGTGTTTGAAGATGAACGGGGGTTTTTTTTCGAGTCTTTTAACCAGCAAAAATTTAATGAAGCGATTGGCGAAAATATTATCTTTGTGCAAGACAACCACTCCAAATCATCAAAAGGAGTGTTGAGAGGCTTGCATTATCAAGAAGCACCCTTTGCGCAAGGAAAGTTGGTTCGTGTTGTTGCTGGTGAGGTGTTTGATGTCGCGGTCGATACCAGAAAAGAATCTACTACATATGGTCAATGGGTCGCAGAAATATTGTCAGCAGATAATCGAAAGCAATTATGGATTCCACCAGGCTTTGCTCATGGATTTTTAACAATAACTTATGAAGCGGAGCTTCTATATAAAACGACAGAATTTTATTCGAAAGAGCATGAGCGTTGCATACATTGGAAAAATAATGATTTTGATATTACCTGGCCAAATATCAATGCAAGCATAGCAACATCTTTGAAAGATTCATAAAAATTTATGTGTTGAACAGCACTAATTATGGTTGTGGCTCTATAGATCTTATATTTTTTAGAAGATAAAAAATTAGAGTTTTAAAAAAACTTTTTTTTGTATAGTTCGGTAAATAGAGATAATCCCACAAACAATCCGGCAAGTAAAAGTCCCGCAAAAATCCCTAGAAGGGCATACTTTTTAGGGTTAGGTTGAATTGTTATTGATGGGCCAAAGGTAACCTTAAATTGCTTTAAAATTTCATCAGTAGAAATTTTTGATATTACTGAGGATGGCAAAGATTTATTTCTATTTATTTCCTTAATTTGAATTGCTCCAAATTCTTTCTTGTTTGCCATATCAAGTAAAGCAAGACTTTTCTGTAGAGCCAGCCCTTGGGAAATAATTTCTTTGAATAAATTCGTTATCTCTTCATGAATATCTGCTTCAAGACTCCTAATAATAAAGAAGCTTGTGGAATTTGTAGATTTACTTGTGGCTATTATGCGAGGCATTTTCCTTGGGTTTAGTTCTGCGTTACTTATCAATTCTTGAACACCTGAGGATGAATTAAGTAAAGAGCTCGAATAGGCAGGGTGTCCTACACTCACACTGAATTTTGTTTCGTAGATTGTTTCTTGCTGGTAGGTAAAGGTGAGCCCTAAAATTAAGCCCAAAAACATAAATAGTAGGAAGATGAGCTTATATTTCCAAATAATCAGACAAAGGTCTATGAAGTCAGTAACATCGTCGAGTTGTTTTTTATGTTTTTCCATTTTAGTTCTCTCATAAAGTGCAAATGACTATACCTAAGGTTTAGCTTTTTCTTTGTTATTTTTTTTGAAGACCAGCATATGGCTTTTGTGCACAATTTCCATCAGAGCCATCCTTTGTGCCTGTCTATTGTATAGTAAATAGATACGTTTGAGGCCATTAAAAGGTATCATCAATTAATTCTACCGGATCTCCTGATTTAAAGCAGTTGTGGCTAACATTTTGTGACCGCCTTATAAGGATCGAATTACTTTAACGATCCTCCCATCGATTATAGCAAGTTTTTCTCCTGTCATAAGCAATTGGCTTACCTGCTTGTTGAGTGGCTGGTCGGGGCTATAGCCTTTGCTTGATCATCGTGTAATACAAACAGGTTGCATAAAAAAAAGGCTGACCTGATCTCTGCCAAAACCCTCGATCCATCAATGAAAAAAGGTGCGTACTCCTTGGCCTCAATGTTGTTTTTCCATGCACCCATTTATCTGGTTTTGTTAACACGACCACCAAATCTCATCATTTGCCTGGGTTGTATTAATTAGTACGTTAATATAGTTTTGTTATATCTTAATCAAAAAACTAAATACTTTAATTTTATAAGATCAAATAATAATTTTGTATCTCATGTCGTTTTAAGAAACTGTAGAACGATAGCATTACCAAACCTGAATTCATGAAAAAAATAAAGACTCAATACTCTTATGCACATTTACGCGTCATTGCTCTTACCCAAAAGAAATCCCAGATCACCCAGTACGAACTCACTAAAGAAACTAGAATTTATTTAATCTAAATGAACTACTACCTCAAAGTATTAGTTTTAAGGTGGTGGGTTAAGGAGGAAAGGTTTAAGGATAACTCTAGCAAGATGCTCTACCTTATTTTTAACTCATGAGGGTCTGCTGCTTAAGTCTAAACTGACGCTAGGCTTCTTTAAGCGAAAAAAAGAACACAATTAGATCAAGCGAGAAAAAGAATAACTATTAAACAAACATAATTAGAAATGCAAGGCTCCTGTAGTTTATTATAATTAAGATATTTATTATGGTAAATTAGTGTTATAAATTTGGTTTTGATAATAATTATTAAGATCCTTATTAAATAAGTCCAGACCAAAAATTAACAAAACCTATCTAATTTCAACCAATTAAAATATGATAATTACTGAATTCTTAATCTACAATTAGAAATGCAAATAATTCCTGTTATTCTTTCGGGCGGTTACGGAACAAGGCTCTGGCCGTTGTCTCGCAAAGAGTATCCAAAACAGTATTTGCCGCTGGTTGGTCATAACACCATGCTCCAAGAAACTATCCTGCGCTTCAACGGATTAAAAAACTTTGCAGATCCAATTATTATTTGTAACACTGACCAACGCTTTTTAGTTGCAGAGCAGTGTCAACAAATTGGTGTTAAGAACCCAACAATATTATTAGAGCCTGTTGGTAGAAACACTGCACCTGCTATTGCTGCAGCGGCACTTCATTCACTCAGAGCCTCAAAGGATAGAGTATTGTTAGTATTGTCAGCTGATCATGTTATTCAAGACATTGACTCATTTCATCAAGCGATTAAAATTGCAAGCATTCAAGCGCAAGAGGGCAAATTGGTAATTTTTGGTATTGTCCCAACAGATGCCAACACCGGGTATGGCTATATTAAATCTGCACAACAAAATATAGATGGCGCTCATAAAGTTGAGGAGTTTGTTGAAAAACCAGACCTTAAAACTGCTGAAAAATATTTTGATCTAGGTACTTATCTTTGGAACTCTGGCATGTTTGTGTTTAAGGGAGATGTTCTAATTGATGAGCTAACTACTTATTCACCAGATATTGTTAAGTCAGTGAGTGATGCTCTTAATAGCTCCACACAAGACCTTGACTTTATAAGGCTAGACAAGCAAGCCTTTGAATCTTCGGTATCTGATTCTATTGATTGCGCTCTCATGGAAAAAAGTCAAAATGTAGTCGTTATTCCTCTAGATGTTGGCTGGAGTGATGTTGGGTCATGGTCAATGCTTTACGATATTGGCGCTAAGGATAGCAGTGGTAATGTGCTCAAAGGAGATGTAATTGCTAAAGATACAACCAATACGTATATTTATGCTTCTCATCATTTGGTAACTGTAGTTGGAGTAGATAATCTAATTGTGATTGATACGCCTGATGCTACATTTATTGCAAGCCAAGACAAGGCGCATGAAGTTAAGTTTATTGTTGAATCACTTCAAAAAAAAGGCAGAGATGAAGCTCACTCTAATCGCAAGGTCTATCGTCCATGGGGATGGTACGACTCTATCGAATCTGGTAAATATTTTCAAGTAAAAAGATTACACCTAAAACCTGGCGCCCAGATTTCGCTGCAAATGCATTGTAAACGTGCAGAACATTGGGTGGTGGTGAGTGGTAAAGCAACAGTCATTAATGGTGAGCGGACATTAACCCTTAAAAAAGGCGAATCTACTTATATTCCATTAGGCGTCACTCACGCTCTAGAGAATAGCACTAACGAACCATTAGAAATTATTGAGGTACAGAGTGGTCGCTATCTAGGTGAAGATGATATTGTTAGATTTAGAGATATTTATGGAAGAATTGAATGAAAATTATAATGTTAGTGCCAAACCTGCAGTTTGTCCTTGAATGTAAAAAAGCTAATGATTAAATATGGCAAATAACAAAGTGGCATTAATAACTGGTATAACCGGACAAGACGGTGCTTACCTTGCTCAATTATTATTGAAAGAGGGATATAAAGTGATTGGCCTATTAAGGGGAAGAGATAATATCAATACAAAAAATCTTGATTATCTTGGAATTACTTCAGAAATTATATTGAAAGTATGCAATCTTCTTAATATGACTGAGATAATCAATATATTAAAACAATACCACCCTAGTGAAATTTACAATCTAGCTGCACAAAGCTCTGTATGGGAGTCTTTTCAGCAGCCAATTGATACATTAAATTTTAATATTATTTCGGTTGTTAGTATTCTTGAAAGCATTAAAACTACTAATAAAAACATTAAATTTTATCAGGCTTCAAGTAGTGAAATGTTTGGAAGAATTAATCATTTGCCTTTAAGGGAGAATTCAACATTCAACCCTGTTAGTCCTTATGGTATATCAAAGGCCTCTGCTCATTGGATTACTGTAAATTACAGAGAATCATTCGGTCTTTTTGCTATTTCTGGGATATTATTTAATCATGAATCTTCCCTGCGTGGAAATAATTTTATTGTTAAAAAAATTATTCAAACTGCAATAAATATAAAAAAAAGAAAACAAGATTCCCTGGAAGTTGGAAATATAGGCATAAAGAGAGACTTTGGTTATGCTCCAAAGTATGTTGAAGCAATGTATCTCATGATGCAATATGATCACCCTGATGATTACATTATATCGTCAGGATGTTCATTAAGTATCAGAGATATTATTTATTATGTTTTTGACAAACTTGAAATTTCAAAAGATAGGATTGTGATTAATCAAGAGTATTTTCGTCCAAATGAAATAGAAGATATTTATGGTGATTCCTCCAAAGCAAAATTAATTTTAGGATGGAAATATGATATGTCATTTTTTGATGTATTAGATCTTTTAATAAAAGAAGAAGAATTATGTCTAAAAAATTAAAAGTAGTCCAAATAAATAGAAAAAAATCATCACCTGGGAGTTTAGAAATTTTATTTAGCACTGTACGTAAGTTTATTCCTAATTACATAGATGTGAAAGTTTTTGTACCTCGTTATGAAAGCAGGGGTATTTTCAAAAGATTGGCAATCATCATAGAATCTTTTTTTAATCAGGGAGATGTTAATCATATAGTCGGGGATATACATTTTTCTAATTTTTTGCTAAAAAAAGGAAAGACAATTCTGACTGTGCTTGACGGTGTATCTGTTATTAATTCACGTGGCATAAAAAGAATACTTATTAAATTTTTTTGGTATACATTGCCCGTCAAAAAATCTCAATATATAACAGTAATTTCTGAAAAAACAAAAAATGAACTTTTAGGACTTGTAGACTTTCCAGAAGAAAGGATTGTAGTTATACCTTGTTGTATTAGTGTGAAATTTAAATATGTTGAACAAAAAAACTTTAATAGTAAAAAACCGACAATATTACATATTGGTACCAATGCCAATAAAAATCTTATACGCACATCTCAAGCTTTAAAAGGAATACCTTGCATTCTAGACGTGGTAGGGGATTTATCTATCGAACAGTTACAAGCTTTAAAAGAGAATGGCATTGAATATAAACACTCCGTAGATATAAGTGAAAATGAGATGATTCAAAAATATATAAATGCAGATATAGTTTCTTTCGTATCTACATATGAGGGTTTTGGTATGCCAATATTGGAGGCACAAACAGTTGGAAGAGTTGTTTTAACTAGTAATATTTCACCTATGATAGAGGTTTCTGGAAATGGCGCTTGTCTTGTCAACCCTTTTAATATCTCTGATATTAAGAGGGGTTTTAAAAAGTTAATTAGTGATGATAGCTACAGAAATGAAATTATTAGAAAGGGCTTGGTAAATAGTCAAAAGTATAAACCTGAAAAAATTGCAAATGAATATGTAAAATTGTATTTAAATATATCAAAGCTAAACCAAGAGGGTTGCCTAACCCGAGTGTTAAAAATTTTTTTGAGAGCGACCTCTAAAAGCTCTAAAGCCTCACGAAAACAATTAGAACGCTGGGGATTATTAGAGCGATAAATAGTATTAACATGTTATTAAAAAAAATAAACAAACATATAAACACATAAAGGATTATTTTAAAGATTAAATATGGTAAATAATAAAGTAGCATTGATAACCGGTATCACCGGACAAGACGGCGCCTACCTGGCAGAATTTTTACTAGATAAGGGCTATGAGGTGCACGGCATTAAACGTCGATCATCATCATTCAATACTGATCGCATTGATCATTTGTATCAAGACCCTCATGAGATAGGGCGTAAATTTATACTCCACTATGGAGATCTATCTGACTCATTGAGCATGGTAAGTATCATTAAACGAATCCAACCTGATGAAATTTATAACCTTGGTGCACAATCGCATGTTGCCGTCTCATTTGAAACGCCAGAATACACAGCTGATACTGTAGGCCTTGGAGCACTTCGCATCCTAGAAGCCATTCGCATCTCAGGCTTAGAAAAGAAAACTCGCTTCTATCAAGCCTCAACCTCAGAGTTATACGGCGAAGTGAAAGAAATTCCGCAAAAAGAGACTACACCATTTTACCCACGCTCTCCATACGCTGCAGCAAAGTTATACGCTTATTGGATTACGGTTAACTATCGTGAGGCCTACGGTATGTTTGCTTGTAACGGAATATTGTTTAATCATGAATCACCCGTACGAGGTGAAACCTTTATTACACGTAAAATTACCCGCGCACTATCACGTATCTCACTAGGCCTACAAGACACTCTCTATCTTGGTAATATGAATGCCCTGCGTGATTGGGGCCATGCTAAAGATTACGTTGAGGTGCAATGGTTAATGCTACAACAAGACGAACCAGATGATTTTTGTATAGCCACTGGCGTACAGTATTCTGTACGTGATTTCGTCAACTTCGCATGGGGTCACCTAAACAAAACAATCCGCTGGGAGGGTGAAGGTATGGATGAAAAAGGTTACGATACCGAAACAGGCAATTTGATTGTTGCAGTCGACAAACGCTACTTCCGTCCAACAGATGTAGAAACCTTATTAGGCGACGCATCTAAGGCTAAAGAAAAACTAGGCTGGGAGCCAAAAATTAGCCTACAAGAAATGGTGCATGAAATGATGGAAAATGATATCAATATCGCTAAGCGTGATTCATTAGTCAAAAAGCATGGCTTTAAAGTATCAGGCTTTAATGATTGATTTAGAAATGGATCTTAATGACAAAATCTATATTGCAGGACACAGAGGCTTGGTAGGCTCTGCTATTGTTAGACAATTAGAATCAAGAGGGTTTATTAATCTTTTAATGCGCACGCATAAAGAACTAGACCTTACAAATCAAGCGCAAGTACAAACCTTTTTTGAAAAAGAAAAGCCTAGTTATGTCGTTCTTGCAGCTGCTAAAGTAGGTGGCATTCATGCTAACAATACTTATCCTGCTGACTTTATTTATCAGAATATGATGATAGAGGCTAACGTTATTAATTCAGCTTATGAGAATAAAGTTAAGCGCCTACTGTTTTTAGGTAGTACTTGCATCTACCCAAAGGCTGTCGAACAACCCATACGAGAAGATGCTCTTCTTACAGATGTATTAGAACCAACTAATGAGCCTTATGCGCTTGCTAAAATAGCGGGCATTAAACTCTGTGAATCATACAATCGTCAATACGGCACAGACTTCCGTTCAGTCATGCCAACTAACTTATTCGGTATTAATGATAACTTCCATCCAGAGAGCTCACATGTCATTCCAGCACTTATGCAAAGGTTCCATCAGGCTAAACTAAATAATGATAAACAGGTGATTGTATGGGGCACCGGCCAAGCTATGCGTGAGTTCTTATATGTGGATGATATGGCAGATGCATCTTTGTTTGTATTAGAGTTAGATGAAAAAACTTACCAAATCAATACAAAACCGATGCTTTCACATATCAATGTTGGCACAGGTAAAGATGTAACCATTAGAGAAATGGCAGAAACTATGAAAGAAGTAGTTGGTTACAAAGGCAAGCTAATCTTTGACAAAGCCAAACCAGATGGCGCCTCAAGAAAATTAATTGATGTAAAAAGATTGAAGAATATGGGCTGGGAGTACAGCGTAGATTTGAAAGAGGGGCTTGAAAGGACTTATAAGTGGTATGTCAATAAGTCCCTAAATCTTAATACAAAGAAAGATAAAAATGTTGAAAATAGGAGATAAAAAGATACAAGAGCACTTATTAGCTCATAAGAATAATTCAACATTAAACATTCAATATTCAATATTCAAAATTAAGCGCAAGTTTCACAGTCACTCTTGATAAATAACAAGCTTACAAAAATGCAGACTTTGTTATTATTGCCAACAGAATGATCGAAGAGTTAACCGATGTAAAGACTAAGGTCTATATAAGAGATTTATTTAACTCAGATTAAGTTAAATAAACTAAAGTATAATTTAAAAAAATTAATCAAATGAAAATATTGGTAACAGGTTCAGCAGGCTTTATTGGCTCAGCACTCTCAATTAGGCTATTAGATAGAGGTGATGAGGTGGTCGGTATCGATAATCATAATGACTATTACGATCCAGCCTTAAAAGAAGCACGCTTAGCACGACACGCTGACCATATTAAGTATACTCATATCAGAATGGGTCTTGAAGATCGTGAGGCTATGGCCCAGCTCTTCAAAGACCATCAATTTGGGGGAGTGGTTAATCTAGCAGCTCAAGCAGGGGTTAGATACTCTATTGAGAACCCACTGGCTTATATTGATACCAATTTAGCAGGCTTTGCCCATATACTAGAAGGTTGTCGACATAACAAAGTAAGGCACTTGGTCTACGCTTCATCAAGCTCTATCTATGGACTTAACACAAAACAACCATTCTCTTCTCATGAAGCAGTTAATCATCCAATAAGCTTGTATGCTGCAACTAAGAGAGCTAACGAGCTAATGGCACATACTTACTCCCATCTTTATGATCTACCCACTACAGGCCTTAGGTTTTTTACCGTATATGGCCCCTACGATAGACCAGACATGGCGCTTCAAAAGTTCACCAGAGCTATTATGAATGATGAGCCTATCAGGTTATTTAACTACGGCAAGCATCGTAGAGACTTTACTTATATTGATGATATTGTCGAAGGCATTATTAGAGTCCTAGACAAGCCTGCAATACCTAATCCAGACTGGGATAGTAACAACCCAGATCCAGCAACCTCATCTGCACCATATCGTATTTATAATATTGGTAATAACAATCCAGTAGAGCTTATGGATTACATTGAAGCACTAGAAAGCTCATTAGGTAAGAAGGTAGAAAAAGTTTTGGTACCACTCCAGCCTGGTGATATGCCAGATACTTACGCTGATATAGATGATTTAGTGAAACAGTTTGGCTACAAACCCAGTACGAGTATTAAACAAGGTGTGGAGAATTTTGTGTCTTGGTATAGTAATTTTTATAAATGAAAATCATTAAATATGAATGATAAAAATATAAGAGCGTTATTTGAAGAGTCATTAACCGCAAAGAAATAATGCTTAGAACAAGTTTTGGGATATATTTCTGTTATGGTCGCGAAAAAGTGATTGATTTAAATGAGGGATAATTTTTAGTGCGAAGTGCTTAATAGATGTAAGATACAAGAATACTTTTATTACTGCAGGATATTCTTAATGGGGTATAACGAACATCGACTAATTTAGTCAAATTACCTTCATTTATAAAAAAATTATGACTCTTGATGATATTGATGTATTTGTGTTTGATTTTGATGGTGTTTTAACAAACAATCTTGTTCAAATAGATGAAAATGGTAAAGAAAGTGTCAGTTGTAGCCGTGCAGATGGTCTGGCATTTGAGGTGTTGAGAAAGCTAAATAAGCCAGCCTATATACTCTCAACAGAGAAAAATTTTGTAGTGAAAGCACGAGCAAAAAAACTAAAGATTCCAGCAATTATAGGTGTTGCTAACAAGATGGAAGCCATTAAAAAATTAGCTGCTGACAACAACTACAGTATAAAAAATATTTTATATGTGGGGAATGATCTAAATGATTATCTAGTTATGCAGTTGTGTGGTTATTGTGCATGCCCAGCAGACAGTCATTCAAAAATTAAAAGCATTTCAAGTATTATTTTGAGTGTCAATGGTGGAGATGGAATTGCAAGAGTGTTACTAGAGGATATTTTTAAACTGGATTTCGTTAAAATTTTATATCAATCCAAGTGAGGGGAAAGAAAAATTATGTCAATTATTATAATTGGAGAGATAGGGATAAACCACAATGGCGATATGGATATTTGCAAGCAACTAATGAATGCTGCAAAACAGGCTGGTGCAGATTGTGTTAAATTTCAGAAACGTGATATCAATAAGGTTTATACGCAAGAATTCTTGGATTCTCCTAGAGAAAGTCCATGGGGTATAACCCAAAGAGAGCAAAAATTAGGCCTTGAATTTAGTGCAGACGAATATCAAGAAATTGAGGATTATTCCAAAGAGATTGGTATTGAATGGTTTGCATCTGCTTGGGATTTGAACAGTCAAGAGTTTTTACAACAATTTGATTGTAAATACAACAAAGTTGCCTCTGCGATGATTGTTTACAAAGATTTACTTAAAAAGATTGCTAAAGAGGGTAAACATACTTTTATTTCAACGGGTATGACAACTTATGATGACATTCAAACTGCAGTTGATATTTTTAGAAAGGCAGATTGTTCATTTGAATTAATGCATACAGTCTCAACTTATCCAATGAAAACTGAAGATGCTAACCTAAATATGATTAACACATTAAAGAAAAAATTTAATTGTAATGTTGGTTATAGCGGACATGAGGTGGGCTTAGCAATTTCATATGCTGCTGCAGCCTTGGGGATTAGTTCACTTGAAAGGCATATTACATTGGATCGATCGATGTATGGATCTGACCAATCTGCCTCTGTAGAACCTGCAGGGTTAAGACAGTTAGTTGGTGCAATACGAAAAATTGAACTTGCGATGGGTGATGGCATTAAAAAAACGATTGCAGCGGAAGCAGCTATCGCTGAAAATCTTCGCCAGCATCTAGACTGGATTAAGAAATTTTAATGACTGATATTGTCGCAATTATTCCTGCTCGCGGTGGTTCTAAAGGGATACCAAATAAAAATATAATAGAATTTTGTGGAAAGCCATTAATTGCGTGGTCCATTGAGCAATGCTTATCCTCAAAATACATTTCTGATGTTTGGGTTACTTCAGACAGTCAAGAAATATTAGATATTGCAGAAAGGTATGGTGCTAAGACTATAAATCGTCCTGATAGTATTTCTGGAGACTCGGCAAGTTCAGAGGATGCTTGGATACACGCTATTAATATAATACAAAAATATAGAAACATTGATTTAGTTTTTGCACCGCAAGCTACGTCTCCTTTGCGAGAGATAAAAGATATAAATGGAGCTATAGAGCAGATGTTAAATGGTAACTATGATTCCTTGCTATCTACTGTAGAAATTGAGGATTTCTTCATTTGGAGACAGGAGGAAATGAGTGAGCCAGAGTCTATAAATTATGATTATATGAATAGAAAACCACGCCAAAAAATAGAAAAAAGGTATTTAGAAAATGGTTCTTTTTATATATTTAAACCAAAAATTTTAAAAGATAATAATAATAGGTTAGGGGGAAAAATCTCATTATATAAGATGGAAAAATACAAGATGTTTCAAATAGATAATGATGAAGACATTAAAATATCATCTGTCATTATGAGGGGATTTGATCTTGACGCAAAGTAATAATTATCTTGAGAGTGTTTTTCACTTAAAAATAAAACAGCAATAATTACAGGTGGAGTTGAAAATCGACAGCCTAAAGATTTTCTAAGAGAGATTAGTTCAAGAATAGCAATGCAAAGAATGGCAAATGATAGTGAATATCAAGGTACATTATTATGGATGTTATCTGATGCTTCTAGCTATTT
>Ga0181597_10005009_pt1 | contig 12880 bp, 12 predicted proteins | sample 041ome_5_FD_148647 | JGI IMG/M metagenome (GOLD analysis project Ga0181597, IMG submission 148647) | Coastal salt marsh microbial communities from the Groves Creek Marsh, Skidaway Island, Georgia - 041403US metaG (spades assembly) | ecosystem: Environmental > Aquatic > Marine > Intertidal zone... | reverse complement strand
ACTGGATAAAATAAAGTCTGTGCAATGAAAATTCTTTTCAAAGTCAGCCACTTTCTCAGAGACCTGTTCAGGAGTTCCGACTATCACAGCACCTTCGGTAAGAACAGAGTCTCTAATTTCTTCCGGCGAATTAAACGGCATTGGTAACTCGTCACCCTCAACATCAGACGCTTCCCTCAATACTGTCTCATAATAACCAAAAACGTGCGCTAAATGTTCTTGTATTTCAGTCCACGCCTGGTCCTCACTTTCCGCACAGTAGACCATTCGCAACTGTGCAATTTTATAGTCTTGAGGATCTTTACCTAACTTTTCTAATGTTTCTACATAAAGCGGCGCCGGATCTGGTCCTAAAGTAGTCATCAAATGAGCATCTAACTCTGCGGCGCGACGGATCGCCTTTGGACCTCGCGCACCTACCCAAATAGGAGGATGCGGATCCTGGACTGCCCTCGGGGAAAGGGTCATATTTGCAACTTGAGTGTACCGGCCATCAAAGGTGACGTTGCGCTCAGTAAAAAGTTTTCTTATGAGATCGACACCTTCTGCTAGTCTTGGCCCGCGCTCTTTCCTATCAATTTTAAACGCGTTAAATTCATTGTGCGTGTAGCCTTGTCCTACTCCTAAATCGAATCGTCCATTCGACAAGATGTCCGCCAGAACAACGTCTTCGGCAGCACGCACAGGGTGTATAAAAGGAAGTAGCAATATGAAGGTTCCTATCCGGATTTTTTTAGTTACCGCTGCTACTGCAGCTGCCATAGACAAAGATGCCGGATTATAAGCATCCTCTGTGAAATGGTGCTCGGTCAGCCATACATGATCAAAACCTAAGTTCTCGGCCTCCACCATTTGATCAAGCATGGCACGATAAAATAGTGGTTCAGCTATATGCCACTTTTCGGGATTTCGAAAATCGTACATTAATCCAAAGCGCATAAGATATCTCCCCTAATAGATACCAACCCAGTGTGAAAAAATGCAGCGCCCCACTGCCTCGTTACTTATCGATCGACCTTTACCTGCTAAAAAGACCAATAAGACTCGATTTTTCTATCGTATGAAAGTGCAAATAAAAACCCAGAATTGCTCCAGTCGTATCTGCAGTTACGGGCAGCGACTTCACATTTACTGCATGAACCGTAAATATATAACGATGAATATTAGAGCCTTCCGGCGCACAAGGCCCCCCGTAGCCTGGGGCTCCGAAATCAGTCCTCACTTCTATGCTTCCCGCGGGCATTTTATTAGCACTAGGATCCCCCGCGCCAACCTCTATAGAATTCACAGTTGCCGGAATATTAGCCACATTCCAGTGCCAAAATCCACTGCCTGTAGGCGCGTCAGGGTCATAACATGTCACCGCAAAACTTTCAGTCTCAGACGGTGCCCCGCTCCATGACAGCTGCGGCGATAGATTCCCGCCAGCACAACCAAATCCATACGCCTCCGACAATACGTGCGGTGTGCCTAATCGCTCTCCGTCTTTAAAACTGTCACTTAAAAGTACTAATGCCATAATTGTTCTCTCTATATGCTAATGATCACAGATTTTAAAATCCTAAATTGCCGTCAAGCCCCCGTCAATAGGAATAACAGAACCCGTCATAAAGGATGATTCGTCTGACGCCAGAAATAGAGCAAGATTAACAATTTCTTCCGGTTTACCTAATCGTTTCATTAAGTGCATTTGCTCCATTTCTTGAAAAACAGATTGTTTATCTACTCCAAGACCCTCTACGTAACGTTCAGGCATAGGAGTATCGACAACTCCAGGGCATATTGCGTTTACGCGAATACCATGTTCAGCAAGATCAGTGGCCATGGAGCGGGCCAATTGCGCCAAGCCTGCTTTAGAAGCGCCGTAGGCTGCCATAGTTGGGAAGCCCACTATGCCGCCTACGGAAGAATTGTGCACTATACTTCCCCCACTTCCTTGCTGGACCATTTGCTTTGCGACAAGCTGACTTAGCAAAAAGGGGGCGCGTAAATTAATCGCTAACACCCTGTCTAATTCTTCACTTGTTGTGTCAAGGAACGGTTTGCCCACCATCACTCCATGATTAGAAAACAACACATCAATTCGCCCAAACTTAGTGATAGCCGTGTTTACTAACTGATCTGATAGCCCAGAATCACACAGGTCTCCTCCCAAATAAGCCAATTTCTCAGAGTCGGACTCAAGCAGAGAAGCAACTTTCCCTTGTGGCGTAGGCGCCAGATCAGTAGCGACAACTTGCGCTCCCTCCTCAATAAATTTAGCAACAGCAACTTGTCCTTGACCACCTAGCGCACCGCTAATTAAAGCAACTTTTTTATTCAATCGGTTCATTAACTCATCCTTATGCTTTTTTATTTACCATTGAACGAGAATCGCAACCCTTCCTGCTCTAGCAAAGGTAAAACCTTCTCTCCAAAATATTGTAGCTCTTGTCGAAAATCTAACCATGATAAGATTAAACCCTCGACACCAAAATCACTCAACTCTTTTATTTTCTCCACTACTTGTTCGGGCGTCCCGACTAAGGGATAGCCACCCCAACCAGCCACAAAACGCTCGGAAAATTCGTTAATCGTCGAGTTAAAGGAACTACTTTCGATCCCGAGGAGATCCATCACATTTTTTGCGGCTTCCCAATCTCCCTCTTGCAGAATTGCGTCATATGCCTCTTGCGCCTCTTGCTCAGTATCGCGACAACAAACAAATGCTTGACTCATCACGCCGCACGTACGCTTGTAAGAGGCAGCTCTTTTGCTAATATCCTTAACAAGCTTCTTCGCATCATCAGCAGTGGTAATAGTAATGAAATTAAAATCCATTTCCTTAGCGGAAAACTCCCGGCCATCTTCAGAATTACCCGCATTGAGTAAAATTGGGCCGGGTTGTTGGATCGGTTTCGGCGACAGATAGCCATCTTTAATAGAGTAGTACTTTCCTGTGTGTGTAAAATCTTGCTCAGTCCAAGCTCTTTTAACACACGTTACCCACTCGTCCGCCATTTCGTATCGCTCACCATGCGGTAATTGCTCCTTACCAAACATCTCAATTTCAGGTTTGAACCAGCCACACACGATATTAAGACCAAAGCGTCCTTTGGAAATGTTGTCAATACTGGCTGCCTGTTTCGCAGCAAAAAGTGGATGGGCCGTGGGCGTATGAGAAGTAGCACAAACCATAATGCTGGTCGTATTACACGCCATAGCAGTCGCCCAAGTAAAAACCTCTATATTATTGCCATTAAAAGTTGTTGAGCCCCCGAAATGCTTCCATCTTCCAACGGGCACCAGTAATTCAAACCCCAGACTGTCCGCTAATTTCGCAATTTCCACATTATGGTCATAAGTAGACACAAATGAAGTCGGAGCCTCAGTCATAGTGGTCCCGTTGCTTACGTTTGTGGCAAAAACTCCCAACTTCATTTTATTTCTGTTATAAGCCGGCACGTTATCTATCCGCCACTGGGCTAGGTCATCAGTCTTCATACGCATTCTTCCTTATCCGGTATAAATTTAATTTTCTGCACCCTACTTCTAAGTCTCCTGATTTAGGCAAGATCTCTTACTACTCCACGAATGGTCTCTATAATAAATTCAATTTCTTTCGTTGAAGCAACCAAGGCGGGCCCTATAGCAATTATGTCGCCAGTGTAGCGAATCATTAATCCTCTCTCAAAGCACTTTTGAAAGATCTCCATAGCCCTAACTGATGGTTGGTTTGGCTTACTTGAAAACTCTACCGCACAAGCCATACCTAAATTTCTAATATCTAGAACATGCGGCTCTCCCTGCAGGGTATGGATCTGACGCTCGAGCTCCTGCTCTAATCGACGAGCCTTAGGTAACAAATCTTCGTCTCTGTAAGCCCCCATAGTCGCAATCCCAGCGGCGCATGCAAGAGGATGACCTGAGTATGTATACCCGTGAAAAAATTCAATTAGATGCTCGGGACCCACCATGATTGATTGAAACACTCGATCGTTTACTAGAACGCCCCCTAAGGGTACCACACCGTTAGTGACACCTTTAGCGAAAGTAATCATATCAGGAACAACACCACACCTATCGGGCGAGAACCACTCACCTAGTCGACCAAATCCAGTTATCACCTCGTCAAATATAAGTAAAACGTTATGCCGATCACATATAGCTCTTATCTTTTGAAGGTATCCATCAGGCGGCACGATAACTCCTGCAGAGCCTTACATCGGTTCAATAATAACACCTGCAACCTCTGACGCTGCACCCTCTTTCAACAACTCTTCCAGATCGTCAGCTAAATGTGCCCCCCATCTAGGCTGACCTTTTGAAAAGGCCATTTCAGACAAATTATGTGTATGACAAATATATTTTGTATCGGGTAGTAATGCCTTTTTGTAAAGTTTTCGATTAGCCTCTATCCCTCCTACTGAGATACCACCAAACCCTACTCCGTGATATCCTTTTTCTCGCCCAATGAAACGATACCGACTCTCTTCACCGCGCCCTTGATGATAGGCTAAAGCTATTTTCATAGCCGTATCGCACGCCTCCGAACCTGAATTAGTAAAGAAAACATGATCGAGAGACGCCGGCACAATTTTTGTCAGTTCATTTGCCAGCTCGAACCCCAATCCGTGGCCTACCTGAAATGGCGGGGAAAAGTCTAGAACGTCTAGCTGGCTTTTTACCGCTTCCGAGATCTTCGAGTGGTTGTGACCGACATTCGAGCACCACAATCCTGAAATTCCATCCAACACCTTACGTCCATCAGAGGTCTCATAGTACATTCCCGAGGCTTTTTCTATGAGCCGAGGCTTTTTCTTAAAAAGCCTATTATGAGTAAAAGGCATCCACAGTGCCTCCAAATTATCGGCAATCGCGTGGTCCTCATCGGCATTATTACTAGATTCCACGCAAGTACCTCCGCTCGATTAAAAAGTTTAACAACTTATATATCAGACCTCACTATATCCGAAGTTCATCCGCTGTATCAAAATCCAACACCAGAAAATCTTGCCCAAATTATGTGAGATGATGTAAATTGATTTGTTCGGCCTCTATCAAAGTCTTGGTGACTTTATAGCTGCCCTCTAATGAAAACCTTATTCTTGGGGAGAATACAGAATGAACTTACGCTTTGGACTTTTATGGCCTTTTCGCAACCCTGAGTTTGCGAAAGTTCCTTGGAACGATTTATATAGAGCACATCTAGATCTGATCTCAGATTCAGAAGCAATGGGATATGACGATGCCTGGCTTACAGAACATCATTTTGTTGATGATGGATATTCGCCATCGCTGATGAGTATTGCCGGAGCTATCTCGCAACGAACTCGACGCATACGAATCGGAACCTTTCTTGTACTCCTACCGCTACACAACCCAGTAAGGCTCGCCGAAGATGTGGCGACTGTCGATCTAATGTCAGATGGTAGGGTGGACCTTGGGGTTGGATTAGGTTACCGACCTAAAGAGTTTGACGACCAAGGAATACCCAGCTCTTCTCGGGGGCGAAGGCTAAAAGAAGGTGTCGAAATCCTACAACGGCTACTCAGTGACGAACTTGTAACCTACGAGGGAAAATACAATCATCTGAAAGAAATTCAAATTGTGCCGCCTGCAGTGCAGCGTCCTCACCCTCCTATATGGATCGGAGCGATCGCACCAAAAGCCATCGAAAGAGCTGCTAAAATGGGAATGCATTTTCAATGTACAGCGCCTGTGGAGTCAGTCAAATATTATGACGAGTGTCTAGAGGCCGCGGGCAGAAATCCCTCTGATTTTTCGGTAGCCCAATTGCGTTGGGTACATGTGGCTAAGTCGAGAGATGAAGCTTGGGAGAACTGCGCGAAAGCCTTGCATTATACCAATATGTGCTACTCCAAATGGTTTGCCGAGGCAAACGATAGCCCGGGGGACGATCAAGGACTCGACGATATCAAAACTGTTGAAGAAATTATCCGTACCCAACATTTTGATTTTTTTGGTGAAGACTCAATCGTAGGTACTCCATCTGATGTGAGGGATATGATTGCGGACTACCAAGGTCGGGGCCGGATGACTCATTTAGTCATGGGAATGGCGATGTCAGGTCTAGCGCCTCATCTAATACGAAACAGTATGGAACTTTTCGCCAAAGACGTGATGCCCCACTTTAAGAAATAAGATAGGATAAAGCCAAAATCGTCATCGGGCATACTGTCCGATGACGATAAATCTGAAGTCTTAGTGGAAAAAGCAATCTCTTCAAGGGTAATCTCGTGGTAAAAAATTTAGATAGTTCGCCACTTCCTCCAGGACCGAACTGGACAAATATCGGGGTCGCCCTGAGGGCTAGCCCTCCAATATATTTACTCAACCTGTTCAAAAAATATGGTGAAATTGCTAGGTTCGTAGGCGCATTTACTGTTTACGCCATAAATAATCCTGAGTGTGTCAAAAGCATCTTAACTAGTGCTTGGCCTCAATACTCCAAAAATACTATCGATTACAAAGTTATTTCTGCCGTATTCGGTAATGGATTAGTCACGAGTGATGGAGATGACTGGTTACGGCAAAGACGAATAATGCAGCCTGTTTTTTCCAGTAGATCCGTCAATTCATTTGACAAGGTTATTAACGAAACCACTTCAGCGTTGGCTGATAATTGGTCAAAACAATCTACGCACGATGTGACTTGGCTAGACCGTGATATGAGCAAAATCACTTTCCAGGTGGTCAGTCGAACTCTTTTCGGTACTAATATTGATCACGTGAGTGATGAAATGATTGATATATTAGATCTGCTGAATATACATCCAATGCGTTTGAGCGCGCTTCTTAGATTATTTCCGTGGATTCCGAGCCCGAGTAATAAGAGATTCCTCCGCGCTAATCGCCGTCTTGATGAAATCGTCTACACACTGATCGAAGAACACCAACTCCCCGGCGCCTGCCAAGAAAATATCGTTGGAAGATTGCTCGCCGCGAAAGACGACGATTCTAAAGCCTCTCTGACTACGGAACAGATAAGAGACGAAGTTGTTACTCTTATGTTAGCAGGACACGAAACATCGGCCGTCAGCCTGACATGGACTTTTTATTTATTATCCCAACATCCCGAAATAGAAGAACGGTTATGCGAAGAACTCGAGAACAAGCTTAACGGCGCGCCTGCGACCAGCTCTGACTTAGCTGAACTAAGCTATCTCAAGCAAGTAGTTCAAGAATCTCTGCGGCTGTATCCTGCAGTCTGGGGCGTCTCTCGGCGTAGTCTAGACGAAGCCGTCTTAGGTGGATATCGCATCCCAAAAAATAGTTATATTGCCATCACTCCCTACGTTCTCCATCGGGATCCAAATTCTTGGCCGGAACCAGAAAAATTTGATCCAGAACGTTTTAGTCCGGAACAAATAAAATCTCGTCATTCTTATTCTTACTTACCTTTCGGTGCCGGACCACGAACTTGTATCGGGGCGGGTATGGCGATGTTGGAAATCCAATTAATACTGGCGCAGTTGCTGCAGAAATTCAAAGTCACTCCTATAGCTGACCAGCAAATAGAGGTCGAGGCCGCTGTTACACTTAAGCCCCGGCACGGTCTAAAAGTACGTCTCGAGCCAAGGATAAAATGAAAAAGAAATATTTACTTACAGGTTTACTGTGCGCCTGCCTGTTCTTTTCGATGGCTTCGACAGCTCAAGATCTGAATCTTAAAACCCTAGAAGGGAATGCCACCAGTTTAAGTAATCAACTTAGTAAAACCATGTGGACATTGGTCATGGTTTGGACAACCTACTGTGGCGAATGCGCTAAACAGTACGATAAAATTTCAGCTTTCCACCAAAGTAATAAAAAATCCAGGCTACGAGTACTCGGAGTTTCACTCGATGGTCTAAATCAAAGAACGAAAGTACGACAGTATGCACTAAGCAAAAATCACACATTCACGAGCATTTTGGCTGAGAGTGAGAGCTTTTCAAATAAGTACACAGAGCTAACAGGCGCACCATTTACTGGGACCCCTACATATATGCTGTTTGATAGAGGACAGTCGATACAGGCTTACATGGATGGACCGATCAGTATCGACGCCTTAGAGCGATTCATCGATCAATCTAAGCAGTCAAAAGGCTAAGTAACCGTTCTACTTTTCACCAAACTATCTATTTCGGCCCCACTGAAGCCCCAATCATTTAATACATTGGCTGTATCACTGCCGGGAACTGACGGTGGACTTTGTATTTGCGAAGGCGTCCTGCTGAACCGAGGTGCTGGCGCAGGCTGGGTAACTCCATTCTCTTCAACGAAAGTCTCTCTCGATATATTGTGCGGATGCGACGGCGCCTCAGACATCGAAAGAATTGGGGCAAAGCATACATCCGTACCCTCTAGAATATCGCACCATTCATCTCTTGTTTTCGTTTTGATGAGATCAGCCATAAGCACTCTATTTTCCGCCCACTGACCCTTGTCCTGATGCGCCTCGTGTTTAGGGTCATCGTAGCCCGTCCTTTCTAAAAACTCTGCATAAAATTTAGATTCGATCGAAGCGATAGAAATAAACTTGGCGTCTTTGGTCTCGTAAGCATTATAGAAGTGAGCCCCTCCGTCTAAAAAATTACTCTGCCTATCGTCTGTCCAAGCTCCAGCACCGTGCATACCATAAAGTGCAGTCATTAGCACCGACGCGCCATCAGTCATTGCGGCATCGACAACTTGTCCCTTGCCTGATTTTTGGGTCTCTAAAAGTGCAGCAACAACCCCTAAAGCTAGTAACATTCCACCACCGCCAAAATCTCCGACTAAGTTTAGCGGAGGGGCAGGCGGTTGATCATCTCTACCAATGGCATACGCAGCACCGGTAAGCGAGATATAATTTATGTCATGGCCAGCGGCCTTCGCCAATAGTCCATGCTGACCCCAACCAGTAACACGCCCATAAACCAATCTTTCGTTCCGCGCGAGACAATCCTCAGGGCCCAAACCAAGCCGCTCCGTCACGCCAGGTCGAAACCCTTCAATCAAAGCATCAGCACTAGAAACTAAACGTAACACCAGTTCCACGCCTTCAGGCTGTTTCAAATCAACCGCTATGGAACGTCTTCCTCGGTTCAGTAACATATATTTTGGATCCACATGGATACCCAAGCCCGAGTCAGTGACACGGTCCACGTGGATAACCTCAGCGCCCATATCTGCTAGCATCATCGCGCACATGGGATTTGGTCCAATTCCTGCCAATTCTATAACTTTATACCCGACTAAAGGTCCGCTCGCAGCCATCTCTTATCCCTCTTAGATTTGATAGAAAATTCAGTCACAGTTATGCTCTGAAATGAAACGACGTTTTAATCTAACGTATTTTCGTGTTCGATTCATCCTCAAGATCTGGTTGCTCATGTCTTTATCCAAAAAAATGGAACATATGTATGACCAAAACTAAGCTGAGAATATTTTCTTACGAACCAAATCCGCGTATCTTTAAATCCACGATAACAGCGCGAATATGTGACATTCAGATCGAGGTCAGAGGAGCAAAACCCAAGGAACTAAAAAATTGGCTCTGGGACTTTGATGCCCGTCCGATGAATGAAGACGATCTAAAAGACCAAAAGAAACATATTCAAGAGGCCAAAGCCGGCTATCAAGGCGAGCTGTATAAAACTGAAGCATTTTTAAGCGCTCACCCCTACGGTACAGTACCGGCAGCATTCAGTCCTGATGGCGCAATTGGAGTGTTCGAATCTAATAGTATAATGCGCGCCGTCGCACGACTGGACATGAGTAACAGCGGCCTATACGGACGTGACCCTTACAGTGCGTCGCGAATTGATGGCTTTTTGGATACTGCTCTATTATTTGCGAGAGAGTCTCAAGTATATCTCCTCGCTCTTATGGCTGGTGATTTGAACGAGAAGATCTATTGCGATACCCAGTGCGCATTGACCAACTGGCTATCAGGAATTGAGAGTGCTCTTACTAATAATGACTTTATTTGTGGTGACGCGCTTACTCTCGCCGACATATGCTTTTGCTGCGAGTTATTATTGCTCCAGAGCGAATACCAGTGGATCGAATCTATCACCGAGATTGGTGGAAATTTACTGTCTAGCACAGAAATAGAAGACCGGTTTCCTAGATCACTCAATCATTATAAAAAACTTTCAGAGCGAACTGACTTCGCTCCGGACATCAAGAATCATCAGGCAAAAATAAAGTCTGAGCAAAAAATTTATGACTGACCGGTAGCGGCTTTTATCTTCTCATCACTAATTCCTAGCGCGCTGAGTATTTCATGACTTTGCTCACCTAATTGCGGTGGATGATGCCTCACTGGCAAGGAATCACCATTGAATCTAAGCCCAGGATCTACTAACTCTATGTCACCCTCCGTAGGATGATTATGGCGACGGAAAAATCCGATCTCGTCCATGTGAGGATCCTTTCGCAGATCATCGAAGGTATTCACCGGACCACACGGGATCTCGGCTGACGTTAATAGCTGGAGCCATTCGTCAGAAGTTTTTTCTACTAATTTGCTCGCGACATTGGCATATAGCTTATCGATATTCTTCAGCCGTTCTGCCATAGAATGATAATTAGGATTGCTCCTCATACTAGAATCTCCACTCAGTTCCCAAAATGCGTGCCACTGTTTATCGGTATAGGCAAGCATACAGATATATCCATCTTTGGTTTGAAAAGGTTTTCTCTGACTAGAAATGACTCGATCATACCCAGGAGAACCCTTGGGGGGCGAGAAAGTACTCCCGTATTGATGCTCAAGCAAAGTGTAGGCGGACATACTTTCAAACATACCTACTTCCATGTAGACACCTTCCCCGTATCGAAATCGTTGAAACAAGGCAGCTAAAATACCAGAAAGCGCAACTAAACCGGCGCTTTTATCGGCTATTATCGAAGGCACTAGCGAAGGGGTGCCGTCTCTGAGTGTAAACGCACCGGCAAGCCCGCATTCACCTTGGATTACATCATCGTAGGCAGGTTTCCCGCTGTAAGGTCCTTCTTCTAAATAACCATGCAATGCAGCGTAAACAATATCGGGCTTTCTTTTCATTACTTCCCGAGAAGAAAGGCCAAGTTTCTCAATCTTCTGTGGCCTTACATTATGTAAAAAGAGATCAGCACTTTCTATCAACTTCCACAGTGCCTCCATCCCCGCTTCACATTTTAAATCGACGACGACACTTTTTTTGTTCCTATTGCAACCCAAAAACGCCGCACCCATGCCAAAATTTGCAGAAGGACCAACCTTCCTAACCACATCACCATCTGGACTCTCTACTTTAATAACTTCCGCCCCGAAATCGCCCAGATACTGTGTGGCATAGGGACCGAACATCACACTAGTAAGATCAATCACTCGTATACCTGAGAGGGGTTGAGATGATAAATTAGTCATAAGTTTAAGTCTCGCTAAGTTTGTTTAAAAAATACTATTTGCTGATCGAAGCTTTGCGTGGCAACCTTTCGCTATCCGTTAAAAATTAAGGCGCGACAAAAAATTGGAATTTAAATTTATTCCGAACCCATTTCAAAAGGCATTCATCACGCTTTTTCTTCTTACGTGCTGCCAAGCGTCGGCAAACGAAGAAATCAGCCTAGAGGAGCTTGGCCAAGATCTATTTTTTAACGTCAACCTATCAAAATATAAAAACCAGTCCTGCGCCACGTGTCACTCGCCAGCAGTCGCATTCTCTGACCCAAAACAGGGCAAAGTTTCGTTAGGCTCTAATGATATCTCAAAAGGAACTAGAAATTCTCCATCCATCTCGTATGCGGCGTTATCTCCAACGTTTTATACAACTGACAAAGGAGTTCACGTAGGTGGGTTTTTCTATGACGGCCGGGCAACCTCTGGGAAGCAACAAATCAGAAGTACGTTGCTCAACCCGACAGAAATGGCGATGCCGAGCGAAGGAGAAGTGATTAACCGTCTTAAACAAAACTACACTTTCTCCAAGTATCTAGCTCAGCAATCAATTGATCCCGAGTCATCTGGTACTGAAACGCAATTCAAGGTGGTCTTGGACGCTCTTGCGCAATTTCAGCAAGGAACACAGTTCCTGAAATTTAATTCAAAATATGACCGGTCTCTAGTAGGCGAATACACGCTAAACCCCTTGGAGGAAAGAGGTAGGAGTTTGTTTTTCTCCGATGTTACAAACTGCATGAGTTGTCATCATTTGAGTACTCATACAAACGATAAAAATCAGATCTTCTCCGACCACCTTTTCCACAATATTGGTGTACCCAACGCAGGCGTTGCGAGAACTCCTGATGAAGGACTCGCGAATAATGTGAATGTAAAACGCGAAGAAGGTTTAGGAAAATTTAAAACGCCTTCGCTTCGTAATGTGGCGGTGACTGCCCCGTATATGCATAACGGTGTCTTTCGTAAACTTGAGACGGCAATACACTTCTATAACCAACACATAGTTGACAGAAAAATGGCAAAAATCAATCCCGAGACCGGTGAGTTTTATGGGGTACCGGAAGTTGCAGAAAATATAGCGCTCGACTTACTTCAGAAAGGCCAGCCTTTGTCGAGCGATAAAATAGCTGCGTTAGTCGCATTTTTAAAGACTCTTACTGACAAAGAGTATGAATATTTACTTACTTCCCAGTAGCTTTGGTACAAACCTATAAATCTCCTAAAAATCGTGACAAAGAGATTCAAACGCGTTAACAATGTGAGTCATTATGTCCATCTTCATTAATAGGGAGTGATTGTGATGTATGATTTAGTGATACGCGGGGGAACAGTCGTCGATGGGACAGGCGGGTCGAAAACTATTGCTGATATTGCAGTAAAAGACGGAATTATTGTAGAGATCGGGAAAATTTCTGGCAGGACACAAAGTTCGATCGATGCTACCGATCTGATAGTGGCACCTGG